>Ga0187815_10001703_pt1 | contig 10349 bp, 8 predicted proteins | sample NC_S_5_FD_132962 | JGI IMG/M metagenome (GOLD analysis project Ga0187815, IMG submission 132962) | Wetland sediment microbial communities from Neuse River Estuary, North Carolina, USA - ASW-S_5 | ecosystem: Environmental > Aquatic > Freshwater > Wetlands > Sediment | place: USA: North Carolina...
AACCGTGCGCGCCGAGCTGCTGCGGATGACGCGGCCGTCAAATCTGACCGGCCTGCCTGCGATTTCAATTCCGTGTGGATTCACGCGAGAAGGCTTGCCGATTGGCCTGCAGCTCATTGGGCGGCGGTGGTGCGAAGCGCAGTTGCTCGCGATTGCGCTTGCCTACGAAGGAGCCACCGATTGGCACAACCGTCACCCAAATCTGAGCTGAGACGCCGTTGTTCATTCCGCTGCTTGGTTTTCTGGAAGCGCGCCCTTCTGTCTGAGCAGCCAATCGCCCGCTATGAATCCAACCGTGCCTACAGCGATCCCGGCAAAAACATCCGCGACGTAGTGGTATCGCCCGTACACCGTCGCGACGCACATGCTCGCAAAAAACGGCAAACAGACCCAAAACAGCCAGCGGCGATAACGCCACGACGCAAGAATCGCGACCATCGAACCGGCGACGTGCGCCGAGGGAAACGCCGCGCCGTGGACGCGTCCGAAGCGTTCAATCAAGCCGATCAGCGCCGTGCAATAGCCGCCCGGCAAAGCAGGCAAGTTGAGCGAAGCCAGCGAATAGTATGGGCTTTCGACCGGCAATAGAATTGCGATGACGTACACGGAATAGTGCGCCACGGCGGTTGAGGCCATCACAGTCCAAAACGCGGCGCGCTCATTTTGAAAGTACAGGATCGCCGGCAGCAGCACGAGATAGAGAAAGTAGGTCATGTAGGCAAACTGCATGTAGTCGTCGAGCGCGGGCGAAGCGAATTGCGCGAGCCACGCGGAGGGATGCACGCCCGCGAAGTTGTAATCGAACGTAATGAACCAGCGGTCGAGCCAGCCGGGAAAGATCGCGTGAACGAGCCCGCCCAGCTCTTCGAACAGGAAAATGTATAGCGGCAGCGGATACCAATGGCGCGCGAAATCGATGGCCGCGCTTCGCGACCGCGCGGCGGTTCGCGCGAGCCACAGAATGGCCGCAGCGATCGCGAGATGCACGGCGAGGACACGCGGCGCATGGGCAATATTGCGATGAAATAGCGCGACGACGGCACAGAGCGATGTGAGATACGCAAACGTCACCCACTCGAACGCGCCACAGGCTGCAAGAGTTTCGTCGAGCCAACGCGAGGCAGAACGCGGCGCGGGTAGGCCGGCGTGTTCCCAAGTAATCGCGCGCTCTTCAGGCAGGTCGGCTGGGTCGGCTTGATTCGACAAGCTCATCGCGCTTCTCTCGCAGCGAGTGGTCGCGGCTGGCGCGTGCGAGACGCAGATTCTTTCCAGTCGCACGTGGGCCAGCCCTCGCTGCGCGCGATGCGAGCCAGCCGCGTGGGCGGATTGACAGCCGTGCGATGCCCGACGGAATCAAGCATCGGCAAGTCGCTCGTCCAATTGCCGTAGGCGTAGCTGTCCCAGAGTGAGAGGCCCAATCGCGAGGCGAGATTCCGCACTGCCCGGGCTTTTGCCTCTCCGCTCATGTGTTCGCTTGCGAGCCGGCCGGTCCAGCGGCCGCCATTCACTTCAAGCCGTGTCGCGCAGACTGCAACCGGTCCGGGCAGACGCTGCGCCGCGGCCCATGCGAGGAAGTCGAGCGTGCCGGTGACGAGAAATACGCGATGCCCCTGGCTCCAGTGCCATGTCATGCGTTGAATCGCTTCCGAATAGAACGGTAGCACGCGCTCGTCGAGCGATTTCTCCCATTCTGCAGCGAGCGACTCCCGCAGTCCCGCGAGATAGCGCTTGTTGCCCACAGTCGCGGCGCGCGGATCGGGGAAAATTTTCCTCGAGAAATAGCCGAGCCACCGGGCGATATCGATGGTGCGCAACTCATCGCGCGCCAGCAGAAATCCGATAAATCTCCATTCGAGCGATGGTGGCGCAACCAGCGTGCCGTCGAGATCGAAGAACGCGCCGATCTTTTCGGAAACGCTCATCGGACCACCGCCGGAACGGCTGCAGCCTTGGGCGCCGTTTCTGGCGCCGCGAGATAGCGGCGGCCTTCCCAGACCACGGGAATCGCGCGTACAAGACAAAACACTACGCTCAAGCCGGTCAGCGCCTGCGCGGAGGCCAGCAGCCAATTCACCGCGGCCGCGCTAATCCAGGTATTGACCTGAGCCGCCGGAATGTGGCGCAGCGACAGCATCAGCCCCAGGCAACAGAAGCAGGTGCATTTGAGGACGGCGTAAGCGGCGCGGCTCGCCCGTGAGGCGACGAGATTGCCGCCCCACCATGACTCGAGCATCGAATCGCGCCCGAAACCCGAGCGCCCCGCGCGAGCCGCGAGGCCGCGCAGAAAATCCGTCAGCGCACCCCGCACGAAAAACAGCACGGGAACCCACAGCGAAATCAGGCCGGTCACTGCGAAGCAGGTGAAGAAGAGGTTCTCGACCACGCGATCGCCCAAAATGTCCAGCTGTGCGCCAAACGCCGTGGCCATCCCTCGCGTGCGGGCCAGGTAGCCATCCACTCCATCGAGAGCGATGGCCACGATTGTCAGCAGGACGGCCGTGAGGTCGGATGCCACGGCATGCGCGCCCAGGTCGAATAGCGCCACGGCGGCAAACGCGGCGATCACGCGCGCTAGAGTCACTCGGTTCGGCGTCATCCGATCTCCTCGCAAGAATTTTTCGAGCCCGCCACCGCAACCGGCAAATCACTTTGCCGCCTGCGGCTCCAGCGGGCGGGCCCGCGCTCGGAGAAAGGCATTCGCGCTGCCATTTCACTCGCGCGACGAGACGCTGAATTTTCATAGACTTGGAAAACCGTGCGGGTCGCGGCGCGAAAGCGAAGCGGCGGATTTCGATTGCATGTGTCGCATTTCTCCTCCGCACCGTCGTATCCGCCAGAACCAAAATGAGGTAGTATGCGTCTAATCGGTGTGATCAAATTCAGGTTTGGTCGGAACCCGGCGGCTCCGCCGGGCGCAACCAGCTGAGGGAGTGAGGAAACCGCATGGCTGTTGCCGTACTCGCAGGGTTATTTGTGTTTGCCGCCGGATTGGGCTCATTTCTGTCACCGTGTGTTCTACCGCTGGTTCCCGGCTATCTTTCGATGCTGTCCGGCGTGGGAGTGGACAAGCTCAGGGAAGGCGAAGGAGAGACGAGCAAGCTGTTGACCGCGGCTTTAGCATTTGTCGTCGGTCTATCGGTAGTGTTCATCACGATGGGTGCGACGGCGAGCGCCGTTGGACAGTTCCTGCTTAAGCATAAGAATCTGCTCGCACCTATCGCCGGCGCGCTGATCATTTTGTTCGGCCTGCACCTCATTGGCTGGTTGATCAAGATTCCGGTCCGTGTCGGCTTGATCGTGGGCGTCGTCCTGGTTGCAATCGGGTCACTTCTGTTTCTCCCAGCGGCCGCTCACCTGGCCGTCCAACCGGTGCACGTTTACGCGATTGCTTTGATTTTCCTGTTCGGACCTCCGCTCACACGATGGCTGAACCGCGATGTCCACATGCGGGACGTCGGAGGAAAGAGTCCGGGCATCGTCAGCGGCTTCCTCCTCGGTTTCGCGTTCGCGCTTGGCTGGACGCCGTGCATCGGACCGATTCTGACGACCGTTCTGGCGATTGCGGCCGCTCGGGCGAGTGTAAGAGACGGCGTGATTCTTCTCGCGCTTTATTCCGCGGGTCTCGCCATTCCGTTCCTATTGACGGCGGTCGGCGTCGGCCGCTTCATGAAGTTTTACCAGAAGTTTCGCCGGCATCTTCATACGGTCGAGGTTTGCAGCGGGGTCTTGCTCTTGTTGGTCGGCGGACTGATTTTTGCGAATAACCTGACCTTTGTGTCGAGTCACCTGAGCGGAATCAGCGGGGAGGCCTTGCTCGAAAAATGGATGCCCCCAAGCGTCCGGGCTTTTCTCGAGAAAGGCGGAACTGCCAGCCCTGGTGTGGAGCAGGCAAAACTCTCGCCGGAGCCGGATGTCACGTTCAAGGATTTGCAGGGCAAGGATGTCCCGCTTTCGAGCTACAAAGGCAAAGTCGTGATGCTGAACTTCTGGGGCACCTGGTGCGAACCCTGCCAGCACGAAATTCCGATGTTAATCAGCCTCCAGAACAAATACTCGTCCAAGGGTTTCACGCTAGTCGGCGCGGCGACAAACGACGAAGACGCCACCGTCGACAAGTTCGTCCACACATCAAAATTCAACGTGGGCGGGCAAGAAATGCTGATGAACTATCCCATTGTCATGAACAACGACGACATCGTCAGCAAATTCGGCGGGATACTCGGCATGCCGACGACCTACCTGATCACCCGCGACGGCAAAATCTACAAGCGATATATCGGCGGGCTCGATCAGAACGAGGCCCAGGTAGAAAAGGACATCGAGGGCCAGTTATGAGTAATGTTAAATGCGCTTGGGTCCTCTGCGCGGTTTCATTGTTAGTTTCGGGAGCCGTCACCGCGTGTAGAAGTTCATCTGCGAAGGCTTCCAACTCCGCTTCGGACTTCCAGCCAGAGCCGGACGTCACCTTCAAGGGTCTTGAAGGCGCAGACGTATCTCTGGCGAGCCTGAAGGGCAAGGTCGTTCTCGTCAATTTCTGGGCGACTTGGTGCGATCCGTGCCGCAGCGAGATTCCGGCGCTCATCAGTTTGCAGGATAAATACAGCAGCAAGGGCTTCACCATGCTGGGCGCCTCGATGGATGAGGACGGGGTTAAAACGGTCGATCCGTTCATTCACACGACGCGGTTCAACGTCGGTGGACAGCAGCGGCTGATGGATTATCCGATTGTGCTCGGCAGCGACGCAATCACGGATAAGTTCGGCGGGCTGCTCGGCATGCCCACGAGCTATCTGATCTCGCGCGACGGCAAAATCGTGAAGAAATACATCGGCGTAGTGAACGAACAACAGGTGATCAAGGACGTCGAGAGCCAGCTATGAGAAGACCCTTCCGAATCGTTGCCCCGCTGTGCGCGCTCGCGGTGATTTGCGCCGCAGGCAGTCGCATCGCCGTTCGAGCGCAGGAGACGGCGATGCCGCAGAGCGCCGCATCCGTCGTCAAGACCAAGGTGTACGCGTCGCTCGACCCGGTGCCGCGCGGCAAGGAATTCCAGGTCGCCGTGATCGTGGATATCGCCAACGGCTACCACATGAACTCGCATAAACCGCTCGATTCCTATCTGATTCCGACGACTCTTACGCCGCAGCTTCCAGCAGGCTTCATGCTGGCCGACACGATCTATCCGCCGGGCAAGAATCTGAAATTTCCGTTCTCACCTGACAAGCCGCTCAACGTGTACACCCAAAGCGTGACGCTGCGGCTCCGCCTGACCGCCGGCGATACCGCGGCGCTCGGCGATGCGAGCATTCCGATCACGCTGCGCTATCAGGCTTGCAACAATTCCGCGTGCCTGCCGCCGGTGAAAGTTCCCGTCACCGCCGCGATCAAGGTCGCTGCAGCCGACGCGAAATCCAAGGCCGTGCACCCGGAGATTTTTGCAGCCGGATCGTCGCACTAACCGCGTCACTCGATACGCTTCCCGTGTTGATCCATCCCACCTTGGTGGAGAATTAGCTCGGTCGCCCGACCCGTTCCGTCCGTCACGAACGTGATCTGCGCATCCACGACCTTCAGGAAAAAATCTTTGTCGCTCAGAGGGAAAATCTCCGCCTGCGGCTGGTTCGTTGCCTGCGCGAAGAGATGATCGTCGTCGCGCGTGATCGTGAGGACGAAGCCCGGAACCAGCTGATACTTCCCCACGTAGCCGTCGAATATCTTCGGGTCAACCGCGACCGCTTTGTATTCCTTGGGCGCCATCGCCGCGTCGCTGCCTTCCACGCGCGGCGCGTGCTGATCGAATCCGCCTTGGTGCAGGATCAGTTCGGTTGCGCGCCCTTGGTTGTCGGTCACGAAGGTGATTTGTGCATCGACGACTTTTGCGAAGAAATCGTGATCGCCTTCCGGAAATATCTCGACCTGTCCCTGACCGGTCGCCTGCGTGATGAAATGATCACCATCCCGCGTGACTCTTATCGCGAAAGTGGGCGTCAGCCGGTAGACACCGACGTAGGCGTCAAACGCCTTGGGGTCGATGTGGACCTCTGTGTGCGCTGACGGCGGCCGCATCAGAGGAGCCTTTGTGTCGAGCAGATGCCGCCCGATGTCGTCCACTCCTTCCTGCACGGCCGAGTTGGACAGAACGACCACGCCGACGCGGCTCTTTTGATCAAACCCGACGAAGGAACGGTAGCCTCCGGTGCCGCCGTTGTGCCACACGATCTGTTTGTCGTCGACCGTTAGAATGTGCCATCCGAGCGCGATGGCCAGATTTGGAGTTCCGGTTGGCCGCTGCACGTCGAGCATTGCAGCCATCGCAGGCGCGAGCGGCGTCTTGATGTAACCCAAGTTGGCGGCGAGGAATTTGAGCATGTCGTTGGCACTTGACCGCAAACCACCCGCTCCCGCGAGCGCATTCGAGAGATCCCAGTTTGGCGTCGCCTTAAGCTGCGGGTCGTGTCCCGTAGCCAGCCGAGCCTTCAGTTCCGGCGTGAGCGTGACTGTGGTGCTGCTCATGCCCAGCGGTTCGCAGATGCGGGATCGCACGAGTTGCTCGTAGTCCGTCCCGGCGCGCCGAGCCAGCACGAACCCGAGCAGTCCGCCGCCCAAATTCGAATACTCGTACTGCGAGCCGATATCGCGCGTGAGTGTGTAGCCGGACAGGAATTCGTAAAGTTGGTCCGGAGTGTAATCGGCATACGGATTGTTCAGGTCCTTCGGAGCGAAATTCGTCGGCATCCGGGGAAGTCCTGACGTGTGCGTGGATAAGTCGATGAGCGTAATCACACGTCCGTTGCGCTCGGGCACTTTAACCGACGACGGCAGATATTTCGCCACCGGGTCGCTGAGCGCAACCTCGCCTCGCTGCACCATGTCCGAGAGAAGCAGCGAAGTGAACACCTTCGTCACCGAGCCGATCTCGAAAAGGGTGTCTCCGTCGAGCGGTCGCGAATCGCCGTTGTCCATGTGTCCGTACGTGATGATGTGCCGCCCCTGCGGATCGATCACGCCCACGACGATGCCGACGCTCCGGTGCATCGTGTCAATTCGCTCGGCAAGAATGTTGCGGATGTCCGCGTCGTTAGGGATCGATGATTGCTGGATGCTCTGAGTTTTGGCTCCGGCGGCCAGCACGCCCGCTGTCAGCACCATCATCACAATCGCTCGCGCGTTCATAGTTCGACTCCTTAATTTCTTCTGCAGATGAGCGGCATCATAATACCGTTCCAGTATCCTGACGATAGTCGAGCGCGGCTGGTGAAGGAGCTTAAGGCAGCGTTAGCGAGGGGATAGAACGAGAGGCCCGGCGCGCCGGAGGCGCTCCACGACACGATCTTTGCCGAGCACCACCATCGTGTCGAAAAGCGGCGGGGCGACGGCGCGGCCCACGATCGCGACGCGTGTGGCGTTGATGAGCAGTCCGGCTTTGACGCCCTCGGCTGCGGCCACGGCGCGCGAGGCAGCATCGCAGGCGTCGTGGTTCCAATCCGGCAGCGCGTCCAGCGCGTCGGCAAGCTTCGCAAGCATGGCGGGCAGGCGCTCGTCTTTCCAGAATTTTTCGCGAGCGTCGGCGTCGTAACCGAAATCGTCCGCGAAGAAGCCGCGAGCCCACGTCGTGAAGTCGCCCAGCAGGCGCGTGCGCGGTCGAATCAGATCGACCGCTCGGGCAAACCAGGCGCGATCCTGGCTCGCCTGCGATCCATCCCAGAGTCCGGCCCGCTTCAGTTCCGCCTCGACGTAGGGCAGCAAATCTTCGACAGGCGGTTTCTGCAGATACTGGGTATTGAACCACTCCAGTTTGGCGCGGTCGAAAATCGCATTCGTGCGGCTCACGCCCGTCAGCGCGAATCGCTCAATGAGTTCGTGCGTGCGGAGGTACTCGGAATCGTCCCCGGGAGACCATCCGAGCAGCGCGAGAAAATTCCGGAAGGCCTCGGGCAGGAAGCCCTCCTCGGCGTAGGAGCCGACGCTCGTTGCGCCGTGACGCTTAGAAAGCCGCGTCCGGTCAGGCCCTAGAATCAGCGGCACATGCGCGAAGATGGGCGGCGCCGCACCCAGCGCCTGATAAATCATCACCTGCTTCGGTGTGTTCGAAAGATGGTCGGCGCCCCGGAGAATGTGCGTGATGCGCATATCGATGTCGTCCACGACTACGCTCAGCTGATAAGTCGGAAGTCCCGTCGAGCGCAGCAGGACGAAATCCTCGATTTCCTCGTTCTGCATTTCGCGCGGTCCGAACACGGCGTCGTCAAACAGCGTGGCTCCCGTGCGAGGGACGCGAAACCGTACGGCGCGGGTGATTCCTTCCCGCTCCCGCGCAGACCGATCGGCCTCGCTCAGATCGCGGCAGGAACAGGCGACAATCTTCGGGGCCTTTGGCACCTCATCGTCGCCCTCGCCTTCCTGTTCGTCAGCGGCATCGCCGCCGGCATACGCAGTTGCCTTGCAGTAACACGGGAATGCAGCGCCGCTTGCGAGCAGGCGCTCCGCCGCAGCCGTGTAGAGCGGCAGACGCCGCGACTGGAAAAACGGCCCTTCGTCCCATTCGATCCCAAGCCACTTCAAGCCTTCGAGGATCCCGTCAACCAGCTCGGGACGGTTGCGCTCGACGTCAGTATCCTCGATGCGCAGCAGGAGCGTTCCTCCCTCATGCCGTGCAAATAGCCAATTAAAGAGAGCGGTCCGCGCACCGCCGACGTGCAGGTAGCCGGTCGGGGAAGGCGCAAATCGGACGCGCGGTTTTTGGATCAACGACATTGATTTCTGTCTTCGTTCTCGAAGCAAATCATCTTAGCGAAACGAGCGCCCAAAATCGAGCGACGAAGCGCGCAAGTCGATGAACCGACAGCATTTGGTACCCGGGTACTGTTGACTTGCTTCCGTCAGCAATTCATTATGAATTTGATCCCGGCTCGGAGTCCTGCCTCGGCGTCCCTCAAAGAGGTTGACCTCCAAGAAACTTCGGACGGACACTCCGAGGGGCAACCGCGGATTTTCTGTTATTCTCGGCGGAAGTGCCTGGGCGTTAGACACGGAGTGTTGGGTTGACGATCCACATCAATTCAATGGGGTTTGTGTTGCTGATAAGCACGTTTCTGCTTGCGGCATTCTTCCTATTCCTCTACCGGCTGAAACGGCAGCCGTATCTGCTTGCGTGGTCGATGGCATGGTTCCTATTGCTCGCGCACCGGATCGTAATGGTCATCGTCGCGGGACTCACCTCCGACCGGTTGCTTCCGTCCTTCCGCGGACTGAGCGAATGGCTTCTGGCGCTGGCCGCTCTGGCATTTTATTGTTCCGGTCGCCTCTACGCTCAGCTTGCCGTGCCGGTTCGGTCCGTGATTGCTGCGGCCGTGGTCGCAGCCGCGTGGGCTGTTGCGTATGCGCACGGAATCGTAAGTGTTGAGCTGCTGTTTGGCGCGGGATTGGCGTATTTCCTGGTCGGATGGACGTTTTGGCAGGAAGGGCGCAAGCAGGAAGCTCACGCGGACGCTCTGCTAGGCATCACGTTTATCGGCTGGGGCATGCTGTGTGTGGTTGTTGTGTTTCAGCGCAATCTGAGTGTACTGCAAGGAAGCGATCTGCTCCCGCAAGTCTTCTTGCCCGAAATGTTCACCAGCATGCTGATGGTGATGGCTGTGTACGAAGAGGAGCGGCGGCGCGTCGAGCGAAACATGCTGGCGCTCTCGAATTTGAATCTCGTCACCTCTGGATTTGCCGGCGGCGAAATTCAACAGAACCTGGCGCAGGCGCTCGAGCGGGTCCTGAATGTCGTCCGCATTCCAGCCGGTGCGCTTTGCCTGCCGCATTCCGATCCGAATGGACCGGCATCGCTGATCGTAACCGGACTGGGCGATTCCTTTTGCGCGGCGATGCAGACGCCGCGTCTTGACGAGTACTTCATCAACCTCGTCGCGAGGCTCGGCGGACTTGTGGTGTTTCGCGATCTGACGCGCCAGGCGAGCTGGGAAGCGCTGGAAAAAGAGGAATCGTTCCGGCGCGTCCGGCAGGTTTTCCTCGAGCAGGGGCTGCGCACCGTCGTCGGCATCAGCCTGCAGGCGAAGGAGCGCGTTTCCGGTGTCTTGCTTCTCGGGACGCCGGACAACCGCAGCTTCACGCCGGCCGAGCGCCGGCTGTTGCTCGCTCTGGGCCAACAGATCGGCATGGCGGTCGAGAACAGCTACCTGATCCAGCAGACGTCCCGCCGCACCGAAGAGCTCCACGTCCTGAACGAAATCGGCCGCGCGTTGAGTTCGACTCTCGATCTCGACGCTTTGCTCGAGCGCGTCTATTCCGAAATGCGCCGAGGCATCGACGTAAGCAGTTTCTTCATCGCTTTCTACCAGCCGAGA
>Ga0187815_10001705_pt1 | contig 10342 bp, 5 predicted proteins | sample NC_S_5_FD_132962 | JGI IMG/M metagenome (GOLD analysis project Ga0187815, IMG submission 132962) | Wetland sediment microbial communities from Neuse River Estuary, North Carolina, USA - ASW-S_5 | ecosystem: Environmental > Aquatic > Freshwater > Wetlands > Sediment | place: USA: North Carolina...
ATCTGCGCCTCGCTGACGGCGAATTATTTCGGCGGCGTACAGTATCCGATGGATATCGGCCAATTGCCGTCGATGACAGCGGCACAATATGTGCCCTTCCTCATCCTCGGCCTGCTGGCGGGCGGCGCGTCCATCGGCATCATGCGGTTGGTTACGCTGGTGGAGCTGTTTTTCATCAAGCTTCGGATCGGGCCGTCCGTGCGCCCCGTGGCCGGCGGCCTGATCGTCGGGATGCTGGCGCTGCTGACCCCTCAGGTTCTGTCGAGCGGCCATGGCGGGCTGCATCGGGAACTGGCGATGAACTACGGCCTCGCCGTCATCGCCCAGATCTTCCTGCTCAAGCTGCTGGCGTCGGCCGTCTCGCTTGGCTCAGGCTTTCGCGGCGGACTGTTCTTCGCCTCGCTCTTCCTCGGGGCGCTGCTCGGCAAGATATTCGCCGCCGGAATGGCTGTGATTTCGCCGGAGGTCGGCATCGACCCGTTGGTATCGGCCATGGTGGGCATGACTTCGCTTGCCGTCGGCGTTATCGGCGGACCGCTGACCATGACCTTCCTGGCGCTGGAGTCCACCGGCAATCTGGCCCTCACCGGCGTGGTGCTCGCCGCCGCGATCGTTTCCTCGCTGCTGGTGCGCGAGACCTTCGGCTTCTCCTTCTCCACTTGGCGCTTCCATCTGCGTGGCGAGACCATCCGCAGTGCGCAGGATGTCGGCTGGATGCGCAACCTGACGGTCGGCAGTATGATGCGCGAGGATGTACGCACCATGCCGGGAGCCATGACGGTCGAGGAATTCCGAAAGGCTGTGCCCCTCGGCTCCACTCAGCGGGTAATCGCCGTAGACCCCGACAAGAAATATCTCGGCATGGTGATCGTGGCCGAAGTGTACGCGCAACAGCCTACCCCCGAGATGAACCACCAGCCGGTGGTCAACTTCGCACGGCATCGCGACACGGTGCTGGTGCCGACCATGAATGTGAAAGCGGCGGCCGAAACCTTCAACCGCGCCGGCAGCGAGGAGTTGGCGGTCGTGCAGGACTTCGTCAGCCGTAAGGTTATTGCCCTTCTCACGGAAGGCCACATGTTGCGCCGCTACGCCGAGGAACTCGACAAGGTGCGCCGCGACATCTCCGGCGAACGATAGGCGCAATCTACGTCGCGCCTCCTGTCCTGTAAGCAAATATTCGCTGAAATGTCCGAAAGCAACCCGGCAGTCACCAACTAGTGACGCTCCGCCAAGGAACCCTGCAATCAGCTGACGGATTAATATTGCTGTCAGGGGCGAGCAATGCGCCTGGGTTGCATGAACGCGTGTTGCGGATGGCAAGACCGATTAAAATCTTCATAGTGTGCGCAATTGCGGCTTTCGTCGGTGGGGGTGGTTTCATCGCCTTCCACGACAACCTGTTCAATCGGCCTACAGCCGCCGCGACACGCCCCGCACCCGGCCCGGCCCCGGTGACCACCGCGAAGGCAGGCACGGCGGACGTGCCTATCGTCCTGCGCGGTCTGGGCTCGGTCGCCGCCTACAACACCGTCTCGGTGAAGAGCCGGGTGGAGGGCAATGTCGTCAAGGTCAACTTCAAGGAAGGACAGGAGGTCAAGACCGGCGACCTTCTGGTGCAGCTCGACGTGCGCCCCTTCCAGGCGGCGCTGGATCAGGCGACCGCGAACTTCGACAAGGACCAGGCCAATCTCAACAATGCACGCAAGGATCTCAGCCGCGATGCCGATCTTTACAAGCGCGGCTTCGCGCCCGAGCAGCAGTTCACCACCCAGAAGACCACGGTGGATGAAGACCAGGCAAGCCTGGAGAGCGACAAGGCGCAGATCGATGCCGCCAAGTTGAACGTCGAATATGCAGACATCCGATCCCCGATCGCCGGCATCACCGGCATCAGGCAGATCGATCTCGGCAATCTCGTCCAGGCAAACAGCGCAACGCTGGTGGTCGTCACGCAGATCAAGCCGATCTACGTGGTCTTCACCATCCCCGAAACCGACATCCCGCGCGTACGACGCGCGATGAGCAAGGGCGATCTCCAGGTTCTCGCCTATGATGCCGCCGACCAGAAAGAAATTGCGCAGGGAGCGCTCAAGCTGGTCGACAACCAGGTCGACCAGACAAGTGGAACGGTCCGTCTGAAGGCCGAGTTCCCCAATACCGACGAAACGCTTTGGCCCGGCCAGTTCGTCAACGCCCATCTGATCGTGCAGACGGTGGAGAACGGCATCGTCGTGCCCAACGATGCCGTGCAGGCCGGCGCCAGCGGCACCTTCGTCTATGTTGTGAAGCCGGACAACACGGTCGAGGTTCGCCCGGTCACGGTCACCCAAACGGAAAACAACAGCTCGCTGATCGGTTCCGGCCTCAAGGCAGGCGAACAGGTCGTCACTGCTGGGCAGTCGAAATTGTCTCCTGGCGCCCACGTCGTCATTTCCAACCCTCCAGGCAGCAATAAGGGCAATGTCGCGGAAGCGGACAAAGCGACGGCAGCACCGAACGGGGCAAGCGGTCAATGAACATCTCCGCGCCCTTCATCGCGCGGCCGATCGCCACCTTCCTGATCATGTTGGCTCTGATGGTCGGCGGCTTTGTTGGGTATTACCTGCTGCCTGTCGCGGCGCTGCCAACCGTCGACTTTCCCACCATCTCCGTCTCCGCAAGCCTGCCCGGCGCCGATCCGGAGACGATGGCGGCTTCCGTCGCCCAGCCGCTGGAGCGCCAGTTCGCCGAGTTGCCCGGCGTCACGCAGATCACCTCGTCGAGCGTTCTGGGCAGCACCCAAATTGCCCTGCAGTTCGACCTTTCGCGCAGTATCGACGGCGCGGCCGCCGACGTGCAGTCGGCCATCAATGCGGCCGAAGGGGTGCTGCCCAAGAACCTGCCCACACCGCCCACCTATCGCAAGGTGAACCCGGCCGATCACCCGATCCTCATTCTGGGCATGACCTCTCCGGTGATGCCGCTGACCCAGCTCGACCAGTATGCCGATCTCAACATCGCCCAGCGGATATCGACCATTCCCGGCGTCGGGCAGGTCATGATCTTCGGCCAGCAGAAATTCGCGCCGACCGTTAACGTCAATCCGCTGGCGCTAGCAGCGCGCGGCCTCGGCCTCGACGATGTTTCCAATGCGATAGCGAGCACCACCGCCGACCTGCCGGTCGGCACGCTGCAAGGACCGCAACAGTCCTATCAGATCGCCACCAACGGCCAGGTCTTCGACATCAAGGAACTGGGGCGTTCCGTCATTGCTTATCGCAACGGCGCGCCAGTGCGGCTGGACGACATTGCACAGGTGGTCGTGGGCTCGGAAAGCCCGCTGCAAGCGAGCTGGGTGGGAACGACACGCGGCGAGATGATCGGCATCTGGCGCGAGCCGGGCGCAAACACGATGAAGACCGTCGACCAGATCAAGGCCGAGTTGCCCATGCTGCAAGCGGGCATTCCACCGTCGATCAAGCTGTCGCTCGTCAGCGACCGCTCGGTTTCCATCCGCGAGAGCTTTACCGACGTGAAGCTGACGCTGCTTGCCGCGGTGGTGCTGGTGGTGCTGGTGATCTTCCTGTTTCTGCGCAATGTCTGGGCGACGCTCATTCCGAGCGTGACCGTGCCGCTATCGCTGGTCGGCACATTCGGCATCATGTACGTGCTGGGCTACAGCCTCGACAACCTGTCGCTGATGGCGTTGACGCTGGCCGCGGGCCTGGTGGTCGACGACGCCATCGTGATGCTGGAGAACATCTATCGCCATCTCGAGGCCGGCCACGACCGGGTGACGGCCGCGCTGATCGGCGCGAAGGAAATCGGCTTCACCATCGTGTCCATCACGGTATCGCTCATCGCCGTGTTCATCCCCATCCTGTTCATGGGCGGGGTGGTCGGCCGCCTGTTCCGGGAATTCGGCGTGGTGGTCACGCTGGCCGTGGTGCTTTCGGCGCTGATCGCGCTGACGCTCTCGCCCATGATGGCCTCGCTGGTGCTCCAGAACCCGAAGACAGAACGGCACGGGTGGCTCTTCCGCTGGAGCGAGCGCGCCTTCGACGGCATTCTTGCCGGCTACGAGCGCGGGCTGCACTTCACGCTCCGGCACCGGCGCGCGACCATGACGCTGAACCTCATCCTCATCCTGGTTTCAGCCTGGATGTTCTACATCATGCCCAAAGGCTTCTTTCCGCAAGAGGACACCGGGCTGGTTTTCGGCTTCACGCAGGCCGACCAGGATGTCTCCTTCGAGGGCATGGCAAGCCGGCAGGAAGCGGTCGCGAAGGTCGTAACGCAGGACCCTGACGTGGCCGCCTTCGGCTCCTCGATCGGCGGTGGCGGCAGTTCCGGCATCAACACCGGCCGCATATTCATCCAGCTCAAGCCTTTCGATGAGCGCTCCGCCACCGCCGATCAGATCATCCGGCGGCTGCGGCCCAAGCTTGCCAAGATACCGGGCGTGACGACCTTCCTGCAGTCGATCCAGAACATCCAGGTCGGGGCGCGGCTTACTGCGACACAGTACCAATACACGCTGCAGGATATAAACCTCGACGAGTTGAACGAATGGGGCCCGAAGATGCTGGCCAAGCTGCGTAGCATTCCGCTGTTGCAGGATGTCGCGAGCGACCAGCAAACCGGAAGCTCGCAACTGATGATCAAGATCAACCGCGACAGCGCCGCGCGCCTTGGCGTCAATGTCACGGCCATCCAGCAGACATTGTACGATGCCTTCGGCCAACCCTTCGTCACCCAGCTCTATGGGCCGCTCAATACGTATCACGTCATCCTTCAGGTGGCGCAGCAATACCAGACAGACCCGTCAGCGCTGTCGCGCATCTACGTGCACGGCAGCGGCGGCCAGTTGATCCCGATCAGTCAGTTCGCGACGCTGGAGCCGGAGCAGACCACCATCGCCGTCCACCACCAGGGCCAATTCCCCTCCATCACCCTGTCGTTCAATCTGGCGCCCGGCGTGTCGCTCGGTCAGGCGGTCGACGCCATCAGGAAGGCGGAAGCGGAGATGGGAAAACCCGCAACCCTGACTGCCTCCTTCCAGGGCACGGCACAGGAATTCCAGGCGTCGCTCTCGACTCAGCCGATGCTGATCATCGCCGCGCTGTTCGCCGTCTACGTGGTTCTGGGCGTGCTCTATGAGAGCTTCGTGCACCCGATCACGATCCTGCTCACCTTACCGTCGGCCAGCGTCGGCGCCCTGTTTTTCCTAAACATCTTCGGCTTCGACCTTACCATGATGGCGATCATCGGGCTTTTGATGCTGATCGGCATCGTCAAGAAGAACGCGATCATGATGGTGGACTTCGCGCTCGAACGGGTTCGCGTGGAGCACAAGGACGTCGAGGAGGCGATCTATGAGGCGGCCGTGCTACGCTTCCGCCCGATCATGATGACCACCATGTCGGCGATATTGGTGACGCTGCCGATCGCCATCGGCATTGGCGCGGGAGCGGACCTGCGGCAGCCGCTGGGCGTGGCCGTGGTAGGCGGCCTGATCGTATCGCAGATGCTGACCCTGTTCACCACGCCGGTGACGTATCTCTACATGGAGACGTTCAGCGAGTGGGCTGCCGGCCGCTTCTCGCGCCTGTGGCGGAAGGAAGCTTAGAATGGTTCCGAGCTGGATGGAATGGTCCGCCTGTAGCGTAATGGAAACGCCCGCCCCTCTACCGAGAAGACGGGCGCGAAGGCTTGAAAATCAAGCTCGCAGCAGGACCGCCGCAATCAGTTGCAGCGCGCCTGATAGGTGCGCGGATTGCCGTAGCGGTCGTAGAGCGGGCGTCCGCGGCGATCATACTGCTGATAGACGCACATGCCGGGCGTGGTCGCCGCGCCGATTGCCGCGCCGGCCGCGCCGCCGATCAGGGCTCCGGCAACCGTGCTGCCGGTATTACCACCAATGGCCTGTCCGGCCAGGGCACCCACGCCGGCACCGATGGCGCCGCCACCCAGGGCGCGTTCCTGCGGCGTGTTGCAGCCCGCGAGGGCAAGTGCGCCGAGCGTAAGAACGGCAGCCAGAGACAAGCGTTTGTTCATCGAAGACCTCTCCTGTTATCGACGCGCCGTTGATAGCATACCGGGTAATCGGCGTCACGAGGCACGCATAACGTGCGATGGCCGCCGGCTGGCACGACGAAACGGCAGGAGCGCTCGAGACATGACCATCGGATTTTTGCCACAGATCGGCTGCAACGCTCGCTTTGCTGCCACTCAGCCACATATTTCCAGTATCTCCGTGCCGTAACTCCCATGTCCGAATTCGTCTCGCCTATCCTGATACACCACCTTATGCAGAGCTACGGCCTGTGGGCGCTGTTTGCGCTGGTGACTGCCGAGAGCATGGGTGTGCCCATGCCGGGGGAGACGGCGCTGGTTTCAGCCGCGCTCTATGCCGGCGCAACCCACGGCATCGAACTGCTCGACATCATCGCGGTGGCGGCGATGGCGGCCATCATCGGCGACAATATCGGCTATCTCGTCGGCCACACGATTGGGCTGCGACTGCTTGCGAAATACGGTCGCTACGTCCGCCTCGACGAGGGGCGTCTGAAGATCGGCCAGTATCTTTTCCTGAAACACGGCGGAAAGATCGTCTTTTTCGGCCGTTTCGTCGCCTTCTTCCGCGTCTTCGCCGCCGTCCTTGCCGGCGCAAACCGCATGACTTGGCCACACTTCCTGCTGATGAACGCAGCCGGGGGCGTTTGCTGGGCAGTGCTGTTTGGCGCCGGAGCCTATTTCTTCGGCGAGCGTATCAGGGAAGTTGCCGGCCCGGCGAGCATGCTGGTGCTGGTGGCGGCGCTGGCCTGCGCGGCGGTCGGCCTCCTATTCCTGCGGCGGCACGAGCAGGAACTCGTGTCCCGCGCCAAGGCTGCCCTGGCACGCCAGGCTTGAGCCTTTACGCGACCAAACGCTGCCGCCGGCGCTTCGGCCTCAGTGAACTGGAGCCGATGAGCCGGCCTAGACCGCCCGAGATCAGCGCGTTAAGGTCGAGCAAGACCTGGGGGATGTTCAGGCCGCCGGGACAAGCCAGGTATTGCGGGGTCCATACCGGCGAGAATTTCTGCTTGAACGCTCTCAATCCCTCGAAGTGGTAGAAATCGTCGCCGTGGCGGAAGACGAAGGTTGCCATGCGGTTCCAGCGTGAGGCGAGCGCGTGGTCGGCAAGACCCGAAAGTGGCGCGGCGCCGAGATTGAACCATCGGTAGCCCTGCTCCTTGGCATAGAGCAGCAAGCGAACGAACAGCGCATCCATCAGCACCTTCGAGACGCCGGGCAGATAGCGCATCAGGTCGATGGACATCTCGTTCATGCCACCGCTACGCCAGATGTTGGCGAAGGCTACGATGCGGTTGTCGCGGTTGATGTCGCGTATCACCGCGCAGTCGAAATGTGCCAGATAGGCCGGATCGAAGCGCCCGAGCGAAAAACCCTTCTCGCTGCCGCCCTTCTCATGCAGCCAGGCGTCGGAAACCCGCCGCAGTTCGTCCATGACGGCGGGCACGTCCTGTCGCGGAATCACCTCGAAAACCAGCCCTTCCTTGGCCGCACGACGATCGGCGTAGCGATGCTCCTGGTTCTTGGGACCTTCCAGCGAGAAATCGGACAGCTTGACGCGCGCCACCTCGCCGAGCTTCAGCAACGCATAGCCCATGTCGAGATAGATCGGCAGATTGTCAGGCCGCACCGCATAAAATACCGCGCGAGCGGCTTCGCGGTCGGCCATATCGCGGAACTGCCAGACGAGATCCTCCACCTCTTCCGGTTCGCCCACAGGGTCTCCCATCGAGACTAGCGAGCGTCCGGAGCGGGCATACATCAGGAAGGCCTTGCCGTCCGGCGACCACAGGAACTCCTTGTCGCCAAGATAGGCGATGTTGCTCTGGGTGTCGGAGGAAAGGGCGAGCACGGCCGCGATCGTGTCCGCTTCCGCAGTGCTGTGTGACTTCGGCTTTGCCGGCGGACGGTGAATGGCGGTGGCCACACCGAGCGCGATGGCGGCGACGACGACACCGACGGTCGCCCGCAAGAAGCGCGGCGCTTCGCCGTTCCAGGCAAATTCCCAGAACAGTTCGTTGGAATATTCCACATGGCTGTAAGAAAAGAAGCCGAGCCAGGTGGTGGCTACCAGCGCCAGCGTCACCAGCCCAAGCCATTCCCAGGAAAGGCTGGTGATGCGCTGCGGCGCGCGGCGGTAGAATGCCTCACGCGATAGAAGCAGGAACACGGCGGCCAGCGCGAGCGTCGACGCCTCCTCCCAGTCCAGGCCCTTGATGAGCGAGAGCACGGCGCCGGCGAACAGCATTGCCACGGCCACGGCCCAGGCAGAGAACAGGCGGCGCTGAAGGCCATGGGCGATAACAAGCAGCGCCAGCCCCACAAGGCTGCCCAGAAAATGCGAGGATTCCACCAGTGACAGCGGCAACCAGTCCTCCAGCACTTCCAGGCGGTCCGGCACGCCGGGCGTGGCGCCCGAAAAGAGCAGGACGACGCCGGAAATGAACACGACGGTGGCGGCCACCAGCGGCACCAGCGCCTTGATTGCCTTGGTTGGCCCGACGAAGCGGGCGGCCAGCTTGCCGCGGATCATGCCTGTTTCGGCAGCGGCCAGCACCGCCAGGGCGATCACAAAGGGCAGGAAATAGTAGATCAGCCGATAGGCCAGCAGCGACGCCAGGATATCGGCACGCCCTTGGAGACCCAGTCCCGCAATCAGCGTTGCCTCGAAAACGCCGATGCCGCCAGGCACATGGCTGATCGAGCCCAGGATGACGGCACTCATATAAACGGTGAGGAAGAGCGCTGGCCCGGCCTGCGCATCAGCCGGCAGGAGCACATAAAGCACTCCGGCCGAGGCCACGAGGTCGATCACTCCCACCACCAGTTGCAGGAGCAGCATGTTGCGCGGGGGCAGCGGGAAGCGCCATGACAACAGCTTCAGATCGCGGCCTTGTGGACCGGCCATGAAAAACAGCGAGGCCAGCGTCGCGATGATGGCGAAGCCGATAAACCTGTCGGCGGAGGCGTGCATAATGCGCAGCAGCGGCACGCCCTCTGGATCGAACAGCAGCGCCAGTCCCACAATGGTTGCAAAAGCCAGCCACAAGCCCATCCAGCTCAGCAGAACGACCTGGCCGATTTCCCGGGCGTCGAGCCCGCTGCGCGAATAGGTGCGGAAGCGTACGGCTCCGCCCGTGAACAGATGAAATCCAAGGAAATTGGAAAAAGCGTAGCCGCTCATGCCAGAGAGCGCGGCGTTCTGCCATTGAACCTTGCCCGGAGCTGCTATACGGCAGGCGACGATGTCGTAGCTGGCGAGGGCGCAATAGCTGACGCAGGTTGCAAGCAGCGCCAGCGCAATGCTCGACCGCGACATGGCATCGAGCGCCGCCTTGATGTCGATGAGCCGCAGCCCCGCGGTCATCTGATGGAAGAGCCAGAGCGCGACCACCGTCACCACCACAGCAACGGCGGGTCCCGAATATGCGCGCAGACGCTGGTAGAAGCGCACCCTTTCGACGATTGGCTCACTCATGAATGAACGCCGGCCTCCAGCTGTCACAGTCTTCAATCGCTTCTCGCCTGCGAACCGCCCCACGGCCAGTTCGCGTCTGCCGTGACCTTAAAGCAATCCTCTCGCGGCTTTTTGACGGCAATCCGTTCACGCACAAAAAACCCATCCGGACATTTAGGCCCGGATGGGTTTTTTTCGAGCCGAAATCTCTCAGCCGCGACCGAAAGGCACTGCTACGAAAGTCTGCGTGCCACTCCGGTCGACCAGAAGGAGCACCGACTTCTTGCCGGACTTCGCAGCCTCAGCCACGGCGCGGCTTGCTTCCTTGGCGCTATGTACGGGCACCTGGTTGACGGACAGAATCACGTCGCCTTCCTTAAGCCCTTCCTCGCCGCCGGCCTTGTCAGGGTTGACGTTGATGACCACGGCGCCCTTCTCATTCGAGGAAAGGTTCAGCGCCTCGCGCACATTCTTGTTGAGATCGCCGAGCGACAGGCCAATGGACGGCACGTTGAAGCTACCCTCCGGCGACGGGCTTGGTGTGCTCTGCGCTTCCGCGGTCTTTTCATTGTTGTCGTTGGTGCCGACGGAGATCGAGACATCCATGGTCTTGCCGTCGCGCCAGATGGCCATGTTTTCCTTCGTGCCGGGAGTGACATCGGCCACGGCGCGCGACAGATCCTTCGGATCCTTGATGTCGTGGCCACCAAAACCGGTGACGATGTCGCCGGTCTTCAGGCCCGCCTCGGCGGCCGGCGAGCCGTCGGTGACGTGTGCCACGAGAGCGCCTGCAGCGGAGGCCAGGCCAAGCGCATTGGCGATATCCGG
>Ga0187815_10001706_pt1 | contig 10341 bp, 15 predicted proteins | sample NC_S_5_FD_132962 | JGI IMG/M metagenome (GOLD analysis project Ga0187815, IMG submission 132962) | Wetland sediment microbial communities from Neuse River Estuary, North Carolina, USA - ASW-S_5 | ecosystem: Environmental > Aquatic > Freshwater > Wetlands > Sediment | place: USA: North Carolina...
CCGCTCTCCCCGTCGCTTCGGCTGCCGACGACCGTTCCTTCCAACCCGGACTACGTCAAGGCGCTCGGCAAGTGGCAGCACATCGGGGCGAGGTCCGAGGATCCCAAGGCGCCGACCATCGACCAGCTGTTCCCGGCGCAGTTCGAGCTGAACGGCGCCTCCTTCGTCAGGACCGCGGCCAACGTGACCACGTCGTGCTCGCTGGCGGTGTACGGCGCCAACCTGCAGGCGGCGCTGCAGAACGGGGACTGCTCCCAGGTGCTGCGGGCGAGCTACGTGTCGGGCGCGATGATGGGCACGATCGGCGTCATCAACCTGGAATCCGCCAACGCCGCGGCCAAGGCCGGCCAGGTCACCGGGCCGCAGGAGATCATCGCGCCGCTCGCCGCGAGCAAGGGCGTGACGAGCAAGCTGGGCACCGGCACCGGGGTGGTTCAGGCGGAGGTCAAGGGGCACTACCTGATCCTGATGTGGGCCGAGTTCACCGACCTGAAGCCACCGTCGCACTCGGCGCAGCGGCAGGAGCTCGAGCAGTTCGCCACGAACCTCGTCCTCGGCAGCGCGAACATCAACCTCAGCACCCGGATGCTGACCGGCAAGGGCTGACCGCGGGTTTGGTTATTCCCTGGTCCGCAGCCTGCGGGCCTGCTCGGCCCGCGCGGCCAGCCCGCCGTCCGGCGGGTAACCCACTTCCTCCAGGCACAGCGCGTGCGGGGCCATGACCCGGACCGCGGGTTCGCGGGCGGCAGCCGTCAGCAGGCCGGCGGGCCAGCCGGTCGGCCGGCGGCCCTCGCCGACCGCGATCAGCGCGCCGACCAGCGAGCGCACCATGCTGTGGCAGAACGCGTCCGCCACCACGGTGGCGATCAGGATGCCGTCCTCGTCCCGGTGCCAGTCCAGCCGGCGCAGCGCCCGCACGGTGGTGGCCCCCGGCCTGCGCCGGCAGAAGGCGGCGAAGTCGTGCTCGCCCAGGCAGTTCGCGGCCGCCTCGTTCATGGCGGGCACGTCCAGCCGCCGGAAGTACCAGAGCGTCTCGTGCCTGCGCACCGGGTCCGCGGCGACCGGGTCGTCGCAGACGCGGTACGAGTAACGCCGCCACAACGCGGAGAACCGCGCGTCGAACCCGTCGGGAGCGGGGCCCGCGGCGCGGGCGCGGACGTCGGCGGGCAGGAGCCGGGCCAGCCGGGCCAGCACGCGGTCCGCGCCCCTGGCCGCCGTCGCGGCCCAGGCGGCCGCGGGCACGTCCGCGTGCACGACCTGCCCGCGCGCGTGCACGCCCGCGTCCGTGCGCCCGGCCACGGTCAGCGCGGGCGGCCCCGGCAGCCGCAGCGCCTCGCCGAGGGCCGCCGCCGCGACACCCTCCACGGTCCGCCTGCCGGGCTGGGCGGCCCACCCGGAAAACTGGGTCCCGTCGTAAGAAAGATCAACACGAAGCCGAACGAGCGGTGGTTCGCGCTCCATGCCCGTTCACCGCTCGGAACTAGGCGTCCTCGTCCTCGGGGTCCTCGTCGTCTGCTGCATCGTCGTCGGCTTCGGCCTCGTCGTCGTATTCACCGGAGGCGTCTTCCTCGGCGTCCGTGACCTGGCCGGTCACGGGCTCCGCTGGGGCCTCGTCGGCGGTGGCAGTGCCGATGGCCGCCGCGACAGCGGCCGGTGCAGTGGCGGCGGGTGCAGTGGCGGCGCGCCGGGCGCGCCGGCGGGGCTTGGCGGCTACGGCCTCGCCGTGGACCAGTTCGATGACCGCCATGGCCGCGTTGTCGCCCTTACGCGGACCGATCTTGGTGATCCGCGTGTACCCGCCGTCGCGCTCGGAGTACTCCGGAGCGATCTCGGCGAACAGGTGGTACACCACGCTCTTGTCCGTGACCACGGTGGACACGTGCCTGCGCGCGTGCAGGTCGCCGCGCTTGGCGAAGGTGATCAGCCGCTCGGCTACCGGCCGCAGCCGCTTGGCCTTGGCCTCGGTCGTGGTGATCTTTCCGTGCTGGAACAGCGCGGTGGCCAGGTTCGCCAGGATGTGCCGCTCGTGAGCCGAGCTGCCGCCCAGGCGGTGGCCCTTGGTGGGCGTGGGCATACGGACCTCTCCTTGGTGCTCTGCTCTAATCTGCTGCGCGGCAGTTTAGGGTGCCACGTCAGTACTGCTCGGTCTCCACGTAGCTCTCGTCATCGTCGCCGTAGGCGCCTACCGCGCTGCTCGGGTCGAACCCGGGCGGCGAGTCCTTGAGCGACAGACCCATGTCCACGAGCTTCTGCTTGACTTCCTCGATCGACTTGGCGCCGAAGTTCCTGATGTCGAGCAGGTCCTGCTCGCTGCGGCCGACGAGCTCGCCGACCGTGTGAATGCCCTCGCGCTTCAGGCAGTTGTAGGAGCGCACGGTGAGGTTGAGGTCCTCGATCGGCAGGGCCAGGTCGGCCGCCAGCGCGGCGTCCGTCGGCGAGGGGCCGATGTCGATGCCCTCGGCGTCCACGTTGAGCTCGCGGGCCAGCCCGAACAGCTCGACCAGCGTCTTGCCCGCGCTGGCCACGGCGTCCCGCGGGCGCATGGACGGCTTGGTCTCCACGTCGAGGATGAGCCGGTCGAAGTCGGTGCGCTGCTCGACCCGGGTGGCCTCCACCTTGTAGGTCACCCGCAGGACGGGCGAGTAGATGGAGTCGATGGGGACCCGGCCGATCTCCTGGCCGGGCTGCTTGTTCTGCGTCGCCGAGACGTAACCGCGGCCCCGCTCGACGGTCAGCTCCATCTCGAGCTTGCCCTTGGCGTTCAGGGTGGCGATGTGCAGCTCGGGGTTGTGCACCTCGACGCCGGCCGGGGGCGCGATGTCCGCCGCGGTCACCTCGCCGGGACCTTGCTTGCGCAGGTACATGACCACCGGCTCGTCGTGCTCGGAGGAGACGACCAGTTCCTTGAGGTTCAGGATGATGTCGGTTACGTCTTCCTTGACGCCGGGCACCGTCGAGAACTCGTGCAGGACGCCCTCGATCCTGATGCTGGTGATGGCCGCGCCCGGGATGGAGGACAGCAGCGTGCGCCGGAGCGAGTTGCCGATGGTGTAGCCGAAACCCGGCTCGAGCGGCTCGATGACGAACCTGGACCTGAATTCGTCGACCTGCTCCTCGGTAAGCGAGGGGCGCTGAGCAATGAGCATGATCTTTCCTCTCCGCGCCGCCCGCTATATGACGGCACGATCAGCGGGCCGGTCACCCGGCCCGTAAAGCCCGCTGCGCCGCCGTCGGTAGCGGCGCGACGGTAATTACTTCGAGTAGTACTCGACGATGAGCTGTTCCTGGACCAGGGTGTCGATCTGGGCCCGGACGGGGAGCGCGTGGACCAGGACGCGCATCTTGTCGGGCACGACCTCGAGCCAGGCCGGCACGGTGCGCTCGCCGACCTCGGCGTGCGCGATGATGAACGGCGTCATCTCCAGCGACTTGGGCACGACCTCGATGATGTCGTTCTCGCTGACCCGGTAGGACGGGATGTCGACCCTCTTGCCGTTCACCGTGAAGTGCCCGTGGCCGACCAGCTGGCGGGCCATGTCCCGGCTCTTGGCGAACCCCGCGCGGAACACGACGTTGTCCAGGCGCCGCTCGAGCAGCTGGAGCATCGTCTCGCCGGTCCGGCCGTGCTTGCGGGCCGCTTCCTCGTAATAGCCGTGGAACTGGCGCTCGAGGACGCCGTAGATCCGCTTGGCCTTCTGCTTCTCCCGGATCTGCTGCAGGTAGTCGCCTTCCTTCGGCCGGTTCCGGCCGTGCTCGCCCGGCGGGTAGGGCCGGATCTCGATCGGGCACTTCGGCGAGTCGCACTTGGCGCCCTTCAGGAAGAGCTTGGTCTTCTCCCGGCGGCAGAGCTTGCAGTCCGCGCCTGTGTATCGAGCCATCTGTGTCGCTATCTCCTGTTAGGGACCGTCAGACCCGGCGCCGCTTGGGCGGCCGGCAGCCATTGTGCGGGACGGGGGTCATGTCCTGAATCGAGCCGACCTCCAGGCCGGTCGCCTGCAGCGACCGGATGGCGGTCTCCCGACCCGAGCCGGGGCCCTTGACGAAGACGTCGACCTTGCGCATGCCGTGCTCCATGGCGCGCCGCGCGGCGGCCTCCGCCGCCATCTGGGCGGCGTACGGGGTCGACTTGCGGGATCCCTTGAACCCGACCTGACCCGCGGACGCCCACGAGATGACGTTGCCGGTCGGGTCGGTGATCGAGACGATCGTGTTGTTGAACGTGCTCCTGATGTGGGCGTGCCCGTGGGCGACGTTCTTCCGCTCCTTGCGGCGCACCTTCTTGGCGGCGGCCTGCTGGCGGCTCCTAGGCGGCATGTGCCTTCCTTCGAGGTGATCGGTCCGTGCGGACTACTGGACTACTTCTTGCCGGCCTTCTTCTTGCCGGCCACCGTCTTCTTCTTGCCCTTACGGGTGCGGGCGTTGGTCTGCGTCCGCTGCCCGTGCACGGGCAGCCCGCGGCGGTGGCGGATGCCCTGGTAGCAGCCGATCTCGACCTTCCGCCTGATGTCGGCCTGGACCTCGCGGCGCAGGTCACCTTCGACCTGGTAGGTGGCGTCGATCCAGTCGCGGAGCCTCATCAGCTCCTCGTCGCTCAGGCGGCTGACCCTGGTGTCCCCGTTAACCCCGGTGGCCTGCAGCGTCTGCAGGGCCCTGGTCCGGCCGATGCCGTAGATGTAGGTGAGCGCGACCTCGACCCGCTTGTCGCGGGGCAGGTCCACGCCGGAAAGCCTGGCCATGTGCGGGCAGTTCTCCTTCGTTTCGCGGAGGTCCTGCGCGCCGCCCCCGGGCCCTGCCCGGACCCGGCCCCGGCCTCCGTCCGGGGGTCACGGCGATTACCGAACGGTAATTGCCGCCTTGCGGTGCGCGTCTGTCGTCGTGCCGTCAGCCCTGCCGCTGCTTGTGCCGCGGGTCTGAGCAGATCACCATGACGCGGCCATGCCGACGGATGATCCGGCACTTACTGCAGATCTTCTTGACGCTCGGCTTGACCTTCACGGTGCTGTCTCCACTAATGCGCATGCGCGCCTGAACTTGCGTTACTTGTACCGGTACACGATCCGCCCGCGGGACAGGTCGTAGGGGCTAAGCTCCACGACCACGCGGTCGTCGGGCAGGATGCGGATGTAGTGCATCCGCATCTTCCCGCTGATATGGGCGAGAACCTTATGCCCGTTGTCCAGCTCCACGCGGAAGAAGGCATTCGGGAGCGACTCGACAACCGTGCCTTCGATCTCGATGGCGCCGTCTTTCTTGGGCATGTCCTCCGCGCTTCGTTCTATCTGGTGGTGGTCCGCGCCGGGGCGCGGTTGGCTTGGCCGGATTCGCCGGGGGCCGACGAGCCCCGCCCCGCCTGGCTCACGCCCGCGCTGGCCTGCCAGCGGGACGAGGTAACCGGGAGGGACTCCGAGGGGCCGGCATCGCGCTCGGACACGCGAGCCCCCGGGCGCCAGCCACGGGAAACCCAGCGGAATGGACCGGAGTTGAGTGTACTCGACGCGCAGCCCCAACGCGAACCGACGGTATATGGGACGCCGTCGGGCCCGGCGTTATTCCCCCCGGTGCTGAGCCCGGCGGATCAGGATCCAGATCCAGGGTAGTACGACCAGCGCCCACCACGGGAACCAGGTCCCGCCCAGCACCGCCGTGACCGCCCAGATGGCGACCAGGCCCGAGGTGACCACGGCCCAGGCGCCCATGGCCACCGCCCCGGGCGTGAACCTGGCCAGGCCGCCGGTCGGGTCGTTCGGCACCAGCGACTGCCGCCCGCCCGGCGGCGTGCGCCGCATCGACTCGTGCGGCAGCCGGTACAGGTCGATGGCCGGCAGGTCGGCCAGCAGCTCGTCGAGCTCGCCGAGCGTCTTGGCCTCGAGGGCCTGGTTCATGCGCTCATGGAATTCCTCGGCGGTGAGCCGGCCCGCGGCGTGATGCTCGCGCAGCAGCGCCGCGACGCGGTCGCGATCCGCGTCGGAGGCGCGGATCCGCGGGTCACCAGGCACCGGGCACCTTCTTTCCGTCCCTGCCTCTAGTATCGCTCAGCGGGGGCCCTGACGGTCGTCCTCGGCGGTCAGTACCCACGGCCCTTCCGCCGTGATGGCGACCGTGTGCTCGAAGTGCGCGGCCCAGCCTCCGTCGGCGGTGGTGACCGTCCACCCGTCGTCGTGCAGGACCGTCTCGGCGTCGCCGAGGGTCACCATCGGCTCGATGGCCAGCGCCATGCCGGCCCGCAGGCGCAGGCCGCGCCCTGGCCGCCCGTAGTTGGGCACCGGCGGGTCCATGTGCATCGCGGTTCCGATGCCGTGCCCGGTGTACTCCTCGACCACCCGGTAGGGCCCGGCCTGCCGGACGCTGGACTCCACGGCGTGGGAGATGTCGCCGAGCCGGCCACCCGGACGGGCCTGCGCCAGCCCTCGCCACAGCGCGGCCTCGCACGCCTGCAGCAGCGCGGCGTGCTCGGCGGAGATGGCGCCCACGCCCACCGTGATCGCCGCGTCCCCGTGCCACCCCTGCACGATGGCGCCGCAGTCGATGGAGATGATGTCTCCGTCGCGCAGGCGCCGGGCCGGATCCGGGATGGCGTGCACGATCTCGTCGTTCACCGACGTGCAGATGGTGGCCGGATATCCGTGGTAGCCCTTGAACGAGGGGCTCGCGCCTGCCGCGCGGATCTCGTGCTCGGCGAGCAGGTCAAGCTGGGCCGTGCTGACGCCCGCCCTGACCGCCCCGGCCACGATCCGCAGCGTCCGCGCGACCACGAGCCCCGCCTCGCGCATCAGCGCGAGCTGCTCGGGGGTCTTGATCTCGACGTCGGGCCCGCGCCGCGGCCACATTGACGGGCCCGCCCTCAGCGCAGGAACGGGCGGAGGGCGGCCAGGGCCCGGCTGGTGATCTCCTCGACCGGGCCGGTCGCGTCGATGCCGATCAGGATGTTCTCGTCGGCGTAGAACGCGATGAGCGGGGAGGTCTGCTCGGCGTAGACCTCGAGCCGGTGCCTGATGGTGTCCTCGGAGTCGTCGTCCCGCTGGAAGAGCTCGCCACCGCAATCGTCGCAGATGCAGTCGCGGGCCGGCGGGTCGTACAGGACGTGCCAGACGCGCTCGCACCGCCTGCAGGTCCTGCGCCCCGACAGCCGCCGCACCACCTCGTCCTCGTCCACGACGAGTTCCAGGACCACGCTCAGCCGCGCGTCCCACTCGGCGAGCATCTTCTTCAGCGTCTCCGCCTGGGGGACGTTCCTGGGGAACCCGTCGAGCAGGAATCCCTCCTGCGCGTCGTCCTCGGCCAGCCGGTCCCTGACCATCGCGACCGTGACCTCATCGGGGACCAGGTCCCCGCGCTCCATGAACTCCCTGGCCCGGCGGCCGAGTTCGGTGTTGCTCGTCACGTTGTGCCGGAAGATATCACCTGTCGAGATCCTCGGGATCGCCAGGTGCGAAGCTATGAACTGGGCCTGTGTCCCCTTGCCCGCACCGGGGGGCCCGACGAGGACGATGCGCACTACCGCAAGAAACCCTCATAGTTGCGTTGCTGCAACTGGCTCTCGATCTGCTTCACCGTGTCAAGCCCCACGCCGACCATGATCAGCAGGCTGACGCCGCTGAACGGGAACTCGTTGGCGACCCCGATGGAGGCCAGCGCGACGAGCGGGAACAAGGCGACCGCGCCCAGGTACACCGAACCCGGCGCGGTGAGCCTGGACAGGACGTAGCTGAGGTACTCGGCCGTGGGGCGCCCCGGCCGGATGCCGGGGATGAACCCGCCGTACTTCTTCATGTTGTCGGCCACCTCAGTGGGGTTGAAGGTGATCGACACGTAGAAGTACGTGAACCCGATGATAAGCACGAAGAACGCGGCCATGTAGATGGCTGAACTGCTCTGCTCGATGTAGCGGTCCACGAAGGACACCCAGCCGGACGTGCTGTTCTTGCCGAACAGCTGCGCGGCGAGCGTCGGGATGTACAACAGCGAGGAGGCGAAGATGACCGGGATCACGCCGGCCTGGTTGACCTTCATCGGGATGTACGTCGAGGTGCCGCCGTACATCCGCCGGCCCACCATCCGCTTGGCGTACTGGACGCGGATGCGGCGCTGCGCCTGTTCCATGAAGACGATGAACGCGACGATGGCGATCACGACCACGACGGCGGCGGCCGCGTAGAACAGGCTCTTGTCCCGCTCGATGGCCAGGATCTCGCCGGGGATGACCGAGATCACCGTGGTGAAGATCAGCACCGACATGCCGTTGCCGACCCCGCGGTCGGTGATGAGCTCGCCCAGCCACATGATGACCGTCGTGCCCGCCACCATGGTGATCACCATCGTGGCGATGCTGAACACCGAGGCGTTGGGGATCAGCGGGTTGTCCGTGGCCGTACCGCACCCGTTGAACAGGGTGCCGGACCTGGCCAGCTCGATGTAGCCGGTGGACTGCAGTACGGCCAGGCCCACGGTGAGGTACCTGGTGTACTGGGTGATCTTCGCCTGGCCCGCCTGCCCCTCCTGCTTGAGCGTCTCAAGCCGCGGGATCACGACCGTGAGCAGCTGCAAGATGATGCTGGAGGTGATGTAGGGCATGATGCCCAGCGCGAACACCGACAGGCGCAGCAGCGCCTGGCCGCTGAGCAGGTTGACGATGGCGAGGACGCCGGCCGTGGCGCTGCCCGACTGGGTGGCCAGGTTGGAGCAGTAGGCCACGTTCTTCTCGTCGATGCCGGGGGTCGGCAGCGACGCACCGAACCGGAACAGGGCGATGAGACCCAGCGTGATCAGAATCTTCTTGCGGAGATCCGGCGTCTGGAACGCCCGCACGAAGGCCGTCAGCATGCGCAGTCCTCGGTTCGCTCGATCGGGCAGTCCACGTATCCTACCCGGCCTGCCATGGGTTGTCTTCTTCGGTTAGGAGAGCTCGGTGACCGTTCCGCCGGCCCGCTCGATCTTCTCGGCGGCCTTGGCCGAGAACGCGTGCGCGGTCACGCGCAGCGCCACGGAGAGGTCGCCGGTGCCGAGCACCTTGATCAGCTCGCCCTTGCGCGCCGCGCCCCGGGCGACCAGGTTCTCGGGCGTCACGTCGCCGCCGTCGGGGTACAGCTCCGCCAGCCGGCCGGTGTTCACCACCTGGTAGGAGGTGCCGAAACCCGCGTTGGAGAAGCCCTTGAGCTTCGGCACCCTGCGGTGCAGCGGCATCTGGCCGCCCTCGAAGCCCAGGCGTACCTGGTTGCGTGCCTTGGTGCCCTTGGTGCCGCGGCCCGCGGTCTTGCCCTTAGACGCCTCGCCTCGGCCGAGCCTCGTCTTGGCCTTGTGCGCCCCGGGGGCCGGCCGCAGGTGATGCAGCTTGAGCCCGCGCCCTGACGCGGCCTGTTCGTCCGTCATCTTTAGTCCACTTCCTCCACCGTCACCAGGTGGCGCACCGTCTTGATCATGCCGCGGAACTCCGGGCGATCCGGCTTGAGCACCACCTGGCCGATCCGGCGCAGCCCCAGCGACCGCAGCGAATCGCGCTGCTCGCTCGTCCCGCCGATCTCCGACTTGACCTGTGTCACCTTAAGCTGTGCCATCTGTCCGCTCCCTTACGACCCGGTCGCCGCGGCCCGGGCCCGCAGCATCGCCGCGGGGGCCACGTCCTCGATCGGCAGGCCGCGCTTGGCCGCGATCTCCTCGGGCCGGCTCAGGCTCTTGAGCGCGGCCACCGTCGCGTGGACCACGTTGATCGGGTTGGACGAGCCCAGCGAGCGTGATAGCACGTCGCTGATGCCCGCGCACTCGAGCACGGCCCGCACCGGGCCGCCGGCGATGACGCCGGTCCCCGGGCTGGCCGGCTTGAGCAGGACGACGCCCGCGGCGGCCTCGCCCTGGACCGTGTGCGGGATCGTGCTGGCGATCCTGGGCACGCGGAAGAAGTGCTTCTTGGCCTCCTCGACGCCCTTGGCGATGGCGGCGGGAACCTCCTTGGCCTTGCCGTACCCGACGCCGACCATCCCGTTGCCGTCACCCACCACCACCAGGGCGGTGAAGCTGAAGCGCCGGCCACCCTTGACCACCTTGGCCACGCGATTGATCGCGACCACGTGCTCAAGGTAGGCGGCCTGCTTGTCGGCCGCGCTGCCGCGCCGGTCCTCACGGCGCTCGCGCCGCTCGCCACCGCCGCCGCCGCGCCGCGGAGCTCCTGGCATTAGCCGTTCCTCGTCTCTGTCTCTATAGAACGTTCGGCAGCCTGCGCAACCGCTGCTAGGCCCACCGTTAGCTTGCTCACAGTTTCAGGCCGCCTTCCCTGGCGCCATCCGCGAGCGCGGCGACGCGCCCGTGGTAGCGATAGCCGCCGCGGTCGAACACCACGGCCTCGACCCC
>Ga0187815_10001708_pt1 | contig 10335 bp, 6 predicted proteins | sample NC_S_5_FD_132962 | JGI IMG/M metagenome (GOLD analysis project Ga0187815, IMG submission 132962) | Wetland sediment microbial communities from Neuse River Estuary, North Carolina, USA - ASW-S_5 | ecosystem: Environmental > Aquatic > Freshwater > Wetlands > Sediment | place: USA: North Carolina...
ACCGCGCTGATGGTCCTGGCGAACTCGTCGAGCGCGCGCGCCCGGATCTCGGGCACGGTCAAGGTGAGCGCGGTGGTCTCGCGGAGAACATCCATGTCGGCGCCGGTATACGAGGCGAACATCTGCCGGGCGGCCGCCCGGACCGCGGCGACCGGCCCCAGCTCAGGCGGTTGCTGCTCGAGTGCCTCGATCATCCGGACGTCCATGTCGTCCTGCAGGACGACGTCTTCCTTGGTGGGGAAGTACCGGAAGAACGTGCTCGGTGACACCTCGGCCGCCTCGGCGATGTCCTGCACCGTCGTGCGCTGGTAGCCGTTCTCGCGGAACAGCCGGAGCGCGTGCTCCCTGATGGAAGCACGCGTCCTGGCCTTCTTCCGCTCGCGCAAGCCGTCCGGCGAGGCGCCAGCCATGCTCGTCACACTTCCAATCCCGCCCGCTCCGGCGCGTCGGCTCCGGTCTGGCCCGAAGCCGGAGTCTCCACCATGATCCCGCCGGCCCGGCGCGGCAGGAAGATCAGCGCGAGGATCGCGCTCGCGAGCGCGATGCCGGCGCAGGCCCACAGCATCGTGTCCATGCCCTGCACGAACGCGCTGCGCGCCGAGGTGAGCAGGGCCGGGGAGCCCAGCGTCTTCGCCACGGCCACGCCCGCGACCACGCTGCTCCTGGCGAGCGCCGCGGTCGCCGCGGGCAGGCCGGTCACCGCCAGTTGGCCCCGGTAGACCGAGTCCAGCACGGTGCCGAGGATCGCCACCCCGATGGTGGCGCCGACCTGGCGCAGCGCGGAGATGAGCGCCGAGCCGGACCCGCTGCGCTCGGCCGACAGCGCGGCCAGCGCCGCGTTCATCGCCTGCGGCATCGCCAGCCCGAGGCCCAGCCCGGCCACCGCGAGCCAGGCCGCCGCGAACCCCGTGCCGCTGCCCGTCTTGGTGAAGGCGCCGAGCACGAGCCCGGCGGCCATGGCCGTGAACCCGATCGCCACCAGGTCCTTCGCGCCAGCCAGCGGCGGGCGCACCGAGCCGTCGGAGGCCTTGCGCGGCGTCGCGAGCCGGGTGCTGCCGATCATGCCGACCACCATGCCGGCGATCATGGGCAGCCACCGCACCCCGGTTCCCATCGCGTCCAGGCCGCGGACCTCCTGGAAGTACTGCGGGATCGCGAAGAAGATACCGAACATCGCGAACGAGACCAGCGTCGCCAGCGCCGTGCCCCACGTGAAGCCGGCCGACCGGAACAGCCCCAGCTCGATCAGCGGCCGGACGGACGCGGACCCAAAGACCCGCCGGGTCAGCCGGCGCTCCCAGGCCACGAAGACGGCGAGGACCACGAGCCCGGCGGCGATGGTGGCCAGCGCCGCGGCGTTCGTCCAACTGGTTTGGCCCACCCTGATGAACCCGTAAGTCAGCCCGGTCAGCCCGGCACTGGACAGGAGCACCCCCGCGAAGTCCACGCGAGGCCGCTGCTCGCTGCGGGACTCGGGCAGCAGCACGACCACCGCGACCAGCGCCAGCACCACCACCGGCACGTTGATCAGGAATACGGAGCCCCACCAGAAGTGGTCGAGCAGGTAGCCGCCCACGATCGGGCCGATCGGGAAGCTGATGAACGTGGCCGACGCGATCAGCGCGATCGCCTTCTGCCGCTCCTCCTGCGTGAACAGCACCGGGATCACCGCCAGGGACAGCGGGAAGATCGCGGCCGCGCCGATGCCGAGCATCGCCCGCGCGGCGATCAGCTCGCCCACGCTGGTCGCGTAGGCACACGCAGCCGAGCTGACCCCGAACAGGACGAGCGCGGCCAGCAGTACCTTCTTGCGCCCGAACCGGTCGCCGAGCAGTCCGGCGGGCAGCATCACGGCGGCGAGCACCAGGCTGTATGAGTCCAGGATCCACTGCAGATCGCTAGTCGAGGCGTGCAGGTCCCCCGAGATCGTGGGCAGCGCCAGGGTGAGTACGGTCAGGTCGAGCCCGACGACCAGGACACTGGCCGCGATCGCGACCAGCGCCCACCACTTGCGAGCCGAGCGCTCCGCCATGACACTCACACCCCTTCGGTAGTAGCACCTAAATGAGAGTCACTATCAAAAGTATGCGACACTCACTTGGTACTGTCAACCGCGAGTCTGCCGCAAACCGCCGATGAGCACCGTGGCCGCGCCCCTCGCGAACACGACGAAACCGGGGTCCGGCCGCCGCCCGACCCCGGTTTCGCCCGCCCGCGTCAGCCCGTCAGACGCGTCAGCAGGTCCGCCCCGATCGGAACGCCGAGGCCCGAGCACGCATCCCAGCCGGGCCCGGCCGAGTAGGCGCCGTTGTTCCCGCTGGTGATGTCCCGAAAGCCGGGCACGTCGGACCCTGGGCTGATCCCCGCGTACAGGGCCGTGTTGATCAGGCCGAACCGCTGGCCCGTCGCCTGGGCGAGCCGGGCGATCAGTGCCGACCACAGCGGCGCCACCGCGCTGGTCCCGCCCACGACCTGCGCATGGCCGTCGGACATGATCTGGTAGCCGGTGGTCGGGTCGGCGTTGCCCGCCACGTCGGGCACCCCGCGCCCGCCGCCGGAGGCACCCCCGGACCCGGAACCGCCCGCGCTCGTCCCGCTGGCCCTGGCCGGCACCCCCGCGTTGGCCTGCCAGGTCGGCACCGGGAACTGGTCAGACACCCCGCCGCCGCCCGCCCCCTCGTTCGAGGCCGTCTCGTTCCACACGACCTCCGAGGTCACCGCGCCTGTCGAAGGGTCAGCCAGCAGCTTGGTCCCGCCGCAGCCCAGCGCGTGCGGGCTCGACGCGGGGAAGTCGCAGTGCACCTGGCCGTCGGTGACCGCGTCCCCGCTGCCGTTGTCCCCGGCCGCCGCGCACACGGTGATGCCCAGCGCGGCCGCGTCGGCCATCGCGGCGTCCATCGCCTGAAGCCCCTGCGCCGTCCAGGAGTCCTCGGACTGCCCCCAGCTGATCGACATCGCGATCGGCGCCGGAGTGGCCGACGAGGCGGCCGCGATCGCGTCGACGAACCCCTGGTCACCGTTGTTGGGCGCGAAGTACACGATCTGCGCCGCGCCGGGCGCGGCGGCCCCGATGACCTGGATATCCAGCGCGACCTCCACGTCGGCCCCGTTCGGGTCCGAACCCGGCGCGTTGGCCGCCCCGTCCACGCTCACCGCGGTGATCGAGGGCACCGGGATGCCCAACCCGCCGAAGTAGGAAGTAAGGTCGGTGGTCTGGAAGCCCCCGCCGAGTTCGATGACCGCGATCGTCTGCCCGGCGCCGGTGGTCCCCGGGGGGAACTGGTAGATGTTCGCCACCTGGTTGGGCGGGTACGAGGTGCCCTGCGCCGCGGCCGCGCGGGGCCGGAAGTGCGGCCGCGCCGCCGGCCGCGTGTCCAGGCCCAGCACCGCGGTCACCACGCCGTCCAGCGCGGCGGGCACGTACAGCGCCCCCTCGCGGTACCGGTGGGTGACCCGTCGCCCGGTCGCATCCGTGCTGCTCACCTGGGACAGCGTGGTGCCGAACGTGCCCTCCAGGGCGGCCAGCGTCCCCGCCACCTTGATCCGGCGGGTGGCCGGGTGCACCTCGGTCACCTCAAGCCCCCGGCTCTGCATGACCTGCGTGACGAGCGCGACGTCGGCGGGGTCCGCGCCGTACCGCTCCGCCAGCTCGTCGCTGGTCAGGACGCCAGGCCCGGTGATGACGTCCTCCGGTAGCTCGGCCCGCCGCCTGAGCACCAGGGTCACTTCGGCCCGCGCCGAGGTGTCCAGCGTCCCGGCCGCCGTCGCGCCAGGCAGCGGCGCGCGCTCGCTGCCAGGCAGTTGTACCAGTGATTCGTCCGGCATTGTTCGCTCCAGCTCCGTTTGGAAGATGCCCTTGAGGCGGATTCTGCCTTGCGCGGGCCGCAAGCCACCGCTCGTTCGGAAAAGAATCATTTAATCTAAACGGCGATGGTGACTCCACCGCGATCATCCCGAGGCCTTAGCGGAGCCTAGTAACTTTTACGTGAAATGCCGGGTTTGTGCACTACTAGAAAAAACAATGCACGGCGTCGATCACGCGATCGTCGTCGTTCAGCACCATAAGGACCCGCCATTTGTCGAGCGTGGTACACGGGTGCGAGATGCCCAGGCCCACCACGTCGCCGGGCGCCAGCGCGGCGTCTTCCGGCAGGTGCAGGTAGGCGTGCTGGTCGTTGAGTTCGGCCACCTTCCAGCCGTCGGTGCCGGACGTGCCGGATCGGCCGCCGTCACGCCGCAGCACGCGCAGCGGGACCGGGAGGCCCGCGTCGAACGCCACGTCGCGCCGCCCGGCCCCGAGCAGCGCGAGGCCAGGCTCCGGGCGCGAGACGACCAGCGCCCACAGCTCGAGCGCGGGCCGCAGGTCCGGCGCGCCCGCCACGCCGCGGGCGGCGGGGGAGGACCGGGCGTAGATCCCGTGATCGTGAGTGAGGTAGCAGCCGCTGCGCAGGATCACCGTCACCGGCGCCGCGCCGGGCGCGGTCAGCTCGCGCGCGACCACGTCGAACGACGCGCTCCCGCCGGCGGTGACGATGAGCTGGTCCCGGCCCACCCCGGCGGCCGCCATCGCATCGGCGAAGCCCCGGAGCCTGCGGCAGAACGCGCCCACCAGCTCGAGCGTGTCCGCCTGCGTCTCGCCGCGCAGCCCCCCCTCGTACCCGGCCACGCCGGCCACGGTGAGTGTGGCTGTGGTCTCCGCCGCCTTGGCCACCTCGAGCGCCTGCTCGTCGGTCCGGCACCCGGTGCGCCCGCCGGCGTGCCCGATCTCGACCAGGACCGGCAGGGGCCGGGCCGCCCGGTGCCCGGCCCAGGCCCGGTCCAGGATCTGGACCCCGTCCAGGCTGTCGACGTAGCAGTACGCCTCGAACCCGGGATCGGCGGCCAGCTCGCCGGCCAGCCAGGCGATGCCCGCGGCGTCCACGAGCTCGTTGGCGAGCAGGAGCCGCGGAAAGCCGAACGCCCGGTACATCTGCATCTGGCCGATGCTGGCCACCGTGATCCCCCAGGCGCCGTGGGCGAGCTGGAGCGCGGCGAGTTCGGGGGACATGGCGGTCTTGCCGTGCGGCGCCAGCGCCACACCCGTCCGGCCGCAGAAGGCGGCCATCGCCGCGACGTTATTGCGCAGCGCGGAGTCGCGCAGGGTGAGCAGCGGGTAGCTGAACCTCCCCGCGTGCAGCGGCGGCCTGGCCGCCGCGAGGCTCGCCGCGCTCACCCGGCCCGCCGCCCCGGATCCGCCCGCCCCGGACCCGCCCGCCCCGGACCTGCCCGCCCCGGCCGCCCGCGCCGGACGCGAGGCCAGCGAGCCGAAGCCCTTCTCCGTCGGCTCGATCGGGCGCTCGCTGAGCACGCGGAGGCGCTCCGCCACCAGCGGCGGCAACCGATGCCTCACTCCGGCCTCCGATCTTGGGAACTTTGGGTGACCGATTCCGCACGACTCGTTGCGATATATGCCGCCGCTGGGTCATGATAAAACTCGCTGACCACTACGCGCCGCGGACGATGGGGCTGGACGGAAGGGTCACAGTGACAGGTGCTGTGCCGCCGCGAGCCACGTTCCGCGACGTGTTCGCGGTGCGCGAGTTCCGGGCCCTGTGGCTGTCCATGGTCTTGTCCGTGGCGGGCGACCGCCTCGCCCTGGTCGCGCTCACGCTGCTTGTCTATGGTCGCACGAGGTCGCCGCTGCTCGCCGCGATCGTGTACGCGGCCGGCTATCTGCCGTGGGTGATCGGCGGCCTGTTCCTGGCCGACGTGGCGGACCGGCGCCCGCGGCGCTCGGTGATGATCTTCTGCGATGCGGTCCGCGCCGTCCTGGTCGCCGCGATGGCGGTGCCGGGCGTGCCCATCGCGGTCCTGGTGGCGCTGCTCTTCGCGGTCACCATGTTCGCGCCCCCGTTCGAGTCGGCGCGCGCCGCGATCACCCCGGACATCTTGTCGGGGGAGCGTTACGTCCTCGGCACGGCGGTGATCCAGACGACCTTCCTGGCGGGCCAGGTGGCCGGGGCGGTCGCCGGCGGACTGGCCGTCGCCTTCATCGGCGTACGGCCCTCGCTGATCATCGACGCCGGCACGTTCGTGCTCTCGGGCCTGCTCATCGCGCTCGGCACGCGCGCCAGGCCCGCCGCCCAGCCGGACGGCGGCCAGGAGTCACCGTGGGCCCGGATGCGGGCCGGGATCAGGCTGGTGTTCGGCGACCCGGCGCTGCGCACGCTGCTGCTGTTCGGCTGGCTGGTGGTGTTCTACACGATCCCCGAGGGCATCGCCGCCCCGTACGCGGCCAGGCTCGGCGGAGGGTTCATCGCGACCGGTCTGGTGATCGCGTCCACGGCGTTCAGCACGACGATCGCCACGCCGCTGTTCACCCGGCTCGTCCGCCCGCGCCGGCGGCTCGCCCTGATGGGGCCGCTAGCGGTGCTCACCTGCGCGACCCTGGTCGCCACGGCCCTCCGCCCGGCCCTGGCCGTCTCGCTCGTGATCTTCTCGCTGTCGGCCGCGTTCGGGATCTACCAGGTCGCGGCCAACACCGCCTTCGTGGCCAGGGTGCCGAGCGAGCGTCGGGCTCAGGCGTTCGGGATCGCCAACATGGGGGTAATTGTCGGCCAGGGCGCCGCCTTCGTGGCGGCGGGCGCCGCGGCGGAGATCTTCAGCCCGGCGGCGGTCATCGCGGTCGGGGGAGGTCTGGGAGCGATTTCTGGTCTGGCCCTGACGCTCAGGTGGCGCCACCTCTCGCCACCCGGCGGGCGTCACGCGGCGGGACGGCCTCACGGTCTCGCCGCGGCTAGAAGATCGGTGCCGCTACGCGGATCTGGTTAGCGGCTGGGGTTCCGCTCATGTCCACGTGTCGCGCATCTCGAGGCGTCCCCTCTCTGGTAGTGCCTGACCGGACTCTGGGTTGATCTCATCCCCAGGTGACACGCATGGCGCGGCCTCCCTCCCGGCGGCGTGATGACGGTGCGCCAAACTGCCCCGGCGTCAGCACGCCGGGTAATCGTGGCTCGTCAATCACCATTTAGCCCCTCTTTGTCGCCCGATGTAGGCGATTGGCACGCAATAGTGCCCAAGATGGCCTAGATGGGTTAAGGTAGCTATACGGAGCTAGTCCTTTACGGTGAGCTTCCGACTAGACAGTAGAACGTCTCGTCTCAGCCGGAACGGTGGAGCATGGAAGCCTCGTCCATCACGCGTCGCGTGGCCGCGTGGGCAGACTTCCGTAACTGGGCCTGGTGGCAGCTGCCCTGGCGACTGCGCGGCTACGTGGGCCTCGTCCCGGTCACCGCCTTCGCGCTGATCGGCTACGCCGCCTCCCAGACCACCTGGCGTTCCGGGGACCTGGTCAAGTTCCTGCTCCTGCTCGGCTGCGGCCTGATCTCGGTCGCGGCGACCCCGCGGATCGCCTACACCCAGGGCGCGCTGGTCCGGGACTTCATCACGGTGTGGGTGCTGCCGGTCGCGATCTTGCTCCCGCCGGTCTACGCGATGGTGGCGCCGATCCCGCTGCTCGCCATGACCCAGTGGGTGATCCACCGCGGTGTCGTCCACCGCCGGGTGTTCACCGCCTGCGCCATGGGCCTGGCCTACGGCGCGGCGTCGGTGGTCTTCCGCGCCTTCCCCGCGTCGCTGGCGGGCCCCTCGCTCGGCCGGGGCTCGCACGTGCTCACCTGGACCCTGGTGGTGGCCATCTGCGAGGTCCTGGGCGGCCGGGGGCACAACGCGCTCATCGTGCTCGCGGTCAAGATCTCCGACCCCACCATCCGGCTGGCCGACCAGGAACTGAGCCGCGAGGCGCTCCAGGCCGACTTCGCGGAGTTCGACCTGGGCGTCCTGATCACCGTCGTCGTCGCCGTCAACCCGGTGCTGGCCGTCTTCGCCGTGCCCACGGTCCTGCTGGCCAGGCGGTTCATCATGCACGCCCAGCTGCTGGCCCAGTCCCGCATCGACACCAAGACCGGGCTGCTCAACGCCTCGACCTGGGAACGCGAGGCGACGGTGGAGATCGCCCGCGCGGTCAGGACCGGCAGCCCGCTGGCCCTCGCGCTGGTCGACATCGATCACTTCAAGACGGTCAACGACACCCACGGCCACCTGGCCGGAGACAAGGCCCTGCGGGCGGTCACCGACGCGCTGCGCAGCAAGCTACGCCCCTACGACCTGGCCGGTCGGTTCGGCGGCGAGGAGTTCGTGATCCTGCTGCCGCAGACGCACGAGTACGACGCGCTCGGCGTCGCCGAGCGCCTGCGCGCGCACATCGCCGCCATGACGATTCCCGTCGACGACAGCGACCCCGCCGGCCGCTCCGTCACGCTCACGATCTCGGTCGGGGTGGCGGCGCTGGACGGCGAGCGCCGCGAGCTGACCGACATGCTCGCCGCGGCCGACGCGGCCCTGTACTACGCCAAGGAAACCGGGCGGAACAGGACCCACGTCATCACGGCGACCCGGCAGGCCTCGTAAGTCCGCGGATAAACCCCCGAACTTCCACCCAAAATCCCTAATCTTTGCCCGGAAACGGGCAGGAAACTTGCGCTAGCCGCCCGCCGGCGATAAGAAGGAGCGTGCCCGACCAGCTCCCGCCGGACCTCGTGCGCTACCTGGCCGCCTCGACGGACCTGCCGCCGGCGACCGCGGTCCGGGTCATCGCGGACGTCATCGCCTACTTCAGCGAGACGATCGAGGAGTTCGTCCGCCGACGGCACGGAGAGCTGCGGCGCAGGCAGTACAAGAACGATGAGATCTGGCCGGTGATCGCGGTCGAGCTCGCGCAGCGCAGGTTCGCCGCGTCCGATCTCTCGGAGCGGCAGCTCAGGCGTATCGTATACGGATAGTTCTGTGTTATATACAGATAGTGATCAAGTGTCGGACACAAGGAGGGGCTCGCGTGTGCGGAATCGTCGGGTACATCGGCCGTAGAGACGCGGTCCCCGTCCTGCTCGAGGGTCTGCGGAGCCTCGAGTACCGGGGCTACGACTCGGCCGGGCTGGCGATCATCTACCGCAACAAGCTCCAGGTCACCAAGACGGCCGGCCGGGTGCAGGACCTGCGGGACCGGGTCAGCGACCGGACGAAGGCCACCATCGGCATCGGCCACACCAGGTGGGCGACGCACGGTGAGCCGAACGACGTCAACGCCCACCCCCACACCGACACCGAGGGCCGCATCGCGGTCGTCCACAACGGCATCATCGAGAACGCCGAGCAGCTCAGGGACGCCCTGTCCGACCGGGGCGTGAAGCTGGCCAGCGACACCGACACCGAGGCGCTCGCGCACATGATCGCCGCCGAGGCGGCCGGCGACACCCCGCTCGAGGAGGCGGTCCGCGCCACGCTGCGCCACGTGGAAGGCACCTACGGCCTGGTCGTCCTCGACACCAGGCACCCGGATGAGCTGGTGGTGGCCCGCAACGGCAGCCCCATCGTCCTGGGCATCGGCGAAGCCGAGATGTTCGTCGCCTCCGACGTGGCCGCCCTCGTCCGGTACACCAAGCAGGTGGTCTACCTCGACGACGCCGAGGTGGCCACGGTGCACGCCACCGACTACCGAGTCGTGCCCCTGGACGGCTCGGGCCGGCGCGCGGCCGACGCCAGCAAGGTGCCCACCACGGTCGAGGCCGAGGCCGGCGACTACGAGCTCGGGCCGTACGAGGACTTCATGCTCAAGGAGATCCACGAGCAGCCCGAGGCCCTGCGCCGCGCCCTGCGCGGCAGGCTCGACGAACGCTTCGCCACCGCCAAGCTCGGCGGGATCAACCTGGACGCCCGCGAGCTCAGGTCCATCAGGCAGGTGAAGTTCCTCGGCTGCGGCTCGGCCTACTACGCGGGCCAGATGGGCGCGGTCCTGGTCGAGGAGCTGGCCCGCATCCCCTCCGACGCCGAGCCCGCGTCGGAGTTCAGGTACCGCAACCCGGTCGTCGACCCGGACACGCTGTACGTGGCGGTCAGCCAGTCCGGCGAGACCCTGGACACGCTCATGGCCGTGCAGGAACTGCGGCGCAAGGGCGGCCAGGTCATCGGCGCGGTCAACGTGGTGGGCAGCGCGATCGGGCGCGAGTGCGGCCGCGGCGTGTTCCTGCACGCCGGCCCGGAGATCGCCGTCGCGTCCACCAAGGCGCTGACCAACATGGCGGCCTCGTTCGCCATGCTCGCGCTGCTGCTCGGCCGGGTCCGCGACCTGTCCGCCGCGTCCGGCCAGCGGATCGTGGCCGGCCTGCGCGCCCTCCCCGGGCAGATCGAGCAGATCCTGGCCCAGGAAGAGGTGATCGCCGAGGTCGCCCGCCGGTTCGCCGACGCCGAGCACATGTTCTTCATCGGCCGCGTCCGCGGCTGGCCGGTGGCCCGCGAGGG
>Ga0187815_10001710_pt1 | contig 10326 bp, 9 predicted proteins | sample NC_S_5_FD_132962 | JGI IMG/M metagenome (GOLD analysis project Ga0187815, IMG submission 132962) | Wetland sediment microbial communities from Neuse River Estuary, North Carolina, USA - ASW-S_5 | ecosystem: Environmental > Aquatic > Freshwater > Wetlands > Sediment | place: USA: North Carolina...
ACAATCCGCTGTTTGCCAGGCTCGCCGCCGAGCTCGATGCCGCCCCGCCGCGCGGCAACTGAAACCGTCTGTCCTGGGAACCCAGCCTCCTAAGCCGAACGGGAGCGGCCGAGCAGGCCCGGTTTTGGCCCACTCTCGACATTCGCGTCCCGGCTGCTTACCTAAGCTTGCCTAGGCGTAAAATCGCTCTGGCGGAATAAGGAGCCATCCGTCAGACTGATCGGAAGCTGTCAGCTCAGCGCGAGCGCAATGACCCCGCCCTCACCCAAAACGAAGCGGATCGACGGCCATGTCAGATGATCAAAATGAAGACGAGGAACGGCCGTGCCTGCATTGCCTGATTGTCGATGTGATCGACAGCTTTTTTGCCGAGTATCCCGTTTCCAGCGAAGAGCCGGACGCGATCGATACCGATGAAGTCGTGACCGCCATCGCCAAAACCGTGGCGGAACTGACCTACGGGCAAGATGCCGCCGGCCGCCAAGCCATGATCGAGCAGCTGATGCGCGAGATCATGAATTACGACGCCGAGTATCGGCAGCAAGACGAAATGGGCAGGCCCGGCTCCGCCGCGCGGCACTAGTGCGGCGGTTCAGAAGTCCGCATCATTCTGTTCCGTTTCGGTAGGATATTAGAGCCGGCCCGGAAATCTGGACAGGACGACAAGTGGAGTTTCTGCTGACGGCGGGCAAGATTAACCCGCGAATCAGGAGAGACTATGAGCAGACGAGCGCGCCGGACGCACACACCGGCCTTTAAGGCAAAGGTGGCGCTTGCGGCCATCAAGGGCGAGTTGACGCTGGCTCAGCTGGCTGAGCACTTTGACGTCCACCCAAACCAGATCACGCAATGGAAGGCGCAGCTTTCGGAATCGGCGGCCAATGTGTTTGGTCCGGGCGGCAACGCGACCATGCAGCCGAGCGTCGATGTGAAGGGGCTGCACGCCAAGATCGGCGAGCTGACGCTCGAAAATGATTTTTTAGAAGGAGCGCTCACCAAGGCCGGGCTGTTGAGCGCAAGGCGATGATCGACCGTGCACACGACCTGCCGATCAGCAAGCAGGCGGAAGCTCTGAACATCAGCCGTGGCAGCGTTTATTACCTGCCGCGGCCGGTGCCGGCTGCCGATCTCGCAATCATGCGGCGTCTGGACCGACTGCATCTGGAGTTCCCCTTCGCCGGCTCGCGGATGTTGCGCGGCTTGCTGGCCGCCGAGGGGTGCAAGATTGGCCGCCGTCATGTGACGACGCTGATGCGGCGGATGGGGATAGAAGCGCTCTATCGCCGCCCGCGCACGAGCAAGCCCGAGCCTGGCCACAAGATCTACCCGTATCTGCTGCGCGCGATGGCCATCACCCGGCCGAACCAGGTGTGGGCGATGGACATCACCTACATCCCGATGGCACGCGGCTTCGTCTATCTGGCCGTCGTACTCGATTGGTTCAGCCGCCGCGTGCTGTCGTGGCGCGTGTCGATCACGATGGAAGCGGCATTCTGCATCGAGACGCTGGAGGATGCCCTTGCTCGCCACGGCAAGCCCGAGGTCTTCAACACGGACCAGGGCTCGCAGTTCACGGGCGCGGCCTTCACCGGCGTGCTCGCCAGCAACGGCATTGCGATCAGCATGGACGGCAAAGGCGCCTGGCGCGACAATGTCTTCGTCGAGCGGCTGTGGCGCAGCGTCAAATACGAGGAGGTCTATCTGCGGGCCTACGACAGCGTCAGCGAGGCCCGTGCGTCGATCGGTCGTTATCTAGACTTCTACAATGGCCGACGACCACACTCGAGCCTTGACGGCACGACACCCGATCACGCCTACTTCACCCCGCTGCCTCTCCGCTTGGCAGCCTAACCGAGGCAGACGCTCCACTTATCGACGCGGAAAATCTGTTCAGACAACCGGGACCACCTCTATTTGCCCAAGCGCCCGTGTTGGCTGACAAGTGCTCTGATCCAAGTTTGGTGACACGTCGGTTGTCGTGCGCTTCGCCCGTCGTGAGGGCGAGCTGGACCGGCAGGTCATTGGTGTCGACCACCGCATGAATCGTGCTGGTGAGAGCGCCTCGCGACCGGCGCTTTGATGTGGATCAACGGAGATAGGGACGAATCAAGGAGCATAGGGACGAGTCAAATAGAAGTCGAACTGGCCTCCGCCTGAGTTGGCACCAGGGAGTCGGAGATCGCGCAAAAACAAATTCGAACCGAAATCGCGACGCCACCTGAAAAGGATCCTATTGCGCCAACGGTAAACCCATGAAAACCCTTCTTAAATCGTTTCATAGACATGGGTTGGTCGCCAGCTGTTTCCTCTGTACTCTGCTCGCCACGCTATTCCTGCCGATCACTGCCTCGGCCGGCGAGCAAGAGAATTCAATCGGCAAATCGGCGGATCGTGAAGGATCGCCCGCACCTTTGAGTCTTCCCAAACACCCGCTGATCGAGAGCGCTCCGCGCTGGACTATCTCAGCCGAGGCCATCGTCTTGGGCCGCATCGGCGGCGTCAATCAAACGCTCGTCGAACGCGTGCCGGGCACCATACCGTTCTTCAACCCACCCTACATTGATACGTTGACCGCCCGCGGCGTCGAAGCTTTCAACAGCAACCAGTTTCGACAGGGTTTTTCCGCAGGACCGAAAATAAGCCTGACTTACCACGGCGATTCCGGCTACGGCGTGGAGTTGTCGTATTTCAACATCTTCGACCAAAGCGCCAGCAAAACCATTGGCCCCGACAATCCGGCAGACTGGCTGGTGATGAAGGCTCCCGGCCTCTTTTGGCAAACTCAAGATTTTCCGTACCAAGGAATGGCATGGCGTGCCGCCACGAATCTTTATAACGCCGAGGCCAACGGGCGATTGGCCATCACCAGCCGCGTGACGCTGCTGGCCGGAGTCCGTTGGCTGCAATTGAATGACGATCTTGAAGGGACGTTGACCCCCGCAGATCGCGGTCAGCCTACGTGGAAACAAACTTATCCTTATTACACTTACAATCTTTCTCAGGTCGGCCTGCTCCCCCTGGATTTACCGGCAGGAAATTACCCGCCCTTCTGGAATACAAGCACGACGAACAACCTTTATGGCGTCCAAATCGGCGCGGACGTAAAAGTGCTGGAGTTCGACCGCTTTTCGCTCGGCGGGGTGATCAAGATCGGCCTCTTTGATAACTATGCCGAGCAGTCGACCGGGGTCAGCCTCAAGAAGCAGGTGCAGCCGTCGCAAGCCACGACTAACCACGCGGCCTTCGTCAGCGAAGCCGGCTTGCAGCTGAAATATCAGCTTACCAAGGGGCTGGCGCTCAAGGCAGGCTACGAAGTGCTATGGCTCGACGGCGTTGCTTTGGCGCCTGGACAGATCCAGGAAACTTTGACTCTGGCGAACGTGCGCGCACTTGGCGTCAACTGCGGGTCAAGCGTGCTTTTTCAAGGAGCCACAGCCGGGTTAGAGTATTCGTTTTAGCAGCGGCTGCCGGTCCGGCTATTAACGGGAAAAAATCCAGGTAGAAGCTTCTCCCTCGCCCTTGTGGCCACGGCATTCGCACATCTCATCGTTTGGCATGAAAGCCCGCACATAAACCGCTGAGGAATTGCGAATCGCAGCGCACGCAAGCGACTTTGGGTCTTCCCGCGTCAGCAGTATCTCGAATCTTGGATTTGCCCCTTTGGCACCAAACCGACGGGTTGTCATGTCTGCTATGCGGTCGCTATCAGAGGAAAAGCAGACTTCCAGCAGGCCGGATCAGGCAGGCCGATTTATGAGTACACGGCCTGGTTCAACGCCGGCTTACGCGGCCTTCGCGCCCTGGCGCTGCCGCGCGAACTCCAACGCCTTGTCGTTGACGGGCCCGAAGCGCAGGCTGACCAGGTCGAGCAGGTAATTCTGGTAAAGCTTCCACGGTTTCTTCGACCCTTGGCGCGGGAATTGATCGATGGTGCGCTGGATGTAACCGGAAGAGAAATCGATCAACGGCTCCGGCGTGATCGACGCATCGTGCCGGCGCGGTGTGCACTGAACATAGCCGTGCCGGTCCATGTAGTTGATCAGCCGGGCGATATAGGCACAAATCAGATCGCACTTCAGCGTCCAGGAGGCGTTGGTGTAGCCGAATATGTTGGCGAGGTTCGGCACGTCGCTCAACATGACGCCCCTGAAATTCATGGTTTCGGAAAATTTGACGGGCTTGCCGTCGACCACGACTTCGATGCCGCCGAGCAATTGCATTTTCAGCCCAGTCGCGGTGACGATGATATCGGCCGATAGCTCGCGGCCCGAGCGCAGGCGGATTCCGGTTTCGGTGAAGGTTTCGATCTCATCGGTCACCACGTCGGCCTTGCCGGCCTTGATGCCGCGGAAGAAGTCGCCGTCGGGCGCCAGGCACAGGCGCTGATCCCAAGGATTGTAGCGCGGCGTGAAATGGGTCTCGACGTCATAATCGGCGCCGAGCTCTTGACGCGCCAGCTCCACGATCGCGTGCTTGACCGCCTCCGGTTTGCGGCGGCAGCGGTTGTACAAATAAAGCCCGAGCAGGGCATTGCGCCAGCGCGCGATGTCGTGGGCGAGCTTGGTCGGCAAATGGCGGCGCAGCCAGATGACGAACGGGTCCTGCGACGGCCGGGCAACGATATAGGTCGGAGAACGCTGCAGCATGGTCACTTGCGCGGCGGTCTCGGCCATGGCGGGGATGATAGTGACGGCGGTGGCGCCGCTGCCGATGACCACTACGCGCTTGCCGGCATAGTCGAGCGCCTCCGGCCATTGCTGCGGATGGATAATGCGGCCGCGGAATTTTTCCGTACCGGCGAATTCCGGCGCATAACCGCCCGCATAGTCGTAATAGCCGGTGCAGCCGAACAGAAAGTTGCAGGTGAAGCGAACCGGCTCGCGCTCAGCTCCGCGTTCCGCCTCGATGGTCCACAGCGCATCGGCGGACGACCACGAGGCGCGTTTCACCCGATGCCGGAAGCGGATGTTGCGATCGATGCCATAAGCCTCCGCCGTCTCGCGGATATAGCTGCGGATCAATCCGCCCTCCGCAATCGAGGCATTCGACTGCCAAGGACGAAACGAATAGCCGAAGGTGTACATGTCCGAATCGGAGCGAATGCCGGGATAGCGGAACAGGTCCCAGGTACCGCCGATGGCGTCGCGGCTTTCGAGGATGACGTAGGATTTGTTCCGGCAGTAGGTCTGCACATGATAGGCGGCGTCGATGCCGGAAAGTCCGCTGCCGACGACGACGACGTCGAAATGTTCCTGCGTCATATTCGGCGAACTCTCTATTCGATCGGACGGCAGCCTGTCATCGTCGGCTAGGCGACTGGTGCTGGCTTGGCCCGGCCGCCGCCACGCGTTGCGCCATGCGGGCAATGAACGTAGCGCAGCGTTCGGCGGACGTCATAAGTATCATATGTCCGCCGCCTTCGATCAGTTCGAAATCCGCGCTAGGCAGCTTTTTGGCCAGCGCCTCGCCGTGCGCCGCCGGGTCGAGGATGCGGTCGCTGGTGCCGAACAAAATGCCGACCGGGACCGCGAGGCTTTGATACCGCGCCGCCAAGTTGCTGAAATCATCGGTGGCCGCAACAAGGTCGCGCGAGGCGGCGATGAAGCTGCGCGGCCGCAGCACCAACAACCCGCCGCCCTTCTTTGCGAAGTCGGCCGGTACCGGTTGCGGGCCGAACACGACGCCGAGCACGAGGTCGCGGTAGGCGATCGACATGGGAATCGCCAAGGTCCAGGCCACCAGCCGGCGCAGCAGCCGCGATCTGATTTCGAGCCCGCGAAACACCGGCGGCACGTGGTCCTGCGGGTGCGTCGCCGGCGCAATCAGCGCCAGGCCGCCGACCTGCTCCGGATGATTCAATGCCAGCGACAGTGCGATCGCCCCACCCAACGAATGGCCGACGACCAGCGGCCGCTCAAGGCCCAGCGCCTTGGCAAAGTGCGCGATGGTGCTCGCCTGGGCGTGGATCGCCGCCGATGCCTGCGGCGGGCGCGTGGAATAGCCGCTGCCGGGCCGATCCACAATGACCACCCGGTAGTCGCTCTTGAGCAGGTCGAGGAGCGAATGCGTGAAGTGGCGCATCTGCCCGGCGAGCCCGTGAATGAGCAAGAGCGGCGGCCCCGAACCTTGGTCGAGATAGTGGATGCGGGCACCATCGACGTCGATGAAACGCCCGAGCGGCGGCACGGCTTTTTCGACTTGCCGGGCGGTTCGCGCCGAGAAAACCACAAGCCCGCCAATGACAAGGGCGAGCAACAGGAGTGCGACGCCGACAATCCAAGCGACGGTAATCATTGGCCTGTCTCACGCGCCGGACTGCGCACCAGCGCCCCGCCAGAGAATGCGAATTTGCTCATTTCTTGAACCTCCGGCCGAGAAAACTCCAGTAAGTGACCGGCATCAGCCGCTCGATGATCGCGGCCCGCTTGGCGTCGGCGCCGACCAGAATGCGCGGCTGGCGGTTTTCGACGCCGTGAACGATCGCTTCGCCGGCGACTTCCGGCGGCATTCTGAGGAAGGAGTCGAACGACTTCCGTTGCGCTATAAGCTCGGCAAAGGGCATACCTTTTGGCAACCGCGCATTCTTGGCGATCGAGGTGGCGACGCCGCCGGGATGGACGACGGTCACGCCGATGCGTGTCCCGCCAAGTTCGTGCCGCAAGGATTCGGAAAAGCCGCGGACGGCGAATTTGCTGGCGACATAGGCCGTCTGCCCGGGCGGGGCGATCAGGCCGAATAGGCTCGAAATGTTGACCAGACGCGCGTCGTCACTTCGGTGCAAGAGCGGCAGGAACGCCCGGGTCATTCGCACGACGCCCCAGAAATTGATCCCGAACAGCCACTCGAAATCGGCTGCGGGGACCTGTTCGAAGGTGCCGGCCAGCGCCACGCCGGCATTGTTGACGAGAACGTCGACGCCTTCGTGTTCGGCCGTCACCCGCCCTGGAAACGCGGCGACCGCTTGCGTATCCGACACGTCGAGATGATGCCGGCTGACGCGCAGGCCTGGCGCGGCGATCTCAGCAGCGGTGCGCTCCAAGGCCGCATCGTCAATATCGGCAAGCGCCAGATGGCAGCCGCGGCGCGCCAGCGCCATGGCAATCGCCCGGCCAATTCCCCCCGCAGCTCCGGTCACGACGGCCGTCCGGCCTTGCAGCTTGAGCAACGTCGAGCTCTCTTTCAAAAGCCGTTAAAAAGCGAGCAATTTCGCGCGCAAATTGACCGATTTGCGGCCTCGAAGCGAGTCGAATGTTGCGATGCGCCGGGCGGAAGGTACCCGCCTTCGGCAATCTCGCGGCCTGGGTCCGGCGCCGCAAGCCCGCCAGGTTAACGTCGCGTTAACATATTGCATCGGATGCTCACCATGGGGACAACCGCTTCGGAGGCTTCGCGATGCTGCCGGAACACCGAGTGCGTCTTGAAGATGAGCCATGTCCTGTATCCGATCAAATGCTGGGCGAGCTGTATCGGGCAAGCGCGCACGGCCTGAGCGAACTGATTGCAACGGTGCCGCCGTCAGCACGAGCGTTGCTTGCGGTTTATTGCTACCGCCGTGCCCACCTTGCTTCGATCGGATTGGCGATCGCGGCAACTTGCGACAAAGACGATTTGACCTGGTTGGGGGGCAACGCCGGCGCCGCACTATTCGAACGATCGCGGGAAGCACCGCAGTCATATCCCGACGTCCGCGCCAATGGCCGGCGGAAAATTACCTTGGCGACGGCACCACTTCGCCAAGTCAGCGCCATGGCGGACGATGAGGAGACCTTGCCCGCGGCTTTTGGCGGTCCAACAACCTGCTGACGAGCCGTGGCGATAGTCGCTGCGCAGCGGCGAGATCAGTCGTGCCCCTTATCGCAGATCTTGCACTTGAACGCGGGCGGCGCCTGTCCGGGCTCCACCATCACCGAGGTGAGCTCGCCGCAGCGACCGCATTGCCGCACCAGCTTGGTCGGCAGCTTGACGATGGGCTTGGTCGCCGCCGCCACAGCCTGATCGCCTTGCGCCCGGAGCTCGGCTTTGGTCAGCGCTGGTCCTCGCGGCCGCCGATTCATAGAGCACCCATCATCGCGGTGTAACCCGCCCGGTCGTGGCACTAGCCGCCAGCGTTGCAGTCTAGCATTGTCGCAGCCGCTTTGCGCGTCGGCGTGTCCATCCTTGCTCTATATGGCAGGAGAAGGTCAACCGGTCCCGTTGCACCATGCGCAATTCATGTTGGGTGGCGCTACACCCCGGGCTAACCTGTCGATCGCGTGATTGAGGCTTTTGAGCAAGCGAAGAACTTAAGGAAGCAAAAGTTGGAAAGCGCCGACGACCGACTGGTTCACGTCCGCCTCGATGAACGCGAGCAAGGCGTGGTCGCCCATGCGACGATCAACAATGCCGGTCATCTCAATGCGATGAACAGCGCTCTGATGCAGGCGCTCGTCGACGCCATGGCGCAGCTTGCGACCGACGAGCGTTTGCGGGCGGTGGTGCTGACCGGCGCCGGGCACAAAGCGTTCATTGTCGGCGCCGACATCAATGAGATGGCGGCGATCGAAAGCGCCGGCCAGGCCACGGCGTTTATCACCCGTCTGCACCGGTGCTGCCAGGCGATTCGCGATCTGCCGGTGCCGGTGATCGCCCGCATCCAGGGGTTTACGTTCGGCGCCGGTCTCGAGATCGCGGCGGCCTGCGACATTCGCATCGCCGCGGACGCGGCCGTGTTCGGCATGCCCGAGGTCAAGCTCGGCATTCCGTCGGTCATCGAAGCGGCGCTGCTGCCGATGCTGGTCGGCTGGGGGCGCGCGCGCGAGATCATGTTTTTGGGCGAAACGTTCGCCGCCCACGAGGCGTTGCAGTGGGGATTGGTCGAGCGCGTGGTGCCCGCGGCCTCTCTCGACGGTGCCATCGAGGCCTGGATCGGCAAGCTGTTGACCTCGAAGCCCCGCGCGGTGCGGCTGCAAAAGCGCCTGATCCGGCAATGGGAGGGCCTGCCGCTGGCGGCAGCCGTCGAGGCCGGCATCGAAGCGTTCGCGCGCGCCTACGAGACCGACGAGCCGACTGTTGCCATGCGCGAATTTCTCGCGACGCAGAAGGCGCGCAACAAGACCGGTTAGCCTGCGGTGCGATAGTTTGGCGGGTTATCCGCTGGATGTCCCGCCGCGCACCCGAAACACGACGAAGTGCGACAGCGAGAAATTCACCACAAAGCTCGCCAAGACGGCGGCGAGCTTGGCCAGCCATACCGGCAGGAGAAAAAGCTCGGCGGCAACAAGCAGGGTTGCCGTGTTGGCGAGCCATCCGGCAATGCCGGAGACGACGAACGCGGCATAAGCGCGCCATCGCAGTTTTCGTCCCGATTCATGGGCGAAGGTGATCGACGAATTCATGATGTAGGAGCCGCTGACGGCGACGATCCATGACAGGGTGTTCGCGGCGACCAAAGCAATGCTCGCGACGGTGCCGCAATGACAGACATCGGCCAGCGAGTGGAACCCCGACAGCGCCGCCGGCGACCGATCCAAGGCCGCACGCGCCAGCAGGAACACGCCGTAATCCACCACCGAGTTAACGAGGCCGATGAGGGCGAAAACGATCGCCTTCAGGCCGAACGCACGATTGCGCCACCCGGCCAGGAGGTTTGCGCGAGCCCGTTCATAGTGAGAGATGCGGGGCATTGCCGCTTCGCATATCACGTTCGACGCCAACCGCCAGCCCGGCACAGTCGCCGGGTGGGGGGTGCGACCCCGCGCGCGCGACAGCCCGCGCTGATTGCGCTATAGATCGGCCGCTTAAGGAAAGGTCCAGTGGTTAATCCAACGACCCAACCGACATCGGCAGCGCCGGCGCGTGACGGCGCCTCGCCTCGCCCGCTGCGCGGTCTGGCACCGTCGCCGGCGCGCGAACGGAGTGCGGCCGAGCGCAGCGCAGAAGCCGCGCAGGGACTTTCCATCGTGGTGCCGCTGCACAACGAAGCGGCGTCGATCGCGCGCCTGCATGCGCGACTGGTGGAGGTCGCGCGAACGCTCGGCGTCAACCGCGGGCTGGCCTGCGAGGTGGTCTATATCGATGACGGCAGCCGCGACGATACGCTCGCGGTCGCCCGCGCGCTGCCGGCGACCGCACTTGACGTTCAGGTAGTGTCGCTGTCGCGCAATTTCGGCAAGGAGGCCGCCTTGCTTGCCGGCCTCGATCACGCGCGGCTCGGCGCCGTGCTGTTCATCGACGGCGACGGCCAGCATCCGACCGCGCTGATCGAAACCCTGGTGGGCCATTGGCTCGACGGCGGCTACGACGTGGTGTTCACGGCCAAGGCTCACCGCGCCAATGAATCGCTGACGC
>Ga0187815_10001711_pt1 | contig 10325 bp, 12 predicted proteins | sample NC_S_5_FD_132962 | JGI IMG/M metagenome (GOLD analysis project Ga0187815, IMG submission 132962) | Wetland sediment microbial communities from Neuse River Estuary, North Carolina, USA - ASW-S_5 | ecosystem: Environmental > Aquatic > Freshwater > Wetlands > Sediment | place: USA: North Carolina...
CGGGTCCTCCGGAACGCGGAATGGCCCGGCTGTTGCTCCGAGAGCATTACCTTCCACGCTCCCGCGACGACGAGGACCGGGGCGCCGCCGGCGGAGCTCGCGTCGAGCTCGTGAGCTGGTTCGGCTCGCTCGACCGGGGACTCGCGGTGTACCGGGAGCGGGGATTGCTCCCGTTCTCGGTCGCGATCCTCGTCTACCTTCCCGAGGAGCGCGTCCGCTACGAGTTCGACCTTCTCGGGACGAGCCTCCTCTCGGACCTCCGCACCGGCCGACTTCCCCCGGCTCGGCGCGCGCGCCGGACCTCCCGGTTCAGCTTCGCGGTCGACCGCGTCATCGGCCGCGGGGACTTCTCGCTCCTCGGGGCCCGTTGCTTGGAGGTGCTGAGCGAGTCGGGCGGACTCACCTCGGTAGAGCTCGCCCACGTTTTCGGCGGCGTGCGGGAGCTCGTCGACTCCGCCCTCCAGGGGCTGGTCGCGCGTCAGCTCGTTACGTACGACCGACGTACGGGTGTCTACCGTCCCCGCATCGAAGCGTTCCTCCCTGTCGGGGCCGAGGGCGCCCTGTCCGTCTCTGGTACCTCGGCCGGCTCGGAGACGATGCTCCGCACGAGCGTCCAGGAGCTGATCGCGGCCGCGGACGCGCGGGCCGCCTGCCCGCTGTGCGGCTCCCCGCTCCCTCCCTCGCCACGGGGAATCCTCTGCGACAGCTGCTCGGCGAAAGTGAACGCCCCCGCCTAGAGTGGGCGGGCCGGCCGGGGTCTTATCGGCCGACCTACGGGGTGACTCATCCCCATGAAGAAGTCAGCCATCGGGAGCAAAATCTTCGCAGTGGCCGGCATGGTTCTTCTGATAGGAGGAGGCTCCTTTGCTGTCATGTCCTCGCTCGGGACCTTCTCGTCCACGAAGGCCGAGATTACCAAACTCCCGGTACAGAATCTCTGGAACGTCACCGCTCCGATTGCCTGGGGAGATATCGCGATCTCTTGGACCGGTGGACCACGTGCGAATTCACACCCCGGGAACTACTCCGAAATCACGGTGACTGCCTGGCTCTGTCGTGACCCGCAGCTTGGCCACTCGGAGATAACCTGTGCAGGAGGCTCCCTCGTCTCCACTGGCAACGGGAGCAGTGGCAATCTTCTGTTGACCTTTTCCCAGTCGGGAATCTTCGGCGTGTGGTTCGATTGTTCCGGCATCTGTTACTCCGGAATGGCCATCAACGTAACCTGGACCGTTCGGGGAGTCACCGAATGGTCAGTTGTCGAGCTGGTGATAGGAGGTGCAGGGGTGGCGATCCTGGTAGTCGAAGCACTTCGAGCAAGGTCGGAGCGCAAACGAGCGGTGGGATGACGGAAGAAGGTTCAGGGGGGATCGGTCGGGACGCCGAAGAACGACGGGTCGGGTGGGCGCGTGGCGGGTGATGGGACCGATCAAACTGACTTCGCTAGGATGCGGTTCGAAAGGAGTTGGTCGGCGTCGTACCAGAGCGGAAGCGGTGACCTCAACGTTCCGTGCGATGGAGGAGTCAACGGACCTAATACTTCCGGTGGACCGTAGTGCGAAGTGGTAGGATTACGGGCCTGTCGGGAGTTTCCGCCTCGGACGGGGACCCGTCCGGGACCTTTGAACCCGAGTTCACTGGCTTAGAAGGCCAGGACTTTGTCCATGCTAAGCTACAGGCCCGTTGGCCCGACGGCCTCCGTCCTCCTTAATCCTTCGGGACGCGAGGACGCTGTTGGCGCCCGGCCGAGGCGACCAAGTGCGCGAGGCGCACGGGCTCCGGCCAATGTCCGCGGACGGTCGCGCGCTGCACGAGCCGAACCGCGTCCGCGCGAGAGCACCCGACGGCCGCCGCCAGGATCGGCAGTCCCTCCGTGGGCACGGGGAACAACCGGTGGGCCCGAAGGAGCGCCCACCGGGCCGCGGCCGACCGGGGGAACCACTTCCTGAGCGCCGCCCGGATCCGGGCGAACTCAGGGGCCCGGCGGGTGACCGCGACGATCGGAAGACCGAGTTCCCGGTGGAGCGCCTTCAGGTCGAGGACGTTGAACCCCCCGACGACGGCGCCGTCTAGGAGCACCGCCCGCACCCCGTCCAATGCGCCGAGGCCCCGGACGAGAGCCGCCACCCGACGCGTGCCATCGGTCCCGTCCACTAGCGCCCGGCCAGTCCGCACGGACTCGACGTGTTCGGGAAGCGTCACGATGACCGCGGCGAGCGGTGCGTACCGGTCGCGGCGGTCGAACGCACCGTCGTCGACGCCCACGACCTGGGGATGCGGTTTCCCGAGGGAGCGCCGCAACGCTAAGACCTCCGAGGTGGTCCGACGGCCCCGATGGGGACGCCGACCGTCTCGATGCGATGCCCGACGTGCGGGGCGGAGCTTCGAGCGGTCCTGGCTCCCGAGCCCCCGACCCAGTGGTTTCCGTGCCCTCAATGTCGGAATCCGGTCCCCGTCGTCGTTCCGAGGGACCCGCCTCCCCTCTACAGCTGGGAGGTGCTTCCCGGGCTATATCCCGCGCTCCCGGCCCCCCGCCGCCCCCGGGTGCGGGTGCGGCGGCTGGCGCAGGTCGCTCTCGTGCTCGTGGCCGCGCTCGCGGTGATTCTCGCCGCCGTGCTGACCGTCCTCGGTGCCCAGGCGCTCACCCCCGCTACGTACGACGTCTCGGGCACCGTGATGGAGCAGGAGCTCCCCCGAGACGTCCCCGCCGCGGGAGCGTCCGTGGTCCTGACGGTGAATGGCGGCCCTCCGGTCCGGGCCGTCACCGGCCTCGATGGGAGCTTCTCATTCTCGAACGTGGCGGCGGGGGGGATCTCGCTCAACATCACCCAACCCCGCTTCGCACCCGTCACCGTCGACTCGTTCGCCTCGCCGGTCTACGGCACCGCGACCACGGGTCTATCGATCGTTCTCGTTCCCGGGAACGAGTCGAATGCCACGACCCAGACGCTGTCGCCGTTCCCCGACCTCGAGAGCTTCGTCGCGTCGGTGGGCAGCGCGGTGGCGCTGATCGGGGTCGTCGCTCTCCTCGGGGGCTGGGCCGCGATCGTCACCGGTCGGAGCAACCGACCGGCCGTCGGTGTGGTCGGAGGGGCGGGAGGCGTGATGGTGCCGGTGGCGCTCCTCACTCTCTCGCTGGGCGACGTCTTCCCGTACTTGATCGCGGGGACTGCCGCGATCGCCGCGGCGGGCGCGTTCGCCGTAACGGTCCGGGCCGCCGAACTCTACCAGGTGGGCCCGGAGACGCCGAGCACCTGACCTAACTACGGGGACCCCTGCGTCCGGGCCGGGGCGGTCCGCCGCGCTTCAGCGATCGGCCGGCGGCTGCGGTAGCCTCCCGTGAGCGAGTGGAAGTAGCCGACCGTCGGCTCCCCCCGCTGCCAGCAGAGGAAGACGAGCTCGCCATCCTCCATAGCGTAGAAGTCGACGAGCCCGCTCCCGAGGTCCTTCACTTCGATCCCTTCCGCGCGGAGCGAGTCGACCGCTTCCTCGAGACGCCGGGTGAGATGCTTCCACTCCGCGTCGAGACGGGACTTGAGTTCGTGGTCCGGCTGGTCTTCCGCATCGGCCTCCGCGCCCCAGAACGCGGCGAGCCGCTCGCGCTCCTCGTGGACCTCGGCCAAGCGACGGACCCATCCTTGCAGGCGGGGGAGCAGCTCTTCGAGCTCGGGCAGCCGCGCGTTCGCTTCGGGGACGGTCCAGAGGCGAGGAGGCCCCACCGGGGGCGAGTCCCCATGCGGGTGCTCGGACCGTTCCATCCGACCGGACCTCCGTTTAGAGTAGAGCCGTCGCCCTATAAACAGGGAGATAGGGACGAGGTAACTAGGCGGGAGGGAAGGGACCCCCCTCAGATCAGGTGGAGTTCGCGCCCCGCCTTCGTGAACGCCGCGATCGCGGTTGTCACGTCGTCGTCGGTGAGCGCGGCGTTCATGATCGTCCGGATCCGAGCCTTGTCCTTCGCCACCATCGGATAGACGATCGGGAGCGCGAACACCCCGAGCTCGTAGAGCCGGAGAGAGAGCTTCTGGGCGAGGCCGCTCTCGCCCACGATCACCGGCGTGATCGGGGTCTCGCTCCTTCCCGTGTCGAAGCCGAGCTCGCGCATCTCCTTCTTGAACCGCCGGGTGTGCTTCCAGAGGCGCTCGACGTGCTCCGGTTCCGACTCGAGGACGTCGATCGCCGCGAGGCAGGCGGCGGCCACGGGGGGCGGGTGGGAGCCGCTGAGGAGCCAAGTCCGGGACTTGTTGTACGCGAACCGAACGAGGTCGTTCGACCCGGAAATGTGGCCCCCGACGACCCCGAACGCTTTCGAGAATGTCCCCATCTCGACGTGCACGCGGTCGCGGCCGAGACCGAAGTGAGCGACGATGCCGCGGCCACCGGGGCCGAGCACGCCCTCGCCGTGGGCGTCGTCGACGTAGACCATCGCCCCGTGCTGGGCGGCCGCGGCGGCGATCCGGTCGAGCGGGGCGATGTCCCCGTCCATCGAGAAGACACCGTCGGTGATCACGAGAATCCGCCGGTACGCCGGGGAGCGCTCCTCCGCCTTCGTGAGCACGCGCTCGAGGTCGGCCACGTCGGTGTGTCGGTAGACGGCTCGCTCGGCGCGGGAGAGCCGCACCCCGTCGATGATGCTGCCGTGATTGAGCTCGTCGGAGATGATCAAGTCCCCCTCCCCGGCGAGCTGGGGGATGAGCCCGGAGTTCGCGGCGAAGCCGGTCTGGTAGACGAGCGATGCCTCGGCGTGCTTGAAACGGGCGAGGCGGTGCTCGAGCTCCATGTGAAGGTCCATCGTCCCGGCAATCGGCCGAACCGACCCGGAGCCGACGCCGTGAGTGTCGATAGCGCGACGCGCGGCCTCCTTGAGCCGCGGGTGGTTGCTGAGCCCGAGATAATTGTTGGAGCAGAACATGAGGACCTTCTTCCCGTCGATCTGGCACCACGGGGCGCTCGGCCCCTCGAGGATGCGAAGGCGCCAGTCGAGGTTCGCGTCCACGAGCTCGCGGTATTCCTGTCCCAGGAACGCGGTTGGGTCGCGCATCGCTCTCACCACCTCGCCTCGAGCGACACCTTCGCGGCCTGACTTGATTGAAGGAGCTCCATCGCGCGGGGAAGCTCCCGAATCGGAAGCCGGTGCGTGATGATCTGGCTCATCTTCTCCCGGAACCCCGCGTCGGCGAGGAGCCCCTTCACCTGGAACCACGTCTCGAACATGCGACGCCCGAAGATGCCGTGGACCTTGGCCGCCTTGAAGATGACCGCGTTGTCGAAATCAAGGGTCGCCGCGCTATCGAACAGGCCGAGCAGCGACACGCGCCCGCCCGGGGTGAGCGCGTCGAACGCGAGCTTGAGCGCCGCGGGGTGACCGGACATCTCGACCGCGACGTCGACGCCGCGGCCGTCCGTCTCGTCGCGGATCGTCTTCAGCGCGGGGACGTTCGGGTCCGTCGGGTCGAGCACGCGGTCCGCGCCCATCTTCTTCGCTAGGGTCGCGCGGAGAGGATTCACCTCGGTGGCGAAGACGCGCCGGGCGCCCAAGGTTCGCGCGACGGCGATCGAAAGGAGGCCGATCGGCCCGCACCCCGTGACGAGCACGGTTCCCCCGGCGAGGTCTTCGAGGTTCTCTTCCGGGAGCAGGGAATGGACGGCGTTCCCGAGCGGTTCCTGGATCGACGCGAGGGCGGGGTCGAGGTGCGGGTCGTTCTTCCAGGCGTTGAGCTCCGGAAGGACCGCGAACTCGGCGAACACCCCGTTTCGGTCGACCCCGAGGACCTGGACGTTTTCGCAGATGTGCATCTTCCCGGTCCGGCACTGGTAGCAGGTCCCGTCGACGATGTGGGTCTCGGCGGAGACATGGTCGCCCACCTCGAGGCTCCGGACCCGCTTTCCAACCTCGAGGACCTCGCCCGACAGCTCGTGGCCGAAGATCATCGGGATGTGGCGAACCCGGGCCTGGGCCCACTCGTTCCAGACCCAGATGTGAACGTCCGTTCCGCAGATGGAGGAGGCGCGGACCCGCACGAGCACCTCATCCTCCCCGGGTTTCGGGTCGGGCACGCTCTGGATCTTTCCTCCGGGCCCCCGCTCGGTCTTCACGAACGCTTGCACGACGACCCGCTCCGACCGTGGGAAGGCCCGCGCGGTTTAACAGTTGGGGAGTTGGCGGTTGCGAGCCAGCTCCTCCGCGGGCCCGGTCGCTCTACGCGCGCGTCCGAGACGATTCGAGCCGGCTCGTCGATTCTCGAGGAGAAACGGTCGTCACTGACGGTCCCGGCCTTGTGCGCGCGCGAGCGCTTATATAGGGCACCCTTCTCCCCCGCCCGCACCGGAGGCAGGACCCCCTATCGACCCATGGCCCGACGTCATCGCCCGAGGCGAGGATCCCTCGCGTACTCACCCCGTTCCCGGGCCGTCCGGCCCGTTCCCCGGGTCCGTACCTGGGCCCCGGGCTCGAAGCCGGTTGCGATCGAAGGGTTCGCGGGCTTCAAGGTTGGGATGACTCACGCCTTCATCGTCGACTATCGAAAGAGGTCGACTACCGCGGGCCAGGAGGTGGCGGTTCCGGTCACCGTCGTGGAGGTTCCCCCGCTCCGGGTCGCCGCAGCTCGGCTCTACGTCAGGAATCCGTACGGCGCTCGCGTCGTTTCCGAGGTTTGGGCTTCCGGGCTTTCGGAAGAACTGTTCCGCCGAATCCCGAAGCATCCGGCGAGCTCGCCGGAGACGTTGGACGCGTTCGGCAAGATTGCCGCCGACGAGGTCCGACTCGTGGTCCACACCCAGCCCCAGCTCCTCACCGGGACCGGCTCCAAAACCCCTCACCTCTTCGAGGTCCGCGTCGCCGGCGAGAAGTTCGAGGATCGCCGGGCATTCGCCCTCCAAGAGCTTGGGCAGGAGGTCCCCGCGGACCGACTGACAAAGGAAGGGGAGTTCGTCGACGTCGTCGGGGTCACGAAGGGGTTCGGGTTCCAGGGGCACATTCAGCGCTGGGGCGTGAAGCTGCAACCCCGAAAGAACTCGAAGCACCGGCGAATGATCGGTACGCTCGGTCCCCACAACCCGAGCTTCGTCACCTACCGTATCCCCCAAGCCGGCCAGCAGGGATACCACCGCCGGACCCAGTTCAACATGCGGGTCCTCAAGGTGGTCCGTGACCCTCGCACCGACCCGATCACCCCGGCGGGAGGGTTCCCGCATTACGGCGAGGTCCAGAGCGCCTGCATCGTCCTCCACGGCTCGCTGCCGGGACCCGCGAAGCGTCTTCTCCGGTTCCGCGCCCCGATGAGGAGCCATGTCACGTCCGTCGAGAAGGTCGACCTCCGTTACTTCAGCACGCGGTCGAAGCAGGGAGCATGACGCCTGAGGCGACGCCCGCCGACCGACCCTCCGTCGCGGAGCGCGCCGCCCCCCACCACCGGGTGCATCTTTTCGGTCTTGACGGAAAGCCGGGAAGCAATCTCGTCGCTCTGCCGCTCGCGTTCTCCGTCCCGGTCCGCCCCGACCTCATCCACCGCGCGGTCGTCGCGGCCCAGAGTCACCGCCGACAGCCGTACGGGACGTCCCCGACCGCGGGACTCCGTCACTCGGTCGAGTGGTCCGGCAAGGGTCGGGGGGTCGCGCGGACTCCTCGTCTCATGGATTCGATGACGGGGGCGCAGGCGCCGAATACGGTCGGCGGCCGTCCCGCGCACCCTCCGCGCGTCGAACGGATCTGGGCGAAGAAGATCAACCGTAAGGAACGCCGGCTCGCGTTCTCCTCGGCCCTCGCCGCCACGCGCGATGCGAAGCTCGCGGCGGGCCGTGGTCACACCGTTCCGCACGCGCTCCACCTCCCCGTCGTCGTGGAGGACCCGGTCGAAGAGATCCGACGGACCCAGGACGCGCGTATCCTCCTCGAGCGGCTCAAACTTTGGGACGACGTCCAACGCGCCCGGGCCGGAGTTCACCTGAAGGCGTCCGGGCGGGCGCGCCGACGTGGCCGCGTCCGCCGCAGCCCCCGTAGCCTTCTCCTCGTGACGAGCGGACCGGGGAAGGCGCTCGGGTTCCGGAATCTCTCGGGAGTGGACGTCGTGCCAGCGCGCGATCTCGCGACCGAGGACCTCGCCCCGGGCGGATCGGCGGGCCGGTTGACCCTCTTCTCGCGAGCGGCCGTCGAGTCGCTTCGTGAGCGGCTCGGGGAGGCGGCGCCGTGACGAGCCTGCAGCACCGGATCATCCTTCACGCCTACGTCACCGAAAAGTCGATGGACGAGATGGAGCGCCAGAACAAGCTCGAGTTCGTCGTCGACCGGCGCGCCAACCGCGCCGAGATCCGCCGGGCGGTCGAGGATACGTATCAGTGCAAGGTCGCGAAGGTCACCGTGAAGATCGTTCGGACGGGGAAGATCGCCACCGTCCGGCTCGCGAAGGAGTTCTCCGCCGAGGATATCGGCGGCCGAGCGGGAGTGTTCTGATGGGAAAGCGCGTCATCTCGCGACGGCGGGGGGCCGGGACGGGTCGGTACCGTTCCCCGAGCCACCGTCACCACGGTGCGATCTATCACCCCGCGCCCGAGATCGTCGGGGAGGGAAAGGTCATCGCGATCATCCCGTCGCCCGGTCGCTCCGCGCCCGTTGCGGAGGTGCTCGCGCCGGAGGGGTCGACCGTCCGAATCCTCGCGACGGCCGGGCTCGCCACCGGCGACACCATCGCGTTCCAGGACGGGAAGCTCGACCGTGGGTCGATCCTCCCGCTCGCCAAGATCCCGGACGGGACTCTCGTTTCGAACCTCGAAGTGAAGCCGTTCGACGGAGGCCGGCTCGTTCGGGTCGCGGGTGCGAGCGCGCTCGTGGTGGCTCACTCCGGCTCCGACGTGACGGTCCAGCTCCCGTCGGGCGCGTTCAAGCAGCTGCTCGCCACGTGTCGGGCTCAGGTCGGACCGGTCGGGGGCGGGGGTCGGCTGGAGCGCCCGATCATCAAGGCCGGCAAGAAGTTCTGGGCGACGCGCTCGCTCGCGCGCGCGCCGTTCAAGGTCCGCGGGGTCGCCATGAACCCGGTCAACCATCCGTTCGGCGGCGGTGCCCATCAGCACGTGGGCCGACCGAGCACGGTGTCGAGCGGTACGTGGCCCGGCGCGAAGGTCGGCCGGTTCTCTCGCTCGAACCGCAAGAAGCGCCAGCTCCGCGAAGGGAGGGGAGCGTAAGGATGCCGAAGGCTCGTCGCACGAAGAAGGTCGAGGCCCGTCGCAAGCGGGAGTTCACGCTGCGAGGGAAGACGCTTCCCGAGCTCCAGGCGATGACCCTCGCCGACCTCGCGAAGGTCGTCACTTCGCGCGCGCGGCGCTCCATCCGCCGCGGGTTCAGCCCCGAGACGGTGCTGTTCCTCGAGCGGATGCGTTCGACGGAGGCCGGCAAGGTCGTCCGCACGCACTGCCGCGATGCGCTCGTACTCCCCGAGCACGTCGGCCGCCACGTCGCCGTCTACAGCGGGAAGGAGTTCAAGGAGATCGAGGTCCGACCGGAGATGATCGGACACTACTTCGGTGAATTCTCGCTCACCCGCCGCTTCGAGAAGCACTCGGGGCCGGGCGTCGGCGCCACGCGGTCGTCGAAGTTCATGCCGCTGAAGTAAGGAGGGAGGTCGGGCGATGAGGGGGTACACCTACCGCGTCGAATCGGGCGTCTCCGTCGCCCGGGCCCGGGGGGTCGAGCTCCCGATCTCTCCGAAGAAGACGTACGAGGTCCTCAACGCCATCCGCGGCCTGCCCCTCGACCGGGCGACGACGGTCCTCGAGGATGCGATCGCGCTCCGCCGGGCGATCCCGTTCCGCCGCTACAACCAGGAAACCGCCCACCACGTCGGCAGCGGCCCGGGTCGGTACGCGAAGAAGGTCGCCCAGAACGTCCTCCAGGTCCTCGAGAACGCCCGCGAGAACGCGGAGTACGAGGGACTCGACGCGGACCGCCTCTTCGTGAAGGTCGCCGCGAGCAGCCGCGGTCGCATCCGCAAGGCGAACATGCCGCGGGCCCACGGTCGGGCGACCGCCTGGAACGAGCAGACGACATCCGTCGAGATCATCCTCGCCGAGCGGAAGGAGGAGGAATGAGCGCGGAGCGTAAGGTGATCCAGGAGCAGATGCGCCGCGTCCTCCTCAAGGACTACCTCGTCCAGGAGAGCGCCCGCGCTGGGTTCGGCGGGCTCGACATCACGCGCACACCGATGGGCACCCGCGTCACGCTGATCTGCGAGCGGCCCGGGATCCTGATCGGGCACCGGGGCGAGCTGATCAAGCGGCTGACCGAGGACATCCAGGCGCGGTTCGCCCTGGACAACCCGCAGATCGAGGTCCAG
>Ga0187815_10001712_pt1 | contig 10324 bp, 9 predicted proteins | sample NC_S_5_FD_132962 | JGI IMG/M metagenome (GOLD analysis project Ga0187815, IMG submission 132962) | Wetland sediment microbial communities from Neuse River Estuary, North Carolina, USA - ASW-S_5 | ecosystem: Environmental > Aquatic > Freshwater > Wetlands > Sediment | place: USA: North Carolina...
ATCCAGTAATTCCTGTAGGTTTGTAAGTTGAACGTCCCACGGGCGTTGCTGCATTCGAGCAGCCATTTCGAGCGCGGCAGCGGCGGCGCGATGGCCGCCCCCAGCATCGAAAAAACAGAACTCGATTCGTTCCATGAGTGACGCGATTTTGGCACTAAGCGTGCCGCTTCCCCCTACGGGAATGTTAAAAGTATGTTTCTGTGTCGTAAGAGTTAAATAGCTGCATTTTCATAAATTTAGCGTGAGTGTCATGCTGGCGTAACATGCGACTCGTACGTTTGTAGTTGTGAAGTGCGACATGCACGTCCACAGCTACTTCTCCGGCCAGTGTACCACGCCCATTGTTGGAAAATTTTGCCGCGAAAGCTACAACGATCCCGACGAAGTCTATGATCTTCTTGCGCGCCGCGGGATGACATTGTTCACCCTAACCGATCATGACTCGATCGAAGGCGCGGAAAAGTTGCGCGGACGCCCCGGGTTTTTCCTCAGCGAGGAGCTAACGTGCAGGATGCCCAGCGGAACGGAAGTCCATGTGGGCGTATACGACTTCCATGAGCGCCAGCACGTTCAGCTCCAGCAGCGGCGAAAAGATCTGGTTGCCTTGCTGATTTATCTCAGCGAGCGGCGAATTTTCTTCAGCATCAATCACGTTTTTTCGAGTCTCACAGGGCGACGCGATCGCGAGGACTTTGCCTGGCTGCGGGAGTATTTCCCCGCTATCGAGGCGCGCAACAGCCACATGCTCGAATCGGCGAACGCGCACGCGGCCATGCTCGCGAAACAATGGGACAAGATCGGCATTGCCGGCAGTGACGCGCACGCCCTGCCTTCGGTTGGCACGGCTTACACGGAAGTCATCGGCGCGCGCAACAAAGACGAATTCTTCGCGGGCCTTCGCTGCGGCATGGCCCGCGTCCACGGTGAGTCAGGCGGGTTTCAAAAGCTGACGCGCGACGTGCTGCTGATTGCGGCAGAAATGATGCGCGAAGAATCCTGGACTATCGCACTGGCTCCTCTCGCCGTACTCATTCCCGCAGTCACCTTAGGCACTTATGTCAGCGAGCACATTTTCAATCTCAAGTGGGCCGGCGAGATTCTCAATCAGCCCAAGTCGCGCAGGCGCCCGCCCTGGACCTCCTTCCCCCGGCCGGTTCCGCAAACGCGAGCGCAAATGGCCATGGGAGAATGGGTATGACGGTTCGCAAAGCCGTTTGGAACCAGATCGAGTCCAACGATTATCGCTTGATGCGGCGCGTCCACCGCTGGAAGGCGCCGCGTTGGTTCCGCATCCTGATGATTCTGGCGACGCGCGGCGGCGACGGGTGGCTCTGGTATACACTCGGGGTCATTCTCTATTTTTTTGGAGGCGGGAATCGTTTCGAAGCCATCGGCGCGGCGGCGACCGCTGCCGTAGCAGGCATCTTCCTCTTTCGCCTCCTGAAGAATACGAGTCGGCGGCAACGTCCCTGCGAGATCGAGCCGCACTGCTGGGCGTCAATCCTTCCGCCGGACAAGTATTCTTTTCCTTCGGGCCATTCCATTACGGCTTTCGCAGTGGCGCTTTCAATCGGGCTATTCTACCCCGACCTGTTGGCTTACCTGCTGACGGTCGCATTCCTGATCGCCAGTTCCCGGATTATACTGGGCATGCATTTCCTCAGCGACGTAGTAGCTGGTTCAGCTATAGGAATCGCTCTCGGAGCGATCACCTTCCACATCTTCTCGCTTCTCTGACCTTGCACCGGCCGCTGACTTCCTGAGATTACATAAGATTGCGCATCCTATAGTACCGTGGTATACTTGCAAGGTAGACAGGTGTAACACATGGCGATGAACATCAAGAATGAACAAGCCCAAAGACTAGCCAAAGAGCTGGCAGATCTAACTGGCGAAAGCATGACCGGGGCGATCACTGAAGCGCTTCGCGAACGGCTCGACCGCGTGCGCGCGGAGCGAGGCGCTGGGCTGGCGGACCGTCTGCTCTGGATCGGCAAGGACTGCGCGGCACATTTGCGCGAGCCCTTCCGTTCTGTCGACCATGGCGAACTCCTCTACGACGAAAGAGGTCTGCCGCGATGATTGTCGACGCGTCCGCAATCATCGCAATTCTGCGCGACGAACCGGAAGCGGTTTCGTGTGCAAAGGCCATTGCCGAAGCGCAGCGTCGCCGGATTTCAGCTGTGAACTACGTAGAAGCTGCCATTGTGATCGACGCGGCCCGCGATCCCATCGCCAGCCGGCGTTTTGACGATCTCTTTAGAGCGGCTGAGCTTGCGATCGACCCCGTTACCGAGGCTCAAGCGCGCATCGCGCGTGAAGCCTATCGCGATTTCGGCAAGGGCACTGGACACCCCGCAGGTCTGAATTTCGGTGATTGTTTTGCATATGCGCTGGCCAAAGCGACCGGCGAACCGCTTCTATATAAGGGCGGCGATTTCGCGCACACCGACATCGGCTCCGCACTGAGTTGACGCGGCTCAAGGCTGCGTGTCACCACTCAATGCAGCGCAATCCACGAAAATGGGACACGGTTCAATTTGGGGCGGCATTGTTGCGCGCGTAGCGAGGCTAGGCTCTGCGGGGGGCTTCTTCTGCTATTTCGTGCCGATGAAGGAGCTCTAAGATCGCACGGTAGAGGCGGCCACGGACTTCCTGGCGGTCGCGCACTCGGGTGATATAGCGCACGATTATGCTGACGCCGCCGCCCGTCGGTTTCACGCTCATGGATGGCGCGGCAGAGAATTTTCGCTTGGCATAACTGGGCACCACGCGCGTCCATTCCTCTTCCGCTTGACGCGAGTTCGCTGCGGTCTCGTCCGCAGCGATCTTCTGAATCGCCTCCGCGGTGGAGAAAGGATCAAGATTTGCGGGCACCTGAATCTGCAACTCGTCCCAAGCCCATTGGCCCGATGTCGAAAAATTGAAATAGTGGCCCTCGATGGCAAAACTGTTGACGAACGCCACTTTCCTCCCCGTCGGATGCGCCGCGTCCGACCAGTTTCCCGTCTCCAGCAGCACAGTGCGGAACAGTCCCACCTCGAGCACTTCTCCGCCCACGCCATTGATCTCGACCCAGTCTCCCGGGCGGATTCCGTCCTTGCCCATAAGCACGAACCAGCCCACGAATCCCACGATGAAATCCTTCATGGCTACCGTGACGCCCGCCGTGGCCAGCGCAATGAACGTGGCAAAATTATTTGGCACGCCAAAAATCACCAGCAGGATCAGCGCAACTCCCAGCGCCTGAATCACTACCAGCGCCACCGTGCGCATGGTGTGCAGTTCGCGTCGTTCCGGCGTCACGTCCGCGAAAAACCGCTGCACGAGGTAGTTCGCCACGAGCACGCCTGCCGCGATAAGCAAAATCCAGAATACGGCGACGAAAATCCCGTGCAGAAACGCCTTTTCCCGCGCATCCACGAAGGTGAGCCAGTTGCCGTACACGCCGGCAAGCTCTTCCTCGTCCTCGATGCGCTTGTCGAGTTCGCTCAGTTCCTTCTGCTCGGCCGTCAGCCGCCGAACTAATTACAACGTCGACCCCGTATCCGAGCCGCCGGCCCCACCCGCCCCCTGGTTCCCCGGATTGCCCGTCGGCGCACTCGCGCCCGCTGGGCTTGGCGGACCAGCGCTGCGGGGAGCGCTTTTTTGGGATTTCTCGTCCTGCAGCCGCTTCTCGCCTGTGTCGTGCTGGGCCTTCAACGCTGCTTGCCGCCCCAGCGCGTTTGCCTGCGCCTGTTTGAGGAGTGCTTCCTTATTTCGCAGTGAAAAGAGGGCGCGGCTTTCCGCGACGATGCTCGCCGACGCGGTCATTTCAACTTCAGCTACCGCCGCCGTTGTCGCAAGCGCCTTCCCCTCGTTGTCGCTGAGCTCATACTGCTCGAACTGTTTCTGGACGATGGCCCTTTTGTCCCCGCCCGCACGGATCAGGTCTTGCTGCGCGTCCTGGAGGTCGTCCTGGTCCAGGCTCAGTTGCGCCTGCGCCAGGTCGATTTGCTCCTGAATGGCGTCTTTATCGCCCGGCCGAGCCTGGGCGAGTTTGTGCTGCAATTCCGTGATGCGGTCCTGATCGGCGTTCACCATAGCTGCGGCCGCCTTGATCCGTTGAGTGAGTTCCCGCGCCTCCTGGGTCAACCGGGGAGGATTGGCGGCGGCCTCGCGGAGGGCCGCATCGAAAGCAGTGTCCACCGAGTGGTCCGCAAGCTGCACGGACTGTTGCGCGTAATCCCGTTCCCTCGGCGTGACCGCCAGCTGCGCGAGTTGCTGCGCCATTTCCATCTCGCGCGTGTCCACAAATGTCGCTGTGCGTGCAAACGCTTCCCGCATGGCCCGCAGCCGTTCGTGATAGTTCCCCCAGCTTCGCGTCAACACTGCCGCTGCAAGCGACGCCAGCAACAGACAGCCAAACACTATAAAAATTGCCTTTTGCCTGTTCCTCATAGCTTTAGTTCCATGTTTCTCGTGGTGCGAATTCCACAGAAGTCGTTCTTTACGCTCTATGCCATTGCGAAATTTGATGTGATTGGCGATTCTAATACGCCGTCTCGGAATGCAAAACCGCAAATCCACTGCGTGTGCGCGCCCAATTATGGGCAGCGCTTATGGGTTCGAGTTCGGCTCATCTCCTTCGGCGACCGGGTTAGAAGCCCGCCCTTCCGCTGCATATGAGGATTGGGGATCTTCAGCTTGAAATCTCACTCGCCTTTCAGGAACATCCCACATAGGGAGAACTCATGCGACGGCTTATCTCTTCCGGCTCATCTTTTGAACGCGAGATCGGATACTCGCGCGCGGTTGTTGAAGACGACTGGGTTTTCGTTTCCGGCACGACCGGTTTCGACTACCGAACCATGACAATCTCCGACGACGTTGTGGAACAGGCAAAGCAGTGCCTGGTGAATATCGATCGCGCGCTGGCGGAGGCAGGGAGCGACAAGTCGGATATCGTTCGCGTTCGCTACATCCTGCCGCGAGGCGCGGATTTCGAACCGTGCTGGCCAGTGCTTTGCGAGTATTTTGGGGACGTGCGCCCCGCAGCAACCATGATTTCTGCCGGGCTAGCCGACGCTCGCATCAAGATCGAAATCGAGGTAACAGCGCGTAAGAGCCGCAAGCGAAAACCGGGAGCCATCATGCGCCGGGAGCAGCGTTCCTCGGGAAGCCTCCGCAAGCGTCGCTAAATTCCAATATTAATTGCAGGGCGGAGAAGCGAAGGTGAGGGTGATCTCGGGTGTGGAGGAGTCGGCGCCGTCGATAAAAAGGGAATCGGATTCAATGCGTGGAGGCAACGAACAACCGGCGTTGCCCGGGTGCGATTTTCCGGCGCGGGTGGGGTCGAGGTCCTCCCAGGCGGAGACGGTGTAATGAGCCGACTCCAGGAGTGTGAAATCGAAGACGCCATCGCTAACCTTGGCGGCAGCGGGATTGTCGCCTTGATCGCCCTTGGCCATCACGGTCACGGAGCCGGGTGGCATGCCGTCCTTCCAGTTGAGGTGCACACGGAGCTGCCGAGTCGAGAACGGATCTTTGACGGCGAAATCTACTTTTGAAAGCCGCTCGCCTTCCTTGACATCGATGGGCTTTGCTTCATTGGGATCTTCCGTACCAGGATAAAACGTGCGTGGGTAGGGTGAATTGGGATTCTTGCGGTTAGGCCGGTTGTAAACCAGGATGTACTGGCCCGGCCCGACATGGTCGAAATCGAAGACCCCCTTGAAACCTTGGAAAGTCCACAAACCTGAATGTGAAGGGTCATAGCTGCCGAGCCGAAAGAGTTCGAGAGAGGCGAGGCGCAGCGGTTTTCCGTCGGGACCAAGGACACTACCCTGAATGTGGCCGGTGGGAAGTGCGTCGACGTTATATTCGTAGCAGGCCCCATCAGGGATATTGAAGAGCGGCAACGGACCGGTGAGCGTCCGTTGGGTAAGAACGAGGCTGGAGGATAGGTCGGCGGTGAAGTGATATTCGCCGGCATGGACGTCGTAAAACGAGTAAACACCGTTCTGATCCGTGGTCGCAGTAAAACGATCATAGTGAGAGCGCAATTTCAGTGCAGTATCGGGAAGGGCATCGTCAGGATCGCCGGGCAAGGCCAGGGTCGGCGGATCGGCGCGGCGCAGAATCCCGAAGACAGAGGCGACGCGTTTGCCGTCGCGCATGGCGCGAAGCTGAGGGATAAGAGCCAGAGCTTCGCTGGCGGGACGCGTGCCATTGCAAATCGTGGCGAAGAGGCGGCCTTCCGTGCCCTGTTCGGTGTAAACGAGGTAACGCACACCCTTCTTGAAACGATAGCCGCAGTCGCCGTCATCGCCGCCGGAGTAGATGTCGATTTCGGTAGCGTCGGGGCCGGCAAACTTTTCGTCGATGTGGAAATGATAGCGGATCGTCATTGGGGAGTTGGAATTTGACGCTGGTGCATCGGAATTCGTTGAGCGCACAACGGCGGCATCTGTGACGCTGCCGAGGAAAACGACATCGTCCTTTTGAAGGCCGGGGCATTTCCCGGGTGGCGCTTGAGAACAGGCACACGCGTGCGAGGCAGCCGGCAGAGCGAACGCGAAGAGCAGAGCTACAAGTAGTCGTCGAAGCATCGCCATTATCCTAATCACGCGAGAGCAGAAAATCGAGAGCCGCGAGCAATTTTTCGCCTTGCGTTCCAGCATGATAAACGGCGTCGCGGGGCGCTCTTAGTCTTCTACCGCAATTCGAATATTGCTACACTGGAAAAGACCGCCCAGAACTACTCCCGAGAGGAAAAATCATGAGGATTGCTCAGGTTCTTATGGCCATATTCGCGGTTTTGAGTCTCGCCGGCGCGACGTTGGCGGACACGCTTACGCTCAAAAATGGGGACCACTTGACGGGGACGATCGAGAGTTCCGACGGGAAAGTGATTACCTTCAAAACGGACTATGCCGGGGAAATCAAGGTGCAATGGTCGGCTGTAAAGGAGAGCACGACGGAAAAGCCGCTGTACGTGGTGAAGAAGGACCAGAGCACGGTCAACGGGAAAGTCACTACCGAGGACTCGAACATCAACGTGCACATGGCGAATGCCGGAGGCGTCACGGTGCCGCTGAGCGATGTGACGATCATTCGCTCGCCGGAACAGCAACAGGCTTATGAGAAAAGTCTGCATCCGAGCCTGGCTGAAGACTGGAAGGGCGGAGCGAACTTTGGCTTCGCCCTGGCGCGCGGTAACAGCGACACAACGAACCTGAACATCGGGTTCAACGCGGACCGCAAGACGAATTCCGATGAGATCATAATGTATACAATTTCGATCTATTCGACGGCGGGCGCGATCGCCGGCGGTACGGTGACAGCAAACGAAATCATGGGCGGCGCCCGGTTCGACAAGGATATAAATCGGCGGCTGTTCGCGTTCATGAGCGGCGATTTCGTGCATAATGCGCTTCAATCGCTCGATCTGCAGCAAATCTATGCGGGTGGATTGGGCTGGCACGCCATCAAGCAGCCGAACACAACGCTGGATTTGCTCGGTGGCGTCAACTACACGCGTGAAAGTTACAGCGGTACAATTGCGCCGGGGGCGAGCGGGACGGTCAACCGGAATTTTCCGGCGTTGACGCTGGGCGATAATTTCACGAAGAAGATTGGAAAAGGCACCGCGCTGACGCAAGATTTTTCTTTTTATCCCGACTTGAGCGACACCAGCCAACACCGGTTCGCTTTGGATGCGGGGTGGACAACACAGATCCAGAAATGGATTGGGTGGCAACTGACGGTCAGCGACCGCTACATCACCAATCCGCCGATCCTGGGAACCAAAAAGAATGACGTAGTGCTGGCGACGGGGATTAATGTGTCGTTTGGGACGAAATAGATGAGTCTGAGTGGGGAGCCCGGGGCGAGTGAAAATCGGCGAAACGGGGAACTGGGATCGCACGTCTCTTGAGCGCAGGTTTCGCAGGGGGCAGAATCTGCGCTTAAGGTGTCCCGCTGGGTTGTCTGTAGCCATCAGCACAGCTTTTTGAGTTGAACTTATCCCCAAAAGAACGCGGGCGGGGGGTTAGGGCTAAATTCATTTCGACAGGATAGGAGCGTGCTATGAGAACGAGTGTTCATCTTGCATGCGCAGCGATTCTGTTTTGCGTAGGCGCGTCGGCCATTGTAGCGCAGCAGTCTGAACGGCAGGAGCGAGAGAATCGAGCGCCGGAGGCGAGGCCGCAAGAGAATAAACCGGCCGAGGGTTGTGACGCGGCAGCGACGAAGGAAGAATCGTAGGTGACGGAGCACACGATACGGCTGGGCGGGCAGACGATCTCGTATAAGGCGACGGCGGGTTTTACGCTGCTCAAGAACGATAAGGGTGAGCCGACGGCGTTGATGTACACGGTGGCATATACGCGGAGTGATGTGAAGGACCTGAGCCAGCGGCCTGTATCTTTTTTGTATAACGGCGGACCGGGGTCCGCGTCGATGTGGCTGCACATGGGCGCTTTCGGGCCGCGGCGGGTGTACACGGTGGACGGCGAGTTCACGCCGCCCCCGCCGTACAAGCTGGCCGACAATACGGAGAGCCTGCTGGACAAGAGCGATCTCGTGTTCATCGATGCAATCGGCACGGGATACAGTCACGCAGTTTGCAAAGCGCAAGACAAGGATTTCTATGGGATTGACGAAGATATCGACGCCTTTGGGCAATTCATCGATACCTATCTCAGCCGGAACGACCGTTGGAATTCGCCGAAGTTCCTGATTGGCGAAAGTTACGGGACGTTCCGCTCCGCGGCACTGGGCGATTATCTGCAGAATCACTACTCGATCCAGTTGAACGGAATCGTGCTGATCTCGTCGGTATTGGACCTGTCGACGATCTCGTTCAATCCGGGCGATGACCGGCCCTGCATTTTCTATTTGCCGAGCTATGCGGCGGTCGCGTGGTACCACAAAGTGCTGAAGGAGCGGCCCGCCGATCTTCCGACGTTCATCGAAGAAGCGCGGCAATACGCGACGGGAGATTACGCGGCGGCGCTTTATAAAGGCTCGACTCTTGGCGCAGAGGAAAAGGCGGCCGTAGCCAAGAAACTGTCCTACTTTACTGGTTTGAGCGAGGATTACCTGATGAAAGCCAACCTGCGCGTGAATCTGAGCCAGTTTCGCGCAGAACTGCAGCGCAGCGCCGGATTGACCACCGGCCGGATCGACGCCCGATTCAGCGGGTACACCTACGATCTGCTTGAAGAATTCGCGCAGGGCGACCCGGAGGGTCCAGCGGTGGGCGGCGCATTCACGGCGCTGATCAACGAGTACAACCACGATGAACTGAAGTTCGGGAAAGATAAGGTTTACCACAATACCGCCGGATCAGCGATTGGCGAATGGAAGTGGACGCGGCGTCCGCAGCCGGGGCGGTTCCGCTTCGGATTTCCGGGAGCCCCGAACGTGGAAGGAGATCTCGCTGACGCGATCATCAACAATCCAAAGCTGATCGTGCAAGTGGAGAATGGCTACTACGATTTGGCCACGCCGTTCACCGCGACCGAAAACACAATGGAACATCTTGGCTTGCCGGAAAATCTGCAGAAGAACGTCACGCTCGATTACTACACGGCTGGCCACATGATGTACCTGCACGATGCGGACCGCGTGAATCTGCACACGCACGTCGCAGACTTTATCGAACGCGCCACACGTCAAGCGCAGTGACGAGGCCCTCGGCCCGGGACCCCGGTCCTCGTAGAATCAACGAAAGCGATATTAGGCTCAACTTTCCCCTGCACGGTTATGGAGTGAACGCCGGGCATCGGGCAGGCGCGAGCGACTTGTCTGGCGAGCGACGGTCGTTAATTCTCGGGCGAACGAATGTCGCAAGAATTGGTGTTTGCGTGACACCGCAGTTCGGTCAAGGCGACTAGTTTCCCGAGCGCAGGTCCGTGGTTCCCAGACGTGGACGATGCATGCAGCGAGCGCCAAGTCTCCGCGATCGAAGACTGCGGAGCGAATTCTTACGGCTGGACCTGAACCGCAAAAGCAAACAGGAACGTCACCACAAACAGCACGCCGAGGAATGCCATGTAGATTGCCGTTTTCACTGTGGGTGCCTCCAGCGAAGGGAAGAGCAATCGCGCGGCCACCTGTCGATGTTGAAAGTGCGCGATTTGATCAGTATCTATCGCCATCGCGGGAAGTTAGCGCGCAATCGGAAGCGGCGGCTCGGAAAACTGTGGGGGCGCGTGTCCTTTGTCGGACGAACGGTTTCGAAAACGTGACGCTTGAGTGTGCAAAATAAGAACTAGGGGTACCATTAATTATCTGATTATCTTCACAGGACTTTTGTACTAGTATCCATGCCCCAGGA
>Ga0187815_10001713_pt1 | contig 10322 bp, 10 predicted proteins | sample NC_S_5_FD_132962 | JGI IMG/M metagenome (GOLD analysis project Ga0187815, IMG submission 132962) | Wetland sediment microbial communities from Neuse River Estuary, North Carolina, USA - ASW-S_5 | ecosystem: Environmental > Aquatic > Freshwater > Wetlands > Sediment | place: USA: North Carolina...
GGGATCGACGCGCGCGGGCCGCTGCCGGCCGACACCATGTTCCACGCCGCTGCGCGCGCGACCTACGACGTCGCCCTCGGCATGTATCACGACCAGGTGCTGGTCCCGATCAAGACGCTGGCCTTCGACCACGGCGTCAACGTCACGCTCGGCCTGCCCTTCGTGCGCACCTCGCCAGACCACGGCACGGCCTTCGATCTCGCCGGCACCGGCCGCGCCGACCCGTCGAGCCTTCTGGCCGCGCTCAAGCTTGCGGCGCGTCTGGCGGCGCGGGCGCCCGCCGTCGTCGCCTGATAGGGTCACCGCCATGGCCCAGATCGACGACCTGCCGCCCCTGCGCGACGTCATCCGCCGGCACGGCCTGTCGGCCAAGAAGTCGCTCGGGCAGAACTTCCTGCTCGACCTCAATTTGACCACGCGCATCGCGCGGGCGGCCGAGCCGCTGGAGAACGTCACCGCAGTCGAGATCGGCCCCGGGCCGGGCGGGCTGACGCGCGCGCTGCTCGCGCTCGGCGCCCGCCGCGTGGTCGCCGTCGAGCGCGACGAGCGCGCTCTGGCCGCGCTAGCCGAGATAGCCGCGCGCTACCCCGGCCGCCTCGACGTCATCGCCGGGGATGCGCTCACGGTCGATCTGCAGGAGGCGCTCGGGCCGGAGCGCGCCCGCATCGTCGCCAACCTGCCCTACAACATCGCCACCGCGCTGCTCGTCAACTGGCTCACCATCGAGCCGTGGCCGCCCTGGTACGATTCCATGGTGCTGATGTTCCAGCGCGAGGTGGCTGAGCGCATCGTCGCGCGGCCCGGTGGCAAATCGTACGGCCGCCTCGCTGTGCTCGCCGGCTGGCGCACCGAGGCGAAGATCCTGTTCGACGTCGCGCCCTCCGCCTTCGTGCCGCCGCCGAAGGTGACGTCCTCGGTGGTGCGGCTGACGCCGCGCCCGGTGCCGCTGCCCTGCGATTCCAAGGTGCTGCAGCGTGTCACCGAGGCCGCGTTCGGCCAGCGCCGCAAGATGCTGCGGCAGAGCCTGAAGTCGCTGCAGGCCGACCCGTTGCCGCTCATCGAGGCGGCCGGCCTCACGCCGACCGCCCGCGCCGAAGAGATCACGATCGAGGGCTTCGTCAATCTGGCGCGCGCCGTTGCGGCGCAGCAACAATTGAAAGTTTAGCCGGAATTTTACACTCGCATCGGCCGCACGCCGGCTAAACTCCCTGCGGACACCACGGTCTCGGGGGATCACGATGGTCTACAATCAGGCCGTCGCCGCGTTGCGCGCGCTCTACGACAGCCGCATCGACACGCCGGCGGTGCTCGACCGCGACGTCTATTTCCCGAACGCGACGCACTTTCTCGCCGCCCATCCCGGCCTGCGCGCCGAGGCGCTGGCCGTGCTGCCGAGCCTACCGAACGTGCCGCGTTTCCACGATCTGATGCCGCAACAGGCCGAGATTTCCGCGAACGACGGACGCGACTGGCGCATGTTCATCCTCAAGGCCTACGGCGTCGCCGTGCCGGAGCATCTCGGCCGCTGCCCGACGCTCGCCGGCCTGCTCGACGAGGCGCCCGAAGTCGTCTCCTGCGTGTTCTCGTTCCTCGCGCCGGGCAAGCACATCCCGCGGCACCGCGGACCGTTCCGCGGCATCCTGCGCTTCCACCTGATGCTGTCGATGCCGGTGGACGACGCCGGCCGTCCCGCCTGCGAGCTCAACATCGACGGCGAGCCGTTCCTGCTGAAGGAAGGCGACTGCCTTTTGTGGGACGACACCTATCCGCACGAAGTGTGGAATCGCAGCGAGCGCATACGCATCGCGCTCCTGCTCGACGTCTGGCGTAAGAACATGCCGGCCGACATCGAACTTCTGTCGCGCACGCTCTACGGCCTGGCGAAGACCGTGATCGGCATCAAGGGCGTGTCGTATTCCGGCTGAGGCTCAGCGCACCAGGCACGGCCGCTTCGGATCGAAGGTCCAGCCGGGGATGAGATACTGCATCGCCATTGCGTCGTCGCGCGCGCCGAGGCCGTGCGCCTTGTAGAGCGCGTGCGCCTTTTCCACCTGCCCCATGTCGAGCGCGATGCCGAGCCCCGGCTTCGTCGGCACGGCAATGTGACCGTCGAGGATCTTCAACGGCTCTTTCGTCAGCCGCTGCCCGTCCTGCCAGATCCAGTGCGTGTCTATCGCCGTCACCTTGCCGGGCGCCGCCGCGCCGACATGGGTGAACATCGCGAGCGAGACGTCGAAATGATTGTTCGAATGCGAGCCCCAGGTCAGGCCCCAGTCGCGGCAGGTCTGGGCGACGCGCACCGAGCCGGCCATGGTCCAGAAATGCGGATCGGCGAGCGGAATGTCGACCGACTGCAGCGCCAGCGCATGCGCAAGCTGCCGCCAGTCGGTGGCGACCATGTTGGTCGCGGTCGGCAGGCCGGTGGCGCGGCGGAATTCGGCCATCACCTCGCGGCCGGAGAAGCCCGCTTCGGCGCCGCACGGGTCTTCGGCATAAGCGAGCACGCCGTGCATGTCGCGCATCAGGCGGACCGCGTCCCGCAGGAGCCAGCCGCCGTTCGGGTCGAGCGTGATGCGCGCGTCGGGAAAGCGCTCGCGCAGCGCGACGATGGCCTCGACCTCCGCCTCGCCCGAAAGCACGCCGCCCTTGAGCTTGAAGTCGTTGAAGCCGTAGCGGGCGCGCGCCGCCTCGGCGAGGCGCACGATCGCCTCCGGCGTCATCGCCTCCTCGTGCCGCAGCCTCTGCCAGTCGTCGGCATCGGCGCCCTCGTCGGCGGGCGACGCGTAAGCCAGATCGGTCTTCCTGCGGTCGCCGACATAGAACAGATAGCCGAGCATCTCGACCGAGGCGCGCTGCTGACCCTCGCCGAGCAGCGCCGCGACCGGCACACCGAGATGCTGTCCCAGGAGATCGAGCAGCGCCGATTCCACCGCCGTCACCGCGTGGATGGTCGTGCGCAGGTCGAAGGTCTGCAGGCCGCGGCCGCCGGCATCGCGGTCGGCAAAATGCGTCCGCATCGCGGTGAGCACCGCCTGCATCGCGCCGAGCGGGCGGCCGACCACGAGTTCGGTGGCGTCGATGAGCGTGCGCAGGATTCTCTCGCCGCCCGGCACCTCGCCGACGCCGGTGTTGCCGGCGCTGTCGGTCAGGATCAGCAGGTTGCGGGTGAAATAGGGCCCGTGCGCGCCGGACAGATTGAGCAGCATGCTGTCGCGGCCGGCGACCGGCACCGCGCGCAACGACGTCACGACCGGCGTATCGGCCATCGGCCCGCCCCGCGTTACGGCGCGACCTTCTTCAGGTCGCCCAGCAATTGATCGACGAAAGTCTGCAGATCCATCATCTTCACGCGCTTCAGCCGCTCCGCGGCGAGGATCGCGCGCAGGCGAACGAAGCTCTTGTCGAGGTCGCGATTGACCAGGATGTAGTCGTATTCCTCCCAGTGGAGGATTTCCTCGATGGCGTTTTTCAGCCGCCGCTGGATCACGGTCGCCGAGTCTTCCGCCCGCCGCTCGAGGCGCGACTTCAATTCCGCCGCCGACGGCGGCAGGACGAAGACGCTGACCACGTCCTCGCGCATCTTGTCGTAGAGCTGGCGCGCGCCCTGCCAGTCGATGTCGAACAGCACGTCGCGCCCTTCCGAGAGCGCCTTCTCCACCGGCTCGCGCGGCGTGCCGTAGTAATTGCCGTGCACCTCCGCCCATTCGAGCAGCTCGTCGCCGTCGCGCATCGATTCGAAGCGCCGGCGCGAGACGAAATGATAATGGACGCCGTTGATCTCGCTGCCGCGCTTTTCGCGGGTGGTGACCGAGATCGACAATTCCAGCTTCCCGGGATCGTCGATGTTCTCCTGATCGAGCAGGTTGCGCGTCAGCGTCGTCTTGCCCGCCCCCGAGGGCGAGGACAGGACCAGCATGATGCCGCGCCGGCGGATGTCGACCTGCTCGCTCATTCGAGGTTCTGCACCTGCTCGCGGAACTGCTCGACCACGCTCTTCAACTGCAGGCCGATATTGGTCAGCTCGACGTCGTTGGCCTTGGCGGTCAGCGTATTCGATTCGCGGTTGAGCTCCTGCGCCAGGAAATCGAGGCGGCGGCCGACCGGCCCGCCGTCGGCAAGGAGCTTCTGCGCCTGCGCCACGTGCGCGACCAGCCGGTCGAGCTCCTCGCGGATGTCGGCCTTGGTCGCCAGCATGATCGCCTCCTGATAGAGGCGGTCGCTGTCGAAGCGCTGCGAGGCCTCGATCAAAGTCGCGACCTGCGCCTTGAGCCGCTCCCTGATCGCGTCGGCCTTGCGCCCGGGCGCCGCCTCGGCCTGCGCGGTGAAGCCGGCAATCTCTTCAAGCCGCGTCGACAGCAGGCGGCCGAGCGTCTCCCCCTCATGCTTGCGCATGCCGTCGAGATCGGCGAGCGCCGCATCGAAGCCCTTGAGGATCGCGGCCTCGGCGGCGCGATGGCCCTCCTCGCTCTCCGCCTCCTCGGTGACCTCGATCACGCCCTTGAGCGCGAGGATGCCGTCGAGCGAGGGCGCGGCCGCATCGACCTTGCCGGCGAGCTGGTTGACCGTGGCGATGACCGCATTGAGCACCGCCTCGTTGACCTTGACCGTCGGCGCCACGCCCTGCCGCGCGACGGTGAGGTTGCAGTAGACCGTGCCGCGCGCGAGCATCTGCGTCGCACGCGTGCGCGCCGCGACCTCGATCGCGTCCCATCCCGGCGGCAGCCGGAAGCGGATGTCGAGCCCCTTGGCGTTGACGGACTTGATCTCCCAGCTCCAGGCATAGGCGCCGGTCACGCCGTGGCCGCGAGCGAATCCGGTCATGCTCGACAGCGCCATGCTGATCGCCTCGTCTTGTCGGAAAACGCGTTGAAATCGCGGGCGACCTTAGCGGCGGCGCCCGGCTGTCTCAAGGCCGCTAACGCTTCGGCGGCCGCTTGTTGTGGGGATTGGGCACGAGCTTGGGGCCATTCGCGGGCGCGGCCGGCGTTTCGGCCTGTGGCGGCGGCGGATCGGTCGGCGCCGCCTGCGCCGCGGCGCCCTGCTCGAGCGCCCGGAGCTTGGCGACGTTCTTCTGGTGCTGCTCGTAGGTCTCGGAGAACACGTGACCGCCGGTGCCGTCGGCGACGAAATACAGCTCCTTTGTGCGCGCCGGATTCGCCGCCGCCTCGAGCGAGGCGCGGCCGGGATTGCCGATCGGTCCGGGCGGCAGGCCGTCAATGATGTACGTGTTGTACGGCGTCGCCTGTTCCTTCTCGCTCTTGAGGATCGGATGGCCGAGCGAGCCCTTGCCGCCGACAAGGCCGTAGATGATCGTCGGATCGGACTGCAGACGCATCTTGCGCTTGAGCCGGTTGACGAACACGGCGGCGACGCGCGTGCGCTCGTCGGGCTTGCCGGTCTCCTTCTCGACGATCGAGGCGAGCGTGATCAGTTCCTCCGGCGACTTCAGCGGCAGCTCGGGGTCGCGATGCGCCCAGATGTCGAGCACCGCCTTCCTCTCCTCGCTCTGCATGCGCTGGATGATCTGCTCTCGCGTCATGCCGCGGGTGAACTTGTAGGTCTCCGGCAGCAGCGTGCCCTCGCGCGGAATCTCCTTGATCGGCCCGGAGAGCGCCTCCGTCTCCTGCAGCCTGGCGACGATCTGTTCGGAGGTGAGGCCCTCCGGAACGGTGATGGCATGCTGCACCACCTTGCCTTCGATCAGCGTGCCGACCACATCGGCAACGCTCGCATGCGAAGGAAATTTATACTCGCCGTGCTTGAGATCGCCGCGCGCCTTCAGCACGATCACGCCGCCGACGAAAACGTAAGGCTGGTCGATGACGCCCTCGCGCACCAGCAGGTCGGAAATGTCCTTGGTGCCGAGTCCCTTCGGGATGTTGACGATCTTGTCCTGCGCAAGCGGGCCCGGCGCCTCGAATCGCTGGCGGCCGAGATAGAGCGTGGCGCCGAGCGCGATGACGACGATGACGAGGAAGGTGAAGAAGGCGCTGCCGGCGATGACCACCGGATGGCGCGCGCGTCGCGAGCGGCGCAGCGACGGCGGCGGCACCGGCTCCGGCTGCAGCGCGACGCGCGGGCTGCGCGGCAATGGCGTCTGGCCGCCATTGGGCGGCGCAGGCGGACGCGGCGGAACGCCGTCGGACTCGCCGGTCACGCGAAAACTCCCTTGATCGCCGCCGGCCCACTCAACGCCCGAAGTCCTCCCCGTCATGTCCGGACACGGGCATCGGGCCCGCCCCCGGGCGCCCGTGCCCTCACCGCTGCTTCACGGTGGCGGACCGGAAAATTAGCAGAAGCGTCCGCAGGGTAGGAAAAATTATGGCGAAAGCAGGTGCGCGGCCAGCCCGTCCCTGTGGACGGCTGGCCGCAGGCCGCGGCGGTTGCTCCGGTTTAGCCGTTGTAGCGGCGGAAGATCAGCGACGCATTGGTGCCGCCGAAGCCGAACGAATTCGACAGCGCCACGTCGATGTCGCGCTGCCGCGCCTTGTGCGGCACGAGATCAATCGGAGTCTCGACCGACGGATTGTCGAGATTGATCGTGGGCGGCGCCGTCCGGTCGCGAATGGCCAGGATCGAGAAAATGGCCTCGACCGCGCCGGCGGCCCCGAGCAGATGCCCGATGCACGACTTGGTGGAGGACATCGAGATCTTGCCGGCATTGTTGCCGACGAGCTTTTGCACCGCACCAAGCTCGATCTCGTCGGCCATGGTCGAGGTGCCGTGCGCATTGATGTAATCGAGTTCGCCCGCCGCGATCCCGGCGCGCTTGAGCGCCGCCGTCATGCAGCGAAACGCGCCGTCGCCGTCCGGGCTCGGTGCGGTGATGTGATAGGCGTCGCCGGACATGCCGTAGCCAACCACTTCGGCGTAGATCTTCGCGCCGCGTGCCTGGGCGTGTTCGAGCGCCTCCACGATCACAACTCCGGCGCCTTCGCCCATCACGAAGCCGTCGCGATCCTTGTCGTAAGGACGCGAGGCACGCGTCGGATCCTCATTGAAGGCCGTCGCCAGCGCGCGCAGCGCCGAGAAGCCGGCCAGTGAGATGCGATTGACCGGCGACTCCGCACCGCCGGCAACCATGACGTCGGCATCGCCGAGCGCAACCATCCGCGCGGCGTCGCCGATTGCATGCGCACCGGTCGAACAGGCCGTTACGACGGCATGGTTCGGCCCCTTCAGGCCAAACTCAATGGACACGAAACCGGAGGCGAGATTGATGATGCGGCCAGGGATGAAGAACGGCGAGACACGACGTGGGCCTTTTTCGTGCAGGGTCACGGCCGTGTCGGCGATGCCATCGATGCCGCCGATACCGGAGCCGATCAGCACGCCGGTTGCGCACTTCTCATCTTCGGTCTTGGGATGCCAGCCGGCATCGTCGAGCGCCTGCCGCGCCGCGCACATCGCATAGACGATGAACGGGTCGACCTTGCGCTGCTCCTTCGGATCCATCCACTGATCGGGGTTATAGGTGCCGTTCGACCCGTCGCCACGCGGGATCATGCAGGCGATCTTCGCGGCAATGTCCGACACCTCGAAGGTCTCGACCTTCCTGGCGCCGCTCTCGCCCTTGATCAGGCGCGACCAGGTGTGTTCGACGCCGCAGCCAAGCGGCGTAAGCATTCCCATTCCGGTGACGACGACACGTCTCATGACCGGCTCCGAGCAAAATCGGCCGCGCACGCGGTCATGCTTGCGCGGCCCTCACGTAAAACGGGCTGCGCGCTCGTCGCGCGCAGCCGGTCGGCACAGGTGAACAGCGAAACGGGCGCGGCTGTGCCGGCCTCAGCTCTTCGCATTCTTCTCGAGAAACTTCACGGCGTCGCCGACGGTGAGGATCGTCTCCGCGGCATCGTCCGGGATCTCGCAGCCGAACTCTTCCTCGAACGCCATCACGAGCTCGACCGTGTCGAGGCTGTCGGCGCCGAGATCATCGATAAAGCTGGCCTGGTCGGTGACCTTGTCGGGCTCGACACCCAGGTGCTCCACGACGATCTTCTTCACCCGCTCGGCAATATCACTCATCGTTCAACCTCTGCTTTTCGGATTGGGCCGCAACCGAATTTGGTTTGCAGCCGGCGGTACGGCCTCGTCGTGGTGGACGGTGGATGAGACGACTTCCGATCGCGGACCTGATTCTGCTTCCAGCGACGTCCGCCATCGGCCGCCCCAGCCGGGCCGAATTTCGGTTACCACACTTCAATTCCATTGACTAGCGCGCGCGGACCCCGCCCGGCAAGCCTCGGAATCGGTATTTTCCCCCTTAAATCATGGCCATGCCGCCGTTTACGTGGATCGTCTGACCAGTCACGTAAGCGGCTTCTTCGGAGGCGAGATAGACCGCCGCCGATGCGATGTCCTGTGCAGTTCCGAGCCGGCCCATCGGCACGCGCGCCATGATCGCCTCGCGCTGCTTCTCGTTGAGCTTGTCGGTCATGGCGCTGGCGATGATGCCGGGCGCGATGCAGTTGGCGGTAATGTTGCGGCGCGCATATTCGGCCGCCACGGATTTCAGCATGCCGACCATACCGGCTTTCGAGGCGGTATAATTTCCCTGTCCCGGATTGCCGGTGAAGCCGACCACCGAGGAAATGCCGATGATGCGGCCCCAGCGGCGGCGCATCATGCGCGAGACCGCCGCGCGCGTCAGGCGGAAGGTCGCCGTCAGGTTGACGGCGATGACCTTGTCCCAGTCCTCGTCCTTCAACTGGACGAACAGGTTGTCCTTGTTGACGCCGGCATTGGCGACGAGGACGTCGAGCTTCTGCATCGCCTCTTCGGCCTTGGGCACCAGCGCCTCGACCTCTTCCGCATTGCCGAGATCGCAGGGCAGGACGTGCACCCGCTCCCCCAGTTCGCCGGCGAGCTTGTCGAGCACCTCGCGGCGCGTGCCGGAAATGGCAAGCGTCGCGCCCTGCTTGTGCAAGGCGCGCGCGATGGCTTCGCCGATGGCGCCGGTGGCGCCGGTGACCAGCGCGGTCTTGCCCGTCAGATCGAACATTTTAAATTGTCTCCCCGCTCGCTTCAGCTTCTCGCGGCCTTAAAGGCGGCGACATCGTCCGGCGTGCCGATGGCGGATGCGCTCGCGCCGTCGGCGATGCGCTTGACGAGACCGCTCAGCACCTTGCCCGCCCCCACCTCGTAGAATTGCGTGACGCCCTCGGCAGCCATGTAGGCGACCGACTCGCGCCAGCGCACGGTGCCGGTCACCTGTTCGACGAGCGCCTTGACGATCGCGGCCGGATCGGAGAGCGCGCTCGCCTTCACGTTCGCCACGACCGGAACGACCGGCGCCTTCACCTGAACGTTGCCCAACGCCTCGGCCATCACCTCCGCCGCCGGCTGCATCAGGGTGCAGTGGAAGGGGGCGGACACCGGCAGCAGCATCGCGCGCTTGGCGCCGCGCCCCTTGGCGATCTCGACGGCGCGCTCGACCGCGGCCTTGTTGCCGGAGACGACGACCTGGCCGCCGCCATTGTCGTTGGCGGCCTGGCAGACCTCGCCTTGCGCCGCCTCGGCTGCGACCGCGGTTGCGGCGTCGTAGTCGAGCCCGAGCAGCGCCGCCATGGCGCCGACGCCGACCGGCACGGCCTTCTGCATCGCCTGGCCGCGGGTGCGCAGCAGACGCGCGGTATCCGCGATCGTGAAAGTGCCGGCGGCGGCCAGGGCCGAATACTCGCCGAGCGAGTGGCCGGCGACGAATTTGGCGTCCCTGGCGAGGTCGAGACCGGCCTCGGCCCCGAGCACCCGCATGACGGCGAGCGATACGGCCATCAGCGCCGGCTGGGCGTTCTGGGTCAGCGTCAGCGTGTCCTGCGGCCCCTCGAAGATTGTCTGGCTGAGCTTCTCGCCAAGCGCCTCGTCGACCTCGGCGAAGACCTGCCGGGCCGGCGCGAAGTTGTCGGCGAGCGCCTTGCCCATGCCGACCGTCTGGCTGCCCTGACCCGGGAATATGAACGCGACCGCCATGCTCGTCCCTTGAACCTGCCACCAATTTCGGAGATCGCGCGGCGAATGACACTGCGGTTCGGCCCCTGTCAAGCGCACGCGGGTACCTGGTAACCAGACGACAAGACTCGCCCACCTAATGTTCTGGCTTAAGTTGAGAGGACGACAATCATGACCGGGGTGGTGAGTGAGGCGGACCTGGCGCGGGCGGCCGAAGACATGGCCTTCCGTCATGAATTGATGGCGCAGAGCCTGGAGGCCCTCATCGCCGCCCTGCACCGGGCCCGCCGCGGCCAATACCGGCCGGAAACGGTGCGCCAGATCCAGGAAGGCACCGGCCTGGCCGTGGAACTCGCGGAGCGGATGCAGCA
>Ga0187815_10001716_pt1 | contig 10316 bp, 5 predicted proteins | sample NC_S_5_FD_132962 | JGI IMG/M metagenome (GOLD analysis project Ga0187815, IMG submission 132962) | Wetland sediment microbial communities from Neuse River Estuary, North Carolina, USA - ASW-S_5 | ecosystem: Environmental > Aquatic > Freshwater > Wetlands > Sediment | place: USA: North Carolina...
GAGCACGTCGCGCACGGTCTCCATCAGGCCGGTCTCGGTGGCCGAGTCGATCGGCGAGCTGGCGTTGCTGTCCTCGATGAAGTCGCCGAGGTGGGAATCCTCGTCGTCGCCGATCGGGGTCTCCATGGAGATCGGCTCCTTGGCGATCTTCAGCACCTTGCGGATCTTGTCCTCGGGCATGTCCATTTCCTTGGCGAGCTCCTCCGGCGTGGCCTCGCGGCCGTACTGCTGGAGCATCTGGCGGGAAATGCGGTTGAGCTTGTTGATCGTCTCGATCATGTGCACCGGAATGCGGATGGTGCGCGCCTGGTCGGCGATCGAGCGGGTGATCGCCTGGCGGATCCACCAGGTGGCGTAGGTCGAGAACTTGTAGCCGCGGCGATATTCGAACTTGTCCACCGCCTTCATCAGGCCGATGTTGCCTTCCTGGATCAGGTCGAGGAACTGCAGGCCGCGGTTGGTGTACTTCTTGGCGATCGAGATCACCAGGCGCAGGTTGGCCTCGACCATTTCCTTCTTGGCGCGGCGAGCCTTGGCCTCGCCGCTGGCCATGGCGCGGTTGATTTCCTTGATGTCGGTGAGCGGCAGGAACAGCTTCTGCTCGATCGCGGCCAGCTTCTCCTGCTCGGCGTCGATCGCCTCGCGATGGGTCTTCACGTTGGGCGACCACTTCTGGCGCTTGCGCGAGAGCTCGGCCGCCCACTCGAGATTGCCCTCGTTGCTGGGGAAGGCCTTCAGGAATTCGGCCTTGGGCATCTTCACGTGCTTCACGAAGATATCCATCAGCACGCGCTCGTGGTGGCGGATGTCGCCCACCACCTCGCGCAGCTTGCGCACGAAGCCGTCGATCAGCGCGCTGGGCAGCTTGAGCTTGAGGAACTCCTCGGCCATCTGGTCGCGCAGCTTGACGATTTTCTTGTCGGTGATGCCGGCGGCCTTGGCGGCAGCCTTCTGGAACTTGGCGTAGTGGTCGCGCAGCAACTCCATGCGGCGCTTGACCTCCTCCGGGTCGGGACCGCTGGAGCCCGCCTCCTCCTCCTCGGAGTCGGTCTCCTCGTCTTCTTCGTCGCCCTCAATCTCCTCGCCGTTCTCGGCGGCGGCGGCGGCGGCCTCCTCGGCCTCGATGCGCGCGGCGTCGGCGGCGGCTTCCAGGTCGAGGAAACCGGCGAGGATCTCGGACAGGCGACGCTTGCCGTCCAGGTGCTGGTCGTACTCCTCCAGCAGCAGCTCGATGGTCAGCGGGAAGCTGGCCAGCGCCTGCTGCACCTGGGCCAGGCCTTCCTCGATGCGCTTGGCGATCGCGATCTCGCCCTCGCGGGTGAGCAGCTCGACCGTGCCCATCTCGCGCATGTACATGCGCACCGGATCGGTGGTGCGGCCCACCTCGGCGTCCACGGCGGAAAGCAGGGCAACCGCTTCCTCGGCGGCGGCCTCGTCGTCGCCGCTGCCGGTGGCGGCGTTGTCGGCCAGCGGATCGGCATCCGGCGCGGCGTCGTGCACCTCGATGCCGACGCCCTTGAGCACCGCCATGATGTCCTCGATCTGCTCCGCGTCGACGATGTCGTCGGGCAGGTGATCGTTGATCTCGGCGTAGGTGAGGTAACCCTGCTCCAAACCCTTGGCGATGAGCGCCTTGATTTCGGACTGTTGCTCGTGGACTTTGTTGTTCATTCACCGACCGCCGCAGGGTTCAAGAACCGGACATTATAGCGATGTGTTGCTTTTTTGACCAGTTTTCAAGGTGGAAATCTCGCCGGAGCCGACAGCAAAAATCGCGCCAGATCGCGGGTTTGCAGGACGACGCACGCGGCTGACGTTCAGCCCGTGTCGAGCCGGAACGTCACCGGTCCGTCGTTGACCAGACTCACCACCATATGGGCGCCGAAGCGCCCGGTTTCCACTGCCGGATGCGCGGCGCGGGCCATTTCCAGCAGGCGCTCGAACCAGCGCCGGCCGTGCTCGGGCGTTGCGGCGCCGGTGAAGCTGGGGCGCATGCCGGAACGGGTGTCGGCCGCCAGCGTGAACTGGCTCACCAGCAGCAGGCCGCCGCCGGTGTCGGCGAGCGAACGGTTCATCTTGCCGGCGGCGTCGGCGAACACCCGGTAGCCGAGCAGGCGCTCCAGCATGCGCCGCGCCTGCGGTTCGCCGTCCCGCGGCTCCACCGCCACCAGGGCCAGCAGGCCGGCGTCGATCGCCCCCACGGTTTCGCCGGCGACCTCGACACGGGCGGAGAGCACACGCTGGATCAGGGCGATCATGGCGACTCTGCAGCGGACGGAGCGGCCAGCATAAGCGCGCCGCGCGGCCGGTGGAAGCGCGTCCATCCCGTACACTTTGCGGATGCGTGCCGACATGTACCTCGCCTACCTCCTGCTGCGCCTGCTCGCCCTGCTTCCGCTGCGCACACTGCAGGCCGCCGGCGCGCTGCTGGGCCGCCTCGCGCTGTGGCGGCACACCCGGACCGCGCACCACGTGGCGGTGAACGTGGCGATCGCCCGGCCAGGAGCAGACCCGGCCGCCCGCGCCGCACTGGTGGGCGAGACGCTGGCCGAAAGCGGCAAATCGGCCACAGAGATCATCAAGATCTGGGGCAGCGGCGCCGCACGCGCGCTGCACCTGGTGCGCGAGGTGCGCGGCGAGGCGCTGCTCGACGCCGCGCTGGCCGCAGGCCGGGGGGTGATCATCGCGGCGCCGCATCTGGGCTGCTGGGAACTGCTGAACTACTGGCTGTGCCGCAAGACGCCGATGGCGATCCTGTACCGGCCGCCGCGCATCGCCGCGGTGGAAGGCTTGCTGCGCAAGGTGCGCGGCGCACTGGCGCCCGAGCAGGTGCGCGCCGAGGGCGCGGGCGTGCGCACCCTGTACAAGCGGCTCGCCGCGGGGGGCACGGTCGGCATCCTGCCCGACCAGAAGCCGCGCGCCGGCGAGGGCGAGTTCGCGCCGTTCTTCGGCCGCGACGCGCTGACGATGGTGCTGCTGCCGCGTCTGGCCGCGCGCACCGGCGCCGCCGTGCTGTACGCCTTTGCCGAACGGCTGCCGCGCGGCGCGGGTTACCGCATCCACATCCTGCCCGCGCCCGACGGGCTGGCCGAGACCGACCTCCGCGCGGCTTGCGCCGCGCTCAACCGCGGCGTCGAGGCCTGCGTGGATCTGGCCTTCACCCAGTACCAGTGGCAGTACAAGCGCTGGTCGGCGCACGACCGGCCCAGCCCCTACGACCGCGGCAACCACGCCTGACCCGTACCGTATCGGGAAAATGGCCAGCAGGAGCGCACCCTGTGCGCGATGGCTCTGATGCTCGATCAAAGCCAGAAGCATTCGCGCACAGGGTGCGCGCCTACCCTTGGCCCAGCACCACGCGCAGCGCGTGCTCGCCACCGTCGTCGGCCAGTGTGATGGCTTCGCCCGCGGGCAACGGCTTGCCGTCCAGCTCCAGCACGCCCACGCCACGGCAGACGCCATGCGGATTCTCCACGCGGATCGCATAGCGGGTGAGCTGCCGCGCACCGCGGTGCCGGTAATCGATTTCGAAGCCGGGCCAGTGCCGGGGCACGCAGGGGTCGATGCGCAGCCGCCCGCCCTGCTTGCGGAAGCCCAGCAGCGCCTCCAGCCCTGCGCGGTACAGCCAGGCGGCCGAGCCGGTGTACCAGGTCCAGCCGCCGCGCCCGGCCAGCTCGCCGATGGAGTACACGTCGGCGCAGGAGACATAGGGTTCGACCCGGTAGCGCGCCGCCGCAGCGGCATCCCCGCTGTGGCGAATCGGGTTGAAGAACCCGAACAGCTCGGCCGCGCGGTCACCGTCGCCCAGCGCGGCCCAGGCGAAGATCGACCATACCGCGCCGTGCGTGTACTGGCCGCCGTTCTCGCGCACCCCGGGGGGATAGCCCTTGATGTAGCCGGGGTTCTCCGCGTTGCTCTGGTCGAACGGCGGGGCGAACAGGCGCGACAGCCGGTGTTCGCGGTCGACCAGCTCCCGATCGTTCGACGCCATCGCCTGCGCCGCGTGCGACGCATCGGCGGCGCCCGCCAGCACGCTCCACGACTGGGCCAGGGTATCGATGCGGCATGCGCCGTCCTGCGCCGAGCCCAGCGGCGCGCCGTCGTCGTAATAGCCGCGGCGGTACCAGGCGCCGTCCCAGGCCTGTTCCAGCGCGGCACGCATGGCCCGGGCGTAGTCGCGCCAGCGCTGCGCCCGCGCGCCGTCGCCGCGCGCCTCGGCCAGCGGCGCATAGGCCTCGATCGTGCGTATCAGGAACCAGCCCATCCAGCTGCTTTCGCCGCGGCCGCCCGCGCCCACCGCATTCATGCCGTCGTTCCAGTCGCCCGTGCCCATCAGCGGCAGGCCGTGCGCGCCGCGGGTCAACGCGGTGTCCAGCGCACGGGCGCAGTGCTCGTGCAGGCTGGCCTTGTCGTCCGAGGCGCCGGGCTGGAAATACGCGTCGGTGGCGCCGTCGGGAATCGCCTGGCCGGTGAGGAAGGGCACGGCTTCGTCCAGAACCGCGGCGTCGCCGCTGACTTCGACGTAGTGCGCGGCGACGTGCGCCAGCCACACGCGGTCGTCGCTGATGCGGGTGCGGATGCCCTGCCCGTTCGGCGGCAACCACCAGTGCTGCACGTCGCCCTCGGCGAACTGGCGGCCGGCGGCGCGCAACAGGTGTTCGCGCGCCAGGTCGGGACGGCTGACGCACAATGCCATCACATCCTGCAGCTGGTCGCGGAAACCCCAGGCGCCGCTGGCCTGGTAGTAGGCGGTGCGCGCCCACAGCCGGCAGGCGGTGACCTGGTAGAGCAGCCAGTCATTGAGCATGAGGTCCAGCGCGCGGTCGGGCGTGCGCACCTGCAGCGCATCGAGCAGGCCGTTCCACTGCGCCGCGATCGCGGCCAGCACGGTGTCGATGTCGACCGCGCGGTATTTCGCCACCAGCGCCTGTGCGCCGGTTTCGTCGGCCGCATCGCCCAACAGCCAGCGCAGCTCGAGTTCGGTGTGCGGTGGCAGCTCGACGCGCACCTGAAGCGCGCCGCAGGGATCGAGTCCGGCACCGAAGCGGCCGGATAGCGGCGTCTCGTCGTGCAGTGCGGCGGGTCGATCCGGCGTGCCCAGCGGACCGAGGAAGGCCGCGCGATCGCCGCTCATCGACTGTTGCGCGCCACCGAGATCGGCGAAGGCCACGCGCTCGCCGAAATCGGGCCGCCAGCGGTTGCGCGCGAACAGCGCTCCGGTGCGCAGGTCGCGCGCGGTCTGCACGAAGGGCGCGGGTACCGAACCGTTCGGGCCCAGCGCCCACTCCACCCAGGCGGTGAGCGAGAGCCGCCGCGTGCGCGCGGAGTGGTTGGCCAGGCGCAGCCGCGCCAGCTTCAGCGTGTCGTCCACCGGCACGCATTGCAGGAGTTCCAGCGCAATGCCATGGGCGTCGGTCTCGAAGCGGCTCCAGCCCTTGCCGTGGGTGGTGGCGTAGTTCGCGCCGGCCACCCGGATCGGTGCCGCGGTGGCACTCCACAGCGCACCATTGTCCGCATCGCGCAGGTAAAGCACTTCGTGCGGGCAGTCGGTCACCGCGTCGTTCGGCCAGGGCGTCAGCGGGTTCTGCTGGCTGTTGATCGACCACGCGTAACCGCCACCCTCGGCCGAGACGAGGAAGCCGAACGCCGGGTTCGCGATCACGTTCACCCAGGGCTGCGGCGTGCAACGGCCCTCGACGAGTTCGATGCGATAGGCACGGCCCTGCTCCACGAAGCCGCCGCAGCCGTTCGGGTATTCCGGTGTCACGGCGGCAGGGGCGGCGCGAGCCGCCACGGTGGCGCGCAAGGCCGGTGCAGGCGTGGCGGAAGCCGCCGCGGCCACACGTTGCGGCGCCGCTTCGCCATCCAGCACCACGCGCGCCACGCAAAGCAGCCCGTCGCGCAACTCGTCGTTGATCGCGCCTTCCTGCAGCGCGAACAGCTCGGCCTTGGGCAAGTCCGCGCCGGCCTTCAGCTGTTCCTGCTGCGCCTTCACCAGCGGATCCAGCGCCGCCTGCAGCGCCGCATCACTTGCGGCGAGCAGCACCAGGTCCGTGGCGCAGCGCTGCGCGCGCCACAGCTGCTGCGCGCGCAGCAGCTCCTTCGCACGGGGCAGGTCGGTTTCGCCACGCAGATGCAGCAGCGCGATCGGACGGTCGCCGGAAATACCCGCGGCCCACAACGTGGGCGCACCGCCGCGGCCGCGCGCTATGTCCTCGGGTGCGGCGCGTTGTGCAGCGTCGCTGACCAGCAGCGCATCCAGCCAATGCGCGGCGCGGTCGGCTTCCGCGTCGTCGATGCCGAGCTGGCGCAGGCGCGCCTGTGCCTGCCGCGTGGCGCCTTCGAACAATCCTGTGGCGGCATCCGCATCATCCGCCTGCGCGGCGAGCGCCAGCACGCCGTCGCGACTGTCGGCCAGCCGCGACCACAGCAGCACGGTGGCTTCGCTGCCGGGCGCCAGCGTGAAATGACGCCGCTGCGCGAATACCGGGTCGAGCACGCAGCCCTTGCCGCCGCCCAGCGCGGCGCCTGCCTCCATTGCCTGCGCATGGCGCAGCGTCCGCCCGCGGCCGAGGAAGGCCATGCGGTCAGTCTCGAATTCCGCCGGGCCTGCTTCGGTGCCGAGCACGCGCAACGCCTGCGCGGTCCAGATCGTGGCCTCATCGTTCGAACGTTTGCGGCGACTGCCCAGCAGCAGGCTGCGCCCGGCGTCCCATGCGGTCTGCACGAACATCTTGGAGAAGGCGGGATGCGCGTCGTCTGCAGCCAGCGGACCCAGCACCAGTTCGGCGTAGCTGGTGACGGAGAGGTGCCGCACGCGGTCGCCGTGGTTGCCCAAGGTGAGCCGCCGCAGTTCCATGTCGGCATCCGCCGCTACCGCCACCTCCAGCGTGGCATGCAGGCTGAGATGGCGGCGCCGGAACGTGGCGCGACCGGGCTCGAACCGCGCGGCGTCGTTGGGCGTGTCGTGGCCGAACGGCTGCCGCGTGGGCGACCACGTCTCGCCGCTGTCCTCGTCGCGCAGCAGCAGCCAGCTGCCCCAGGCATCGATCGCGGGATCCTCGCGCCAGCGCGTGATCGCGAGGTCGTGCCAGCGACTGAAGCCGGCGCCGTGGCGATCGAGCATCACGGTGGCATGGCCATTGGAAAGCAGACAGTGTCGCGGCGTGGCGGTGGAGACGATCATCGGCGGGATTTCGTGCAGGGATGCTTCGAGCATGCGGGCCCTTGCGCATTCACGGCGTCAATGCAGCGCGAACGGCACGCTGGCCGGCGAACATTCCGCGATGAACTCGCATGACCACCACCACGCTGCATCCCCCCCTGGAATCCGGCCCGCAACTGCAGCACCTGCAGAGCAAGGCCTGGGCGTATTTCCAGTACGAGACCAATCCGCACAACGGCCTGGTGGCGGACAAGACCGCGCCCGACTGGCCGGCCAGCATCGCGGCCACCGGCATGGCGCTCAGCGCGTATCCGGTGGCGGTGGAGCGTGGCCTGCTCGACGAGCGCAGCGCGATCGCGCGCACGCTGGCCACGCTGCGCTTCTTCCGCGACAGCGTGCAGGGCGAGGCACCCGACGCGACCGGCTACCGCGGCTTCTACTACCACTTCCTCGACATGCGGACCGGCAAGCGTGCCTGGCAGTGCGAGCTGTCCACGGTGGACAGCGCCTTCCTGTTCGCCGGCATGCTCACCGCGGCCGCGTACTTCAGCGCCGACACGCCGGCGCAGCGCGAGATCCGCGAACTGGCCGAGCTGCTGTACCGACGCGCGGACTGGGCCTGGGCGCAGGCTGCCGACGGCACCATCGGCCACGGCTGGCGACCGGAAAGCGGCTTCATTCCGCACCGGTGGCAGGGCTACGACGAGGGCCTGGTGCTGTACACGCTGGCGCTGGGATCGCCCGACCATGCACTGCCACCGAGCGCGTTCGCGGCCTGGGCGTCCACCTACGAGTGGAAGCGCGCCTACGACATCGACTACCTCTATTGCGGACCGCTGTTCACCCACCAGCTGTCGCACGTGTGGATCGATTTCCTCGGCATACGCGACGCGTTCATGCGCGACAAGGGCATCGACTACTTCGAGAACAGCCGTCGCGCCTGCCTGGTGCAGCAGCGCTACGCGACCGACAATCCGCTGGGCTTCAAGGGCTACGCGGCCGAATGCTGGGGCATCACCGCCAGCGACGGGCCCGGCGAGGCAACCCGCAGCATCGATGGCGTCGAGCGCCGGTTCTACGGCTACGCGGGCCGCGGCGCACCATGGGGCATCGACGACGGTACATTGTCGCCGTGGGCGGTGGCGGCTGCGCTGCCGTTCGCGCCGGAGATCGTGCTGCCCACGCTGCACCACTTCATCCATACGTTGGCGCTGCACGACCGCCACCCCTACGGCTTCGAGGCCAGCTTCAACGCCACCTGGGGCGGCGACAACGCCTGCGGCTGGATCTCGCCCTACTTTTTCGGCATCAATACCGGGCCGATCCTGCTGATGATCGAAAACCAGCGCAGCGGGCTGCTGTGGAAGCTGCTGCGTGGCTGCCGGTATATCGTGGACGGCCTGCGCGCGGCCGGCTTCTCGGGCGGCTGGCTGGACGCACAGGGCAGGCGGTCCTGAAATCCCGTGGCGGGCGCGCATCGCGCCACCCACATCCTTTCAATCAAGCGGAGCAATGCGATGGAACTGGGCATGGTCGGGCTGGGCAAGATGGGCGCCTACATGGCGGAGCGGCTGGTGCAGGGCGGCCACAAGGTCACCGGCTTCGATCCCAGCGCCGATGCGCGCAAGGCGGTGGCGGCCAAGGGCATCGCCGGCGCCGAATCGCTGGCCGCGCTGGTGCAGGCACTGCCCGCGCCGCGCGTGCTGTGGCTGATGGTGCCTTCGGGCAGGATCACCGACGACACCGTCGACGCGCTGCTGCCCCTGCTCGCCAAGGGCGACACCGTGATCGACGGCGGCAACTCCAACTACAAGGACACGCTGCGCCGTGCCGCGCTCTACGCCGAGCACGACCTGGGCTACGTGGACTCCGGCACCAGCGGCGGCATCTGGGGCCTCAAGGAGGGCTACAGCATGATGGTGGGCGGCGACGAGAAAACCGTCGGGGCGCTCAGGCCCATCTTCGAGACGCTGGCGCCCGCCCCGGACAAGGGCTGGGGCCGCGTCGGCCCGGTGGGCTCCGGCCATTTCACCAAGATGGTCCACAACGGCATCGAATACGGCCTGATGCAGGCCTACGCCGAAGGCTTTTCCATCCTCGGCCACAAGAAGGAGTTCGGCCTGGACCTGCACCAGATCGGCGAGATCTGGCGCTACGGCAGCGTGGTGCGCTCCTGGCTGCTCGACCTCACCACCGACGCGCTGGGCAAGAACCCCACGATGGACGGAGTCGCCCCTTACGTGGTCGATTCCGGCGAAGGCCGCTGGACCGTGGACGAGGCGATCGACCTCGACGTACCGGCTCCCATCATCACCGCTTCGCTGATCGAACGCCTGCGCTCGCGCGACACCGATTCGTTCTCCGACAAGCTGCTCGCCGCTATGCGCAACGAGTTCGGCGGCCATGCGATCAAGAGCGAGGCGAAATAGGGACTGGCTCGAACGGCACCATTCCGTCCGGAAGGTTCAGCCGGGATAAAACGGCCAGAACTTCGGGATCAGCCACATCGACAGCGCACAGAACAGCGCGATCAGCGGGATGCCCACCTTCATGAAGTCGGTGAAGCGGTAGCCGCCGGCGTAATACACCATGGTGTTGGTGGGATAGCCCACCGGCGTGGCGAACGAGGTGGCGGCGGCGAAGGCCACCGCCACCACGAAGGGACGCGGGTCGGCGTGCACGGCGTGCGCCACGCTGGCGGCGATGCCCACCATCAGCACCACCGAGGGGTTGTGGCCCATCAGCTCGGTGAGCAGGGCGGTGAGCAGGTAGACCATCAGCAGCGCGGCGAGCGGGCCGTGGTTGCCGACCAGGCCAAGCCCGGCCTGCACCACCTCCTGCGACAGGCCGGTCCTCTCGATCGCGGTGCCCAGCGGCAGGATCGCGCCGAGCAGCACGATGATCTTCCAGTCCATGCCCTCGTAGACGTCCTTGCGGCCAAAGCAGCCGGTAAGCGCCATCGCCGCCGCGCCGCAGATCGCCGCCACCGGGATCGGCAGCCAGCGCAGGCCGGAGACCGCCACCACCGCGGCCATGATCGCCGCCGCCACGATCGCCTTGCGCGACATGCGCCGCACGTCGTCGCGCTCGCTGAGCACGATGAAGGCGTCGTCGCCGCGCAGCTGCGGCATGCTGCCCTCGTCCACCAGCA
>Ga0187815_10001717_pt1 | contig 10315 bp, 10 predicted proteins | sample NC_S_5_FD_132962 | JGI IMG/M metagenome (GOLD analysis project Ga0187815, IMG submission 132962) | Wetland sediment microbial communities from Neuse River Estuary, North Carolina, USA - ASW-S_5 | ecosystem: Environmental > Aquatic > Freshwater > Wetlands > Sediment | place: USA: North Carolina...
CTTCGACTCGCCCTGCGAGGTCAGAGCCGACTCTCGTGTCTTTGGGTTTTAGAAGTCCAGCAGACATTCTGGCCAAAAATGGGGCACCTCTTATGAGATGCCAGTCAGCGGGATTCACGGAGGCCGCATGAACTCGAAGGAGTACTTCGCCCTCCTTGGGGATCGGTTTTTCTAACTCTCGGAGTTGAAGTGCCTCCGGCGGCCCGTATTTTTCACAAACGATTGCTTGCATCGATTTCCCCCGAAGTCAATCCGATGCGGCCAACTCAGGAACAAGTCGACCTGAACGCTTCCACCACTATCTAAGTCGCTCGCCCAGATTCGGTTTGGGACGCACCTGAGACTCGCGCCCAGAGCCAAGGGAGCGGTTACACTTCGAGTTGCCACAACGATCTCGCTGGTTGCCTCTTGTGGAGATTTCCCTAAACCCGAAAGCAGGGACCCAGTTTGGAGGATCCTACATTGACTGGGGACCAAGAGAGGCCGTCAGCGGAAGCCGCAATAGGGATTGCACGCAGCAGAACGCCGGACCGGCCCCAGGAGCCACCCAACTGACCAAACAAGCCGGACGCGCGGGTCGGCGGTCTAGATACCCACGCGTTCCTTGACGGTCTGCCACCGCTGAGGGTCGACGCGCTCGGTCGCAATCCCCGCGATGAATTGAAGCACCTGGGGTGGCGAGCTTGCCTTGATTGCCCCCAGCATGCCTGTCAACTCAAGCACGTTGAGCGAGGGAAGCATCCAACGAAAAATAGACGCCAGCCGATCGGGGGGCATCCCGCCCATGATGGCGCTGCGCATCGCCCGCATCTGGTCGTCCGTGAAACGATCACGCATGAGCGGAACCAACCTCTCCTCTTCTCGATTCATGTGATTGATGTACGCCGCGAAAAAGACGTTCGCCTTCTGGTTAAGCGTGATCCCCAATTGGACGCGCTCCTCGGGTTGTGTCTTCAAGGGCAGTTCTCGAGCCATTTTCGTGATGGCGTCCAACTGACGCGCAAGGACGTGATGGTCCTCGATGAACGCTTGGACGAGCGCTGCGTCGTGCTTCGCGACTGAGGGAAAAACCGCCGTCTCCTCGTCCGAAGCGTGTTGGTGCAGGAGGCAGAGCACGCATCCTGAGGCCATCGCGGCGGAGAACTCGTGCTCGAGGTCGGCAAGGAGCGGTTTGGATGCCGCGACGTCCGTGAAATCGTTAGTTTGGAGTCGCCCACCAACGTTGTAGATCATCGATCGAATGGCTTTGTGAATTGGCGTGAATAGGTCCTCCGTCGCGGTCATGGCTCCCTAACGATTTCGTGCGAAACCGCACCGCGATTATAGATTTAGTTGACGGGCTCTCCGGCGATAGTCGAGGCCGCCCCGGATTCAGTCAACTGAGTGAACCGATCCGCGGTTCCTGGTTCTTCCTCAAGCTGTGTTTGGTTTCCAAGCTTGAACCCGTGGCTGCAGTGGTTGTCGCGCTTCTCCGGCGTGGGTCCAAGTCACACTCCGTGTTTAGAGTCGCGCGCTCTCCGCCGAGGAAAAACCCTCTTCCGGGGCCGCGTGAGCCCGGTTTCACGTCAGGGAAAAGTGGTTTGCGTCCGCGATTGGTCACGGCGGAATTTCGGCTCGGAGTAGATTAAGCACGGAGACTGAGAACGAGCGACATCAGATCGGGGGAAGCTCCGAGGCCCAACCGCGGCTTCACCGACTCCTCGATGGCGCGAGGTTCGGGGATGGCCGTCGGCGAATCGTTCCGCCATCCAACTGCCATTCAGGCGCCGCAGACTTGTCCTTACGTGATGTTACATGACGGACGATTTCGGCCAGCCCCGCAGCGACGTTCACCCGTCGTGGGGGCAAGGATCCAACAAGGGTCGGTGCCCCTTCGCTGGTGAGTTCCGGGGCCGCGCCCGCTCACACAGAGCCGAGTGCCCGTGAATCCCCGCCGAACGGTTCCCGCTCTTCGTCGGCCGTTCGAGTCCAGGGGTGGTCGTCCCGACGCCGGCTCGAACGCACCTTGCTCGAACAACTGCCGACGGTCTCGCGGACCTTCGCTACGCGACCGTTAGCGTGAATGACACAGTCTGGCTTACGTACGCCTTCCCGCCGACGGTCCCTTTGAAATATCCCTTCAGGTGATAGGTTCCCTTAGGCGTCGTGCTCGTGATCTTGTACGGATACACACTATACTTCTGACTCGCGCTGGCCCCCGCCTTCACCGAGAACGACTTGAATCCGGGACAAGCGCCGGACTTAAACGTATGCGATCCCGGCACCTCGACCGACACGACGCAGGCCGTCGCCTTGAAGGTCGATGAACCCGTGTTCTTCTCCGTAGCGGTGACACCGGGCGATTGGCCGACAGTGTACGTGTGTGACGATGGATTCACCGAAACTTGCAACGGGTAAACCGACGCTGCCATAACGGCGGGCTCAGCCGATGCGAGAGGTAAGGCGACCAGTCCAACCCCGAGCACGACAGCGACCGCCGCCAATCCAAACAGGGCAGTGCCACGAGGAGACCGGTCGGATCCTGCGAACATTCCTGACCCCCGGTAAGATGTCCTGAACGTAAATCTTGTGCCTGCGCCTCACCGAGGAGCGAGCCGGTCAGGAGGCCGGATCTGGACCGCGAAGCGCCAGTCGTCCCGGGCGAGGAGCGCGGGAAGCGCACCGACGGTCCCGACGTAGGCGGGGAGGTGGGAGATGAGAACACCCGCCTCGGTGGGTGCAAGTCACATTGCACCCACGAGGCAGTCGCCTTCTCATCGGGCGGCTGGATCCCCGGCGCCTGGGCCGCGCGTTCAGGCATCATCCAACGGTGGAGGTAGGCTGAAATAGTAGGCTTTTCCTTACTAAATGGTAAGGAGTGGCTGGGCATGCCGACGGAGATCGGTACGGTCACCACGAAGGGGCAAGTCACCCTGCCTAAGGACATTCGTGAAGGTCTTCACATCAGAGCTGGAGACAAGCTCGTCTTCGACTTGGAAGGAGGGGATCGGGTGGTCGTTCGCAAAGCCGAGCCGCAGCGCTTGACAGCCATTCTGGACCGCCTTGCCCCGACGAAGGAAACCGGTGTTGAGTTCCAAAGGAGGTTACGTCGTGAATGGGCTCGACGCGATCATAGACACTAATGTCTTCGTCTCGGCGCGGAACCCACATGAACGCGGGTACGCCGCCGCGCGAAGGCTATTGGATCGAATAGACCGGGGAGAATTCCGTGCCGCGATTTCGACCGTGACCATTTCCGAACTTCGGGCCGGTTTTCGGCCCGAAGAAGTACCTACCGTCTGGAAGCCCTTGCTCCGCCACTTACTCACCTCCGTGAACTACCGGGTCGAGTCCGTGGGACCGGAAATTGCGGAAAAGGCGGGGGAACTCCGGACCTCCTCCCGGCTGACGCTGCCGGACTGCCTGATCATTGCGACGGGTCACCAGCTCGGGGTGCGGGTACTTCTAACCCAGGACAAGGAACTTGCCCGTCATCAAAGTCTATTAGACGTTCGATCGCCCCTAGAGCTTTCGTGATCCGCCACACCCTCCTCGGAGGCAGACGACTGAGGGTGTAACTGGCTGTGACCTTCCTTTCGGTCGATGCTTCCTGGCGGCCCGGAGCCGACTATATCACATTGCAACCCAAGATGGGTTACTGTCGGCTGAGAGTACTCCCAAACCTCGAGTTAACAATCTTTTGTTGAGTTATGCCGGAGTTGTTTTCGAAGCTAATTAATTGACCATGGTCTACAAGCGATTCGGAGGCGACGTCAGGCTTCGGGCGAATCGTTCAAGCCCCTCCCGCATCTCATCCCGGTCTAAGCCAATGTAGCCCGCCGTTTGGTCTAGAGAGGTGTGGCCGTAGAGATTCTTCAGCTGAACGAGGCTCATGCCGGCTCGATGGGAGAGGCGACCAAAGGTCCGGCGAAGATCATGATGAGAAACCTTGCTCAACTTCATGTCGAAACCGGACCGAAGCGCCAGCCGGCGCAACATGGCATCAGCCCCAGAACGTGACAGGGGCAACACGAGTTCGGCACTTCCCTTGTTCTTGAGCCAGTTCACGAGCGCCGCGCGCGTCGCGGGGTGCATTGGAATAGTTCGCCATTTCCCACCATACCGCCCCTTTCCGAGAATCCGAAGTGCTCCTTCGTCGAAGAGCACATCCTTCGAACGAAGCCTAAGTACCTCAACTCGCCGAAGACCGTTGAGTCCCTCTAGGCATACCAGGACTTTCTCTGGTCCCCGCGCCTTCTGAAGCAACCTCAAGAGCTGGGTTTTGGAAATCCAGCGACGGTGGCTTGGTTCTCCGGTCGGGAGAGCCCATAGGGATCTCCGATCAGCGCAGGGATTACCGGTCCAACGGAGGAACTGTCGGAGAGCCGATAAATGGACACCCCAGGTCGCACGTTCCCAGGGAAGCCCGCCCCTCATCGCTCGGATGTCATCCGGCTGCAAGCCGCTCGGAGTGGGAATCGAGACCTCGGGTTTGACCCGCTGGAGAAGAGTGGGAACTCGCAGCAGTTCCCAGCGCATCCGGGCTAGCCAAGACTCGCCGACTCGACCTTCGTTTCGTTTCCATGGGATGAACTGGTCCACGGCCGCATTCCAAGTTCGCCTCCCGGATTTGGCCCCTGGTTGAGATCGCGTTCGAGTCCGGGTGCCGCGGCCACCTCGCCCGTCGAACGGAGGACGCCTCGTCAGGGCATGATTGGGTAGATGAAGGGCGTCCAAACTTGGATTTTGCTTCCGGAACCGGCCCATGCGCTATGCTGGTAGCTTGCATTCATAGGTAGCATTCTGACCCGATGGAATGTGGGTCTAGGGTCAGTATCATACTCGCAACTTGGCGGTGTCAACGGTGGGGGATGGCCCTAAAACGACTCGAGGCAGGGTGCGAGTCACCTTGCAACCCGGCCGAGGCGAAATGGAGATTGCGCCCAAGGACCGAAGCTCGGCTGACTAAGACGGCCGAGTGACTCGATTTCAGTTCCCAAGCTCCCGAACATAGATTGATTGGGGTGTAGACGGTCCCCCAAACGGGCTCCCCATGGACCTAGCTCTTCGAGGGAAGGTGGCCCTCGTCACCGGGGCTAGCCGAGGAATCGGACGTGCGACCGCCATTGAGCTGGCGTCGGAAGGCGCAAACCTGGGCATCTGCGGACGAGACCACGATGCCCTGGAGGAGGTCCGTGCGGCCTTGGCCCCATTCAAGGGAAAGGTTGTACCGATCGAGGGCGACGTGACTCGACCCGAGGACATCAGCCGGACGGTGAAAGAGCTCCGGAAGCGACTCGGCCGGATCGACATCCTCGTGAACAACGCGGGAGACCTCTCCGCCGGCGCGGCGGCACTTAAGTCGGTGGATCTTTCCGACGAAGATTGGAAATTCTCCCTGGACACCAACTACCTGAGCGCGGTTCGATTTACTCGGGAGGTCGCTCCTGTCATGCGGAAGCAGGGCGGGGGCTCGGTCGTGAACGTTTCATCCATCTGGGGCCACCGTGGGAGAAGCCACCTCACGGACTACATCGTGACCAAGGCCGCCTTGGCGTCTTTCTCGAAATCGGTGGCACTCTCCCTCATAACGGACCATATTCGAGTGAACTGTGTCTGCGCGGGGCGCATCGACACTCCTCTCTGGGCGCGAGCCGGGCGGGTCTTCACCGACGGTTCCCCCGCAGCGATCGCGGCATTTCGCAAGAGCCACTCCGAAGTCGTCCCCATTGGCAGGTTCGGCCGGGCGGAGGAAGTGGCCAAGGTGATCACGTTCCTCGCATCGGATGCGGCGAGCTATGTGGTCGGATCGACGTGGGACGTGGACGGCGGAGAAACCGTCAACAGCTTCTAACCAAACGACACCGACGGCGATCGGCACCAAACCCGCGCGCGGCTACGGGAGCGCCCGAGGTGCAAATCACGCTGCAGCTGGACGGGTGGGTGCAATGCCGATTGCACCCTTGAGCTACTCCGGGCCGCTCGGGAGGTATTACAGAAACCCCCCATTTGGAAAGGTTCCACTCATAGGACCGGGCCCTAGGGGGCAGCTTAGGGGCCCCTTGTTCTCGGGGCCAAAGCACTTAACTGACGTCATCCGCTCGCCGATGGACAAGCGATGCCGGCGTACCTGATCATGGACATCGACTGGCACGACCCCGATCGGGCGACGGAGTACCGTAAGCTGTTAGGGCCGACCCTTGAGAAACACGGCGGCCGAACCCTGGTTGCCAATGAGCCTCACACACTCGAGGGAGATTGGAGTCCCCGGCGAGTGGTGATTATCGAATTCCCGAGCCTGGATGCCTTGCGAGATTGGTACGGCTCCGACGATTATGCCCCGCTGATCCGAATCCGAAAGGAAGGGGCCAAGAGCAGTATGATTGCCGTCGAGCGACCGCCAGTGGTTTAGTTGGAAGCGAACGCCCGTCCCGGGCCTGTGGGAGGCAGGCCGCTATCAAGAGTTTCGCTTCGTCCTTCGGGAACCCTTGCTCAAAGGACCCGATTTCTACGGCCTTCGGGGATTCTGACCTAGGTCTTCACGAATGGTGCCCGTTGAGGAAGGGCGCGCGCGTTCGATGACCGATCGCGAAGAGCGCGCAGGCCCGTGTGCAGGGCGATTCCACGCCTCGTCCGGAAACCCACCCCTTCCAGGAGCTTCCGAACGAAGGGTCAATGGTCCGTGAGCTTAATCTTGCCAAGCGGTTTTCGGGGCGTGGCCGCGACCAGGCACCTCGCCGCCATCATGTTCACGGACATGGTGGGTTACACAGCCTCGACCCAGACCAACGAGGCACGCACGCTCGACCTGATCCGCCAGCAGGCGGAACTCGTCCGCACGCAGCTAGGAACTCACCAGGGTCGCGAGATCAAGTCCACCGGCGACGGCTTTCTGGTCGAATTCGACAGCGCCCTGAAGGCGACCCACTGCGCGATGGACATCCAGCGCCGCATTTATGAGCGAAATGCGGAGGGGGTGCTCACTCCGATCCAAATCCGTGTCGGGATTCACCTCGGCGACGTCGTGGAAAGTGGCGGCGACATCCTCGGAGACGCAGTGAATATCGCTGCCCGGATCCAGCCCGTCGCCGAGCCTGGGGGGATATGCGTCTCGGGAGCGGTCCGCGAGGAGATCTGGAACAAGATTCCAGAGAAGCTGGAGAAGCTCCCGCCAACGGCGCTGAAGGGGGTACAGATATCGACGGACATCTACCGGGTCGTACTTCCGTGGACGGTGACGACGAGGCCCTCCGCGAACCGCGGACCGACCGGACTGGCGGTTCTTCCCTTCACCAATATCAGCCCCGACCCGAAGGATGAGTACATCGCGGACGGCCTGACAGAGGAGCTGATCGCTGTACTCTCCCAGATCCGGCAATTGCGGGTAATCGCCCGAACGTCGGTAACGGCGTACAAGTCCACCTCCAAGGGGGTCTCACAGATCGGGGCTGAACTGGGTGTTTCGTCCATCCTTGAAGGAAGCGTGCGCAAGGCCGGGAATCGACTTCGAATCACGGCGCAGTTGATCGACGTTGGGACTCAGGGGCACGTCTGGGCCAGCACCTACGACCGGGAACTCGACGACGTATTCGCGATTCAGGCCGAGATCTCGAAGCAGGTGGCGGGGGCGCTGAAGATCGAGCTGCGAACCGCGGAAGGGCGGCGCCTCGAAGAGACACGTCCTGTCCGGCCGGACTCCTACTTGGTCTATCTGAAGGGGCGGACGCTCTTCAGCAGGGGACTAAGGGATCAGGCGAAGGAACAATTCGAGCTCGCGATTTCGTTAGATCCCGACAGCGCAGCTGCCCATTCCGGCTTGGCGGACGTCGTTCAGATGCTCAGGTTGGCGCACCAGGGTCGTCCTTTGGCCGCATCGGGCAAGACGGGCCGGGCATTAGTGGACCGGGCGATCGAGCTCGACCCGAATAGCGCGGAAGCCCACACAGCCTTGGGGTTAATCCTGTGGTGCGATTTCGAGTACGCCGAGGCGGAGAAGGAGACGAAGTTGGCTTTATCGCTCAACCCGAGCTACTCATGGGCCCACCTGCAATATGCTAGCCTTCTCGAAGATGAAGGCCGGATCGAGGAGGCGATAGTAGAGCATGAGCTGGCCGTGGGAACTGACCCCCTTTCACCCGCAAACCTCGGCTCTTTTGCTCGACTGCTGATCTGGCTCGGTAGGCTTGACGAGGCGCTTGTCAAGATTCGGAAATTGGGCGAGTTCGGCGGGTTCGGGACGGGTTACCACGACCTACTTTCGAGATACCACCTGGCACGAGGGGACCTCCCGGCTTGCCTCGAGGAGCTCCACCGGCGTGGGGAGTTGGAAGCGGAACCAAACGCGAAGGCGTTCTGCCTAGCCTGGGCCCATGCACTGTCGGGAGAGAAGGAACAGTCACGAGCCCTGCTTCGGCAGTTGGAGACGCTACCCCCGATCCCCATCACCGATCTGAACGTGGCCTATGTGTACGCCGAACTTGGCGATCTTGACGGGTGCTTTCGCCTGCTCGAAACGAGGGTTACGGATCGGTTCATCCCGTTCCAGCAGTGGCGGCTTGACCCGCGGCTCCAGCACGTCCGGAGCGACCCGAGATTCCATCTGATGTTGGAGAAGATGAACCTCGCCTGACGTAGTCTCACTCGACTTGACATCTGTGATTGAAAAGGGACCCGATTCAGACGCTCACTCTTCGGCACGTAGGAAAGGCCTACAACCGTAGTACTGGCGGGGGGGGTGGGACTCGTCGTTCGTGTCACGCGGTCCTTGTTTCGATCGCGCTGTGGAGGCTGCCGCCTCCGCTCATCATCCCGGCCACCCCGCTCTGGAGAATCGCGAGGAGTGAACCCTTCGCTCGGTAACCGCTACTCCAGGGTCGATTCGGCCACGGCTGGCTTGACGGTCCGGCGGCGACTCAGCCATACCAGTATCGCTCCAGAGAGAAGGAAGAAGGGGAACAGCAGCGCGACGGACTGGTAAGGGGGAAAGAGCGCGACTCCTAGCACGATCAAGATGATTCCCGGCAACAGCAAATGATTGGGCCGAACACGATAGAGGAGCACGATCGCCGTAAGGAATAGCATCAGGGTGAGGGCGAAGCCCGTTGCGGTGTCGGCGATCGGAAAGCCCGGGTTGGAGAACCACGGGAAGCCCGGCGTGTCCGATGCAAAAGGGAAGACCGCCCCAATCAGGAACGGGGTCAAGGCGGCTGCCCCGCCGACGTAGGCGAACAACCGAAGCCAGTCGGGTAGCAAGCCGCTCCGATGAATGAGCCATCCGAGGAGTAGCAGGCTAATTCCAAGGCCAAGCCACCCGAAGACGGTGGAGAAGTTCGAGACATTCGAGATGATCGCGGCTTGGTAGGTCGCGTCCGCGGGACCGGGTGCGGCGCCCGCGGCCGCCTGAATTGAGGCAAGAGCTCCGACATAGAAGTTTGCAGCGAATACTATCAAGAACGCACCTACGACGCCAAGGGCGCTCGCGGCGGAGGCCACAGTCGGACTCCTATGACGGAGTATGGAGGCGAGGGCGACGATGAAGGCGATAACCACCAAGCCGAAGAAGGCGAATGCCCACCCGTACCCATAGTAGAGGAGGCGATTCGAGACAAAACTCTGATACTGGCCACTTGGGTCCACGTCCGGCAAGGCCCCAGCGAACCCTAATGCGATCTGTACAGCAGTTCCAGCGAGAATCCCGAGGAGCGCCGTTGCAACTAGTCCGGTGGTTTCGCGGGATGGTGTCTGCGCCCCGACTTTGGAGTCGGCCATGCTAGGGTCTCAGAGTCCTGTTGACCACTCCCTACCGTGGAAGATCTTGCCGGCTGCGAGAGCCCCCCGAGTAGCGCCGCGCCACCCACGACCCGGTCGAGTCCTAAGTCACGATGTCGCCTACGTACGACACCGAGCCCGCGAGGATATCGAAAGTCGCGCAGAATTCCTGCCCGGCAGGGGGGTAGAAGTAGCTCTCTGCCAGGATGAATTGGGTAGGAGCAAAGTCCGCAAAGCCATCGAAGTAAAGGGAAGTGAATGGATCATAGCCTCCCGTCCCGACCTGCGGGCCAGGGGCTAGCAAGATGTCGGCCTTGGTGCCGCCGAGATTGATGTTCCCGAGGGATCCTTGGATCGGCATTGATCCCGGAGTGAACGTCGCCGTGAAGTGAAGGAATCCAGCCTGGACTTCCGGCCCAATACCGCTCTTCGGCTCAGGCACTCCGGCCACGGGGCTCAACGCCCCCGCGTAGGTGTGCCAGAGCAATCCCACGACCTGCAGAAGATAGAACGAGCCATCCGGAGCTTGCCAAGCCTGTTCGAAGACGACGCCGCTGTCCAAGGCCCA
>Ga0187815_10001718_pt1 | contig 10313 bp, 9 predicted proteins | sample NC_S_5_FD_132962 | JGI IMG/M metagenome (GOLD analysis project Ga0187815, IMG submission 132962) | Wetland sediment microbial communities from Neuse River Estuary, North Carolina, USA - ASW-S_5 | ecosystem: Environmental > Aquatic > Freshwater > Wetlands > Sediment | place: USA: North Carolina...
TCACCAACGACATCTACACGAAGGAAGACGCGCAATTCCTGACGCGCTCCGGCGCGCTGGTGGCCGAGCGCATTCTGGGCGTCGAGACCGGCGGTTGTCCGCACACCGCGATCCGCGAGGACGCCTCGATGAATCTGGCCGCAGTCGCCGACATGCGCGCCAAGTTTCCCGAACTCGACCTGGTGTTGATTGAATCGGGCGGCGACAACCTGGCGGCGACTTTTTCGCCGGAGCTTGCTGACCTCACCATCTACGTCATCGACGTCGCCGCCGGCGACAAGATCCCCTCCAAGGGCGGCCCGGGCATCACCCGCTCCGATCTGCTCGTCATCAACAAGATCGACCTTGCCCCCCACGTCGGGGCGTCGCTGGAGAAGATGGACACCGACGCCAGAAGGATGCGCGGCGAGCGGCCTTTCGTGATGACGAATCTGAAGAAAAGCGAGGGCCTTGAGCGCATTGTGGCTTTCATCGAGGCCAAGGGCGGCCTGCGGCCAGCCACGAAAGTCAAAGCGGGTTGAGACGGCGCCGCAGGCGTTAATGATTATTAACGACCCCGCTCCATCGGGTGCTGCCGGCAAATCTTCCGCGGCCTGCGGGAACCAAATCGCGCTGCAGCGGTTGAACAACTCCGGCCTCGCGGTGACCAAGGTGTCGTACCCGGTGTGACTGTCCGCGTTGGCGAACCTCAGTTGCGTCCCGATGACCGGTCCGCCAATATCCCGAGCAATTTGCTGCTGTGGCTTTCATGGCTGTCGTCGCCGTCGCGGGGTGATCCGGACGCGTCGTCTGCATTATTGCGATCCCTTCACTTCCAGGTAGGCGAGTGGTTCGGCTGGGTTTCATCGTCGGTCTGATCGGGTTGATCGGAGTCCTGCTCTCCGGCGCCTCGGCTTGGCGCGTGTATCAGCAGGAGCTTGCAATCGAGGGGATCGCGTTCGCGCGTGCCGTCGACGTGCATGCGAGCCTCGTGCAGGATCGCCTCACCGAACGCGAGCTGCTCGCCCGCGTGGCTTCCGGGCTGTTTCGCGCGCCGGCAGCCGTGAAGGCCAACATGCTGCAGCCGCTGCGCTCGGCGATCTACGCCTTCAAGACCGATTTCGTCGTCGCCACCTGGATCGCACGGGTGAAGCCGTCGGAGCTCGGCGCAGTCCAGCGCGAGCTCGCCAAGGAAAGCTTCGCCAACCCGACGATCCGCGATTTCGACGACGAGCCGCTCGACCTGAAGGAGGTCGACAAGCCGGTCAACGTGCTGATGGATATCGAGCCGCGCAGACCCGACACCATCACGCTGCCCGGCCGCGTGCTCGACGGCCATTCCGGCATGGGCCCCACGCTCGCCAGGGCCCTGATCGAAGGAAAGCCCGTCGCCTCAGACCCCGTACCGCTGCTGACCAAGCAGGGCCCGATCGGCATCGTGCTCGCCGCGCCCGTGTTGCAGGAGGGAGCGGAGCCTGCCGGCTTCGTCAGTTTCTCCTACGAGATCGGGCCGCTGATGCTGGCCAATGACGATCGCTCGCTGTTCTCGGTGGCGCTGCGCAATCCGCAGGAGCCGAGCAACGAGCTGATCGCCAATGACCAGGGCGCGGTCAGCGCGCGCGCGATCTCGGACGAGGGCCCCGCGCCGTCGATCATGCGCACCGTCAGCTTCGGCGGCCGCGACTGGTCGCTCGCCTATTACGCCAAGCACAACGTCGTGCAGCGCGCACAGCAGACCGCCGCGATCGTGGCGGCGATCGGGCTTGCCATCACCGGCATCGTCTGCGGCCTGTTCGGCTATGTCGTCTACAACAACCTCCGGCTCAGCCGCGAGATCGAGGTGCGCATCGGCTTCGAGCGGCGCCTCACCGCCGTGATCGACGAGCTCAATCACCGGGTCAAGAATATCCTGGCCGTGATCCAGTCGATCATCACCCGCACGCTGCGGCACGGCTCCGACATCGAGGTCGCGCGCGAACTCCTGATTGGTCGCATCCACGCCATGTCCAACGTCGTCACGCTGCTCAGTGAAAGCCAGTGGCAGGGCGTCAAGCTCAAGGGCCTGTTCGAATCGCGCTCGATCCCGCATGCCGATCGCATTGCGGTCAACGGTCCCGACATCACCGTCAGCGCCCGCGCCGCCCAGAGCCTGTCGCTGCTGTTCTTCGAGCTTGCCTCGCATTCCGACGAGGGCCTGTCGCTGGTCGGCAAGCATCCGCATATCGTCGCGCATTGGGAGATCACGGGTGAGGATCCCGAAGGTACATTTTACTTCCGCTGGGAGGAATTCAACACCTCGGAGGCGACGCGCCGGCCCGACAGCGATTTCGGCCTGATCCTGCTCGACCGCGTCGCGCCGGAAGCGCTCGGCGGCACGGCCAAGCGCTATTTCACCGACGTCAGCTACGTCTACGAGCTCACCGCGCCGATGCAGACCGTCGTCGACATGAACGAGCGCGACCGTACCGAGAAGTTCGCAGCGCCGGTGCGGTAGGGCACCAGGGCGGAACAATCTCGTCGGCTTTCGCATTGATTACCATCGAGCCACTGAGGAGAAGGCTGATGGGACGATACATGTTGCTGTGGTTGCTTGGCGTGCCGATTCCGATCCTGGTACTAATCTGGGCATTCGGCGGCTTGCACTGACGTGTAGGCGTGTAGGATGGGTAGAGCGCAGCGAAACCCGTCGAACTCAATGCTGATCGAACTCAACGCTATGACGATCATGATGGGTTTCGCGGAGCCTGTCATCGGGCCGCGCTACGCGCGGACCCGTTGGCTCTACCCATCCTACGATCGGCAAACGGCGAACAAAAAGGGCGGCCACTGCGGCCGCCCTTTCTGTCTTCTTCCGGGGCTGTCTGTTATCCGTTGCCGCCGATCACCGCGCGCACGGTGTTGTCAGGTCCGAAATCCTCTGCGCCCTCGACATAGAGCAGCGCGGAAAGTTTCGAGCGTGCGCGGTTGACGCGGCTCTTGATGGTGCCGACGGCGCAGCCGCAGATCGCGGCGGCGTCCTCGTAGGAGAAGCCGGAGGCGCCGACCAGGATCAGTGCCTCGCGCTGGTCCTGCGGCAGCTTGTCGAGCGCGGCGCGGAATTCCTCGAATTCCAGATGTGCGCCTTGCGAAGGCTGCGTCTTCAGCGTCTTGGCATAGTTGCCTTCCGAGTCCTCCACCTCGCGCCGCCGCTTGCGATAGTCGGAGCGGAAGAGGTTACGCAGGATGGTGAATAGCCAAGCCGGTAGATTGGAGCCGGGCTGGAACGAGTCGATATTGGCAATCGCCCGCAGCAGCGTCTCCTGCACCAGGTCGTCGGCGCGGTCGCCATTGCCGGAAAGCGAAATCGCGAACGCGCGCAGGCTTGGGACCGACGCTAAAATGTCGTCGCGGAGTTGGTTGGTGAGAGGCATTAGTCCCTCCCGTCGTTCTTTTCGGTGTCGCCCCCGGTCTGGGCCCCGGGCTGGTCGAGCTTGCGGATCAGGTCCGCAAAGCGGTCAGGCACGCCCTGCCGCACCACGTCGTCATACATGGCGCGGAGTTGATGGCCGATTCGTGCCTGAATTTCTGCGTTGAGGCCGCCCTGCTTGCGGGGCGCGCCGGTTTGGCTTGCTTGTGACTTTACTTCCTTCATGATCCGATCCACGCTCCCCCGAGAGTTAAGTCCCTGAATTCTCGAAATTATATTTCCTTCGGAAACCCTGGGTTCCAGCCGCGCTAAGGTTGGGTAATGCGAAGTTCGACCAAAGGTTCCTTAAATATTGGAACTTTTGTTGGGAACTTTTTATGGGCCTGCCGCGTTATAGGCGGCGTCCAACCGGGTCGGCCCGTCAGGGGCTCCTGACCCAAAGACAAGATGGAGTGGGGATGTCCCGTTCACAGGTTGTTGCTGAACATCTGCCGCTGCTGCGGCGCTACGCCCGCGCGCTGACCGGAAACCAGTCTTCCGGCGATGCCTATGTTGCCGCCATGCTGGAAGCGCTGCTCCAGGATACGTCGCTGCTCGACGAGCGCCATGGCCCGCGTGCCGGCCTGTTCCGCCTTTTCACCCAGATCTGGAATTCGGTCGCGGTCAACGACAAGAGCGACGTGACGCCGCTGCCGCTGCCTTCGGAGCGGCGGCTGTCCAACATCACGCCGCTGCCGCGCCAGGCCTTCCTGCTGTTGTCGCTGGAGGGCTTCTCGGAGGAAGAGGTCGCCTTCATCCTCGGCACCGACGTTGCCGAGACGCGGCGCCTTGCCGATGCCGCCGGCCGCGAGATGGCCGCCGAGATCGCCACCGACGTGCTGATCATCGAGGACGAGACCTTCATCGCGATGGACCTGGAAAGCCTCGTGAAGAATCTCGGCCACAATGTCATCGGCGTTGCGCGCACCCACAGCGATGCGGTGGCGCTGGCCAAGAATCGCAAGCCGGGCTTGATCCTCGCCGACATCCAGCTCGCCGACGGCTCGTCGGGCCTCGACGCCGTGAACGAGCTGCTGCGTGCCTTCGAGGTGCCGGTCGTTTTCATCACGGCCTATCCCGAGCGCTTCCTCACCGGCGAGCGCCCGGAGCCGGCGTTCCTGATCTCAAAGCCGTTCCAGCCCGCGATGGTCTCGGCGGTGGCGAGCCAGGCGCTGTTCTTCCAGCGCAACTCGCGTAACCGCGCGCCGAGGGCGGCCTCGGCCTGATACAATCCTCGTCATGCCCGGGCTTTTCCGGGCATGACGAAAAATAATGTCTGCTGCGTCGCTCATCCGTCCGCGTATATTTCCCGCAGCACGAGGCTGGCGTCCGTTGCCGGCAGGCGGATGATCTCGTCGTACATGTCGATGGTCACCGCGCAGAATCGCGCCCATGACGACGGCGGGATCGTCTTGGCCCCCATCTCCTGCAAGTCGGCGGCCGAGTAACCCTTGCGGACCAGGTTGTCGCGGATTTTGACCCAGGACGCTTGCGTGCTGCCCGCCCTGTCGCGCTTTTGCGCCGACAGGATGATCTTCTCATGGAGCGAGGTCTCGCGCCTGACCAGCTCGGGCGGAATCATCCGGACGATGCTCTCGTCCACCTCGGTGCCCGATGCATATTTATAGCAGGCGGCCGGGTCCTGCGCCTGCAGGGCGCGGTATTCGTCCATGGCCAGCCGGCTGAACTCGATCAGCACGCCATCGTCGGCCTGCGGCAGCAGGGTCCTGATCAACTCGTTGAATTTTGCCCGCGCCTTTCCGATCACGGCCGCGCGCGGCGTTCCCCGCGCCGCTTCCTTGACGAAAATATCGAGGATCTCGGCATAGTCGGCGGGGTATTTCTGCTTGACCGCGCCATAGGCGGGGGTGGCTTTCAGCAGCGCGCTGTCCCAATCCTCGCTCGTCAGGGTGCGGGCGCCATATCCGCCGATGGCGAACTCGTCGCCGTCGGAGAGTTTCGTGACCACCCGGCTCGCCATGAGCTCGGTTGCGGCGGGCTTCCACATGTCGGAATTCGGCGTGGTGAGCGCGCGGTCGATGAACGCCTTGCTGAAGCCTGCCGCGGCAAAGATCTCCCGCTCCACGCCTGATCCCATGTCGTCGGACCGGTTGCCGGGGAATGCGCCGCGGTGGAAGCCGAGCACCGCGCCCTTGCGCAGGATGCGCTGCCGGCCTGCGGCGAAGGCAAGCGTGCAGGCCGACATGCATTTCGCTTCGACATAGGTGTCGAGCCTGTGCGCGCGGATCAGCGCGTTCAGCTTCTTGCCTTCGCCGATCCTGCCGCCGACGCTGTCGAGATGCACGACGCGAATGCTCGGGTATTCCTGCAGCAGCTTTGCGAAATCGGCGGACAGGCCGTATTTGATGCCGCCGGTGATCTCGGCCTCGGTGCCGTCGTTCATCACCCGCACCGCATAGGAGGGGATCGACGGATCGCCCATGAAGGCCATCCGCGTCGCCTCCGTGATCTGCGGGATCGCGGCCTTGATCAGCACGACGCCGAGCTGCAGGGCGCCGAGACAGACCGCGACCTTGGCCAGCACCGCCCAGGGCGCGCGCTTTCCGGCCGTCTGGCGATCGGTCCGCCGCCGGCTCGCCGACCGCCAGATGCCCACCGCCTGCCAGATTCCGACGCCGACCAGCCCCGACCAGATGCCGACGAAGAACATCCAGAGCGCGAGCGGAACGTAGGTGACCTGCGTCACCATGAACTGGCTGAGCAGCAGGATCGCAACCAGCGCGACGAGATTGCTGGCAATGCCGACCACCCAGTAGGAAATCCACAGCGGATACTCACCGCGCCAGTGCCGGAGGATGAAGTTTTGCGTCGTCGGAGTTTTGGCGGCGAAGGCTTCCGGCGGCAGCGGCGGCGGCAATGGCGGCTGAGCGGGGGCCTTGGCGAAGGTCGGGCCGAGCGCGTCCTCGATCGTCGCCCATTCCGCCAATCCCTCGGTCCAGACCCGCAGGCCCGCAGGGTTCGCGTGCGATCGAATCCGCACCTCGAGCGCAGCGGGGTCCATCGGCCCTTGCTGCTCCGTGCCGTCCCAAAGATACCAATTGGTCATGCAGGGCCCCATGCCGACGGCATGAGACTATTCGTGCCATTGAGGCCGCACAATGTTCACCAGGATGCACCATGAATATGGTGCGCAGGGTGGGTTGGCCGGGCCACACCTCAAAGCTTCGACAAGCAACGACGGAAGGCGTAGCCCGTCATCCTTGCGTGGCGGCGGGTTGCGCCCCGCACACTCCGGACGAGGGACGGCGTTCGCATCTCCCGCATGCGTCAGCCGGCATGGAGCCTGCGCCTGCCGGCTGCTAAGCGATCCCTCATGGATATCTCTCCCCGCGATCGTTCGATCGGCTTTCTCTGCCTTGTCGTGACCGCCTTTGGCTGGGCGCTGAACTGGCCGTTGATGAAGCTCTTGCTGCAGCAATGGCCGCCGCTGTTTGCGCGCGGCCTCGCCGGCATGCTCGCCGCCGCGATTCTGGCGGCGCTCGCGCTCGGCCGCCGCGAATCCCTGAAAGTCCCGCGCGCGGCGATCCCGCGGCTGATCTTCGCCTCCTTCACCAATGTCTTCGCCTGGATGGGCTTTGGCACCATGGCGATGAAATACGTCACCGTCGGCGAGGGCGCGCTGATCGCCTACACCATGCCGATCTGGGCCATGCTGTTCGCCTGGCCGTTCCTGCATGTGCGCCCGACCTTGCGCGATGTTGCGGCCCTGGTGCTCGGCATCGCCGGCGTCGCGGTGCTGCTGGGCGCCGACGGCTTTGACTTCACCGCCGCAAAACTCATCGGCATTGCGCTGGCGCTGGCCTGCGCCATCCTGTTCGCGCTCGGCAATGTGCTCAACCGCGAAGCCTTTCCGATGCCGCCGCTGGTGGTGGTCGCCTGGCAGGTCGGCCTCGGCTGCTTCGTGATGCTCGTGCTCGGCGTCGCCTTCGAGCATCCGGACCTTGGCGCCATCACGCCGATTGGCATCGCCTGTTTTGTCTACATGACGCTGGTGCCGATGGGCCTGTGCTATCTCACCTGGTTCGAGACGCTGCGCCGCCTGCCGCCGACCTCGGCATCGACCGGCATGCTGCTGGTCCCCGTGATCGGCGTCGTCTCCGCGGCGTTCATCCTCGGCGAGCCGCTGGGCCTGCGCGAAGTCGCGGCGATGGTGCTGACACTCGGCGGCGTGACGCTGGCGCTGCGGAGGGCGTGAGGCGCCAAGCCAAATAAAAAGGCGCGACCGGCATCACCACGGTCGCGCCCTCTATAGCCGGTCAATGGGGCAGGGGGGATAACCGGCTGCCGGAATGACTCTTGGGCGCCGGAGTCGTTCCAAACGTTTTCGAAAAAACTTTGCGGCTCGTCAAGAAGCCGGTGCCGGAACAGCGCATCCTAACACACGGCTAATTTACTGCCCGGGCGAAGAAACTCGCCCCGCAGTCCAGCGTTGTTCCGGCGATCGCCATGGGGCGAGGGACGAAAGCCCATGCCAAAGAAATCCCTGAGGAATTCCCCCGTCTTTTTCGTAGCGCTGGCCGGCGCCGCAACCCTCGGCGCGGTGCAGTTCGCATCCGGCCAGGATCTCGCCGCCCGGTTCCAGGCCGCTTCGGAACCTGCCGCTGCCGCCGCCGTCAACCGCGCTGGCAAGGCCGATCGCCAATCCATCATACGGGCGTCCGGCGAGAGCCGTACCGTCCTGCTGAAGGTCGAGAGCCTCGCCGACACTTCGGTGCTGGTCCGCATCCCCGTGCAGAAGGATGCGCGCACCCTCTTTCCCGGCAAGCCCGCCATCAAGCCGCCCGGCGACAGGGCGAAGCGGATGGTCGCATGCGAGCCGGTGGTGAGCGTGCTGACCGACGTCGCAAAGCTGTTGCAGCCGGGCAGGTGCGTGACATGATGTCGGGGAAGAACCCCGACGAAAGCTCGTAGGGTGGGCAAAGCGGTCGCTTTGCCTACCCTTTCCATGATGATCCGGATGTGAGAGGGCGGACGCGGCGGCACCAGCGCCTTTGCCCACCCTGCGTCTTTCTTTCTCCGCTGTTGTCCCGGCGAGCGAGCGCGTAGTAGCGCGTAGTAGTAGCGCGTAGGATGGGTAGAGCGAAGCGAAACCCATCAGCCATCGTTGCTCTGGGCAATGCGATGGGTTTCGCTTTGCTCTACTATCCTACGATCTGGAATGATGGCTGCTACTTCGGCCCCTCAATCGTCTTCGATGACCCATCGGGCGCCGGCTGCATGTTCGGCGGCGATTGTCCCTGCGGACTCTCCGCGGGCGCGCCGCCGCTGCCGGTATTGATCGGGCCGGTCGGGCCCTGCGGCTGCATCTGGCCGTTGTCCTTCAACTCGGTCTTGCCGGTCGAGTGTTGCGAATGCCGCGTATCGCCCGGCTCCTTGCCGGAAGGGGTTTGGGCCGAGGCCATTGAGAACGGCAGAGTAACGCAAAGCAGGATGAACAGACGGCGCATGAGATCCTCCGAAAGACCTCTTTCCAAGTCCTTCAGGCGCTAGTCGTTCCGGCTATAAAAACATCTCCGCAAAGTCGATCGTCGAGCGCTTGCCGATATGCTCGAAATTGGCGTCCAGCCACGCCGTCGCAGTGTCGCGGCCGGCATCGCGCAAGCGGCACAACAGGCTCCATTCCGGGTGGAACTGCGTTGCGGTGCCGAGCTGTGACATCAGGGCATCATTGCCGATCCAGTGCATGAACATGCGTCGGTGCTTCTCGCTGTTGAGTTCGCCGGCGTCGATCAGCCTTGTCGCAAAGGCAATCGCGCGCATCTCGCGCATCAGGGAAGAGTTGAAGCTTATCTCGGTGATCCGGTGCAGCACGTCGGCCGCGCTCGCCGGCAATTCGTCGCGCCGGATGGCGGTGACCTGCGCGATGATGACGTCTCGCGTGCCGGGACGGTAGATCAGCGGGTAGACCGCGGGATTGCCGAGATAGCCGCCGTCCCAGTAGTGCTCCCCGTCGATCTCGACCGCCTGGAAATAGGGTGGCAGGCAGGCCGAGGCGAGCACCGCCTCGGCCGACAGCGACGGTGTCTGAAATACCTTGAGCTTGCCGGTGCGCACATTGGTGGCGTTGAGGAAGAGCTGCGGCGCGTCAGGCGAATGATTGAGCCGCTCGAAATCCACCACGCGCGTCAGCAGCGCGCGCAGCGGATTGAAGTGGAAGGGATTGAGCAGGTTCGGCGGCAGGGTGTGGGTCAGCGTGTGGATCGCGGCATGCACCGGGTGATATTCCGGCGGCAGCTTCATCGCCTGGATCCACTGATTCCACGGCGAGAAGAAATCGAACGCCACGTCCATTTGCGAAACCTGCTGCCAGAAATCATGCAGCGTCGCCCGCGCCCCTTCCGGCCCGCCCGACACCATGCCCGAGGCGAACGCCACCGCATTCATCGCGCCCGCGCTGGTCGCACTGATCGCCTCGATGCCGATCCGCCCGTCCTCGAGCACGCGGTCGATCACGCCCCAGACAAACGCGCCATGGGCGCCGCCGCCCTGTAGCGCAAAGCTCACCTTCTTGATCCGATCGCCACCCACGACACGCCCCTCGACGACACGCTACCAAACTGCCCGGCAGGGCGGTTGCCCGAACGGGCGGCATATTTCCGCGTTTTTGCGGGGGCGATGTCCAGTCCTTTTTTGTCATTCCGGCGCTGTCGCCAAACATTCCGTTGTCGTCCCTGCGAAAGCAGGGAGGTGGATTCACACTCGAAGTGCAACACTTGGGCAAAGGACTCGGCTGGGGTCCTGAAGTCAAGGCATTTGCGCGGAGTGTTGTTATAGGCGGCAACGAGGCGGCGGAAACGGGCGGTCGAGAGGGTTGCCAGATCGGTCTTGCGAGGCATGAAGCGGCGCATCCGGCCGATGGCATTTTCGA
>Ga0187815_10001720_pt1 | contig 10308 bp, 11 predicted proteins | sample NC_S_5_FD_132962 | JGI IMG/M metagenome (GOLD analysis project Ga0187815, IMG submission 132962) | Wetland sediment microbial communities from Neuse River Estuary, North Carolina, USA - ASW-S_5 | ecosystem: Environmental > Aquatic > Freshwater > Wetlands > Sediment | place: USA: North Carolina...
CACCAGCGAAAGCGGCTGAAGCCGATCAAGGAAGCGCTTCAAGGCCTGATCGCCGCCGGTCGCCAGCAGACGACGCCGGAGAAGCTGTGCGGCGATCACCGGCACGACGATGTAGAGCGCGACCGACAGGACAAGCGTATCCCACGGTACAGTGATGGCCGAGAGGCCGAGCAGCAGGCCGACGATCGGCGCGAAAGCGAACACCATGATCGTATCGTTGAGCGCGACCTGTGACAGCGTGAAATGCGGCTCGCCTTTCGTCAGGTTCGACCAGACGAAGACCATCGCCGTGCAGGGCGCAGCCGCGAGAATGATAAGGCCGGCGATGTAGCTGTCGACCTGGCCGGCCGGCAGGTAAGGCCGGAACAGATATCCAACGAACAACCAGCCGAGTGCTGCCATAGAGAACGGCTTCACGGCCCAGTTGACGAAGAGCGTCACGCCGATACCGCGCCAGTGCTCCTTGACCTGGCCGAGCGCGGCGAAGTCGATCTTGACCAGCATCGGCACGATCATGAGCCAGATCAGTGCCGCGACCGGCAGGTTGACCTTGGCGATCTCGGCCGCGCCGATGGCGTGGAACACGCCGGGCATGAAATGACCGAGCGCGACGCCCGCCAAGATGCAGAGTGCGACCCAAAGGGTAAGGTAGCGTTCGAAGGTCGACATCTTACCCTCTATGCCGTCGCGATGCGGCGGCCGTGCTCGTCCACCGCGCGTTCGCCGTCTTCCTTGAACTCGCCCTGCTGGGGCGGAAGGAGATCGAGCACTTCCTCCGACGGTCGGCAGAGCCGCACACCCTTCGGGCTGACGACAATCGGCCGGTTGATCAGGATCGGATGCGCCAGCATCGCGTCGAGAAGCCGGTTATCCGTCAGGCTCGGATCACCTAAGCCGAGCTCGGCATAGGGCGTGCCCTTCTCACGCAGCAGCGCCCGGACATTGATGCCCATGCGCGCGATGAGTTGCCCAAGCATCGCGCGGCTCGGCGGCGTCTTGAGGTATTCGATGACATCGGGCTCGATGCCCGCGTTGCGGATCATCGCCAGCGTATTGCGCGAGGTACCACAGTCGGGATTGTGGTAGATGATGATGTCCATGGCCGGCCTCATGCTGCGCTCGGCCGCGGCGATGCGGCCCCCTCGATGCGGCTGATCTCGCGAAGCTTCGTGCCAAGGGCCGCCTTGTCGAGACTCTCCATCGGCAGCGCTGTGAAGACGGAGATGCGATTGCGCAGATAGCGGAACGCCGAAACGAACGCCTTTTCCTTCTCGATGTCAGGTCCTTCGACCGCGGCTGGATCTTCGATTCCCCAGTGCGCCGTCAACGGCTGCCCCGGCCATACTGGGCACGCCTCCCCGGCAGCGTTGTCGCAAACGGTGAAAACGAAATCCATGACGGGCGCGTCAAGTGTGGCGAACTCCTCCCAGCTCTTCGACCGGAAGCCCTCAGCCGGGTAGTCGAAGCTCCGCAGCACCTTCAGCGCGAGCGGATTGACGGCGTCCTTCGGCTGGCTGCCGGCCGAGAAGGCACGGAAGCGGCCGGCGCCATCCTTGGCAAGAATGCTCTCGGCCAGGATCGAGCGAGCCGAATTCCCGGTGCAGAGAAAAAGCACGTTGTAGATGCGATCAGTCATGGGCGGCTTCCTTGGCGGCGATCTTTTGCGGCGGGCAGCATGGAGAAAGGTCGGCGATCAGCGGCGCGCAGATCTCCGGCCGGCCGCCGCAGCAATCCTTGACCAGGAAGCCGGCGAGCGCGCGGACGGCGTCCAGTCTTGCGCGGTAGATGATCGACCGGCTTTGGCGCTCGGCCTCGATCAATCCGGCGCGCGTCAAGATCGCCAAGTGCGTCGACATCGTGTTGTGGGGCACGTCCATCTGCCGAGCGATCTCGCCCGCGGGCAGCCCCTCGGGTTCGTGCTTCATCAGCAGCCTGAACACGTCGAGACGCGTTGGCTGGGCGAGTGCCGCAAAGGCGAGAATGGCTTGCTCTGATTCCATATGTCGAGATTAATCGACATAACGATTATAATCAACTGCCGCCATCTCGATATCTTCGACATGGCACGGTTGAGCGCGGCAGTCAGATCCAATACGGCCAGCTGTATCAGGCTTGACTGCGTCGCAGCGCTGGCCCCGCTTCTTGCAAAAGGAGAGTTTTAGAGGGCTATAGCGCAGACGTAGTTCTCATCTTCACCCGGTGCAGTGAGCAAACGAAATCAATGACTTACATGATTTTGGCGGGTGCCAACGCTCCAAGAAGTAATAACCCAGCACCGCGTCAAACTACTCGTCAACCTTGTGGATGCGTCTGTCCGCCCGTCGGGGCGGTTGACTGCACGAATTGGCATCGCGTTTGAGACGGTTGCGGACCCCGCAAGCAAATCCTACGTTGCAGCTCGCAAGACCCGCCATAAATGCGATCCGGTGTGTCAGTGTACTGCGATCGGCATTTGGCAGGACCGCAGCCGCTTCCAGGCAAATGTCATTCTCAAACCGGCCGTTGAGCTGTCAGGATGAAGCGCTTGTAGACGAAGGTGCGCAGGCTGTTGCGCAGGTTCGCGGTTCGCCGCTGCGCCCGGGCGATTGGCGCATGCGAGGTCTTTGCGATCTGGTCGAAGCCCGCGTCGCCGAGCATCTTCGCGAGCGTTTCGAAATGCAAGCCATCGGCAAAGGGCAGCGCCTGCATGATCTCGGCGTGGCAGGCGCTCAACGAACCGTCGTAGTAGGGGTCGGCGCCGGACAGTCGATCGATCATGGCTACTAGAAATGCGGCGAACCTGCCCGAGGGCGACGGCTTGGCCCAGTCGCCGTCATAGACGATCAGCTTGCCGCCCGGCCGCAGAAGCCGCAGCCATTCGCGGAACGTCGCTTCCGGCTCGGTCAGGGTCCAGACCAGGTGCCGGCAGACGATGGCGTCGTAGGCCTGGTCCGGTTCCATGGTGTTTTCGGCATCGGCCAGGATGAAACGCACGCGCGAATTGCCCGGGTGCTTTGCCCTGGCGACCGTGAGCATCTCTTCCGAGAAGTCGAGCGCCGTCACCTCGTGGCCGAGGTCCAGGATCAGCTTCGTGATCTCGCCCGTGCCGCAGGCAAGTTCCAGAACGCGAAGCGGGGAGGTGCCGAGCGTCGCGCGGGCGGGCTCCTGCCACGCCCGGAACTCCTCCGGCGAGAAGATGCCGTGACCAAAGGCGAGATCGAAGGTTTTGGCACGGTGGGACCAATAGGCGCGGATGGATTCCTTGAGGTGATAGTTGCGCTGGCCGGCGGGCGAATGATCCATCTCAGAGACCGTGTCCGTTGCGCGCAAGGATTTCGCCGAAGCGTTTGCCGGCGCGCGCGGGTACGTCCGCATTCAGGAAGGCATCGGTCATGGCTGCGTCCCCAACGCGGATGACCATCACCATGCCCATGCCGAAATGCGGCGAGCACTTGATGCCGTAAAAGCCCTCCTGATCGAGCTTGACCTCGATCTCCTCGTTGATCTTGCCTTTGAAACCCGCAAAGGCGTCCGGCACCATGCCGTCGACTGTCGCGGCATTGTGCCCGCTGCTCGCGGCGATGAACTTGACCGTGTCGCCCGGCGCTATCTGGATAAAATCCGGCTCATAGATCATCGAGCCCGCGTCGTTGCGGTTGAGCATCTTGATTTCATGCATTTCGGCCTGTGCGGCCGACGAGGCTATGAGCAGCACGGCCAGACCAAGAAGAACTGTACGCATGGGAAACCTTTCAGCGAACGGGATGGAAACGGAAGAGGCGCGTGCCGTCCGTCGGGTCGATGACGATGCTGGCGCGGATGCCGAAGACGGAGCCGACGCGCTCGACGGTCAGCACGTCTTCAGGGGCGCCGAGCGCCACCAGCCGGCCGCCGGCCAGCACACCGACCCGGTCACAGGAAAGCGCCTGGTTGAGATCGTGCAGCGCGACTACCGTGGTGATGGGCAGTGTCGTGACGAGCTCCAGCAGCGAAAGCTGGTGCTGGACGTCGAGATGGTTCGTAGGCTCATCGAGAAGCAGGATTTGCGGACGCTGGGCAAGCGCGCGGGCAAGGTGAACGCGCTGCCTTTCTCCGCCGGAGAGCGTCGCCCATGAGCGCCGCTCGAAGCCTTGCATGTCCGCATCCGCCAGGGCCTGAGCGACGATCCTGTCGTCCTCCTCGGACCAGGGCTGCAGCGGCGTCAGCCAAGGGGTGCGGCCAAGCTCCACGGCATCGCGCACCGTGATGGCTTCCGTGGTTTCGGCCTGCTGCTCCAGAAAGGCGATCAGTTGCGCCGCCTCTCGCCTCGGCATGGCGGCAAGGGCGCGTCCCTTAAGGCGGATTTCGCCGGAAGAGGGCGTTCGGATGCCGGCCAAAAGCTTGAGCAACGTGGATTTCCCCGATCCGTTGGGGCCGACAAGTCCAAGGGTTTCTCCTTCCTTCACGGAGAGGTCTACGCTTGAGAGGATGGGCGCGCCGCGCGCGCTCCATCCAAGGTTCGTGGCTTCCAGGATCATCGGGCGCGCCGTCCGCGTATGAGGATCACGGCAAAAGCCGGCGCGCCCACCAGGGCGGTGATGACGCCAATCGGCAGAACCTGGCCCTTAATGATCGTTCTGGACAGCACATCGGCGGCGATCAGGAAGGCCGCGCCGATGAGCGCCGTCGTCGGACCGAGCCGGCCGTGCCGAACCCCGACCAGGAAGCGCGCCGCATGGGGGATGACGAGGCCGACGAAGCCTATCGAGCCGACGATGCTGACCATCACCGCCGTTACCAGCGCGGTAACGCCGATCAGCGCGACCTGTACGGTCCGCACCGGCACGCCGAGCGAGGCGGCCGATTCCGATCCGAAGGCAAATGCGTCTAGCGCGCGTGCATGCCAGATGCAGGCCATGAGCCCGAGAACGGCGATTGGCACGGCCAGCCACACATCGGGCCAGCGTGCGCCGCTCAAATTGCCGAGCAGCCAGAACATGATGCCTCTTGCCTGTTCGGCATTGGCGGATTTCGTGATGATGAAGGACGTCAGAGCGTTGAAGAGTTGCGAGCCGGCAATGCCGGCGAGCACGATCTGGCCGGTGCCGTGAAGCGTTACGCCGCCACCCGCGGCACGCGCCAGCACCGCCACCAACAGGAAGGCGGCGACAGCGCCGGCAAATGCGCCGAGCGACATGGAGATCGCGCCGGCACCCAGGCCTGCGACGGTCACCATCACTGCGCCGGTCGAAGCTCCGGCTGAGATGCCCAAGAGATATGGGTCGGCCAATGCGTTCCGCAGCAGCGACTGGAGCACCATGCCGGAGATCGCCAGTCCCGATCCGCAGCAGGCTGCAACGATGGTGCGGGGCAGGCGGTAGTTCCAGACGATCCCCATCTCGATGGGGTCGAGCACGTAGGTCGCGCCGAAAATCTTGTTGGCCAGAGTCTGCAGTACGACGCCGACGGGAATAGGGGTTTCGCCAATGCACATGCCAGCGAGGATCGCGGCGCCGAGCGCCGCAAAACCCAATATCCCCCGGCCGAGCCGGGAGATATGTGTTTGTCGGGCAAAAGCCAGGCTCACTTTGCCAATCCGAAGCTGTCGAGCGCGTCTGCCAGAACCTCGATGCCCGAGACCGTGCGAATGGTCGCGTCCATCGCGTGGGCGTCCATGACGACGATGCGGTTGTTCTTGACCGCATCCATCTGGCTGGCGACGGGGTCCGTCTTCAGGAATTCGAGCTTCTTCGCATAGTCGTCGGCCGGGAAGCGCCGGCGATCCATCTTGGCGATCACGATGATCGTCGGATTGGCCTTGGCGATGGTTTCCCAGCCGACCACCGGCCATTCTTCGTCCGACTCGACGATGTTTTTGATGCCGAGCTTGTCCATCATGTAAGCCGGTGCGCCCTTGCGCCCCGCCACATAGGGGTCGATGTCCATCTCGGCGCTGGAGAACCAGAACACGGCCGACACGTCGTGAAGGTTGAGTGCCTTGGCGCGCTCGATCGCGGAAGCCTCACGCTTGGTGAGGTCGGCGATGACCTCCTCGCCCCTGTCCTGAACGTCGAAGATGGTGGCCAGTTCCCGCACACCCTGATGGATCGGCGCGGTCGAAAACAACTCGCTGCGCGTGCCGTCGCTGCCGACCGTGTTGTCCTTCGCCACGCAGTCCGTCGGCAGCACATAGGTGGGGATGCCGACGTCATGGAACTGCGTGCGGGTGGCGACGATGCCGCTCGGCCCGACATGCCACTCAAACTGTGCCGCCACCAGGCCCGGACGCTTGGCGACGACGCTCTCGAAGCTCGGGTCATTGTCGGCCAGCCGCTCGATCTTGTCGTTGATCGCCTTGAACTCCGGCAGCACGTCGGTGAACCAGACCGAGGTGCCGGCCACCTTGTCGCCGAGGCCGAGGGTGTAAAGAACTTCGGTCGCCGCCTGACCGACCGTGACCGCGCTTGCGGGCGCCTTCTCGAAGGTGATCTTCTCTCCACAGTTGTCGAGGGTCAGCGGATATTTGGTGGGTTCGGCTGAAGCAGAGGCCGTGAGGAATGCGAGGCTGACGGCCGCAATTGCCAGGCGGGAAACGGTCATGACGCGAAGATCTCCAATCAGTTGCTAGCTGGGATCGAGAGATTCGGGTCGGGACGACGATGATCGCTCACGCCCGAATGGGCATGACGCGGCTGCATTCCACCAATGGCATACGACATCGACAAACCTCCCCGGACACCCCGCCCGGCGCGTTTAGTTACGGATGTCGGTAGGTCTCCTGACTGACGGGTCATGGTCCTTCTCGGCCTTCCCGGGCGCATGCCCAGTGGCGTCGTTGAGAAGGTACTGGCCGCCTACAGTTGCGGGGGCAGTTTCGTTTCGCGGACCAAGCCGCGGCGAATTCCCTGTTATTCCCTTGCGGGAACCGACGCACCGTTCCTAGCGGATTGGATCGTCCGCATCAAGTCGCTGGAATGACGTGTAGGCCGACTGAGAAGCATGGCGTCGAACGCGTGGTCACCTAGATGGCCGGCATCAATCGAACGGCGACGGGGTATTTGCGAGCAATCACCCTGGCTTTCAAAAGCACCAGAGCGTCAGCCATTGGCGCTAGATTTCATCACGCGGTTCGGAAGCGGGTTGACTGGAACGGAAGTGAGCTAACTGAGTTACGAGTCCGGGGCTGCCAGAGATCAGCCATCTCTGGTTCTAGAGCGTCGCGCGATGGAGGCTAAGATGCCGGATAACTCGACTAGCTGTGCAAACTGCCGCTTTTATGATGACCACCAATTGAACGATGCTGCAGCTCAGAACGACCGAGGTCTCTGCCGCTATAACCCACCCGTGAGCCAACCCGACCCGCTGGGGCATGGTCTTTGGCCAGTTGTATCGGCAGAGGACTGGTGCGGACATTTCTCGCCCCAGCACCTTCCTGCAGAGGCTAGGCTATCTCAGACGATGCGACCAATCTGACCGATCCATCGGAGCTGTTTTCGAAGGCTCCGCATCAGTTGATACGCTGGCGTCGAAGCTCGCTGTCGTGCGGCGCCGATTCGCCCATGAGCGCTCCGAGCGCTGGCCAGAGCCCGCCGGCACAGTATGACACTTCGTGCGATGTAGTTCGCCAGGCCCGGCGTGCTAGATGTTGCCTAGCGAGGCCGGGTCAATCGCTCGAAACTGGAAAATATTAAAACAGCTGTCGCGGCAAGGCCGATGCACAGTCCCCACCAGACCCCAGCAGTGAGCCTGCGTTCCATTCTCGCGATTACCGACTGCTTTGGCTGTTAGCCGACGTCTTCGCCACTCGGGACATTCGACATGGCAGTTCGAAACCCCTGCGGTGCGCATCGAAGCCGTCTTCCGGCCTATTTGCCGTGCTGCCGGAGAGCGTCGATGATGACCTTGAACGCCGGGAGGTTCTGCCGGCGGCTGGGGTAATAGAGGAAATATCCGTCGAAGAAAGGCGACCAGTCGTCGAGAACCTGCACCAGCGATCCTGACGCGATATGTCGCTCCACGATGTTCTCGGGGACATAGGCGATGCCGTAGCCATTCACCGCAGCGTCGATCATGGCATAGGAATTGTTGAAGGTAAGCTGGCCGTCCACCCGCACGCGCAACTCCTGTCCATTTTTCCCAAACTCCCAGGCGTAGAGTCCGCCAGCAGTCTCGTGGCGCATGTTAATGCAAATGTGCCGGACGAGATCCTGCGGATGTTCGGGCACGCCGTGGGAGTCGAGATATGTGGGCGATGCCACGGCCACCAAGCGCCAGTCCGGGCCGATGCGCACGGCGATCATGTCCTTCTCGACGCTTTCAGCCAGCCGGACGCAGACATCAAACCCTTCCTCGACAATGTTGCAGAAGGGGTTGTCCAGAACCAGTTCGACGCTGATGTCAGGATAGGCTTTAAGGACCGGCCTCAGCTTTGGCCAGACCACGCTTTCCAGCGCATGATCGGAAAGGGTCAGCCGGATCGAACCCGACGGTTTGTCGCGGAACGCCATCAAGGCCGCGATCTCGTCCTCGATCTCGGCCATGCGCGGGGTGATCGTTTGCAACAGCCGCTCCCCGGCGGCCGTCGTCGCAACATTGCGCGTCGTGCGCGTCAGTAGTCTTATGCCCATGCGTGCTTCGAGCTGCTTGATCGTGTGGCTGAGCGTCGACTGTGCCACGCCAATCCTGGCGGCGGCTCTGGTGAAGCTGCGCTCCTCCGCGACGATCCTGAACCACGTCAGATGGTTGAAGTCGGTTTGCTCCATGCGCCTACGCCTTCTTACGCTCCCTAAGATTAATCGATCGGGTCGATTAGTCCATTCCAATTGGGACGGGTAATCGTATCGCCCGCGAGCGGCTATATCCGTGCTTCGAGCAAACTCATGCAGGAGCAAGCGGACGGATGACTGCCGCAACAGCAGATGTAAGTAGCAAGCCAGTTGCCGCCTGGGCCGCGGTCCTGTCGATGGCGCTGTGCGTGGCGATGCTGATCGCCTCGGAGTTCATGCCGGTCAGCTTGCTGACACCGATGGCCGAAGGGCTGAATGCGACCGAAGGCCAGACCGGACAGGCGATCTCAATCAGTGGACTGTTCGCGGTTGCGGCCAGTCTGCTCATCACCACTGTTGCCGGCAAGCTGAACCGGAAGTGGGTCATGGTGGCCATGACGGCCTTCATGCTGTTGTCGCTGGTTCTGGTCGCAGCCGCGCCGAACTTCGCGGTGCTGATGATTGGCCGCGCGCTTCTTGGCATTTGCATCGGCGGCTTCTGGGCGCTGGCAACCGCCGTCATCATGCGTCTGGTTCCCGAAGCGGATGTGCCCCACGCACTGGCGCTGATGTACGGCGGACAGGCAATCGCCACCGCCTTCGCCGCCCCTGTCGGCAGCTATCTCGGCGGCATCTTCGGCTGGCGGGCTGTCTTCTGGACGCTGACGCCCATCGTCGCGGTCAACCTCGTTTGGCATATCATCGCGCTGCCATCTTTGCCCGCACGCCAGAAGCAGGATTTCCGCACCATGTTCGGCCTGCTGAAGCGTCCATATTTTCGGCGTGGGCTGGTGGCGTGCATGCTGTCGTGGGGCTCGGCTTTCACGATGTTCACCTATCTGCGGCCGTTTCTGGAGCAGGTGACGGGCGTCGATGTGGCCATGCTTTCGATCCTCTTGCTGCTCCTCGGCTGCGCAGGCTTCATCGGCACATGGGCGGCTGGTCGCTTCCTCAAAGGCAATGTCGCGCCATTTCTGAAGCTGCCCGCGCTGGTGATGGGTGGTGCCACCGTAGGGCTTTTGCTGTTTGGGTCGAACAAAAGCGCGCGGCGCCGGAAGCGGAAATCGAGAAACAGGACGGGATCGGAGAACGGCTCGTTTACGAGTTTCGGCTGAATGAGGTCGGCCATGCCCCAGATCCAGGACCGTTTCGGCTGGTCACAGGCCAGCCAGTTCGCTGATCTTGCCTGCCATTATGAAATCGTTCTCGTGCAGCCCCTTGATCTTGTGCGTCTGCAGCGAGACGGTGGCGTAACCCCAGCCGAAACAGATGTCGGGATGGTGGCCTTGTTCCTCAGCAAGTCGGCCGACCTTGTCGATGAAACCCTGCGATTCCCGAAAATCGGCGAACTTGAACTTGCGGCGCAGCCAGCGCCCGTCGTTCTCCAACTCCCATCCCGGCGTCTGGGACAGGTAGTCCGCCGCTTCCTCCTGCGTCAGGGTGAAGTGCCGCCCTGGCACGGCGTGCAGACCTTTTGAGCTAGACTTTCAGCCATCCCGTCCTCCTTTCGCCTCCCGGCGCTCTCACCGGCTCAGGAATTTGTTCATGTAGTGGGTACGGAGGAACTTGCGGCGCTGCTCGGCAA
>Ga0187815_10001721_pt1 | contig 10306 bp, 9 predicted proteins | sample NC_S_5_FD_132962 | JGI IMG/M metagenome (GOLD analysis project Ga0187815, IMG submission 132962) | Wetland sediment microbial communities from Neuse River Estuary, North Carolina, USA - ASW-S_5 | ecosystem: Environmental > Aquatic > Freshwater > Wetlands > Sediment | place: USA: North Carolina...
GAGGGCAACCACAACTACTTCGTCGACGGGGTCATGGTGCACAACAGCCCAGAGACGACGACCGGTGGTCGGGCGCTGAAGTTCTACGCCTCGGTCCGGCTCGACGTGCGCCGCATCGAGAGCCTCAAGGACGGCACCGAGGTGGTCGGCAACCGCACCCGGGTCAAGGTCGTGAAGAACAAGGTCGCCGCCCCGTTCAAGCAGGCCGAGTTCGACATCATGTACGGCAAGGGCATCTCCCGCGAGGGCTCGCTGATCGACGTCGGCGTGGAGCAGGCGATCATCCGCAAGTCCGGCGCCTGGTACACCTACGACGGCGACCAGCTCGGCCAGGGCAAGGAGAAGGCCCGCGAGTTCCTCCGGGAGAACCCGGACGTGGCCGCCGAGATCGAGAAGAAGATCCTGGAGAAGCTCGGCGTCGGGGTCGGCGTGGGCGACGCCGCCGGTGGCCCGGAGCTGCCGCCGGTCGACTTCTGACCTGACCCGTGGCAGGACGACGCGCCCGTACGGGGCGGGGCTGGGACGCCAGTCCGCCCCGCACGGGTGACGCCACCACCCCGCCGCGCCCCCGTCCGGGGCGCCGTGGGCGCGGCGCGGAGACCGACCCCGAGGCCGCCCCGACACCGCCCCGGGACGAGGCCGAGCTGGCCCGGGAGATCTGCCTGCGGCAGCTCTCCGTCCGGCCGCGTACGCGGGCGGAGTTGGCCGGTGCGCTCGCCCGGCGGGGCATCTCCGAGGAGGTCGCCGCCCAGGTTCTCGACCGGTACGACGAGGTCGGCATCGTCGACGATGCCGCCTTCGCCCGGGCCTGGGTCAGCAGCCGGCACGCCGGTCGTGGGCTGTCCCGGCGGGCGCTCGCCAACGAGTTGCGCCAGCGCGGCGTCGACGGCGAGGTGGCCAGCGAGGCCCTCGGCGAGCTCGACGAGGAGACCGAGGCGGAGACGGCCCGTGCCCTGGTGGAGCGGAAGCTGCGGACCGCCCGGGGCGAGCCCGACGCGGTGTTCCGCCGCCTCGTCGGCATGTTGGCCCGCAAGGGCTATCCGCCGGGCGTGGCGATCCGGGCGGTGAAGGACGCCCTGGCCGCACAGAGCGCGGAGGCGGCCGAGTTCGCCGAGCACATCGACGCCGACGCGCTCGCCGACGCCGAGCACGACCTCGACCGGGACGCCCGCCGCCTCGACTGACCGCCACCGCCCGCTCCCCGTGGCTGCCCGTGTCGCGGCATGTCGCCCGGTTGTGCGGGCTGGTTGGGGCTGCCACAGCCCGGAGGCCCCGGACCGGGTGAGCCCCGGAGCTGTCGTGGCATCCGCCCACGGCCTGGGTGCCCGCTGACCCCGGCCGGCCCGGTCGCGTACGCGCGATCTTCCGGAAGTGTGGCGCTCCGGTTGCGTCGGGTCACACTTTTCCCGACGGTGCCGTCCCGAAGCCCTGCGCTTGTCGCGGCGAGGGGTCTGAGCAGGTCGGAAAGGTGACCGGGTGGGTCGGGCGGCCGAGAGGTTTGTCCGCCTGTGCCCGGCATTTGCTCGGCGCAGCGTAGTCTCGCGACTTCTCTCCGTCCGGGTGGTTTGATCATGAGTTCTTGACCGAACGGCCCTCGGAGACCTAGCCTCGCCATACAGGCTCACATTGCCCGACCAGCGCAGGCTAAGCGCACAACATAGAACGCGTAACAGAACAGCATCACTTTGGGCCAGCTTCACCGGCCTTTGACGGCGGTTCCGGAACGAAGGTCCGGAACCGACCGACAACTGCAACCGGCCGCCGGCGATGCCCCACGTTGGGCACCGCCGACGGAAAGCTACCCACGGCCAGTCGCTCCGGTCGGGCGTCCAGAGCCGCAGGTACGTGCCTGTTGGCACACCCGCCTGCGGCGCGTCGTTCAGGGGAGGCGGCCATGGCGGGGCGGTACAGGATCACCGGCGCTCTTCCACACGTCGCCGGTCGCGCGTCGCCGCCCAGCCATGCCGGGCCCGGGCTCCGGACCACCGGACCCCGGCGATCCGGCCACCCGCTCGGAGCGGCCGCATGAGCGCGTTCGACGTCGTCATCCTCGCGGTGGTGCTGATCCTCGCCGTCGTCGTGGTCGGCGCCGTCCTGGCCGGCGTTCGCATCCTGCGCCGGTTCAGCCTCGCGCCCGCCCCCGAGGACCCGGCCTTCATCGCCGAGAAGGACCGGCAGGAGCAGTCGCTGGCGGCGCTGCGCAGCGCCGCCGACGAGGCGAACAGCACGATCGACGTGGCGAAGTCGGCCGCCGCGGCGGCCCGTACGGAGGCGGCTGCCGCGAAGGCGGAGGCGAAGGCCGCCCGTGCCGAGGCCCGGCGGGTTCTCGACGACGCCCGAACCGAGGCCGACACCGTGCTGGAGCGGGCGCACAAGCAGGCCGAGGCGGACGCCGAGCAGCTCCGCGCCACGGCCCGGCGCAGCGGTGAGCGGGAGGTGGCGGTGCTCGCCGCGACCACCCGCGAGCAGGCCGCCGAGGTCGAGCGGCGGGCCGCCCGGATGGACGAGCGGGAGCGGCTGCACACCGAGGAGGTGGAGCGGCTCGCCGAGCGGGAACGGCAGCTCACCGCAGCCAGCGCCGCCCTGGCCGCTCGGGAGACCGCCCTGGTCGAACGGGAACAGGACCTCGCGCGGGCCGAGGAGCAGCGCCGCCGGGAGCTGGAACGGGTGGCCGGCCTGACGGCCGAGGCGGCTCGGGTCGAGCTGGTCGAGTCGATCGAGAGCCAGGCCAAGCGGGAGGCCGCGCTGCTGGTCCGGGACATCGAGTCCGACGCGCGCAGCACCGCCGAGCAGCGGGCCCGGCACATCGTCGTCGACGCCATCCAGCGGGTCGCCAGCGAGCAGACCGCGGAGAGTGTGGTGAGCGTCCTGCACCTGCCGGGTGACGAGATGAAGGGGCGGATCATCGGCCGGGAGGGGCGCAACATCCGGGCCTTCGAGTCGGTCACCGGGGTCAACCTGATCATCGACGACACCCCCGAGGCGGTGCTGCTCTCCTGCTTCGACCCGGTACGCCGGGAGGTCGGCCGGCTCACCCTGGAGAAGCTGGTGCTGGACGGGCGGATCCACCCGCACCGGATCGAGGAGGTCTACGACCTGGCCCGGCACGAGGTCGAGGAGCTCTGCCACCGGGCCGCCGAGGACGCCCTGGTCGAGGTCGGCATCACCGAGATCCACCCGGAGCTGGTCACCCTGCTCGGTCGGCTGCGTTACCGGACGTCGTACGGGCAGAACGTGCTCAAGCACCTGGTGGAGACCGCCCACATCGCCGGGATCATGGCCGCCGAGCTGCGGCTGGACGTGCCGACGATCAAGCGCAGCGCGTTCCTGCACGACATCGGCAAGGCGCTCACCCACGAGGTGGAGGGGAGCCACGCCATCATCGGCGCCGACCTGGCCCGCAAGTACGGCGAGAGCGAGGACGTGGTGCACGCCATCGAGGCACACCACAACGAGGTGCCGCCGCAGACCATCGAGGCGGTGCTCACCCAGGCCTCGGACGCCTGCTCCGGCGGTCGGCCGGGGGCCCGGCGGGAGAGCCTGGAGGCGTACGTCAAGCGGCTGGAGCGGATCGAGGAGATCGCGGCCGGCAAGCTCGGCGTGGAGAAGGTCTTCGCCATGCAGGCCGGCCGGGAGATCCGGGTCATGGTCAAGCCGGAGGACGTCGACGACATCGGCGCGGCGGTCCTCGCCCGGGACGTGGCCAAGCAGATCGAGGAGGAGCTGACCTACCCGGGCCAGATCCGGGTGACCGTGGTGCGTGAGTCCCGGGTCACCGAGATCGCCCGCTGACCCGCGTCCCGGCCGGCGCCGCGTTCGAGTCGCGTCGGGAACGCGGGCGGAAACGACAGACGCCGTGCCACCGGGATGGTGGCACGGCGTCGTCGAGGGTCCGATTCAGCCCTGTGGCTCGGCGACGGCGGCTCCACTGGCCGGGGTCGAGCCCGGCGCGGCGGTCTGCTTCACGACCCGGAACGCCCGCCGACGGCTACGCCCGTCCAGCCAGCCCGCCAGCGCGGTGAGCAGCGAGTTGAGCACGATGTAGATGGCGGCCACCACGATCGCGGCGGCGACCACGTTGCCGTGGTTGGCCGCGAGGTCGTTCACACCGCGCTGGAGTAGTTCGGGGAAGGCCACGATGTAGCCGAGCGCGGTGTCCTTGAGCAGCACCACGAGCTGGCTGACGATCACCGGCAGCATGGCCCGGGCGGCCTGCGGCACCAGGATCAGCCGCATCACCTGGTTCTTGCGCATACCCACCGCGTATGCCGCCTCGGCCTGCCCGCCGGGGATGGCCCGGATGCCGGCGCGGAACGCCTCGGCCAGCACCGACCCGTTGTAGAGGGTGAGGCCGACGACGACCGCCCAGAACGCCGGGACCGGCCCCTGGATGAGGAACGGCACGCCGTAGAAGATGAAGAAGATCATCAAGAGCAGCGGCACGGCGCGGAAGAACTCCACCACCACGCCGGACGGAAGCCGGAGCCACCAGTGGTCGGAGAGTCGGCCGACGGCGAAGATGATGCCGAAGGCGAGCGAGAGCACCATGCCCGTGGCTGCGGCGAGCAGCGTTTGCTGAAGACCGGGCAGGATGAACTGGGTCCAGGTGGCCGGCTCGGTGAACGGCGTCCAGAGCCTGCCCTCCCACTGGCCGGCCTGGTCGAACTTGGCGTAGACCCACCAGAGCAGAGCGACGAGGCCCACGCCGAAGACGACGCTGAGCACCACGTTGCGGACGCGGGCCCGTGGCCCCGGGTGGTCGTAGAGAACGGTGCTGGTGCTCATCAGCGCTTCACCGCCAGTCGGTTGGCCAGCCAGCCGAAGAAGTATCCGGTGGGAACGAGGATCGCGGCGAAGGTGCCGGCGAAGACCAGGAAGATCGGGATCACCGCGTCACCGTTGTCGTTGATCAGCTGCTTCATCACGCTGGATGCTTCGATCAGGCCGATGGTGCCGACGATCGTGGCGTTCTTGCACAGCGCGATGAGCACGCTGCCCAGCGGGGCCACCACGGCCCGCCCGGCCTGCGGCAGGATCACGATCCGCAGGGTCTGGAAGAAGGTCAGCCCGATCGCCCGGGCCGCCTCCGCCTGCCCGCCCGGAACGGTGTTGATGCCGGAACGGACGGCCTCGCAGACGAACGCGGCGGTGTAGACCGACAGGCCGACCACGCCGAGCCAGAAGTTGTTCAGGTTCAGGTCGTCGGCGAGGCTCATGCTCAGCGTCGCGTAGAGGCCGAAGTAGCAGAAGAAGATGATCAGCGTGAGCGGTGTGTTGCGGAAGATGTTCACCCACGCCGCGCCGAACCACCGCAGCACCGGCACCGGGGAGACCCGGAACGCGGCGAGCAGCACGCCGAGCACCAGCGCGAGAACTGCCGACGCGCCGGTCAGCTTGAGGATCCAGAGAAAGCCCGACAGGTACGCGTCGAGGTTGGTCGGATCACTGAATACGTGCATGCGTCGACTCCCGGGGACGTCGTCGGCGTCGCGGCAGGCCGGGGCCGGCACCCGTACGGATGCCGGCCCCGGAACCTGTCAGACGCTGCCGCAGTTGGTCAGCTTGGTGGTGTCCAGCTCAGGGGCGGCCGTGCCGCTCTTGCCGAGGGTGGCGTCCCAGGCGGCCTTGTACGAGCCGTCACCGGCGGCCGTCTTGAGGATCTCGTTGATCTTCTCGCAGCCGTCCTTGTCGTCCTTCTTCAGGCCGATGCCGTACGGCTCGGTGGAGAAGGGCTTGCCGACGACCTTGAACTTGCCGGCGTACTGGTCCTGGGCGGCGTAGCCGGCCAGGATGATGTCGTCGGTGCTCACCGCGTCGACCTGGCCGCCCTCAAGGGCCGTGATGCACTTCGAGTACGCGTCGAACTGCTGGAGCGACGCCTTCGGGTAGTCGGTCTGGATCCGCTTGGCCGGGGTCGAACCCTGCGCCGAGCAGACCTTCTTCCCGTCCAGCCCCTCCGGGCCGGTGATGGTGGAGTCCGCCTTGACCAGCAGATCCTGGCCGGCGACGTAGTACGGCCCGGCGAAATTGATCTTCTGCTTGCGCTCGTCGTTGATCGTGTAGGTCGCCACGACCAGGTCGACGGTGCCCTGCTGGATGAAGGGCTCACGGTTGGCGGAGACGGTGGTCTTCCACTCGATGTTGTTCGCGTCGACGCCGAGGCCCTTGGCCACGATCTTGGCGATCTCGATGTCGAAGCCCTCGTACTGGCTACCCGTCTGCAGGCCCAGGCCCGGCTGGTCGGCCTTCACGCCGATGACCAGCTTCTTCTGGTTCTGCGCCTTGCCGATGATGCCCTTGGCGCTGCTGCCGCCGGAGCCGCTGTCCCCGTCGCCGCCGCAGGCGCTCATGCCGAGCGCCAGGGTGGCCGCTGCGGCGACTGCCGCCACGCGCTTGTAACGCATACTCATCTCCTTCTTCGACGGAGCCGCCGGGGGACGGCGCACTCCACTACGGACGCTCAGTGCGTGAGGATCTTGGACAGGAAGTCCTTGGCCCGCTCGCTGCGCGGGTTCGCGAAGAACTCGGCCGGCGGGGCGTCCTCGACGAGCCTGCCGTCCGCCATGAAGATCACCCGGTTCGCCGCGTGCCGGGCGAAGCCCATCTCGTGGGTGACCACGACCATCGTCATGCCGTCGCGGGCCAGCGAGGTCATCACGTCCAGCACCTCGCCGACCATCTCCGGGTCCAGTGCGCTGGTCGGCTCGTCGAAGAGCATCGCCTTGGGCTGCATGGCCAGCGCGCGGCCGATCGCCGCCCGCTGCTGCTGGCCGCCGGAGAGCTGTGCCGGGTACTTGTCCGCCTGGTTGGCGATGCCGACCCGGTCGAGCAGGGCCAGGCCGCGTTCGCGGGCGGAGGCCAGCTTCTCCTTGCGGACCTTCAACGGGCCGAGGGTGACGTTCTCCAGAATGGTCTTGTGCGCGAAGAGGTTGAACGACTGGAAGACCATGCCGACCTCGCTGCGCAGCTTCGCCAGCGCCCTGCCCTCCGCGGGCAGCGGGGTGCCGTCGAAGGTGATGGTGCCCGAGTCGATGGGCTCCAGCCGGTTGATCGTCCGGCAGAGCGTCGACTTGCCGGAACCCGAAGGACCGATCACCACGACCACCTCGCCCCGGCCGACGGAGAGCGAGACGTCGTCCAGCACGTGCAGGGGGCCGAACCATTTGTTGACCCCGTCCAGCACGATGAGCGGTTCGCCCGTCGTCACGTCGTCCACCGTCCCTTGTCGTCCGTGGCGGAAACCGGGGCGGTCGTCCCCGGTTGGGCAACTGTAGGCGGCGCGATGTGTCAGGATGCAACTCGAATGGTCACGGAGCGGTAACACCGGCTGCCAGTGTGCTCGGGAGTCCGAATTCCGTCACTGACCGGCCAGTTCGAGTGGCGGCGCAGGCAGCCCAGGGTGATCATGTGGGGATGACCGAGCCGCTCAGGTTGACCGATTACGCCCGCGGCGGCGGTTGCGCCTGCAAGATTCCCCCGGGCGAACTGGAGGCCATGGTCGCCGGCCTCGGCCCGGCCACCGGCGTCGCGGACCTGCTGGTCGGGTTGGACCACGGCGACGACGCCGCGGTGGTCCGGCTGGACGAGCGCACCGGCCTGGTCAGCACCGCCGACTTCTTCACCCCCGTGGTGGACGACGCGTACGACTGGGGCCGGATCGCCGCCGCCAACGCGCTGTCCGACGTGTACGCCATGGGCGGCACCCCGCTCGTCGCGCTCAACCTGCTCTGCTGGCCCCGGGACGTACTCCCGTTGGAACTGGCCCGGGAGGTGCTGCGCGGGGGTCAGGACGTGGCCCGGGAGGCCGGCTGCCATCTGGCCGGCGGGCACAGCGTGGACGACGACGGCCCGAAGTACGGCCTGGCCGTCACCGGGGTCGTCCGACCGGAGGAGCTGATCACCCTGGACGCCGGCCGGGCCGGCCTGCCGCTGTCGCTGACCAAGCCGCTCGGGGTGGGGGTGCTGAACACCCGGCACAAGCGGACCGGGGAACGGTTTCCGGAGGCGGTCGCCACGATGGCCCGGCTCAACCGGGACGCGGCCCGGGCGGCGGTGGCGGCGGGCATCCGCTGCGGCACCGACGTGACCGGCTTCGGGCTGCTCGGGCACGCCTCGAAGCTGGCCCGGGCCAGCCGGCTCACGGTCGCGATCGACGCGGCGGCGGTGCCGTACCTGCCGGCGGCCCGGGCGGCGCTGCGCGACGGGTACGTCAGCGGCGGCACCCGCCGCAACCTGGACTGGGTGACCCCGTGGACCGACTTCGGTGGTCTCGACGAGGGGGAGCGGCTGCTGCTGGCCGACGCGCAGACCTCGGGCGGGCTGCTGGTCGCGGGCGAGGTGCCCGGCGGCACGGTGATCGGGGAGCTGCTGCCGGTCGGCGAGCACCTGATCCGGGTCCACTGAACCTCATGTCGTTGCCACCGGCGGGGCACCATACCCGATAAACTGTCATCTTCCCGCTACTCCGAGCAATGGCGCTGGAGGAAATTTTGCCCGGAATGGTCACAGACCGGTAACTTGCCCCCGGCTGAGGTCATATGCACCCCACCATCGTCAGTAAGGCCCGATCCGGAGGCCGGTGGGACGAGCACAGCGAGGAGGCGGCATGACCGAGCTGTGGAACTGGAGAATCGACGGCGCGGCGCCCGTGGAGGTCTACCCGGCGCTGGCCGAGGCGCTCGGCCGGGTGGTGATGCCCCTCGCCGTCGCCGACCCGGTCCGACTTCCCGCGTACGCGGTGGTGTGCGACGTGTGGGAGGCGCCGGGGGTGTACGGCACCATGATCGACTGCTACGGGGTGCCCGAGCGGCTGCGCGAACTGCCCAGCATCGCGGCGCTGGCCAAGCTGCTGGAGCGCAACTGCCTGATGCGCGACGACACCCTCGACGCCGGGCGGCACCTGCTGGTCGCCCCGGACGGCACGATCCGCCCGGTGCACTTCGACGTCGTCGAGACCGACGAGGGTGAGGTGCTCAGCGACCAGCGGCTCTGCACCGTGGCCCACCCCGGCTGTCGGGGTTGGTCGCAGTGTCACCGGTCGCAGTGGGGCCCCGACTCGGTCGCCCCGGCGCTCGCCGCCGCCTGACCGAGCCGCCGGGACGCCGCGGGTTGCCGGGATCCGGGGTCAGCCCCGGGCGGCCGGCTGCTGGCCCCGGACCACCAACTGGTCCAGGAGGGTCGCGGTGGCGGCGGCCACCGCGTCCACCGCCGCGTTGAACGCCTCGGCGTTGTGCGCGGCGGGGGTACGGAACCCGGAGATCTTCCGGACGTACTGCAGCGCGGCGGCCCGGATGTCCTCCTCGGTGACCACCGGCACGTACGGCTCACGCAGGGTCTTGATACTCCGGCACACGGCTCCTCCTCATTCGGTCCGATCGGCTCGGCCCGGATACGCTGTTCCCGTCATGACTACCGCAGCCGCGGGCAGCCCGCGCACCTACCAGGTGCGCACGTACGGCTGCCAGATGAACGTGCACGACTCCGAGCGCATTTCCGGCCTGCTGGAACAGGCCGGGTACGTGCGTGCCGCCGAGGCCGACGAGCAACCCGACGTGGTGGTGTTCAACACCTGCGCCGTCCGGGAGAACGCCGACAACCGGCTCTACGGCAACCTGGGTCATCTGCGCCCCGTGAAGGACAGGCACCCCGGGATGCAGATCGCGGTCGGCGGCTGCCTGGCCCAGAAGGACCGGGGCGAGATCGTCCGCAAGGCCCCCTGGGTGGACGTGGTCTTCGGCACGCACAACATCGGCTCGCTGCCGGTGCTGCTGGAGCGGGCCCGGCACAACGCCGCCGCCGAGGTGGAGATCCTCGAATCCCTCGACGTCTTCCCTTCCACCCTGCCCACCCGCCGCGAGTCGACGTACGCCGGCTGGGTGTCGATCTCCGTCGGCTGCAACAACACCTGCACGTTCTGCATCGTGCCCTCCCTGCGCGGCAAGGAGAAGGACCGTCGCCCCGGCGACATCCTCTCCGAGGTCCGCGCCCTGGTCGACGAGGGCGTGCTGGAGGTGACCCTGCTCGGGCAGAACGTCAACTCCTACGGCGTCGAGTTCGGCGACCGCTACGCCTTCGGCAAGCTGCTGCGGGCCTGCGGGGAGATCGACGGCCTGGAGCGGGTCCGGTTCACCAGCCCGCACCCGAAGGACTTCACCGACGACGTGATCGCCGCGATGGCCGAGACACCGAACGTCTGCCACTCGCTGCACATGCCGTTGCAGTCCGGGTCCGACGACGTGCTGCGCGCGATGCGCCGGTCGTACCGGTCGGAGCGATACCTGGGCATCATCGAGAAGGTCCGGGCGGC
>Ga0187815_10001723_pt1 | contig 10303 bp, 12 predicted proteins | sample NC_S_5_FD_132962 | JGI IMG/M metagenome (GOLD analysis project Ga0187815, IMG submission 132962) | Wetland sediment microbial communities from Neuse River Estuary, North Carolina, USA - ASW-S_5 | ecosystem: Environmental > Aquatic > Freshwater > Wetlands > Sediment | place: USA: North Carolina...
CCGAGCCACTGCGCCAGCGCTTCGTTGACGAAGAGGAAGCGGCCGACCTGGTCGACGGAGTAGAAACCGATCGGCGCATTGTCGAGGAAGTCGGCGAGCTTCATGCGCTCATCGCGCAGCATCTGCTCCATGGCGTGGCGCGCCGTTACGTCCTGGAAGCTCCACAACGTGTGGCCTTGGCTAGCAGCGAGCGGCGCAACGATCAGGTTGAACCACTGCGTGTCGCCCGCGCCGTTGCCGACCGCAAGCACGCCGAGCGCCTGACCGGCGCGAAGTGCGTCGTTCTTCAGGCGCGCGAGATCGACGCCGCCGGCGCGCGCAGCAAGCGCCGCGAGCGGCGCGCCATGCAGCCCGGGGAAGAAACGTCGGAAGGCGCCGTTCGCGTAGACCATCGCATCGTCGGGAGACAAAACCAGATGCGCGCCCGGCGTCGCTTCGATCGCCTGACTCATCAAATCGATGCGGCGCGACAGCAGCCGGTGCATCTGTTTGGCGACAACGCTGGCAACACCGGCGCCAAGCGCAAAGGTCGCCGCCAGCACTGCGGCGGCGCGCAACGCGATTTCGTTGCCCACTTGGTAAACCAGCAGCGCCGTGAGCGCGATCGCGACGAGCGAGAAAACGACCGAGAGCGCGCCGAGAGCGCGCATCCAGGCAACGACGCCGCCGGCGACCGCATCGTCGGGCAGCACCGAAGCCGCCGTCGAAACCGAACCGGTTCCGGCGCCGGACGCTGCATCCCCCTCGTATCGCAGGTCCATCAGCCTCGCAGCCTAGCACACGGCCGTCCGCCGGATCGGGCACCAGGCGCGGCCTTGGCGCCTTCCCTCTGCACCCGAATCGCCGTGCGCGGCGACCATCGCCGTAGCATGGTTAACGAGAACTTAAAAGGCTGGGCTCGCGGGGCAACGAATCTGCGGCAAATACGTCCGGCTGCGGACCGCGTCAATCGTCGCGGTGGGTGCGTTCCATGCGCTCGTGGCGCTCCTGCGCCTCGAGCGACAGAGTCGCAATCGGCCGCGCCTCAAGGCGGCGAATGCCGATCGGTTCTGCCGTCTCCTCGCAATAGCCGTAACTGCCGTCCTCGATGCGCATCAGTGCAGCGTCGATCTTGGAGATCAGCTTGCGTTCGCGATCGCGCGTGCGCAGTTCGGTATAGCGATCGGTCTCGAGGGTGGCGCGATCGGAGACGTCAGCCTCGGCCAGACTCTCTTCCTTGAGCTGCTGCAAGGTCGCGTTCGATTCTGCCAGCAGCTCCGACCGCCAGCGCAGCAGCTTCTGGCGGAAATATTCGCGCTGGACGGGATTCATGAACTCTTCGTCTTCCGACGGGTGATAGTCGGGAGGAAGCATCGGCCGCATTACTAAAACCTCACAGGCCCCCACTGGACCGACCAAAGCGGCGCGGAGTATATGAATCGCGGGGCTTGCGGGCAAGCGCCGCAACATATTGATTGGACAAGAATTTTTCGATGCCACCGGCAACTATCGCCGGCGGGACGCACGCGGTTCACGCCCGTGTAGGCGAAATGGTGACGGTGGGCGGCGGCGGCGCAGCGGCTTCTTCTTCGTATTGAATCAGCAGCTTCGCGCTCTTCAACGCGCGATAGAATTGATCTTCGGCGAGCAGGCGGCGAATCTCGCCGAGCAGGCTACGCGATTCGGGATGCGCCTGTTCGTACTCCGCGAGCTGGCGGTCAATGCTGGCCAAGAACATCTCGGCCTTGCCGGCGAACAAATATTGGCACTGGATGGCGAAATAGATTCGACGCGCCGGCGTCGTCGCTTTCTCTTCCGGCAGCACGTCTTTTTCGCGCAGCAGGGCGGCGTTGGTGTGGATAAGTATCTTCGCCATCGGACCGGAATTCTCGATCACGACGCCGTTGAGAATCAGCTTTTCACGCGGCTTCAAATTGATCGTCAGCGGCATTCTACGGCCTGACTTTTGTGGCGCTGTTGCTTGGTGCCCCGTTACTCGTTCTAAGACTCAAGCTTTAGGATTGCGTTAAGCGGGGACTCGCGCTGAAACCGGGACAGGCTGAATTTTACCATAATTGTCCAAGAACTTAGTGCCTGCGCGGTCGCCGCGGTTTTAGGGCTTTTTTAAACCGAGGGCCCTAAGTTTGGCGTCATGCAGACGCGATTTTCCAATCCAGTTAGCGCCGCAGCGCGCACCACTGCCGCGCCCGCGGCGCGTCCGGTCGAGACCGACAACGAAGCCGACTGGCTCGTCGACATCGGACCGGTGCTGTCGCTCGACAGCCTGCCGCCGCCCCAGACGAAGCGCTGGGTGATTCGCCGCAAAGCGGTGGTCGTCGCCGCGGTCCGGGCCGGCGTCATCAGCCTCGAAGAGGCCTGCAAGCGCTACACGCTGTCGATCGAGGAGTTCCTCGCCTGGCAGCGTCTGGTCGACAGCCACGGCCTGCCCGGCCTGCGCGTGACGCGGCTGCAAGATTACCGCAGCCTCGGCGCTGCGCCGGCGAACGCCACCGGCAATGCGCCGAACACCGGCGTTCCAGCCAACCGGCCGCCGGCGCGCCGGCTGCCGTAACTTAAGCCGTCCTTCATCGCCACCGCTCTAAGTTCGCTGCGGGCACCACGCCCGCGCGAACTGTGAGCCATGAGCCTTCGGACCAACATTCCCGGTACCGCCGACCGCCGGCTGGCGGCCGCGCCGCTGCCCGAGAACGCGGCGCTTGAATTGGCGCTCGCCGCGCACGGCATTCCAACGCCGCAGATCCGCAAACTGGTGCGCCTCGCTGTGGCGCAGCCCAGCGAAGATCGTGCCGCTGCGCTCGCTCGCGCCCTCGCCCAACTCTATCTGTTCAATCCGCTCGGCGATGCCGTCGGCCGGTTCTTCTTCGTCGGCGCACCCGGTGTCGGCAAGACGCTTGCGATCGCCAAGCTCGCCGCCCGCGCTCAGGCGCGCGGCCGCACCGTGCGCTTGGTCACCTGTGACGGGACGCGCCGCGCCGGCATCGAACAGTTGCGACACCCCGCGACGACGCTCGGCATCGCACTCGAGATTGCCGCGAATGCGACATCGCTCGCCGCATTGGGCGGCAGCGCCGAAGCCACGACGCTAATCGACAGCGGCGGCATCAATCCTTACAGCGCGTCCGAGCGCGCCGCACTCGAAGCGCTGGCGCATGCGGCGCAAGCCGAACCAGTGCTGGTGCTCGCCGCCGGCGGCGATCCCGCGGATACGGTCGAAACGGCGCATGTCTTCCGCGATCTCGGCTGCCAGCGTTTCGTCGTCACGCGGCTCGACATCGTCCAGCGGCTCGGTAGCGTCATGGCGGTGCCGGAAGCGCTCGGCATCGCCTTTGCCGAAGGGTTGAGCGCGACCGCACTCGGCCAGGGCGTCGAGACCTTCACGGCTGCCAGCCTGGCAGCGCGCCTGCTGCGCGCGCGTTAGTCAGCCCGCCAGAAACGCAAAGGCCGGGACAGGCCCGGCCGATTCACGCACGATCGATGGCGACGAATCCGCTCAGCCGGCGTGGCGGCGGCGATTTTGCTCGGCGCGGGCCGACGCGGCGATCTCGGAACGGCGCACACCTTGATAGGCCTCGTTGAGTCCGTCGCGCGCCTGGCGGATCTTGACGTCGGCTTCGGCGAGCGACTGGACGATACGCGCGCGGCGCTCGGCCATCGCCGCGATGTGGTGCGGCGCGCTGCCGGCAGCTTCGGCCGCCTTCTGTTCGACGTCGAGCTTGGCCTGCTGCTGATGCAGCGTCTGCACCAGCCGCTCGAGGCCGGCGATCTCCTGCCGGCGCTCTTCGAGTTGGCGGCGGAAGGCCGCCCGGATATGGTCGGTGGCTTTCATGCCCTCGTCCGTTACGCCGACGCCTGCGTCCGCACGCGAGCGAAGCCCACGCCGCCTGAAGCGCGTTTGCTTAATTCCGTTGCCAACGGGTCACAGTCCTTTCGTCCGAAAGTGGCGCTGTCTGGGTCGTCGGACCGCCACCGGACCATCATCTCTCGCGTCACTTAATTGCCGGTTAAATCAGGACAATTTGGCGTTCTCGAGTCGGCTGCTGTGACGAAGTTGTGGCCGACTCGGCCCCATTTCGATCACAAGTGTGGACCGCGGGTAAATTATGGCTCCGGGATGTCTAAAATTAACTGATTTTTTACGCGGGTCGGTAAGGATGATTAAAGTTACCATTCTCCAAACATTCGCCACGTCGGGGGTTCGTCATGCGTGTGCTTCTGATCGAGGATGATTCGGCCACCGCTGCCAGCATCGACATGATGCTGAAGAGCGAGGGCTTCATTTGCGATACCACCGACCTCGGCGAAGACGGGCTCGAGATCGGCAAGCTTTACGATTACGACATCATCGTGCTCGACCTCATGCTACCGGACATCGACGGCTATGAGGTGCTTCGCCGACTGCGCGCCGCACGCGTGCGGACACCGATCCTGATCCTGTCGGGGCTCAACGAGCTCGACAACAAGATCAAGGGCCTTGGTTTCGGCGCCGACGACTTCCTCGGCAAGCCGTTCGACCGCCGCGAGCTGATCGCCCGCATCCAGGCGATCGTCCGCCGCGCCAAGGGCCATTCCGAATCCGTCATCCGCACCGGCAAGCTCACCGTCAATCTGGACAGCCGCACCGTCGAAGCCGACGGCGCGCCTCTTCACCTGACAGGCAAGGAATACGGCATCCTCGAGCTACTCAGCCTGCGCAAGGGCACGACGCTGACCAAGGAGATGTTCCTCAATCATCTCTACGGCGGCATGGACGAGCCCGAACTCAAGATCATCGACGTCTTCGTCTGCAAACTGCGCAAGAAGCTCGCCAACGCCACCAGCGGCGAGAACTACATCGAGACCGTGTGGGGCCGCGGCTACGTGTTGCGCGACCCGCCGGGCACCGAAATGGCGGCCAACGAGCCGGTGCGGGTTGCAGTCAAAGCCTGATTTTCGTTTGTCCCTTTACCGGGGGGTATGAATTACCGGGGGGTTTCAAGACGGCGGCGCCGAAAGCGCCGCCGTTTTTATTTCGCGCGTCGTACAGCAGAGCGCTCAGTTCACCGTGAACGTCGCACCTTTGTCGGCCTCGGACAGGCTCAGCCTGGCACCGACATTCTCGGCGTAGCGCGCCGTAAAATAGGCATGCACCGTGCGTGCGGTCAGCGCCGCGACTTCGGCCGCCGGCGCCAGCGCCGCCTTGAGTTCGGCCGTCAGGTTCACCGCCTCGCCCGCTGCCGCCGCGGCGACGCCATTCCCGGCACGCGTCAACGTCACCGTGCCGCCGCGCGGCAGAATCTCAGACGCCAACAGCATCAAGTTGCAGGTCAGCTTCTGCCACGGCGCCGCCAGCACGTCGAATTCGGCAGGCCAGTCGCAGCGCACCTTGCCGCCTTCCAGGATGCCGGCGACAAGCGATTTGGCGTCGGGGGCGCCGCCGCCGAGGCCGCCGGCGCCGTAGGCGAAGCGGTAGAATTGCAGGCGCATCGCCGCGCGCCGTGCGCTCTGGCCGATCAGCGTGGTGGCATCGCGCACGAAGCTCGCGTCGCCGTCGTTTAACAGCTCGACGCCATTATTGACGGCACCGACGGGGCTGATGAGCTCGTGGCAAAGCCGCGAGGCGAGCAATTCGAGGACGCGGAATTCGATCTGCATGCGGCCGGCACCCTATAATGCCAGCCCGATTCGCGACAACGTTCATGCCGCGCCGACGCGGCGTTTAGAACGCCTGCAGCTTGACCAGCAGCTGCTCGATGTTGGCCTGGAGCGCGCGTTCGTCGGCAAGACGCAGCCGCGTGCCGAACATCGACGATTCGTCGAAGGTCGCGGTGCCATTGGACGTGACCGTGTATTGCGCCTCAGTGCCCGGCCCGATCAGGCGGTACTGCACCCTGGCAGTGACGATGGCGTTGTCGGCGATCGAGAATTTCGGCTGATCGAGTTCTTGCAACGTCGCATCGAGGTGGTACCGCGGCTTGCGGCTCGAGAGAGCGAGGTATCCGGCCTCCTCGAGGCTTTGCTCCAGCGCGTGCCGGAACGCGTCCGCGCCGACGGCGGGCGGCGTCGATGCATCGGGCACACGGCTGCCGATGACGTCGCCGACCGCGACCGCACCCTTGACCACCCAGTTCGGTTTACCCGCCGGCGGATCGGCGGCGACCATGCCTTGCGACGTCGCCGGCGGCGAGGTCGTCAGCGGCGACGTGCAGGCCGCGAGCAAGCAAGCGATCACGATCGCCGTCGCGCTCCCCCAGCCGCTTCGCCTCATGGCCTCCTCCCCCGCACCCCAATCTTAACCCGGCGCCACCCGCTGAGTCGCGTCCGCCGCGCGGCTGAATTTCTCGCCTTCGTTCAAATCTTCGGGCGTATTTGCGTTAAAGAACGGATCGTATACATCCGCGGGAAATTCGACGACCGCGAGCCGATGCCGCGCGGTCCATTGATCGACCTTGCGCATACCCGCATGCAGCGCCGCGCGCAGATCCTCGCGCAGGCTCAACGGCCACAGGCCAAACACCGGATGGCTGCGGCCGTTCGAAGCGGCACAGGCGAGATCGTGACGTCCGTCCTTCACCGAGTCGGCGAGCCGCGTGACTAGGTCCGTCGGCAGAAACGGCGCGTCGGTGGCGAAGCTGGCGACGTGCGTCGCGCCGGCGACGTTGGCTTCCGCCCAGTCGAGGCCGGCGAGCACGCCGGCAAGCGGTCCGGCGAAATCGGGAATGCTGTCGCTGACGACGGGCAGGCCAAATTGCTCGAAACGCGCCGGATCACCGTTGGCATTGAGCACCAGCGCCGCCACTTGCGGCCGTGCGCGGGCAATGACACGTGCGAGAATAGGCGTGCCGCCGACGATGCGCAGCGATTTATCGCCGCCGCCCATTCGGCGCGACAGCCCGCCCGCAAGCAGGACGCCGGCGATGGTCGGCGGCGGTGTCACACCGCATCCTCGGCAAGCGACGCCTTGCGCCGGTGGCGCGGGCTTTCACCCTCAACGGTCGCGCCATCGTCGTCGCGGACGATGCGCGCCTCGCCCGACAGGGCGACGAAACGCTTGCCGCGGGCGCGGCCGATCAGCGTCAGGTTCGCTCGCTTCGCGAGATCGACGCCCCAGGCCGTAAAGCCCGAGCGCGACACCAGGATGGGAATGCCCATCTGCACCGTCTTGATCACCATCTCCGACGTCAGCCGGCCGGTGGTGTAGAAGATCTTGCCCTTGGGCGAGACGTCGTTCATGCGCATGTAGCCGGCGATCTTGTCGATCGCGTTGTGCCGGCCAACATCCTCCATGTAGACGAGCGGCCGGTCTTCTTCGCACAGCACGCAGCCGTGGATCGCGCCGGCGGCGAGATAGAGACTTGGCGCGGTGTTGATCTTCTTGGTCAGCGCATAGAGCCACGAGGTCTTCAGCACCGCCTTGGGATCGAGCCGCACGTCGTCGAACTTTTCCATCAAATCGCCGAACACCGTGCCCTGGGCACAGCCCGAGGTCAGCGTCTTCTTGCGCAGCTTTTTCTCGTAATCGGTCTTGCGCTTTGTGCGGACGACGACGGTTTCGAGCTCGTCGTCGTAATCGATGCTGGTGATCACGTCGTCCGGCCGCAGCATGTTCTGGTTCACCAGATAGCCGACGGCGAGATAATCGGGATAATCGCCGACCGTCATCATGGTGACGATTTCCTGTCCGTTGAGGAACAGGGTCAGCGGCCGTTCGACCACCACCTGGGTTTCGATGCGCTGGCCGCTTTCGTCGACGCCTGCGACCGTACGCGTCAGGCGCGGATCGTCGGGATTCGGCCGGATGGCGAATTCTTTCATGCGCAAGATGATGGGACTTGTCCGTGACGTCTGCAAGGCCGCCTGACCGCAACCAACCCCCTGAATACCCGTGCAGAATTCGGGGGCGAAATTCCGTTTCGGACGCTATGCTAGGTGCCCTCGCCGCCTTATATCTTCACCATGGCAATGATCGATCCGTTCGGCCGCTCCATTACCTACCTGCGCGTTTCGGTCACCGACCGCTGCGACTTCCGCTGCGTCTATTGCATGGCCGAGGACATGGCGTTCCTGCCCAAGGCCGAAGTGCTGACGCTTGAGGAGCTCGACCGCGCCGCCAGCGCCTTCGTGCGCCTGGGCGTGCGCAAGCTGCGCCTCACGGGCGGCGAGCCGCTGGTGCGGCGCAACGTCATGTCGCTGATCCGTGGCCTCGGCCGTCACCTGACGACCGGCGATCTCGACGAGCTGACCCTTACCACCAACGGCAGCCAGCTCGCGCGCTACGCCGGCGAGCTCAAGGCCGCCGGCATGCAGCGGATCAACGTCTCGCTCGATACGCTGGATCCGGCGAGGTTCACCGCCATCACCCGCTGGGGCAAGCTCGACCAGGTGCTCGACGGCTTGCGCGCGGCGAAGGACGCGGGCCTGGCGATCAAGATCAACACCGTCGCGCTCAAAGGCGTCAACGAGGACGAGCTCGACCGTCTCGTCGCCTGGTGCGGCGAGCAGGGCTACGACCAGACGCTGATCGAAGTCATGCCGATGGGCGAGATCGGCGAAGGCGCGCGGCTCGAACAATATCTTCCGCTCTCGGTCGCGCGCGCGAAGCTCAAAACGAAGTGGACGCTCGACGAGACCGATTACCGGACCGGCGGACCGGCGCGCTATTACGTTGTGCGCGAAACCGGCCGGCGCCTCGGCTTCATCACGCCGCTGACGCATAATTTCTGCGAAAGCTGCAACCGCGTGCGGCTGACCTGCACCGGCACGCTCTATATGTGTCTCGGCCAACAGGACGCCGCCGATCTGCGCGCACCGCTGCGTGCGTCGGAAAGCGATGCGCCGCTCGAAGACGCGATCCGCGAAGCGATCGCGCGCAAGCCCAAGGGCCATGACTTCGTCATCGACCGCCGCCATCCGGCGGCTTCGGTGCCGCGCCACATGAGCGTCACCGGCGGCTGAACCGAAAACCGTGACTGCCGACCGCTCCATAGGCTTCGCCGCCAGCGAGGCGCCCGAAGCGCAAAAAGCGCTCGCCGAGCTCAAGCACCGCTACGGCGACGTGTCGCCCGAAAAGGCCGATATCATCGTCGCGCTCGGCGGTGACGGCTTCATGCTCGAAACGCTGCACCGCTACCTCGACCGCAAGGTGCCGTTCTACGGCATGCATCGCGGCAGCGTCGGCTTCCTGATGAACAATTACGATCCCGAAGGGCTCGTCGAGCGCATCGCGCGCGCCGAGCCGGTCGCGATCAATCCGCTCGAGATGACGGCGCGCGACGCGCGCGGTCAGATTTATAGCGCGCTCGCGATCAACGAAGTTTCGCTAACCCGCCAGGGCCGCCAGGTCGCCAAGATCAAGATCATCGTCGACGGCCAGGTGCGCCTGCCCGAGCTGATGGCCGACGGCGTGATGGTGGCGACGCCGATCGGCAGCACCGCCTATAACCTGTCGGCGCATGGGCCCATCGTTCCTCTGGGTTCGAACTTGTTGGCGCTGACGCCGGTCAGCACCTTCCGGCCGCGACGCTGGCGCGGCGCGCTGCTGCCGCAGACCGCGCGCATCCGCTTCGAGACGCTCGAGGCCGAACGCCGGCCGGTAACCGTCGCTGCCGACTACACCGAAGTGCACGACGTGCTTTCGGTCGACGTGCGCCAGACGCTCGACGTCTCCTTCACCCTGCTCTTCGACCCCGAGCACAATTTCACCGAGCGGGTGATGAAGGAGCAGTTCGCCACCTGATCGCGCGTTTAGCGCCAGTGCGGCCTAGCGCGGCCGGTCGGCGCTGGGGCATAGTGACATCATGAAGACACTGTCGCCCGTCGCGATGATCCGCAAACTCGTGGGCTTCGACACCACCAGCCGCGAAAGCAATCTGGCGCTGATCGAGTTCGCGCGCGACTGGCTCGACGGCTTCGGCATCAAGTCCGAACTGGTGTTCGACGGAGCGCGGCGCAAGGCCAACCTGTTCGCCACCATCGGTCCGGAGGACAAGCCCGGCATTCTGCTCTCGGGTCACAGCGACGTCGTGCCGGTCGACGGCCAGGATTGGCATTCCGAACCGTTCGCGGCGACCGAGAAGGACGACCGGCTTTACGCCCGCGGCAGCTCGGACATGAAGAGCTTTATCGCGATCGCGCTGGCGCTGGTACCGGAGTTCGTCGCTGCTAAGCTCAAGACGCCAGTCCATATCGGCATCACCTATGACGAGGAAGTCGGCTGCCTCGGCGTGCGGCCGCTGATCGCTGCGCTGGCCAAGCACAACGTCAAGCCGCGGCTGTGCATCATCGGCGAGCCGACGATGATGCAGCCGGTGATCGCCAACAAGGGCAA
>Ga0187815_10001724_pt1 | contig 10301 bp, 7 predicted proteins | sample NC_S_5_FD_132962 | JGI IMG/M metagenome (GOLD analysis project Ga0187815, IMG submission 132962) | Wetland sediment microbial communities from Neuse River Estuary, North Carolina, USA - ASW-S_5 | ecosystem: Environmental > Aquatic > Freshwater > Wetlands > Sediment | place: USA: North Carolina...
CGTGCCGGACGAGGAGAACGCCGCCCCCGCGGACCTATCGACCGCGCTCACGCTCTCCGGCCCCGAGCGTCAGGTCCTCGAAGCCCTCCGCGCCGCTCCGGACATTCTCCAGGAGGAGCCCGCGCTGGCGGAACGCACCGGACTTGCAGCCGACGCCCTTCGGGGCAGCCTCGAGCGGCTTCGCTCCAAGCACCTCGCCCTGGCCACCGACGACTCCTGGACCGAGCGGACGTTGACACGTCGGGGCGAGGAAGCGCGCGCCCGGGGCCTCCCCGAGCGGCGCTTCCTCTTCGCGCTCCGGCGGCGAGGAGGCACGCTGTCTCCGGATCAGCTCGAAGCCGAGGGTTTCTCCGCCGAGGAACAGGCCGCCGCCATCGGATACCTGCGGCGGCACGGCTACCTCGCCGAGGGAATCCCGTTCCGCTGGGCCGACCCCCGACCGGACGTCGACCACCCGTTCCCGGAGGAAGACGTTCTCCAGGCCGTCGCGACGGGGGCGAAGGAGGTCGACGCAGCCATCTTTTCTCAGCTCCAGCGCCGAGGGCTCGTGGCCCTCGACCGCCATTCCGTGCGGCGATGGTTGCCTTCGCCCGAAGGGATCGCTCTCCCACTTCCGGAGGCCGGGCGGCCCCTCGTGGGGGCCCTCACCCCCAGCCTGCTGGCCTCGGGAGAATGGCCGCACGTCGCGTTCCGCCCGTACGACGTACGGGCCACGGTGCCGTACGTCCAGGGAGCACGCCCGCATCCGTACCTCGCCTGGCTCGAAGAGGTCGAGGAGATCCTCATCGGACTCGGGTTCGAAGAGTCCGAGGGCCCTCTGCTCGAGACCGAGTTCTGGAACGCGGACGTCCTGAACATGCCTCAGGAGCATCCGGCGCGTTCGGTCCACGACATGTTCTTCGTGAACGTCGCACCGGGAGCCCCTCTACCGGCTCCCCTCGTGGAACGCGTGGCGGCGGTGCACGAGGGTCGTCCCATGCCGGGCGAGACCCTGCCGGTCTCCCCCGGTTGGCGAACCCCCTATTCCCGGGACCGGGCCCGACGCCCGGTCCTCCGTTCCCAGACGACCGCCGTCTCCGGCCGGTTCATGGCCAATCATCCTACCCCACCGTTCCGGATGTACTGCATCGGCCGGAACTTCCGGCCGGATGCCCTGGACGCCCGGCACCACATCGAGTTCGATCAGTGTGAAGGCATCCTCGGCGACAGCGGGGTCACGGTCCGGCACCTGGTGGGCATCTTCCGGGCGTTCTCCGAGGCGCTGGGAATCTCCGAAGTGAAGATTCGGCCCAGCTACTTCCCATTCACTGAACCGTCCATCGAAGGGTACGTCCGCCATCCGCGACTCGGCTGGATGGAGATCTTCCCCGGCGGGATGCTGCGACCCGAGGTGCTCCGCCCCTTGGGGATCGACGTGCCGGTCGCGGCCTGGGGGATCGGGATCACACGGCTGGCCCTCGTGGCGCTCGGCTACAACGACATCCGGGACCTGTACCTCGACGACCGTGCCCGATTGACCGGGAGGCCGGACTGACCTTGCCGCAGAGCGTGCTCTCGGCGAACCGAGTTCTGGAGCTTGTGGCTCAACCGCTCGGTCGGACCGAGCTCGAGGAGCGCTTGTTCCGGTCGAAGGCCGAGCTCACGGACTGGAAGGAGGATGCCCTCACCATCGAGGTGACTCCCGACCGTCTCGACATGTTGTCGGAGGGAGGCCTGGCGCTCTTTCTGCAAGGCGTGCTCGGTCTCAAGAAGGGGCCGGCCCCGTTCGCCGAGCCCCCCGGGGCCCTCGACCGTCCTTCCGTCCTCGTCGAAGCCCCGGTCGCGGGGATCCGTCCCTACCTTGCCGGAGCGATCCTGGTCGCGCCGGCGGGGGTCGCCCTCGACGCGGGACTGTTCGGCGAGGCGATCCGGTTCCAGGAGATGCTCCACGCGACGATCGGTCTCGACCGACGCGCTGCGAGCCTCGGCCTCTACTCGTGGGAACGGTTGAAGGCCCCTCTTCGGTACGCTCTCGAGCCGGTGGATGGAGTTCGCTTTCATCCGCTCGACGGGCCCGCGGAGATCGAGGGAGCTCGGTTCTTCTCCGAACACCCGATGGCCCAGAAGTACGGCCGCTTGGGGCGGTCCAACGGGGAGTGCCTCACACTACGCGACGCCGAAGACCAACTGCTCAGCCTCCCCCCGATCCTCAACGGTCGGACGGCCGGAGAGGTCCGGATCGGCGACCGAGCCCTGCTCCTCGAATCCACCGGCACCCGCGCGGTCCGCGTGGAGGAATCCGTGGGACTCATGCTGCTTCCATTCGTGGCCCGCGGCTGGTCCGTACAACCGTTGCGGGTCGAGTACACCGACCGCGTGGAGTCCGGGATCAGCTGGATCTCTCCCCGTCGACTGCCGTTCACGGCGTCCACGCTCCAGGACCTGACGGGCCTCTCGATCTCCGACGCGCAGGTCGAGGAATACCTGGCACAGAGTCGACTGGGCGCGACGAAGGCGCCGGACGGATGGTGGGTCGAGATCCCGCCCTGGCGCCCCGACCTCCAGACCTCCGTGGACCTGACCGAAGAGGTCCTCGTCGTTCGCGGCATCGCTCCCGAGGAAGCGCTCCTCCCCCCGAGCGCCACACGGGGCCGGCGTCTCGCGGAAGGCCGCTTCCGTCGCACCGTCCGCCGTCTGCTCCTTGGACTCGGCTTCGTGGAGCTACGGTCGCCTGTGCTGGTCCCCAATCGGTTGGTGACGCTCCTGGGCCGTTCATCCGCCATCGCTCTCGTGAACCCGGTCTCCGACCTCTTCGGCCGGGTGCGTGATTCGTTGCAAGTATCGTTGATGGGCTCCCTCGAACGCAACGTGCGCTACTCCTATCCCCAGTCGTACTCGGACGTTGGACCGGTCGTACTGCCCGACGCCGCCGAACCGAGCGGCGCCATCACCCGCTGGCACGCCGGGGCCGTCCTCGCGGGGGAGCGGGCCGGCTTCTCGGACGCGGCGGCGTGGGTCGACTACCTTCTGGGCGCGTACGGCGCCCTCGGAGTGCGCGAGCCCGCGGAGCTTCCCGGCACGATACCGGGTCGCGCCGCCCGACTCCGTATCGCCGGAGAGGTCGTGGCGGAGGTCGGGGAGATCGCTCCCGCGGTGCTCTCCGAACTCAAGATCCCCGTGGCGGTCGCCTGGGGCGAAGTCGACCTGACCGCGCTCTGGCCGCTCGTCCGGCGCGGCGAAACCGCTTAAACCCCAGCGCCCCCTCTCGCCCGATGGCCTCTCGGCGAGCCCGGTCGGACCGAAGCCAGGCGGAGTGGGAGAAGGCCGCCCAGGCCGCTCTCGGCGACCGGGTGACCGGCGGAACGGTCCCTCTCCTCGTCGGTCCCCGCGACGACGTGGAGAACAGCGCACTAGTCGATCAGGGGTTCCCCGGCGAGTTTCCCTTCACCCGAGGCATCTACCCCACGATGTACCGGGGTCGCCCCTGGACGTTCCGTCAATACTCCGGCTTCGGCAGCGCCGTGGAGACGAACCGACGGTACCGATACTTGATCGCGAGCGGCCAGACGGGACTTTCCGTCGCCTTCGACCTGCCGACGCAGATCGGCCTCGACTCGGACCACCCGCGGGCCCTCGGGGAGGTCGGACGCTGCGGGGTGGCGATTTCGGACCTCGGGGACATGCGCACCCTGTTCGGCGGCATCCCGCTGGACCAAGCGACGGTGTCGATGACCATCAACGCTACGGCGCCGATCCTGACCGCCCTCCTAGTGGCCGTGGGCGAGGAGAACGGGGTGGCCCGTGCCCGGCTTGGGGGCACGGTCCAGAACGATATTCTCAAGGAGTACGTCGCGCGCGGGACGTACATCTATCCCCCCGAACCGTCGCTGCGGCTGACCGTCGACCTGATCGAGTTCGCCACGCGCGAGATGCCGAAGTGGAACTACATCTCGGTCTCGGGCTACCACATGCGAGAGGCCGGCGCGACGGCGACTCAGGAGGTCGCGTTCACGCTCGCGAACGCTCTCGCCTACGTGCGGGCGGTACAGGCCCGGGGCCTGGACCTCGACGACTTCCTTCCTCGGCTCTCCTTCTTCTTCTCTTCCGACCGGAACTTCCTCGAGGAAATCGCCAAATTCCGTGCGGCCCGGCGCCTGTGGGCGCATATCTCGAAAGAGGAGCTCGGCGCGAAGGAGCCTCGTTCCTGGCAGCTCCGGTTCCACACCCAGACCGCCGGTTCGTCGCTGACGGCCCAGCAACCCGAGCTCAACGTCGTGCGGACCACCCTCGAAGCCCTCGCGGCCGTTCTCGGCGGAACGCAGTCGCTGCATACGAATGCGCTGGACGAAGCGTTGGGCCTACCGACTGCCCGCGCCGCCCGGTTGGCATTGCGGACCCAGCAACTCCTAGCCGAGGAATCGGGCGTCGTGTCAACGGTCGATCCCCTGGCGGGATCCTACGAGGTCGAGTGGCTCACCGATCACATCGAGGCCGAAGCCCGGAAGTACTTGGACCAGATCGCCGACCTTGGAGGCGCGCTGGTCGCCATCGAGAAGGGCTTCTTCCAAGGCGAGATCGCCCGCGAGGCCTACCGGGTCGCCCGCGCCCGAGAAGCACGCGAAGAGAGGGTCGTCGGCGTGAACGTCTACACCGAGGGGAACCCTCGGTTCTCTCTCTTCCCCGATTCAGGTAAGAAGGGGACGCCGGTCCTGCGAATCACCCCCGAACAGGAATCCCGCCAGGTCGCGCGGCTTCGTCGATGGCGGCGTCAGCGCGACGCGGCCCGCGCCCGGGCTGCCCTGGACGCTCTACGGGTCGGCACGGCGAAGGGCGAGAATGTGCTCCCCCTCGTCCTGACCGCCGTCGTGCGGAGCGCGACCTTGGGGGAAATATCGGACGTGTGGCGAGAGCTTTTCGGCGAAAATCGGCCGTCGCGGGCGTTCTGAAGGAGTGGCCTTCGTGGAGATCGATCATATCGGTATCGCGGTGAAGAGCCTCGCCGCGGCAATCCCGAAGTGGGAGCGCACGCTCGGCAAGTTGGTCGACCCTCCCGAGGAGGTGGCCTCCCAACGCGTCCGCGTCGCGTTCCTCGAGGTCGGGTCGACACATTTCGAGCTGCTCGAGCCGACGACCCCCGACTCCGCGGTCGGTCGGTTCCTCGTCCGGCGGGGAGAAGGCATGCACCACATCGCGTTCGCGGTGCCGGACGTGAACCAGGAGCTCGCCGACCTCGCGGGCCGAGGCGACCGTGTCATCGACCATGTGGGGCGACCGGGCGCTCGGGGCCGTACCGTCGGATTCGCTCATCCGTCCGCCTTCGATGGGGTTCTCGTGGAGTTCGTGGAACGCCGATGAGTCGGATCACGCGGGCCACCCTTCGGTCGATCTACGACAGCCGTGGCCGCCCGACGGTGGAGGCCCGCCTCGTCACGGAGCAGGGGGCCGTCGGCACCGCCGGCGCTCCCAGTGGCGAGAGCACCGGTGCCACCGAGGTCCGAGCCTTCCCGCCCGGTGGCGTGCCGGAGGCGCTTCAACGCTTCGACACTGACGTTCGAGGGAGACTCATCGGGTCCTCCGTCGATGACCAGGCGGCCCTGGACCGTCTGCTCCATGAGGCCGATGGCACGGCCAACTTCTCGCGGATCGGCGGGAACACTGCGACCGCGGTGTCCGTGGCGTGCGCGATTGCCCGAGCGGCGGAGAACGGGAAACCCCTCTGGCAAACGCTTCTGCGCCCGGGCTTGGATGGCAGCTCCTACCCCGCCATCGTGGGGAACTGTCTCAACGGGGGTCGTCACGCGATTGGCGGCCCCGAGATCCAGGAGTACCACGCGATCTCGGAGGCGCCCCGACCCGCCGACGCTATCCGGGCCGCCTTAGAGGTCCACCAACGGCTGGGGGAGCGCCTCAAGGCAAAGTTCCCGCATGCCGCCCTCGGCCGGGGAGACGAAGGGGGCTGGGTCGCCCCACTGGGCAACGTCGAAGCCCTCGAGCTCTTGTCCGACGCCTGCGCCGAGGTGCGGGATCGGCTCCACACGCCGGTACACCCGGGGCTCGACCTGGCGGCGAGCGAGTTCTACCGGGAAGGGCGGTACGTGTACCGGGAACGGACCCTGGACCCGGAGGGTCAGGTGGCCTTCGTCGCGAGCCTGGTGGACCGGTACGGGCTCCGGTACCTCGAGGACCCCATGCAGGAGGCGGACTTCGACGGCTTCGCCGCCCTGACAAAGGCCGTGGGCGCCCGAGCCCTCGTGGTGGGGGATGACATCTACACAACGGCGGAGGACCGCGTAGCGGAGGGCATCCGGCGCCACGCCTCCAATGCGGTACTGATCAAGGTGAACCAGGTGGGGACGCTCAGCGACACGCTCGCGACGGTCGACCTGGCCCGACGATCCGGCTGGAAGACCGTCACGTCGCACCGCTCCGGAGAGACCCCCGACGGATGGCTCGCCCATCTCGCCGTGGCCTTCGGGTCGGCGGGGCTCAAATGCGGCCTCCTCGGTGGGGAGCGGGTGGCAAAGCTAAATGAACTCCTGCGGCTCGCCGCGCCCACCGGAACGTAACGCATGCCCGACGAGGACATCCAGGTCACCGAGCAGCTGACCTCCACTACGAGCGAGGGGCAGGACATCCGTCCCGGCGAGCTGTTGGTCCCCGAGGACACCTACCTCACCGCCGGCGTACACATCGGCACCCAGCAGAAGTCGGCCAGCATGCGCCATTTCGTGTTCAAGATCCGGTACGACGGGCTCTACGTTCTGGACATCAAAGAGACCGACCGCCGGATCCGTCTCGCGGCCCAGTTCCTGGCCCGATTTCCGGCCGACAAGGTCCTGGCCGTCTCGCAACGGCAGTACGGCCAGAAGCCGGTGCGGATCTTCGCGAAGACGATCGGGGCGGTCTCCTTCTCCGAGCGGTTCGTTCCGGGCAGTCTCACCAATCCGAACCTCGCCGAGTACATCGAACCCAAGGTCCTCGTCGTGACGGACCCGGCGACCGACCAGCAGGCCCTCTCCGAGGCGGTTTCGGTGGGCATCCCCGTCGTGGGCTTGTGCGACGTCAACAACGAGACACGGAACGTCGACCTCGTTATCCCGTGCAACAACAAGGGCCGCGTCTCGCTGGCCACCATCTATTGGTTGATCGGGCGCGAGGTCCTCCGGGCCCGGAGCGGCTCCGACGCCGAGCCGGCCTATCCGCTGACCATCGAGGACTTCCAGGCCGCGCTGTAGGCCTGCGGCCAGCGACCCTCGAGCGCACCCGGTACGTTTTATCGCCGGCGCTGGTGGTACAAGCCGTGGCGCGGTCGGGCGCCGGTCTCGTTCGATTGCTGGCCGAGCGCGGCGTGCCCGAACGGGCCGCCCGCATCTACATCGCGGCGTGCCGCGAAGGCCCCCAGACCGCCTCCGAGCTCGCCCGGATGAGCGGTATTCACCGGGTCGAGACTTACCGGCACATCCAACAGCTCCACGAGGCGGGTCTACTGCGCTCCGTGGGCGGCCGCCCAATGCGCTTCCGCGCGCTATCGGCCGAGGAGCTCCTCGAGCGGTGGATCCGGACCACTTCCGAAGACCTCCGGCGCCTGGAGGCCGGCCGCGACCACCTGATCCGGCAATTCCAGGAGCAGATCGAAACTCCCGAGACGAACGACGGCCGAAAGTTCGTCGTCATGGAGCGACGCAAGGCACTCTATAGCTTCCTTCGGCGGCAGATCGGCGTCGCGCGCCGAGAGATACTGCTCTCCTTGAGCCCCTCTGCCCTTGCCCGGTTCATCGACGGAGGCATCGACCGGGAGCTTCGGATGGCCTCTCAGCGGGGTGTGAAGGTCCGTGTGATCACCGAAATCAACCGGGGCAACCTGCCAGATGCCAAACACTTTGCCACGTTCGCCGAGATCCGCAACACGCGCACGGTGCCCGCTGCCCGCGGCGTCCTGTTCGACAAGACCGGCGTGGTGGTCTACGTCGCGGGGGACCTGCGTCCGGGAGGCGACGAGGACCGGCTGGTGACGGTGTGGACGACCGACGCCGAGTTCCTGAACCTCGTCCGGGTCCAGTTCCACCAGCTCTGGAATCACTGCGCCCCGTCGGAGCACCGGATCGTTGAGCTGGAAGAGCCGCCGGCGGCCGCGCTGCCGGTGCGTCTGGGCCGGGAGGTGGAGTCGTTCAACCGGCTCCGCGAGATCACCCAGCTCGGGATGCAGGTGGGAGGCCTTCGGGAACTCCCCTTTGACGTGCCGGAGTTCATCGAGACGGTCGCGCAGCAGGTCGGACGGCAGGTAGCCTCCGAGCTCGACGGGGAGCTGCCCCTGGAAGTGGCCCGCTCGCTCCAAGTGTACTATCGGGCGCGCAACATCCGGTTCGATATCCTGCAACCGGAGCCGCTCCTGATCCGGTCCGATGGGTGCCTCGCCTGCGACGGCGCCTCCCCGGAGGTGGGCCGCCTGCTGTGTCCCGCGATCCTGCGGACGATCTTCGAGGCTCGTACGGGGGGTCGCTGGGAGGTAGCGCGTCCAGAGGCCCGCAAACGGAGCCAGCGGGGGCACGTCTTCGCGCTGAGCCCGCTCTGAGCCTCCAGGATGAGGCAGGATAGCAAGGGTCAACGTGTAGCATCTGTTCAGACAGGCGTGACAAAAAAGACCGCTAACCTATAAGTACCCCCTGCCCCATCCTCATTCGGAGAATACATGCAGACGCACGCATCCCTTTCAACCCGCCCGACGCGTAGCAAGAGCCCCAGTTCGAGCGCCCTTCGTGGTTCTGCACCGACCCCCCCAGCGCCCACACCGGTCGTCGTGGCCGAGGACGTTTGCCCGAACTGTGGATCGACCCACCTCACCCGGGATGAGATCCGGGGTGAGATCGTCTGCGCCGACTGCGGCCTCGTGGTCGACGCGAGCGCCCTCGTCTCGGACCGCGGCCAGCGCGGCAGCAAGGAAGACACCGGCCGAGAGGCCCGCGGCTGGGGACCGGTCATCTCGCCGCTCATGCCCGACAAGGGGCTCTTCAGCGAGATCGGGGTTCCGACACGCGACTTCCAGGGCAACTCCCTCTCGCGCAACACCTCGCTCAAGTTCTACCATCTTCGGAAGCTCAACCACCGGCTCCGGGCGGCCCGGACCCACCAGCGGAACCTCGTCGTCGCGCTCGGAGAGCTCAACCGGCTCGCGGGCGTGCTCGGCTTGTCCCGCGAGGTGAAGGAGTCAGCGACCTACATCTACCGGCGAGCGCTCGAGCACAAGGCGACCCGTGGGAAGAAGATCGTGGCGCTCGTCGCCGCCTCCGTGTATGCGGCGTGCCGGCAGTGCCGCGTCCCCCGCACCATGAAGGAGATCATCCAGCATTCCAAGGCCACCAAGATCGAGGTCGGTCGGGCATACACGCTCCTGGCCCGCGAGCTCAAGCTCGGGCTCAAGCCTGTGGAGCCCCGGGACTACCTCGTTCGGTTCACCCAGGACCTCAACCTCTCGAAGGAGGTCCGCCAGAAGGTGCTCGGGCTCTTGGAGCAGGTCGAGAAGGTCTACTCAACCAGTGGCGTTCTGCCGAACGGGATCCTCGCGACCATCATCTACATCGCCTCGAACCTGATGGGCGAGCCTCGCAGCCAGGACCGCATCGCGGCGGTCGCGAACGTCACCCCCGTGACGATCCGCAACCACTACAAGGAGCTCCTCGACCTGCTCGGTCTACCAAAGAACCTCTCCAACCCTCAGGCGCGGGGCACCCTCCCAGCGCCGAAGCTGGGCGAGGAATCCTCGGCGGACGCGCTGCTCGCGGCCGGGCACTGAGACCGCCCGCGGAGCCCCGGGAGGCTTCCGGAGCCTCTCCCAGCAGAACCCGTTAAGGCCCCGAGACGTTGGTCCCGGTCGTGAGGGAACTCCGTCCGCTGAGCTACTCCTCGCTGCGGACCTACCTCGAATGTCCGCTCCGATGGAAGTTCCTCTACGTCGACAAGCTGCCCGAAGCTCCCCGGTCGTACTTCTCCTTCGGCCGAACGATCCACTCCGTCCTTGAGGAGCTCGTCCGGCCGTTCCTGGTGCCGGAGTCGGTCCCGCGCAAGAGCGCCGGCGCCGCCCAGCGTCGGCTCGATGAGTGGCACGCCGGAGGCGCCCTGGTCGAGGGCCGACCGCAGCCGCTGTCGAAGGATCAGCTCCTCGCGGCGTACGACCGTCTCTGGGTCAAGGAGGGGTACACCTCCCCAGAGGAGGAGAGCCGGTACAAGGTCCTCGGCGAGAACATGCTGGTGCGGTACTACGACCAGTTCCTGGAGGAGCATCCGAGGCCCGTCGCGGTGGAGGAGTATCTCCAGTCGTCCCTCGA
>Ga0187815_10001725_pt1 | contig 10292 bp, 8 predicted proteins | sample NC_S_5_FD_132962 | JGI IMG/M metagenome (GOLD analysis project Ga0187815, IMG submission 132962) | Wetland sediment microbial communities from Neuse River Estuary, North Carolina, USA - ASW-S_5 | ecosystem: Environmental > Aquatic > Freshwater > Wetlands > Sediment | place: USA: North Carolina...
GACGCGGTCCGGTTCGTGCCGCTCGACGCCTCCGAGGAAGTCGGGGCGGTAGATTTCTTCCGGGAACACCCCATGGCCCAGACCTACGGGGCGCTCGGCCGCCAGGGCGATTCGTGCCTGACCCTGCGGGATGCTCGCGGCGCGATCCTCAGCCTCCCGCCCGTGCTGAACAGCCGGGCGGCCGGAGAGGCTCGGCTCGGAGACCGAGAGCTCCTCATCGAGTCGACGGGGACCCGAGAGCGAAGCGTCGTCGAGGCGGTAGGGCTCCTCCTCGTCGCATTCGTGGCGCAAGGGTGGTCGGTCGCTCCGGTCCCCGTGTCCGGCCAGGGACGGACCCGTTCAGACGGGAATTCGCTCGTTCGGGCACACTCGCTCGACCTGCCGTCCTCGCTCGTTCGATCGCTCGGCGGTGCCGGCCTCTCCGCCGCGGTCGTCGAGCGTCGTCTCGCCCAGTCCCGTCTCACCGGGCACCCCCACTCGGGAGGCTGGAAGGTGGACGCGCCCCCCTGGCGCCCCGACCTCGGCACGCCGGTCGATGTCGCCGAGGATGTGCTGCTCGCGGACGGGGTCCGCCCCGAGGACGGGTTGCTTCCTCCGAGCCGGACCCGCGGTCGGCTCCGGCGGGAGACGATCTATCGCCGACGATTCTCCTCGGCGCTGCTCGGCTTGGGCCTGGCCGCTCCGCACACGACCCTGCTCGTCTCGGAGGCGACGGTCGCCCGTGTCGGCGGGGCCGCCCCGCTTCACCTCCACAATCCGGTCTCCTCCGAGTTCGCGTACGTGCGCGACCGCTTGCTCCTCTCCCATCTCGACGTGCTGGCCCACAACACACGCCACGGCTATCCGCAGCGCTTCGGCGAGGTGGCGCCGGTCGTCGTCGCGGCACCGGGCTCGGAGACCGGCGGCGAGACCCGATACCACGCGGGGCTGATGGTGGCCTCCGACACGGCCGGCTTCGCGGAGGCGGCCTCCCTCGTGGAGTATCTCCTCCGAACGGTCGACGTGCTCGGAGTTCGAGAACCGGCCGACATCGCCGGCACGATCCCCGGGCGGGCCGCGCGGGCCCGAGTCGCGGGAGAGACCGTGGCCGAGATGGGAGAAGTGGCGCCGGCTCTCCTCGCGGACCTGGGGGTTCCGGTCCCGGTCGCGTGGGCGGAGGTCGACCTGACCGCCCTCTGGCCGCTCGTCGCGCGCCACGAAGCCGATTAATAGCGCTCCCCGGTCCAACAGCGATGGCCCGTTCTCGACGCGCGCCGAAAGCGTCGGCGGCGCGCGGTCGCTGGGAGAAGGATGCCCGCGAGGAGATCGGCGACCGGGTGGAAGGTGGGCGCCTCCCCCTCCTCGTGGACCCTTCTTCTGGCAGCGGGGCCTCGTTCCTCGAAGGCATTGGATTTCCCGGAGCCGCGCCGTTCACACGGGGGATCCAGCCCACGATGTACCGGGGCCGAACGTGGACCCTGCGCCAGTACTCCGGTTTCGGAAGCGCCGCGGCGACGAACGAACGTTTCCACTTTCTCTTGAAGGGCGGTCAGACCGGGCTTTCGGTCGCCTTCGACCTCCCGACCCAGAACGGATACGACTCCGACCACGAGCGGGCGCACGGAGAGGTCGGCCGGTGCGGGGTCCCGGTCGCCTCGCTCGGGGACATGCGCCGGCTGTTCCGGGGGATCCCGCTCGACAAGGCCACGGTCTCGATGACGATCAACGCCACCGCTCCGATCCTCACCGCCCTCCTGGTCGCGGTCGCCGAAGAGAACGGTATCCCGCGGGCCCGGCTCGGCGGGACCGTCCAGAACGACATCCTGAAGGAGTACATCGCCCGCGGCACGTACGTCTATCCTCCCGGCCCGTCGATGCGACTCACGGTCGACCTGATCGAGTTCGCGACGCGCGAGATGCCCCAGTGGAACTACATCTCGGTCTCGGGGTATCACATGCGCGAGGCGGGGGCGACCGCGGTCCAGGAAGTGGCGTTCACGCTCGCGAACGCGATCGCCTACGTCCGCGCCGTGCGCGAACGGGGGCTCGACCTGGACGAGTTCCTCCCCCGCCTCTCGTTCTTCTTCTCGGCCGACCGGAACTTCCTCGAGGAGGTGGCGAAGTACCGGGCCGCGCGTCGACTCTGGGCCCGGATCGTGGGCGACGAGTTCGGGGCCAAGGGAAGCCGGTCGAGACAGCTCCGATTCCACACGCAGACCGCGGGCTCGAGCCTCACGGCCCAGCAGCCCGAGCTCAATGTCATCCGCACGACCCTCGAGGCGCTCGCCGCGGTCTTGGGCGGAACGCAGTCGCTGCACACGAACGCGTTGGACGAGGCGCTCGGCCTCCCGACCGAATCCTCGGCCCGGCTCGCGCTGCGCACGCAACAGATCCTCGCCGAGGAGTCCGGGGTCACGAACACCGTCGACCCTCTCGGCGGGTCGTACGAGATCGAGTACCTGACCGACCGGATCGAGGCCGACGCCCGGGAATACCTCGACCGGATCGAGCAGATGGGAGGCGCCCTCGCTGCGATCGAGAGAGGGTTCGTGGCCGGGGAGATCGCGAAGGAGGCCTACCGCGTTGCCCGCGCCCGGGAACGCAAGGAAGAGATCGTGGTGGGCGTGAACGAGTTCACGGAAGGGAATCCTCGATTCTCGCTCTTTCCGGATGCCGGAGCATCCGGGGTCCACACTCAGCGCATCACGCCGGCGGAGGAACGTCAGCAGGTCGCCGGGCTTCGGCGTTGGCGACGGGGTCGGGACCGCGCGGCGGTCGACCGGGCGCTCGGGGAACTTCGCGCCTCGACCGACGCCGGTGCGAACGTGATGCCCTCGGTCCTAGCCGCGGTCCGGGTCGGTTGCACCCTCGGTGAGATCTCCGACGTGTGGAGGTCCTGTTTCGGCGAGCAGCCCCCTTCGAGGGCGTTCTAGAGGGCCATGAAGCTCGACCATGTCGGGATCGTCGTCGGTAACCTGACCGAGGCGATCGCGCGGTGGCAGGGGACGCTGGGTCCGCCGGAGTCTCTGCCCGAAGAGGTGCCCGGAGCGGGGGTGCGGGTCGCCTTCTTCGCCGCGGGGGAAACCCATCTCGAGTTTGTCGAACCCATCGGGCTCAGGTCGCCTGTCTCCAAGTTCCTCGCGACCCGCGGAGGGGGGATCCACCACCTCGCCTTCGCTGTGGCGGACGTCGACGCGGCGCTCAACGAGGTGGCGGCGAGCGGCGGGCAGTTGATCGATCAGCACGGTCGACCGGGAGCGCGGGGCCGGCGTATCGGGTTCGCCCACCCGGCGGCGTTCGGAGGGGTCCTGGTCGAGTTCGTGGAGGTTCCGTGAGCCGGATCGTCGCGGCCGACCTGGCGACCCTCTACGACAGTCGCGGCCGTCTCACGGTCGAGGCGACCATCACCCTCACTTCCGGAGCGCGCGGTCGCGCGGGGGCGCCGAGCGGAGCGAGCACCGGGGTCCACGAGGTGGTGGCGTTTCCGAAAGGAGGCGCTCCCGAGGCGATCTCGGTGTTTCGGTCCCGGGTCGCGTCCCGATTGATCGGGCTCGACGCGTTCGACCAGAAAGCGGTGGACGCCGAGCTCCACGCCGTGGACGGAACCCCCGACTTCTCGGGGATCGGAGGGAACACGGCGACCGCCGTGTCGGTCGCTTCGGCGATGGCGACCGCCCGGGAGAGCGGTCGCGCCCTCTGGCAAGTGCTCGCGCGCCCGGGGGTCGACGGTCGGTCGTTTCCCGCGATCGTGGGAAATTGCCTCAACGGTGGCCGACATGCGATCGGCGGCCCGGATATCCAGGAATTCATCGCCTTCGCCGAGTGTCCCCGTCCCGAGGATTCGGTCCGCGCCGCCGTGCGGGTGCACGGGCTTGTGGGCGAGGAGCTTCATCGACGGTTCCCGACGGCCGCACTGGGTCGCGGGGACGAAGGAGGGTGGGTCGCCGCGGTCTCGAACCTCGAAGCGCTCGAGATCCTGTCCGGGGCCTGCGCGACGGCGCGGGACGAGCTCCACCTCGAAGTCCATCCGGGCCTCGACCTCGCGGCGAGCGAGTTCTTCGAGAACGGACGGTATCGGTATCGAGAACAGACCCTCGACACCGCGGGCCAGGTCGGATTCGTCTCGAAACTCGTGGACCGGTTCGGCCTCCGGTACGTCGAGGACCCGTTCGACCAGGAGGCGTTCGACGCGTTCGCGGAATTCACGAAAGCGGTCGGCCAGCGGACGCTGGTCGTCGGGGACGATATCTTCGTGACGAACGAGAAACGCCTTCGGGTCGGACTCGAGCGGCACTCGACCAATTCGATCCTCGTCAAGGTCAATCAGGTCGGCACGCTCACGGACACGTTCGCGACGGTCGACCTCGCCCGGAGCCGAGGGCTCTCGACCATCACATCGCATCGCTCCGGCGAGGTTCCGGAGGGTTGGCTCGCGCACGTGGCGCTCGGGACGGCGGCCCGGGGGCTGAAATGCGGAATTCTGGGCGGAGAACGGGTGGCAAAGCTAAATGAACTCCTGCGGCTCGGCCGCGCCACCGGAACCTGACGAAATGCCCGACGACGAGACCATGACCCAGGAGCCCGTGAGCTCGAGCGACGGGCAGGACATTCAACCGGGGGAACTCCTGATCCCCGAGGACCTCTACCTCACCTCGGGCGTCCACATCGGGACCCAGCAAAAATCGGCGTCCATGCGCCGATTCGTGTTCAAGGTCCGTTTCGACGGACTGCACGTACTCGACGTTCGCGAGACCGACCGGCGCATCCGGATTGCGTCGAAGTTCCTCGCCCGCTACCCCGCGGACCGGATCCTCGTGGTCTCCCAGCGCCAGTACGGCCAGAAACCGGTGCGTATTTTCGCGAAGACCATCGGCGCGGTATCCTTCGCCGAACGCTTCGTGCCGGGATGCCTCACCAACCCCAACCTCGAGGAGTACTTCGAGCCGAAGGTGCTCGTCGTTACCGACCCCGCCACCGACCAGCAAGCCCTCAGCGAGGCGGTCTCGATCGGGATCCCGGTCGTCGGCCTGTGTGACGTCAACAACGAGACCCGGGATGTCGATCTCGTGATCCCGGCGAACAACAAGGGCCGAGTCGCGCTGGCGACCGTCTACTGGCTGCTCGCCCGCGAGGTCCTGAAGGCCCGAGCCGGCGGAGCGGAGATCGAGTATCCGATGTCCATCGAAGACTTCCAGGCAGCCCTTTAATCGTCTCCGTATCGCGACGTCCGCCCTCCCGTCACCTTCGACCTTTTATCGGTCGGCTTCCTCCTCACTCCGTGGGCACGTCCAAGTCCGGTCTTCTCGAACTTCTCTCTCAGCACGGCGTCCCGGAGAAGGCGGCCCGGGTCTATCTCGCGGCGTGCCGGGGCGGGGCCATGACCGCGAGCGAGCTCGCCCGCGTCTCGGCCGTGAACCGTGTCGAAGCCTACCGGTTCATCAAGCAGCTCACCGCCGAAGGGTTGCTCCGGGCGACCGGCAGCCGACCCCGGCGCTTCGAAGCGCTTCCGCCGGACGACCTCATCGACCGTTGGATCCGCGGAGCGTCCGAACGTCTCCATCGGCTCGAGAAGGACCGCGACCGGGTCCTGAACGAATGGGAGGAGGGACGCGACGAGTTTGACGAGCGCGACCCTCGCAAGTTCGCGGTCATCGAGGGCAAGGAAGCGATCCGTCGATTCCTGCAGAAGCGGATCGGTACCACCGACCATCAGATCCTCGTCAGCGCGAGCGGTCGCGCGCTCTCCCGGTTCGTGGACTTGGGACTCGACCGGGCGTTCCGCGAGGCGAGCGGCCGGGGCGTGAAGGTCCGCGTCGTCACCGAGGTTCAATCCCAGAACCTGGTCGAGGCGAAGCACTTCGCGGGGTTCTCCGAGCTCCGTCATTCGAGCAGCCCCGTCGGGAACCGCACCGTCGTCTTCGACCGCCTCGGCTCGCTGGTGTACGTCTCGGGCGAGGACGGGCTCGGCCGGTCCGGCGAGGAGCAGGTCGCGCTCTGGTCCTCGGCTCCGATGTTCATCCGACTGGCCTGCGACTATCACCGCCGACTGTGGACCCCCGCCACCCGGGCGGAAACGCGGTTCGTGGAGCTGGAGAGCCCCCCCGACGCGTTCCTGCCCGTGGTCTCGGGGAAGGAATCCATCCCGTTCCAGCGGCTCAAGGAGGTCGCCAAGCTCGGAATGCGGGCGTCCGGGGTCCGCAAGTTCCAACTGCAGCTTCCCGAGCTCATCGAGACGATCGCTCGGCCCCTCGGGCGGGAGATCGCCGAACAGATCGATGGCCGCACCCCGGAGGAGGTCGCCCGAGCGCTCGGGCTGTACTACGAGACCCACACGATGGGCCACCTCGAGACCGTCCGGGAGCGACCGCTCACTCTCCGGGTGACCGGGTGCTTCGCCTGCACCAGCGACTCGCCCGAGATCGGGCGCGTGATGTGCCCCCAACTCCTGCGAGCGGTCCTCGAGACCCGACTCGGCCAGCGCTGGGAGGTTTCGAAGCCGGACCCGACCAAACACGCCAGCCGCGGCTGCGTTTTCACGGCGACCCCGGCCTGAAACGGCATGCTATGCCGCCGCATGGTGTAGCAACTGTAGCAAACAAAAGATACATGGAACGGACGAACCTATAAATACGAGCCTTCGTTTGGTAGGCCTACAAGCTATGAAGACCAGCTCTACCGCCCCCTCAGGTCGCCGCCCTCGTCCGGTCAGCGTTAAGGCTCCGAACAAGCCTCTCTCTACCGAGGGTGCCGCCGTTCCTCAGGGGCCCCCCGTCGCCGAGATCTGCCCCAATTGCGGTTCCTCCCACCTCATCCGCGACGAGATCCGCGGGGAGATCGTCTGCGCGGACTGCGGGCTCGTGGTCGACCAGAGCGCCCTCGTCAGCGACCGCGGTCAGCGCGGCTCGAAGGAAGATACGGGCCGGGAAGCCCGCGGCTGGGGGCCGGTCATCTCTCCCCTCATGCCGGACAAGGGTCTCTTCAGCGAGATCGGGGTCCCCACGCGGGACTTCCAGGGCAACTCCCTCTCGCGGAACACCTCGTTGAAGTTCTACCATCTGCGAAAGCTCAACCACCGGCTGCGCGCCGCCCGCACCCACCAGAGGAACCTCGTGGTGGCGCTCGGCGAGCTGAACCGGCTCGCCGGTGTGCTCGGGCTCTCCCGAGAGGTCAAGGAGTCGGCGACGTACATCTACCGTCGCGCCCTCGAGCACAAGGCGACCCGCGGAAAGAAGATCGTCGCGCTGGTCGCGGCGAGCGTCTACGCCGCGTGCCGGCAGTGCCATGTCCCGAGGACGATGAAGGAGATCATCGCCCACTCCAAGGCGACCAAGATCGAAGTCGGCCGTGCCTACACGCTCCTCGCCCGGGAACTCAAGCTGGGACTGAAGCCGGTCGAACCGCGCGACTACCTCGTTCGGTTCACCCAGGACCTGAACCTCTCGAAGGAGGTCCGTCAGAAGGTCCTCTCGCTGCTCGAGCAGGTCGAGCAGGTGTACTCGACGAGCGGAGTGCTCCCGAACGGGATCCTCGCGACGATCATCTACATCGCGTCGAACCTGATGGGCGAGCCGCGCAGCCAGGACCGGATCGCGGCGGTCGCGAACGTGACGCCGGTGACGATCCGTAACCACTACAAGGAGCTCCTCGAGCTCCTGGGGCTCCCGAAGAACTTGACGAACCCGCAGGCTCGGGGGACGCTGCCCCCCGAAGCCGGCGCGGCGGCGGACAAGGTCGTCCTGGACGCTCCGGCGGCGGGCCACTAGGCGGCCCTTCCCCGGGGCGACGCCCCCGGAAACCAGATGAACTTGCGCTTGGCTCTCGGAACGTGCCCGCGGTCCCGGCGCTGAGCTACTCCTCGTTCCGGACGTACCAGGAGTGCCCGCTCCGCTGGCGTTTTCTCTACATCGACAAGCTTCCCGAGGCTCCGCGCGGCTACTTCACCTTCGGACGGGTCGTGCACTCGGTCCTCGAACAGCTCGTCGCGCCGCTGGTCGTCCCCTCGGCCCGACGGGTCAGTGAGAACGACCGCCAGCGAACGCTCGACGAATGGCACGCGCACCCCTCAGCCGCGGCCCCGGCGCGCTGGATGACCTCGGAGGAGCTCCTCGCCGCGTACGACCGGGCCTGGTCGGGGGAGGGGTACGCCTCCCCGGAAGAGGAATCGCGCTACCGGGCCCTCGGTCGCGAGATCCTCCTCCGCTACTACGATTTCCTCGTGCGCGAGCGCCCGCTCCCCGTCGCGGTCGAAGAGCATCTCGAGGCCCGCTGGGATGGGATCCCCGTGCACGGCTACATCGACCGGATCGACCGGACCCCGGCGGGAGGTCTCGAGATCGTGGATTACAAGACGTCGCGGGACCTTTCGAGCGACGATGCCCGGGACTCCGACCAGCTCAGCCTGTACCAAGTGTTGGTCGAGAGCAACTATGCCGAGCCGGTGCAGGGGCTGACCCTCTACCATCTTCGGTCGCTCACCCCGCTTCGAGTCGCGCCGCGCGAGCGGGCCGCTCTCGCGGGCCTCCACGACCGTCTCGGCACCGCGCTCGACGGCATTCGTGCGGAGGCGTTCGAACCGACCCCCGGACGGCACTGTACTCGGTGCGACTTCCGGGACCGCTGCCCCGAGTTCCGCTCCGTGCCGGAAGCCGATGGTCAGCGGCTTCGGGTCCTCGTCGACCGCTTCGAAACGCTCCGGAACGAGGAGAATCGCCTCGAGGGCGAGCTCCGGCGCACCGCCGAGGAACTCCACCGCGCCGCGGAGGAGCTCGGCGTGCATCGGGTTCCGGGAACGCGATCGGTGGCGGTGCGGCGCCGGGAGGAGGCGTGGCAGTACACCCTCGACAACGTCCGTCCTCTCCTCGAACGCGCGGGGCTCTCGCACCGCGTGACCTCCGGCACTCCGGAAGAGATCCGTCGACTGGTCCGGGACACCAGCGTCGACCCCGAAGTCCGACGTCGAGTGGCCGAGACCGGTGCTCGACGGGTGAAGTGGTACTGGGACCTCGAGCAAGAGAACGGCACTTAGCCGACGGTTCGGCCGCGGAGAGCGGACTCGGGGTCGAGCAGGCGCGCGGGAAGAGAGGGACCTCCGCGCTCGGAAACCGCAGTTGACGACCGGGTTATCCCAGCCTTGTCCCGTCTCGAATCGGCGAAGCGGGGAATCGGTGGTGACGGCGAACGCATCGTTCCGCTGGACGGATTCCGACGTCCGGCAGGTCGAGGAGAACTTCCTGGAGGAGCGGTCGAGTCGGTGGATGTATCAGTCCCTCGCCCAGGCCGACCGCATTCCCGCACGGGCCGCGATTCTCCGGGAGCTCGCCGCGTTCGAGGAGCGACACGCCGCCCTGTGGGCCGGGCTTCTGAAGAAACTGGGCCGACCCCTCCCTCGGGAGCGTCGGATGCTCAACCAACGCATCCTGGTCGGCATGGCCCGTCTGCTCGGCGTCGGCTCGGTGCTTTCCATCGTTCACCGCGAAGAGGTCGACGGGATCGAAAAGTACCGCGACCAAGCACGACGCTGGCAGGACGCAGATGCTAAGGCGGTGTTCACGACCCTCCTCCCGGACGAGGTCGCGCACGAGATCGAGACCTCGAACGAGGCCCGAGAAGCCGGCTCGAAAGGGAGCGGCTCGTTGCGGAGCCTTCTGCTCGGCGCGATCGATGGATTCGCAAGTATCGTGGCCCTTTCGGCGGGCGTCGCCGCGGTCACGAAGTCGGACCTGGCGGTGCTCATCGCCGGGTCGGCGTCGGTGGCCGCGGGCGCGCTTTCGATGGCCGCGTCCGAGTACGTTTCCGTCAAGGCCGAGCACGATGCGCGCACCGCGCAGACCCGGATGGAGGCGGAGGCGCTGTCGGTGGCGCCGGACGCGAAGCGGCGTCAGCTCCTGGCGGCGTACGAGGCCAAGGGTCTTTCCCCCGAGGAAGCGACGAAGGTGGTTTCCCGTCTCCAGGAGGACCCTCACCGATTCCTGGACGCGCTGGTTTCCGAGCGGTACGGGGCCGCCGTCGGAGAGGACGAACGCCCCGCGCGCCAGGGCATGCTGACGGGGGTTTCCTTTGCCCTGGCGGGCGCGGTTCCGCTCCTTCCGTTCCTGCTTTTGGGTCCGACGGTCGCCATCATCGCCTCGGTCGTGGCGACCGCCGTGGCCCTGTTCATCGCGGGTCTCTTCCGCGCGCTCTCCTCCCTGCATCCGTTCCTGCGGAGCGGACTGGAGATGGTCGCGGTCGGAATGGGCGCGGCCGCGGGGACGTACCTTATCGGCCTGCTCATCGGCGGCGTCGTTGGGTAAGAAGTCGGTTTTCCCGATAGGAGA
>Ga0187815_10001726_pt1 | contig 10290 bp, 12 predicted proteins | sample NC_S_5_FD_132962 | JGI IMG/M metagenome (GOLD analysis project Ga0187815, IMG submission 132962) | Wetland sediment microbial communities from Neuse River Estuary, North Carolina, USA - ASW-S_5 | ecosystem: Environmental > Aquatic > Freshwater > Wetlands > Sediment | place: USA: North Carolina...
CTGGTGTAAGAGGGGACACGACCACAAGTGGTGATGACATGAGTTCTGTTGTCTTGATCTCTGACGGTCTCTTGTTCTGAGCTACAACTTTGGATAACATGTCTCTTTCAGAGATTATTCCGTGAGGCTTGCTATCTTTTGTAATAACTATGCTGCTGACCTTATTTTTATCCATTAGTTTGGCAATGTCAGATGCAGGTACATCTGACTCTATTGTAATTACTCTTTTTGACATTATGTCGCGTGCTGTAATCATATAACGTGTTACTCAATTTAGTATAAAATATACAGACAAAATTATCATGCATGATAATGAGTTGAAATCAAAGTTGAGAATGCGGCCTATTCTTTAATAGCCTAATAATTATACATAAGAGCAATGACTGACACATTCATTGTTCAAGACTTGTTCTTACCGCATGTTAAGACGTTGATAAAATCTGAGGTCAGGCCATTGACTTGTCACGTATGTAAGAAGGAATTAAATGGAATGTCAATTACTGCCAAAATCATGAATGGTAAAACGATCTTTCTGTGTTCTCATCATCTTAAATCTAATCTACAACAAATAGTCTCTGTGAGTTAATATGACAATACAACCCGAAGTAAAAGAGATCATTGAAAGAAACATGGATCTGATGCTCAGGCAAACCAAATCCTATCTTCCATTTTTGAAAATTGCTTTTCCTGCAGTCAGAGATCTCTCTGAAATGTGCTATAATCTTATGGTGGGAAACGCACTGACAACGTTTCTATCACAATATGCATTAAGGATGCAGAGTCCAGGTGAGAAGGATTTTGCAGAGTTTGGAGTATTAGTAGAACAATATAGACAAAAAGTAAAAGAGATGTTCTAAGTGATAATAAAAAACATCCTTCTTCCGTTTGATGGCTCTCCGTTATCAAAAAAGGCACTTGAGCTTGCAAAGGACATTGCTCGAAATTTTAACGCAGATCTCACTCTTTTCACGATAATTCCAATTTATTATCCGATTGGAGACTCTGTACTTGCTAGCTCAGCTACGGTTAATTATCAACAAATTATAAAAGCCCTAAAACAAGAAGCGGAGAAGAATGTTGGTAAAGTTGTAGAAAAGTGCAGGGAACAAGGTGTAAAGGCACAATACAAGATAGTAAATGATGATGTGTCAAATGCAATCATAAAAGAAGCAAAAAGATCAAGAGCGGATTTGATAATCATGGGAAGCAGAAGAATGACTGGAATGTCATCAATTAAGCGTCTGGGCAGTACAGCTAGACATGTGTCAGAGCATGCATCATGTCCTGTAACTCTGGTCCATTAAACTATGATTTGTTTTATCAGGTCTTGCAATTTTTTTATACGTGTTGATGAAATTCCAGTATTGCGAGACAATTGATTTGGATCTTTTGATAGCAAGTCTTTTGCAATCACGATATTATTTTCGTACAATGCTACAAACTCTTTTCTAGAAAGAGGCATAATCGTTAACGGGTACAATCCGTTTTTTTCAATTAATTTTTCAAGACTGTTATCTGGAGGATATCTCCAAGACAGAACATCCTGTCCAATGCATGAAGCATAGGTAATAACATCCCTTGAAACTTTGGTATTGGTTACCAACATCTCGGCATCAAAATAGGAACCAAGATCTAAAAATCTTGCATGTGTATAGAGGGATTCTTTTATGCCTGTAAATATCCCGGGTAGATTGTGATATTTGCATTCTATTATGTATCTTTTATTGCTGATCCTAGAATATGTTACAACATCTATCTCATGCTCCACACATTTGCCCGTAAGTTTTGACCTTAACGATTTGATCTGGTGTCCCGAATTTTCAAGTATTTTTGCAACATATGTCTCAAACTGAAATCCGGCAGGCCCCATGCGCATTATGGCTTCTTTTAATCTATACCTGTGCCTGACAATTTGACCAGTCTCTTCTGAGGCCAATGCATCTAGTACCATTTTGTATATTTCCCTAGTGTGCATGTTGCCATAAATTTGGCCTGAGACTTTGTTTGCAACAATATTAGCCAGTTCTCTAGAAGCTCCTGCTCTGATGCATGTTCGTTTGACTTTTCTATGGTTAAATGGTACTCTAGTACCATCTGACTTGATGACAAATATTCGTCTATTTGTGTAATTCAAATTATTCAATTCCTATACCAAATTGATATGTTTTAGAGATAAACTATCTCATGTATATGACAAAATAGACAAAAGATAGGCATGACATGCTCGTCGTACAAAGCTTTAATCAATTGGAATTTTCTTACCATCAGTTATTTTTGGAATTATTATGGTCAGAATTCCATTTCTGAATCTAGCAGAGATCTTCTTTGTATCTGCATAGGTAGGAAGACTAGAAACTTTTCTCATGGATTCAAACTTTGTAAGATGTCCATGCCTTGAAACATTATGTGATTCTTCAAGTCTGGCTTTCACTATTATGTGGCCACGAGTTACTGCTACTGAAACATCTTTTTTTCTTACTCCCGGAAGGTCAATCTGTAAGATCCATTTTGAACTATTTTCAGTCAAATGAGACAGAGGTACAAGCTCACGATGTACAAAATCGTCAATTAAACTACTGTCAAATATGGAATTGATACGATTTTCAAATGCTGAAATAAAACTTGGTGACGTCATATCTCTACTTGTAAATCTGGGGAGGTTTCTGAGGTTCTTTTTCTTGTTGTAAAACATTTAGAGTTTCTTCCATTAACTGTCTTCCTTGTAATCTCATGTAGTTCATCTGTTTCTTAAATTCGGTAAGATCTACTTCTTGCTTTACAATTCTTGCTATCGTATTAATGGCATGCATGGCAGATTCAGGGTCAGGGAAGAAGAAATTACACTGTGTAAATAAAACCAATGTCGGAATTGGTGAATTCTTCAGATGTGTAAGTATAGTAGCATCAGGTCCTGCTATCATACCGCTAAGAAATTTTGGGATTTCATTTTCATACATTACTGCGTCAAGCTTTGTATTTGTAGCAAGTCCGTATGTTTTTATGTCATCTATATTTTTCTCAGAAACATGTATGCCGCTAAGCAATAAAATCATGTCTATGTTATTTTTTTGGGCAAAATCAATTAATGACTGAGAAAAACCTGAAGCCATGTCATAATCAATTGGTATGTCAGAAAGAATAGCGTATAGTGATTCCTTTTTGTAAATCCTAATTGGGCCAAAAATTTCACCGTTGTCAATGAATACCACCGGAGTCGTGTCCTCATTTTCGATCTCACCGACAATTTCCATATCTAGTGAATGAACCAGATAAGAGACAGAAAGCGTACCAATCAGACCCGGCCCGGGAATGCCGACAATCAAGGCTGATGGTCTGCTTGGAATCTTTTTCAAACTTTTGACATTATTTCTATCTAGCAATACGATTACCTGTCACTCTTCAATAAAAATAGTATAAGAAAATTACTATGTATGATTATCATTTGTGGTATTCTTCGACATGTTATAAAATTGGAAAAATGATGAGTCTTCATGGCTTCAGTTCAGACCACATCTGAAGGAATACCTGTAATTGTATTAAAAGAGGGCTCAAAACAATCACGAGGTCGTGAGGCACAACGAAATAACATTGCTGCCGCTAAACTAGTAGCTGAGATAATTACTTCCAGCCTTGGTCCCCGGGGGATGGATAAGATGCTTGTTGATTCAATAGGAGATATCACAATTACAAACGATGGTGCAACAATTCTAAAAGAAATGGATGTTCAACATCCTGCTGCCAAGATGATGGTAGAAGTTGCAAAGGCAACTGATAGCGAGGTCGGAGATGGAACCACCTCTGCAGTTGTATTTGCAGGCGCATTGTTAGAAAAAGCAGAGGACCTTATTGAGAATGATATTCATCCTGTAATAATTGCAGACGGCTACAAGAAAGCTTCTATGAAAGCTATATCGTTTCTAGGAGATATTGCACAAAAAGTTGATCCAAAGGATAGAAAAATACTCGAAAAAATCGCGACAACATCAATGTCTACAAAACTTGTCTCAATAGAAGCATCAGATCTTGCAATGTTAGTTGTTGATGCCGCACTAGCGGTTGTAACACAAAAAGATGGTGGTTTTAGTGTTGATCTAAATAACATCAAAGTAGAAAAAAAAACTGGCGGGTCCATTATGGATAGCAAGATGATAAATGGGATAGTTCTGGACAAGGAAATTGTCCATAGTGGAATGCCTAAAAAGATTGAAAATGCAAAGATAGCTCTGATTAGCGCTCCCCTTGAAATAGAAAAAACTGAATTTGAAGCAAAAATAAACATCTCCAGCCCAGAGCAAATAAAATCATTCATGGAAGAAGAACACAGTATTCTCAAAGCGATGGTAGATAAAATAAAATCCATCAATGCAAATGTAATTTTATGCCAAAAAGGAATTGATGACATTGCACAACATTACCTTTCCAAAGTAGGAATAGTTGCTGTGAGACGAATCAAAGAAAGTGATATGAGCAAGCTTGCAAAAGCAACAGGTGGTAGAATCGTGGGCAGTGTTAATGATTTAACTGAAAAAGATTTAGGTCAGGCACAAAACGTTGAGGAAAAAACAATAGAAAACGATAATTGGGTTTTCATTGAAGGTTGCAAAAATCCAAAGGCCGTTACTTTACTTCTTCGCAGTGGTTCTCAGAGAGTAATCGATGAAGCAGAAAGATCGATTCATGATGCATTGATGGTTGTAAAAGATGTAATTGAAAGCCCTTTGATAGTATATGGTGGCGGTGCACCTGAAATCTATGTTGCCACAAAATTAAGAGTGTGGGCACAGTCATTATCAGGAAGAGCACAACTTGCAGTTGAAAAGTTCGCAGAAGCCTTAGAATCTATACCAATTGCACTTGCAAGAAATTCAGGAATGAACCCAATAGATGCCATAACTCAACTTCATGCAAAGCATAATGCAGGAGAGAAATGGACAGGAATTGCGGTTACCGATGGTGGTGTAGTTGCAGATATGCAAAAATTTGAAATTATTGAACCCATAAAGGTAAAAGAACAAGTTATCAAATCAGCGACCGAAACCGCTAACATGATACTTAGAATTGATAATGTCATAGCTTCATCCAAAGCTACAAGTCCTCCGCCTGGACAGATGCCAAACATGGAAATGTAATCATTATCTATCGTAAGATTATGTGGAAATAAATTGGTTAATTTTTAAAAAACAACTAGAAAATATCTTTCTTGTCAACCTTTCTAATGGATGTCTTCCAACGCTTCTTACTTCGGTTTGAGAGATTTCTGATAATCTTGCTTCCAAGAGCATCAAAAACTTTTGAGAGATCCCAGCCAAGTTCTGAATAGCTATAATTCCTGTATGGGCTCATTACTCTTATTACGACTTGGTAATGACTTCTCCTGCTTTCCGGATTGTGTATGGTCTTGATATTGGCCTTGGCCTCTTCTACCTCGGGATATGACTTGATGAGATTTCTAATTATCTTGTCAAACTTTTCTTTTATTATCTGTGCATTGCCCAAATTTTCTGGCAATCCGACAATGTACAAGGGCACGTCACTTTTTATTCTTGTCTCAAGTATTCCTAACAAGTCCTTGTAAGTAATTATTCCATGTAGATTGTCCCATAAGGTAAGCAAGCAACATGAGGTGTCAGCCTTTAGCATTGCACTCATTACCGTGTTAATAGGTGCACTTGTAAGACAGTTTGGAACTCTGGTACTTCCAGCATTACCTATCTTAGATCCAAATCGCCTTTCAGTATTTGGCCCTCTCATACCACTTCCTATTCTTTCTTCAGGTTTAGCAAAATGTAGAAGATGCATAGATGTTAAGACTTGAGATATTTTTCCTCCACTGATCACAGGTAGATGATCTATTTTTTTCGTCGTCATTATTTGTCTTGCAGAGGAAAGTAATTCATTACTGCCAATAGTAATTGGATCTGGAGTAAGTATGTCACTTGCTGAGATCCAATTCAAATTCTCCTGATTTAATAGTCTGACTATTTCTTTTATGTTGACTGCTCCTATTATTTTCCTGTCTTCCACTACAGGAACTGCTCGCATTCTGTTGTGTGACATGATTGCAGCCGCTCTCTCTAAAGTATCACTTCTTTTTATGGTCTGAACCTTGTGTAATAAAGGGGAAATCTTCATGTTTGTGACATCTCGTGAGGTCAAAAGTTCTCTTGCATTTATGGTTGATACCTCACGACCATCCATACAAAATACATCGTAAGAGTCATCCCTGAGCATCATACCTATAATTTTAGAGACAGAAACAGTAGGTTCTATTGTAATTGCAGGTCCTACAATTCCAGAAACCTTGCGTTCACGAATATTCTTTAACTGTTCATACGTGGCTGAAGAACTCATTTCAGATGTCTCCTATTGTTATCATAATGCCTTCATTCTCTGAAACATTCGGAGGCCTATAAAAAGGTCACATTCGATTTTTATCTTGGATAATCATAATTGATAATTTCATTAAACGCGCTCTCTTACTGATTCATGATGGACTGTGGCAGATTATCACAATTGATATTGTAAGCGAATCTTAAATTAAACATAAAAGAAAGTGGTTTATGGTTAGAACTAAAATTAGACGAATCTTGGTTCCTCTTGATGGCTCAAAAAACTCGTTTAGAGGACTGGACACTGCTATATATCTTGCAAGGCAGTGTGGCGCAACTATAACAGGATTATTTGTCATGTCAATTTACCCAAAATCTTTTGTGCCAATAACATATGACAAGAAATACCTTATGAAGGCAGCTCGAGACTTTATGGCGGATGCGAAAAAACGTTCTGCTCAAAACGGTATAGTTTTTGTTGGAAAATCACTAATCGGAAAAGAATCTTCAGAGATAGTTGATTTTGCTACAAAAAACAAGTTTGATATCATAGTAATAGGCGCAAGAGGGTTTGGTAGTATAAAAGAAGTCTTTCTTGGAAGTGTTTCAAACGCAGTACTACATAAATCAAAGATTCCTGTACTCGTAGTAAAGTAGTGGATAATGATGAGCAACCTTGATGAAATAAGGGAAAAATTGACATCTAAAGAAGAGAGACTAAAGATTCTTGATGAGATAAACGACTTGACGTATTTTGGGCCGGTGGAACAAACCCTCAAAAAAATGTCAAAAAAGGAGGAAGAATACGAACAAATTACACTTCTGCATGACAGGGCAGAATATCTGAGAAATTTAGTTAATCTCTGTTTTGAAGAGCTTGAGAGACTAGAAGAGGAAAAATAACATTAGATGTGGATAGGTGTAAAATCCACTCAAAACACGTTTTTGTATGCAGTGCACGGCAACGCAGTCCTACTCGTTATATCAAGTCGTACTAATAGAGATACCATGCAAGTCTTACTACAGACAAAACCCGTGCAGGAAGAGACAACAAAAACTGTCTTGCTTGAGATCTTGGCTGACAAGTATTCACGTGCCATACTAGAATCGACACTTGACATGCCAAAATCAACCATCGACCTAAGTATAGAATGTGGCATTCCAATCAGTACTACATATAGAAGAGTACAATTGCTACACAATAACAAATTACTTGGTATATCAGGCTCAATTAGTGAAGACGGTAAAAAGTACTTCTTGTACAAATCAAAGATCAAGTCCATTGTAACATGTTTCAAAAGTGGATCCCTTGATGTAGAAATTGTTTCTAACTCTGATTAAAGTAATTAGAAACAGCCAACACTTTTTCATATAAAAAATTTCAATCTTGGTAATTATATTACTCCTTTAAATTCATTGCAAGAAAAGTAATGTAGTGAGAATACAAAAGTATCAATACGTCATTCTAGTATCATGGGAATAGGCATGAATTTGGACTATGATTTCTTACTAAAGAAGCAAGTATCTGTGATAAAAGATACCATAGGTGTTATGTTAAAGAACGCAAAATATGGTAATCATCAAGATTTTCTTCAAAATATACGAAGAATAAATGATGCGGCATCAAAGATAGAAGTACAGCTAAATACAGGTGTGCCTCCACCTAGCATGAAAAAATATAGTAAAATATTGGTACCATATGATAATTCGAAATATTCCAAGAAAGCTCTCATTGAAGCAATTGGTATGGCAGAAGAGTTCGGTTCAGAGTTGCACATTATAAATGTCATCAGTGTGCCAACAGACCAATCGCCTACAATAATACAAGATCAGGTGAACAAGAATCTCAAAAAACTTGATAGGAATATCTTAAGGTCACAAATGACTCATGCCAATAAGATTCTTCAAGAAAAGATGAAGGCATGCAAGCGATATGGAGTTAATGTTTCCTGTGACGTAATACCTGGAAGACCTGTTGAGTCCATACTGAAATTTGCAAGAGAGAACAAGATAGATCTAATAGTTATTGGTAGTAGAGGCTTGACTAGGCTGAACAAACTCATGGCGCTTGGCAGCGTAAGTAGAAGAATTGCAGAAGAGGCCAAATGCCCAGTTATGATTATCAGGTGATTTATTTCTCAGATATGCACTCGACGAAGATGAAACATAATCATTGAGGCCTAAGACGGCCCCATTTTGCCAAGGCATCTCCAAGTTCTTTATGTGACTTTGCGTATTGATAGAGTGGAATTTTTTGCATTGTGGCTTCAATAGACTGCATTGCAGCACGTGCTCCATCACAAGTACCATTTGGATGACCGTGTATCCCACCACTCACAAGCAGCACTATGTTATTTCCCATTATTTTCAATACATCGGGTATGATTCCAGGGTGTATGCCTCCAGACGAGACTGGAAAAACTGGCTTGATATTGCTCCAATTTTGGTTTAGACTGGTAGATCTTTTGCTGCTTTGGTTGCTGGTAATCTCCTTTTTTATATCTAAAACCTCATGGCGTGTTCCAGCTAGTTTTCCTATCACAGTTCCTATGTGAAGCTGGTCTACTCCTATCAATCGACAGATCTTGGCAAGAAACAGCATTGATATGCCATGTCTTGGATTTCTGTCAAATGCAGCATGCATTGCTCTATGTGCATGTATTGCCAGCTTATAGTCGTGACACACTTCACGCAAAGTTTGCAATGCTGACATGCCTACTGTAACCACATCTATCATTGCATATTCAAAACCAAAATCATGCAACATTTTAGCTCGCTTTATCATGAGACTAGTTTCTCCAGTTATGTTAATCAGTGCTGATTTTCTTTCACCGCTCTCTTTTTCAGCTCTCTCTCGCATCTTAGCACAAATCTTTACACGTTGTTCAAATTTGTTGAACTGTGTTGATGTAAGGTTTTCATCATCTTTTACCAAGTCAAACCCTCCAATCCATGTCTCATAGGCAATCATTGCATGTTCTTCAGCACTCCATCCTATCTTGGGTTTTGCCACTGCCCCTGTAATTGGTCTCTTTTTTACTTTTAGAATTCTTCTAATGCCTTCTATCCCAAATTCTGGTCCTCTGAATTGTTTGGTATATTGAATAGGCAAAGATATATCCACAAGTCTGAGATTTTCCAATGCCTTCATCCCAAAAATGTTTCCTGCAACCCCGCTTAACAACTGGGATACGTTTCCCGGTTCCCAGATCTCGATTGGATATGCAACCTTTACAAAATTACCATTTATCTCAAAAGAAGTGGCCATTACTTTTTTTATTGTTTTTGGCAACTTGGTCAGTGTTGTCCATGTTCCAGCTGAGCTTTCAGAGGCTATTCTACCAGCTGCTTCAACAAGCGATACCTTAGTAGATGGTTCAAATCTGAAAAGACAGATCACATCAGTTTTACTTGGCTTGTACTTTAAATCAACAAAGTCTTTGTACCAATCGATGTGTTTCATAAAATCTTCCTCAACTGATTCTTTGTCAAGATTCCTTCCTCATTTATTACGGCAGTAACATATTTCCATGGAGTTATGTCGAAGGCTGGATTTCGTATCTTTATTCTCTCTAGTCCTTTTTTATTTATTATTTTTCTGTATATCTCGTTTGCAGGACGTTCCTCGATCTCAAACTTCTTCCTCCTATCTATCTTGAGCGAGCTGGCTATCACATAGAATGGCTTGGCTGCATCATTTGCTGCCTGCGCAAGAAGGCTGGTTCCTATCTTGTTAACCAATCCTTCTTTTCTTAATGCATCTGCACCAACAATTATCATGTCTGTATGTTTTATGAAAAACCCGATTGCATTGTCATCAATTAGGGTCACAGGTATTCCGACTTTTACTAGCTCTTTTGCTGTTCTGACACCTTGTTCTAAAGGCTCTGTCTCACACGCGATCACAAAAAACCTCTTTTTGTGTTTTATCCATGCATGTTTGATAAATGACATTGCCTCA
>Ga0187815_10001727_pt1 | contig 10261 bp, 8 predicted proteins | sample NC_S_5_FD_132962 | JGI IMG/M metagenome (GOLD analysis project Ga0187815, IMG submission 132962) | Wetland sediment microbial communities from Neuse River Estuary, North Carolina, USA - ASW-S_5 | ecosystem: Environmental > Aquatic > Freshwater > Wetlands > Sediment | place: USA: North Carolina...
CGCTGGAAGGAAAACGCTTCCTGGTAGACCAGGATCGACAGCGTGCGCGTTGAGTTGGCGGGGCCGCCCCGGGTCATCACCCAGATGATGTCGAACACCTTGAAGGCCTCGATGGTGCGCAGCACCAGCGCCACCATCAGCGGTCCGGCGAGATAGGGCAGGATGACGAATCGGAAGCGCGACCAGGCGCCGGCGCCGTCCACCATGGAGGCTGCGGTGATGTCGCGCGGCACGGCCTGCAATGCGGCGAGCGCGATTAGCGCCACGAGGGGAAAATTCTTCCAGGTGTCGGCGAGGATGAGCGCGGCAAGCGCGGTACCCGGCTCGCCGAGCCAGGAGCGATAGGCGTCGAGAAGTCCGATCTGGGTGAGCGCTGCGTTCAGCGCACCGTACTCGGGATTGTAGATCAGCCGCCACAGCGTGGCGTTGACGACGGTGGGCAGCGCCCAGGGCAATATCATCAGCGCCCGCAGCACGGTGCGGCCGTAGAATTGCTGGTTGAGCAGCAGGGCGGCAGCGACGCCCACGACCATCTCGGCCGCCACGGAAATGACGGCGAACCAGGTGGTGGTGATCAGCGTGCGCTGGAAGCCGGCGTTCGCCAGCATCTTCGTATAGTTGCCGAAGCCGACGAAGTTGCCGGACGTACCGACCAGCTTGGCATCTGTGAAGGAAAGCCGCACCGTGTCCACCAGCGGCCAGCCGATGACCGCCACCATGACGACCAGCAGCGGCAGCATCAGAAGCCATGCGCGCGTGTTGATCCAGCTACTGGACATGAGGCGGAACCTGATCGAACCCAAAAACAGATACGGGCGGCGTCGAGAGAACGCCGCCCGCCAATTCAGCTTAGACTATCAAAGGCCGCTGTTCTCCGCAGCGGTATTGAGTGCGTCTTCCGGCGTCGACTGGCCAAGCAGGGCTTCCTGGATGGCGCTCTGCAGCGCGGTGGACAGCTCCTGGTACTTCGGCGTGGTCGGGCGCGGATACATGGCGCCCAGCGCGAGCTTGGCGGCGGCGATCATGTCTTCCTGGCCGGCGCTGACGGCCGGATCGTCATAGGACGAAGTCCAGATCGGCAGGCTGAGCTTGGCGTAGGCGTTCTGGGTCGCCTGCGAGGTCATGTACTCGATGTACTTCCAGGCTTCGTCCTGATGCTGGCTGGTGGTGGTGATGCCCAGGCCCATCGAGCCGTTGACGGCCGAAACCTCGCTCTTGCCGTCGACGCCCGGGGCGGGCACGACGCCGATCTTGCCGGCAACCTTGCTCTCCTTGGGGTCGTTGGCCATGTTGTACATGTAGGTCCAGTTCAGGGCGAAGGCGGCCTCGCCGTTCTGGAACACGCGGCGCACGTCCTCTTCGAGGAATTCCTTCGAGTTCGGATTGGTGAGGCCGGACTTGTAGGATTCCACCATGTAGTTCAGCGCATCCAGGCCGCCATCGGTCTGGAAGGCCGGCTTGCCGTCCTTCAGGAAGTCGCCCTTATAGGCACTGACCAGCGTGGTGTAGTCGCAGATCACGGCCTCGGCCTGCGACCAGCTCCAGGAGATCGGCGTGTCGAGAATGCCCTTTTCCTTGATGATCTTGGCCTGCTCGGCGAGCTCGTCCCAGGTCTTCGGCGGGTTCTTGATACCGGCTTTCTCAAGAATTTCCTTGTTGTAGAAGAGATACTTCGTGTCGAGGATCCACGGCAGGCCGTAGCGCTTGCCCTCATATTCGACCGTGGTCCAGGCGCCCGGCAGCACGCCGTCCTTCATTTCGGGGGTGATGCGGTCGGAGACGTCGACCAGCACGTTGTTGGTGGCGTATTCGGCCGGCCAGATCACGTCGAACAGCACGACGTCATAGCCGCCGCCCGAACCCTGTGCGAGCACGGTCTTGTCGTGCAGGCCCTCATAGGGAACGAATTCGATATTGACGGTGATGTCCGGATTGGCCTTGGTGAAGGCATCCGTCATCGCGCGCACATCCGCCTCGCTATAGGCAGCCTGCGCCATGAAAAGCGCGTTGAGCTTGGTTTCCGCATGCGCGACACCGCCAAGCGCCGCGCTGAAAATCGTTGCCGCGAGAAGCGCGGTCTTCATGGATTTCAACATCTGTTCTCCTCCACCACCTGTTACCTGACCGTCTGATATCGAGTTTTGACCAATGCGGCCTTGCGCGCAACAGAGCCGGGCGACGGATTCGCGGCTTGCGTCCTGCTCGCCGCACCATTTTGCTCGGAAAGCTTGCGCTCCCGCATTAAATCAATTGTCTTGAAATATTCCTTGATGAATATTGAAACCCTGTCAAGAGGGGTGGTGATGAACGAGACGCGGCAGATCCGGGCGAAGAGCGGCACCAATCTGGGCGGTGCGAGCGCGCATAACCGAAGGGTCATGATCGATGCGCTGCGCGTGAACGGGCCGCTGTCGCGCGCCGATCTTGCGCGGGCGACGCGACTGACGCCGCAAACCGTCTCCAACATCATCGAGGAACTGTCGCGCGACGGGCTGGTGACGTCGCAGGAGATCGTGCGCAAGGGCAGGGGGCAACCGGCCACGCCCTACCGGCTGGTGCCCGAGGGGGCCTTCGCCATCGGCTTGCAGATCGACCGTCACGTGACGCGCGTGGTGGTGGTGAACCTGCTCGGCGAGGCCCTGGTGAAAATGGAGACGAAGCTGCCGGAAGGCGGCCCGGCGGAGGGCGTGAAAGCTGTGCTGGATCTCGTCGCGTGCGCGCGCGCTGCACTCGCGGACCTGCAGCCGCATGGGCAAGCGCGACTCGTCGGCCTCAGCATCGCCATGCCGGGACCGTTCGAGATCGATACGGACTATGGCGACCCCTGGATGATGACCGCCTGGCAGGCCTTTCCGCTGGTGGAGACCATTGCTGCACAAACCGGGCTGGAAGTGGCGTTGCAGAACGACTCGGCCGCTGCCGCAGTCGCCGAGAAGATGGTCGGCGCCGCCAATGGGCTCGACCACGCCATATGCATTTTCCTCGGCTACGGCCTTGGCGCGGGGCTGATCGTCAATGGCGAGCACTATGGCGGTGCCTACGGCAATGCCGGCGAGATCGGCATGATGCTGGCGCTGGCGCCCCGAAGCGCCGATATCGCGCCGCTTGAGCACGTGGCCTCGATCGCTTCGCTGTGCAAGGCGCTGGAACTCGATCCGGCCGACCCCGACCTTTTCAATGCCATCGCGGCCGCCATCGCTGGCAACGACATGCGCATGCTGGCCTGGCTCGACACCGCGGCCGAGCGCCTGCGCTGGACCGTGCAACTCCTGGAATCGACTTTCGACCCGCAGACGATCATCCTGTGCGGAAGCGCGCCGCGATCGTTGCTGGAAGCGCTGGTGGCGCGCATGCACCCGCTGCTGCCCTCGGTATCGGAGCGCCGCGAGCGCTTTCCCCAGGAGCGGCTGCGGCCGGGCCTCGGCGACCGCTGGGCAGTCGCGCTAGGGGCCGCCGCCGAACCGATCTCGCGCGCCTTCGATCCGCGCTTCTCGGCAATCCTGAAATCCCGCCCCTAGGACCCGCTGCGGACCAACTCGCCCCACGACGCTTCATCGCTTACGCAAACGCCGGATACCCCATTTGGGGTGGGCACATTGCACCGGCCATGGCTATACTCCTTCACGGGGACATCGCAGAATGGAGATCGCGCCATTTGATGCGGACCATTCCGCCGATGAGCAGATATCCGTTCCGAAGGGGTGAGGGATGGATATTGACCTGATAGGCCTCGACAAAGACAGAAGTCTCGAGGCGGCGCTGGACATCACGCTTTGGCCGCAGATTCTCAAAGACATTGCGGCCGCGACAAACTCATACGGAGCCAATATCATACCTGCCGCGGAGCGTGCCCGCGCTCTCGTCGTGACCACTGACTCGATTCCCCCGGCATTCGAGGACTATTTCAACGACGGCTGGTACGAAAATGAATGGCGCCTGCGCGCACTGCCGCTCTTGGCGCGCAATGGTACCGCCTGCGACCAGCAATAACACCTCCCGCGACGACTTCGAGAAGCACGGCTACTACAAGTTCCACGCAAAGTACGGCATCGGGCGCTCCTGCATGGTCGGCTTTTCCTCGCAGGACGACTTGCTGTGCCTGACACTCCACAGAAAGCTCTCCCAGAATTTCTTTGACGAGGAAGAAACGGCGGTTCTGAAGGTCATGAGAGATAGGTTGAACGTATCGGCCACCATGATGCGCCATCTCTCGCAGACCAGAGTCACCGGCATGTCCGATGCGTTCGAGATGGCGGGGACGGCGGCTATATTCTTCAACCGGTTCTCGAAGATAACCCATGTAAATACCACTGCAGCCAAGCTTTTAGGGCGGGAGCTGCAAGTGGTGCGAGGCGAGATGCGCTCCATCAATCGCGAGGAGACCGCACGCATTCGGGAACGGATGAAATCGGTGATCAGCGAGCGCTGGCTGCAGCCTGGTTCCGACGCCGGGCCGCTCACGGTCCGGCGCGAAGGGCGAAGGCCTATCGTCATGCGCATCCAGCGGCTTGGCGGAAATCTCCCGGACTTCTTCGCCCATTCGGTCGGCGTATGCCTGCTGGAAGACCCCGAAGTCATACAGCCCACGGCGACGCAGACGCTGCGCCAGCTCTTCGGCCTGACGCCGACAGAAGCGCGCCTGGTGGCAAGCCTGAGCGAAGGCCTTTCCCTGAAGGAAATCGCTGAACGCTCATTCCAATCCTACCAGACCGTGCGGACGCATCTGAAATCGATCTTCAGCAAAACTGAAACCGGAAGACAGGCAGAACTCGTGGCGCTTGTCGCGAGGCTGAAGGCTGCCAGGGAGATCAGCGACGAATAGTGATAGTGGCTGCACGGTCGGGCAGTCATTGGTTTCATGATTAAGTTCCATAATGTATGTTATGCGACTTATTCTTGCTTGAAATGCGGAGATGCCGATGGCTACGGGACGGCCCGACGCGCGTGCCTCCCCTTGCCAGGATCGGTTTGCTCGTCGCTGTCCTGCCATCCACAAGCTTGCCGGTGACGCGGCATCCGGCGAATCTGCTATGAGGCAGCGTCCTTCTGATTCCCGGTGCAGACCGTCTTGATCGCCGATCCCGTCCACATCCTGAAAACCGTTTATGGCTACGATGCCTTTCGCGGGCCTCAGGCGCGGATCGTGCAGCATGTGACGGCAGGCAACAATGCCTTCGTCCTGATGCCGACGGGAGGCGGCAAGTCGCTGTGCTACCAGATCCCGGCCATGGCGCGGCCGGGCGTGGGGCTCGTCGTCTCGCCGCTGATCGCGCTGATGGCGGACCAGGTGACGGCCTTGCGCGAAGCGGGCGTGAACGCGGCGGCACTCAATTCCGACCTGCCGAGCGATGAGCGGCGCGCCCTGTGGCGCGACATATATGGCGGTGCGCTGGACCTTCTCTATGTGGCGCCGGAAACGCTGCTCAGGCCCGAGGTTCTGGAGCGGCTCAGCCAGGTCCGGCTGTCGCTGATCGCCATCGACGAAGCGCATTGCCTGTCGCAATGGGGGCATGATTTCCGCCCCTCCTACCGCCAACTCGACGCTTTGGTCGCGCGGTTTCCCGACACGCCGCGCATGGCGCTGACTGCCACCGCCGACGCCCCTACCCGGGCCGAGATCCTGGCGCATCTCAAGATTGCGGAAAGCGACGCCTTCATTGCCGGCTTCGACCGTCCCAATATCCGCTATGCGATCCAGGAGAAAGACAATCCGCGGGCGCAGTTGAAGCGGTTCCTGAAGGACCATGAGGGCGAGAGCGGCATCGTCTACTGCCTGTCGAAGCGCAAGACTGAGGAGACGGCCGCCTGGCTCTGCGCGCAGGGCTATGATGCGCTGTCCTATCACGGCGGCATGGACAAGGACGCACGCGCGGCCAATCAGGCGCGCTTCCAGCGCGACGAAGCCGTCATCATGGTCGCCACCATCGCCTTCGGCATGGGCATCGACAAGCCGGACGTACGCTTCGTCGCCCATGTCGACCTGCCCGGCAGCATCGAGGCCTATTATCAGGAGACCGGGCGGGCCGGGCGCGACGGCCTGCCTTCCGATGTGCTGATGCTCTATGGCTACGAGGACATCGCGCTGCGCAGCCGCTTCATCGAGGAATCGGATGCGCCCGAACCGCGCAAGCGCATGGAACGGCAGAAGCTCGATGCGCTGCTGGGGCTGGCCGAGACAGCCCGATGCCGACGCCAGGTGCTGCTGTCCTATTTCGGCGACGCTTGCGAGCCCTGCGGCAACTGCGACACCTGCGCTGAGCCGCCGCGATTGTTCGACGGGACGGTTGCCGCACAGAAGGCGCTGTCCTGCATCTACCGGACCGGCGAACGTTTCGGCCAGGCCTATATCGTCGATGTGCTTCTGGGCGCGGAAGACGAGCGTATCGGACGGCTCGGTCACGACCGCATCTCAACCTACGGCATCGGCAAGGAGCATGACGGCCGCACCTGGCGCGCGATCCTGCGTCAGTTGATTGCGCTACGGCTGGTCGAGGTCGACCTGAGCGGCCATGGCGGGCTGTCGATCTCCGAGGCGGGGCGCGAGTTCCTGCGTGAAAAGCCCGTGCTTATGCTGCGGGTGCCGTCAAGGCCGCGCGCCGGCCGGCAACAGGCCGCTGGCAGCCGGACCGCCCCTGCCCTGCCCGACGCCGACCGCACCCTGTTCCAGGCACTGCGTGAAAAGCGCATGGAAATCGCCCGGCTGCAAAACGTGCCGCCCTATGTGATCTTCCATGACAAGACGCTGATCGAACTGGCCGCCGCCCGTCCCGCCTCGCGTTCGGAGATGGCACAGGTTCCAGGCGTCGGCGAGGCCAAGCTGGAGCGCTACGGCCCCGCTTTCCTGGCAGTGATTGCCGGGCATGAAGAGTAGCAGAAGAACCCGTTCGATGGCGACTGGTGAAGACCGAAGCCCCCTGCCGGGTGGGTAGCCGAGGCGCACCTGAACTGCTATTTGCCGGTTGCTTCGTTTCTTGAAAACTTACTTGGGCAAACCGGGTGTTTGGGGCTTAGCCCTTCTTAATCCTTGTCAGCCGGCAAAGCCATCGCCTACCAAGCGAATAGAGAAACGCGGACGATTGGCCGAAGGCGCCGGCCAAGCAGATGCATGCTTTTGTCGCCAGCAGGACCGGGACGGGCATTCGATGAGGATTTGGAACAAACTAAGCTCTGCGGCACTTGCGACTGTCTTGATGGTCGGGCCGATGCTCATCAACGAGACACGCGCCGACAGCATGGTTGTCGTGCCGGCAGGCAACAGGTCCGCAACGCAGCCGCCGATCCCCAACACGTCCGCGCTGCGCGCACGCGCCTTCAACACCACCTACGACGCCAAATACGCCCAGGTAACCGCGTTGCTGCGGCGGGAAACCAAGCTGATGGCGCAGATCAAGAAAGCGGCGGCCGCTTACTCGATCGACCCGATCCATATCGTCGGCGCCCTGGTCGGCGAGCATACATACAATGTCAGTGCCGTCGGCACCGTGCAAACCTACTATGTCAAGGCGATGGCCTATGCCAATGCCGACTTTGCCTTCCGCTACAAGGGCGTGTCGGTGCAGGCTTTCCTCGAGCGGCCGGAGTTCAAGCCCTGCGCGTCCGAGCAAGGCAGTGCCAGGCAGTGGAGTTGCAGCGATCAGGTGTGGGACAATGTCTTTCGCGGCAAGACTGTCGATGGCGTCGCCTACGAGGCGTTGACCTTTCAGCGTGCCTTCTTCCAGCCCTTCTATGCCGGGCAGACCTTCGGCCTCGGCCAGATCAGCCCGCTGACGGCACTCCAAGTGACCGACATGGTCAACAAGGTGAGCGGCTTCGACAAGCTGACGCCGGACCGGCCGCAGGCGATCTATCGCGACATCATGGATCCGGACCGCGCCATCATCTATATCGCCGCGATCGTGCGCGATGCCATGGACGCCTATTCCGAGCAGGGTTTCGACATTTCCGGCAATCCCGGAATTACCGCTACGCTGTACAATGTCGGCCAGCCCCGGCGGCGCGCGGCCGAATTGCGGGCGGCTGTGGCAAGCGGCGACCGAAAGCTGCCGACCGAAAACTACTATGGCTGGCTGATAAACGAGAAGCTCGACGAGCTTCAGGCGCTTCTGGTCAGCGGCTGATACCTGGAGCCGTCCCGCCCCGAAGATCCGCGCGAGCGAAAGCCGTGGGCTTTCGGACAAGATGGCGCTCCGCGAACAAAACTCGGCAGAGCCGCAACGGCAAGGGCGGTTTCCTCCTCCAATAGCAGCCTCTGCCACCAGGAGGGATCGAACGGCAAGGTTCCACCCTTTGCGGAAGCTTCTGAACGCGGTAGCCTGATGCACCGAGTGATCCGGGAAAATGGAGACCCGCTGAAATGAGCAGGCATGCTGTCACGCTTTACGTGGTGGCGATGGCAGCGATCATAGTCGGTGTGGATTTTCTGTTCCTCAGAGATCGATTCTGGGAACGGCTGGCCGTCAATATTGGAATAGTTTTTGTGTTTGCCGTTTTTTACCTGCTCTTCCTTCGGCGTATCTGAACGAGCCGCTTTTGAGTGCAGCTGACCGTAAGGTCAGGTTCACCGCCCTCCCCGCAACCTTCCTTTGTCGCTCCCAAACCTGTTGCGGCGCGGTCGCCAACTTTGGCCGGCAGCACTAAAACTGGAGTTCCGAACGGGTTCTGAGTTTGAAACGCCCCTAGCATGCGATTCAGCAGATTGCCGACCGCCGCTACTTCAGCCCCAACTTTCTCCTCAGTTCTGCGTTCTCCTTGCGCAGACGCTCCGCGAGCAAGTTCTTCAGCCGCTTGTTTTCTTCCTCGAGCGCAAGCAGATCCTTCAGATCGTTATTCTCCGAGACGGATGCCGAGGCCTTCTTCCAATGATAATAGGTCTGCTCCGATATGCCGACCTTCTTGATCGCGTTTCTGATGCTCTCGCCGCGACCGATCGACTGCTCGATTTCGCTCAGCTTCTGAGCGCGTTCCTTTTCGGAGTAGACCTTTCGGCCGGTTCGTACCGCTGCCGTTGGGGATTCAGCCGCCTGGGATGCCGGCTTGGCCCTACCCTTGCGGACAGGTGGCTTGGGTTCAGCCTTTGCCTTTCGCGATCGCGGGGCCCGTTTCTTCGTTTCAGGTGCCTCAACCTTAGTGGCGCTCTGTGCTGGTTCAGCTTCCTGAGGGTCGGCCATGTGGTACTCCACTAGGGGTTTGTAGCTGTCCTCAGAATCAATGGATATCTCATTAGAGTCAATAAGCGGGAAGTTTGGCCATTCGATAGAAGCCGACTCTTTTGTTGTTTCGGCGACAAGCACAGACAAATCGACATCGCCCCATATCGAACGACTTCGCTTTTGAAGACCGCGCTTCTGTTTGACCTCCACGGTGAACGGTCGAGTTTGCCGCTTCATAAGTTTCCTTTCTTGGAAGAAGCGACTTGGCAAGGAGGTCGCTGTCTGGCGAGCACTCAACCTACTGGCACTTATCTCTGGCGTCGATATTCTACTTCCGCCAGGTCGTGTGCGCCTCCACCGTCGTTGGACGGTTAACGCTCTGGAGCGACGCCACCGGCGCGCCGGCGATGCGCCCCATCACGGCGCTGGCAAGTTCGGCGCCCGCCAGCCGCACGTCCTCGTTCACCACATAGAGCTGCGGCCGCAGCAGATGCAGCAGTCGCGACGATTGCTTGGAGACGATGTCGAGGTCCGTGCCGATGCTGAGACCGGCGTCCTCAACACCAGCCACCAGGGCGAAGGCCGAGGCGCTGGCACCGGAGACGATGCCGTCCGGCCTGAGCGGGCGACGCATCAGCTCGGTGGTGCGCGCGCGGATATGCTCGATCGAGTGATCGACGGTCGCGGTCGGAAACGGCACCTCGCTTAGGCCGCAATCGGCAAGCGCATCGGCGAATCCGTCGCGCATATGGTGGTAGTAGCTGAGATTGGCGGGCGGAGCGAGCAACGCCAGGCGGCGACGCCCGAACGCTGCCAGCTTTCGCACCGCCTCGACGGCAAAGGCGTAGTTGTCGAAGTCGTGGTAGGGATGCTCGATGCCCATGTCGGTGCGACCATGGGTGGCGAAGGGAAAATTGTGCTCGCTCATGTAGCGCACACGCTTGTCGTCGGGCTCGGTGCGCGAAATGATGATGCCGTCGGCGGAGGCCGTCTCCACGATATAGCGAACCGGCTCAAGGGGATCGTTGTTGCGCGAATAGGGCGTGACGATGAGGTGGTAGGGCGTTGCGGCGAGCGCCTCCGAAATGCCGTAGATCATGTCGGAGACGAAG
>Ga0187815_10001728_pt1 | contig 10257 bp, 8 predicted proteins | sample NC_S_5_FD_132962 | JGI IMG/M metagenome (GOLD analysis project Ga0187815, IMG submission 132962) | Wetland sediment microbial communities from Neuse River Estuary, North Carolina, USA - ASW-S_5 | ecosystem: Environmental > Aquatic > Freshwater > Wetlands > Sediment | place: USA: North Carolina...
CCGCCCGCACCACCGGCGCCGCCGCCGGCCAAGGCCGTCGCTCAGCCCGCCCCCAAGCCTGTCGTCAAGCCTGCGGTCAAGCCCGCCGCGGCCGTGGCGGCAACGCCGACCGCCGAGCAGCAGGGCGCGATGCGCGCCGCCTGCCGTGGCGACTTCATGGCCAAATGCGCCGGCGTGCAGCCCGGCGGCAAGGAGGCGCTCGCCTGCCTGCAGGGCCACGTGACGACGTTGTCGGCCTCCTGCAAGAAGGTCGTCGCCGCGACCATGGCCGCGCCGGGCGCAGCGCCCGCCGCTGCGGCCGCGGTCCCGGCCGCACCCGCCGCGCCGGTCGCCGGTCCGGACCCGGCGAAGCTGAAGGCCATGAAGTTCACCTGCCGCGGCGACTTCCGCAAGCTCTGCAAGAACGTGCCGGAAGGGCCCGACGCGCTCACCTGCCTCCAGCGCAACGACGCGCGACTGTCGGCGAACTGCCGCACCTCGCTCGCCGACCTCGTGCAGTCGATGCCGGAGGGCGCCGCCATGCCCGCGCCGGTGCCGGCGGCGGTGAAGCCGGCGCCGGTGCCGCATCCGCCGAAGGCGCCGGTCATTGACGCCGCGGTGATGCTGCGCGCCTGCAAGCTCGACCTGGTCCGCCATTGCCACGGCGTCGGTGTCGGCGACGGCAAGGTGATCGCCTGCCTCACCGCGCACGAGGACGACCTCACCTTCCGCTGTCGCACGGCGATGAAGGTGACCAAGCCGCTGCACTGAGGGCGAGAACCGCCACAAGCACTGCGGGCCCCCTCTCCCCTGTGGGGAGAGGGTTGGGGTGAGGGGGATCCTGACGCGGTGAGTTTGTAACCCCTCACCCGGATCGCTTCGCGATCCGACCTCTCCCTATGGGAGAGGTAAAGAGGTTCACGCGTTGGTGATCTCGCCGGCCATGTAGGCGGGCAGCCAGCCCTCGAATTTGCCGCGCAGGTCGGCCACCGCCAGCGGCCGCTCGCCGGCGAGCGCGAGCGCCGTGCCGCCAGTGACGCCGAGCCGCCACACCGGCACGCTCGCCGCGCGCGCGCGCGCCAGCACCGCCTCGACCTTCGCCGCCGGCACCGTGACCACGTAGCGCGCCTGGTCCTCGCCGAACCAGAAGGCGTGCGCCGGAATGTCGTCGGGCGCGGCGTCGAGCACGGCGCCGATGCCGGAGGCGATCGCCATCTCGGCGATCGTGACGAGAAGCCCGCCGTCGGAGACGTCGTGCACCGCGCTCGCGGTACCCTCGAGGATGAGCGCGCGCACCAGGTCGCCGTTCTCGCGCTCCTCGGTGAGATCGACCGGCGGCGGCGCGCCGTCCTCGCGCGCGCACAGTTCGCGCAGATACATCGACTGGCCGAGCCAGCCCGTGGTCTCGCCGACGACGAGGATCGCGTCGCCCTCGTGCTTGAAGGCGATGGTCGCCGAGGCGGTGAAGTCCTCGAGCAGCCCAACGCCGCCGATCGACGGCGTCGGCAGGATGCCCTTGCCGTTGGTCTCGTTGTAGAGCGAGACGTTGCCGGACACGACCGGGAAATCGAGCGCCTTGCAAGCCTCGGCGATGCCGCGCACGCAGCCGACGAACTGGCCCATGATCTCCGGCTTTTCCGGATTGCCGAAATTGAGATTGTCGGTGATGGCGAGCGGCCGCGCGCCGACCGCGGTGAGATTGCGCCAGCATTCGGCGACGGCCTGCTTGCCGCCTTCGAACGGATCGGCCTCGCAGTAGCGCGGCGTCACGTCGGTGGTCATCGCCAGCGCCTTCGGCCCGTCCTCGACGCGCACCACCGCGGCGTCGCCGCCCGGGCGCTGCACGGTGTTGCCGCCGATGACGTGGTCGTATTGCTCCCACACCCAGCGCTTGGAGCAAAGATCGGGCGTCGCCAGCAGCATCTCGAGCGCGTCGGCGGTCGCGTGCGGCGCGGGCACGCTCGCCGCGTCCACTTCGTCCGGCTTCACGCCGGTGACGAAGGGGCGCTTGTATTCCGGCGCCTGGCTGCCGAGCTCCTTGATCGGCAGGTCGGCCATCACCTCGCCGCGGTGCTTGACGATGAAGCGCCTGGTCGGCGTCGTCTCGCCGACGATGGCGAAGTCGAGCCCCCATTTGCGGAAGATCGCTTCCGCCTCCTTTTCCTTCTCCGGCTTGAGCACCATGAGCATGCGCTCCTGGCTCTCCGAGAGCATCATCTCGTAGGCGGTCATGCCCTCTTCGCGGCACGGCACCTTGTCGAGATCGAGCGTGACGCCGAGATCGCCCTTGGCGCCCATCTCGGTCGCCGACGAGGTCAGCCCCGCCGCGCCCATGTCCTGGATGGCGATGACGCAGCCTTTGGCCATGATCTCGAGGCAGGCCTCGAGCAGCAGCTTCTCGGAGAAGGGATCGCCGACCTGCACCGTCGGCCGCTTTTCCTCGGCGTCGGCGCCGAACTCGGCCGAGGCCATCGTGGCGCCGTGGATGCCGTCGCGGCCGGTCTTGGAGCCGAGATAGACGATCGGCATGCCGACGCCGGAGGCGGCCGCGTAGAAGATCTGGTCCGTGCGCGCTATGCCGACCGCCATCGCGTTGACCAGGCAGTTGCCGTCGTAGCGCGTGTGGAAGCGCACCGATCCCGCGACCGTCGGCACGCCGAACGAGTTGCCGTAGCCGCCGATGCCGGCGACGACGCCGGCAACGAGATGGCGCGTCTTGGCATGCTCGGGCGCACCAAAGGAGAGCGCGTTGAGGCACGCGATCGGCCGCGCCCCCATGGTGAACACGTCGCGGAGGATGCCGCCGACGCCGGTCGCCGCGCCCTGATAGGGCTCGATGTAGCTCGGGTGGTTGTGGCTCTCCATCTTGAAGACGCAGGCGAGCCCGTCGCCGATGTCGATGACGCCGGCGTTCTCGCCCGGGCCCTGGATCACCCACGGCGCCTTGGTCGGCAGGCCGCGCAGATGCACCTTCGAGGACTTGTACGAGCAGTGCTCGTTCCACATCGCCGAGAAGATGCCGAGCTCGGTCAGCGTCGGCTCGCGGCCGATGAGCCCGAGGATGCGCTCGTACTCGTCGGCCTTGAGGCCGTGTTCGGCGACGAGTTCGGGGGTGATAGCGAGTTTATTGGAACCCATTAGCCCTGATCTTCGAGAATGGCCTTGCGATCGCGAAGGCGCGCCTCGTGCTATTGCGTGAGATATTTCTGGAACCACGCCAACGAATCCTTCCAGGATTCGTCCGCAGCAGTCTGATTAAATCGGGTGACCGTACCAAAGCGAGTTCTTCCGCCCGGCGGATGATATTTGGAGTCCCGTTCGAACATATGCACCGCGCCCGGATAGATCTTCAGCGCGTAATTTTTCTTCGCCTTGTCCAAGGCCTTGGTCATCTCCCGGGTCTGCTCGGGACTGGTCTCATCGTCATTGCCGCCCTGGAGCAATAGAACCGCACCGCCGATCTTGGCGGCCTCCTGGACCGGCGACGGCATGCCGAGGCCGGTCCGCAACTGCGCCTGCCGAACCGCGTCCGCGAATTTCGAGGTTTGAACGTTGTAAGTGCCATAATAGGAAACGACCGCCTTGACGGCGTCCGGCCGCAATGCAGCGACCAGCAAGGCCTTGCTGCCGCCGAGCGAGAACCCCACCACACCGACCGGCCTGTTCCGGGTTTCGGGCTGCTTGCGCAGCCAATCGACCGCAGTCGCAAGGCCCTGATTGACCGGGGCTGCCCAGCCGATCCGATAGGAGACGACAAGCGCGGCGAAACCTGCATCCACCAGACGGCGAGCGTAGATGCGGTCTGCTTCGCTGAGACCGCCTGCGGTGTGAAGCAACAAAATTCCGGATACAGGAGCCTGCGACGACGGCGTGTAAAACGTGCCCTGAAGCCTGCCGCCTTTTGTGGCGAGCGAGACCGCACGTTCGTTGACGGCCGCATTCGCCGGCGCGAGCGGAAGCAGCAACGCTGCGAGCAAGCACAGCCGATACGCTACGAACATCGGCCACCCCCTGGTTGCGTCCTCAACAGCTCCATCCGCACTGCCGCCGCTCCGCAGCATGCCTCTCAAGCTACTGCACACAACACAATTCTCATGCCGCGCTCGCCAGATGCTCCACAAGTCCGGCGAACAGCCCCCGCCCGTCGGTGCAGCCCATGCTGGCTTCGACGTGGTTTTCCGGGTGCGGCATCATGCCGAGCACGTTGCCGCGCGCGTTGATGATGCCGGCGATGGCGTTCATGGCGCCGTTGTGGTTCCAGTTCGGGTCGACCATCCCGTCCGGCGCCGCGTAGCGGAAAACGACCCGCCCCTCGCCTTCCAGCCGCGCGATGGTCTCGCCGTCGGCGATATAGTTGCCTTCGCCGTGCGCGACCGGCACCCGGATCACCTGCCCGGCATTGTAGCCGCGGGTGAACGGCGTGTCGGAGCGCTCGACGCGCAGATAGACGTCGCGGCAGATGAAGCGGAGCTGCGCGTTGCGCATCAGCACGCCCGGCAGCAGCCCCGTTTCGCACAGGATCTGGAAGCCGTTGCAGACGCCGAGGACAAGGCCGCCCTTGGCGGCGAAGTCGTGCACGGCCGTCATGATCGGCGCGCGCGCGGCGATGGCGCCGCAGCGGAGGTAGTCGCCGTAGGAGAAGCCGCCCGGCACGACGACGAGGTCGGTGCCCTGCGGCAGCTCGCTCTCGGCGTGCCAGACCATCGCCGCCGCATTGCCGGAGACGAGGCGCAGGGTCCGCGCCATGTCCCGCTCGCGGTTGATGCCGGGGAAGACGAGGACAGCAGCCTTCATTGCGGAGCCTCCCTCAGCCGATGACGTCGACGCGATAATTCTCGACCACCGTGTTGGCAAGCAGCTTGTCGGCCGCATCGTTGAGCAGCGCCTCGGCCCGGGCGCGGTCGGCCGCGCCCTCGATCTCGATGTCGAACACCTTGCCCTGGCGCACGCTGGCGACGCCCTCGATGCCGAGCGAGCGCAACGCGCCTTCGATCGCCTTGCCTTGCGGATCGAGCACGCCGGACTTCAGGGTGACGGTGACGCGGGCTTTCATGATGGGGTCCCTCAAACGACGCGGGGGCCGTGTGGCCCCCGGTTAGCATCCTTGGCGGTTCGGCTCAATCGGCCGGGGCCGAATGTCCTAGCCTTTCACCAGCACCGGCCCGGTGCCTTGCGGGCGCTCGCCCTCGGCCATGATGCCGAGGCGCTTGGCGACCTCGGTATAGGCCTCGAGCAGGCCGCCGAGATCGCGGCGGAAACGGTCCTTGTCGAGCTTCTCGTTCGACTTGATGTCCCACAGCCGGCAGGAGTCCGGGGAGATCTCGTCGGCGACGACGATGCGCATCGTGTCGTTCTCCCACAGGCGGCCCGTCTCCATCTTGAAGTCGACGAGACGGATGCCGACGCCGAGGAAGAGGCCGGAGAGGAAATCGTTGACGCGGATGGCCAGCGCCATGATGTCGTCGATCTCCTGCGGGCTCGCCCAGCCGAACGCAGTGATGTGCTCCTCCGACACCATCGGATCGTTGAGCTTGTCGTTCTTGTAGTAGAACTCGATGATCGAGCGCGGCAGCTGCGTGCCCTCCTCGATGCCGAGGCGCTGCGCCAGCGAGCCGGCGGCGACGTTGCGCACGCAGATCTCGAGCGGAATAATCTCCACCTCGCGGATCAACTGCTCGCGCATGTTGAGCCGGCGAATGAAGTGCGTCGGCACCCCGATGTCGTTGAGGTGCTGGAAGACGTACTCGGAGATGCGATTGTTGAGGACGCCCTTGCCTTCGATGATCTCGTGCTTCTTGGCATTGAACGCGGTCGCATCGTCCTTGAAATGCTGGATCAGCGTTCCCGGCTCGGGGCCTTCATAGAGGACCTTCGCCTTGCCCTCGTAGATACGGCGACGGCGGCTCATCGGAGTATACCGTGGTTTGTGAAAGTCCATCGGGTTTGCCGTGGCTCCTGTTGCAATCCAAATCGAGATCCGCGGCGTGGCCCGGGTCGAATCGCGCGACGTGCCGCGCGGAGGCTCCGGGCACGCTCGCAACCTAGCCGATCGATCCCCCCAGCACAATCGATCCAAACCGCGGTTTTCCACTCCGCATTTTCGCCGCAAAGACGCGGCCGGATGTTGCCTTGACCCTGTTACGGCGATATGCAAGGCGCGACACGCCTATGTGTGCATGCATACGCGCGAAAGCAAGCGCGTTTGTGCGGCGACGCCGGGCTGCGACATGACCGGACTGCGAGATGGCCGGGCTGCGACATTGCGCTGAATCAATCCCGGGCCGCCGACAGTGTACTATGCGGCTGGTACCAAGAGACACGAGGGGCGAATGACGACGTTCGATAAGCGCAAGGAAGGCTTTGAAAAGCAGTTCGCGCATGACGAGGAACTGCGCTTCAAGGCGATGGCCCGGCGCAACAAGCTGCTGGGCCTCTGGGCCGCCGGCATTCTCGGCAAGAGCGGCGCCGACGCCGAGGCCTACGCCAAGGAGGTTGTGCTCGCCGATTTCGAGGAAGCCGGCGACAACGACGTGCTCCGCAAGGTCGTGACCGATCTCGCGCCCAAGGGCATCGACGAGGCGGAAATCCGCAACCAGATGGTCACGCTGCTGGCGCAGGCCGTCGAGGCCATCAAGAAGAGCGGCTAGCCCTGCCTCTTGTCCCGGACGCGATGCGGCGGCACGCTGCGTCGCAGATCCGGGGCCGCCAAAAACTGTTACGATCCCGGGTCTGCGGCGCATCGCCATAGCGCGTCGAAGACGCGCGTGAACGCGCTTATGGTGCTGCACCGTTCCCGGGACACGTACGGAAACCTCCTCCATGCCTGACGCCTTTTCCCTCGCCCGCCGGCTGCGCGCCGGCGAAACCGTTTTTTCGGCCTGGTGCTCGGCCGCCTCCCCGCTCGTCGCCGAGACGATCGCGCGCGCCGGCTATGAGGCGGCGATCCTCGATTCCCAGCACGGCGTCTGGGACATGGGCTCGCTCATCGCCGGCATCGGCGCCCTGCATCACGCCGGCGCCTCGCCCGGCGTGCGCGTGCCGCTCAACGACTACGCCTCCGTCTCGCGCGCGCTCGACTGCGGCGCCGAGACGATCATCGCGCCGATGATCAACACGCCGGCCGACGCGCGCGCCTTCGCCGCCGCCGCCAAATATCCGCCGCTCGGCGAGCGGAGCTGGGGGCCGTTGCGCGCGATGCCGCTGCAGGGCCGCACCGTCACCACCGACTACCTGCGCGAGGCCAATGACGGCACGCTGACGCTCGCCATGATCGAGACGCGCACCGCGCTCGAGAACGCGGCGGCGGTCGCCGCGACCCCGGGCATCGACGCGCTGTTCATCGGCCCCTACGACCTGTCGACCGCGCTGAGCAACGGCGCCGCGCAGGACATCGACGCGCCCGAGGTCGAAGAGGCGATCGACCGCATCGGCGAGGCCGCGCGCAAGGCCGGCAAGATCCCCGGCATCTATTGCCGCGACGCGGAACGGGCGCTGGCGATGGCCAAACGTGGTTTCCGATTCCTGACCGTCGGCAGCGATCTCGGCCTCGTGCGCGACGGCGCCCTCGCCCAGTTGCAGGCGCTGAAGCGCTGAGCTCCGGGATCACCGGGACCCGGCGCTAACGCGCCGGCCCGGTGATGACAGAGGATAATTTGTCCAGCACCGCGCGCACGTCCGCTTCGATCTCCTCCGCCCGCACCTCGACCACCTTGTAGTCGTGCGCGGCGAGCCAGGCGCGCTTCTCGGCCCGGCGGGCCGCCGCCTCCTCCGGCTCGTCGGCCGGCACCAGGTCGATGACGGTGCGCAGCGGGAACGAGACGAAGTCGGTGATGTGCGCGCCGACCGGCACCTGCCGCTTGAAGCCGCGGCCGGCGAAGCGCCGGTCGTTGGTGAGCCCCTGCCACAGGATGCGTTCGGCCTCGGTCGGGTTGCGGCGCAAGAGCCGCGCCAGCCCGCGCACCGGCCCGCGCTCGTCCGGCGCGCGGCCCGCGCCGTGCGCGTTGATGAGTTCGCGCAGCCGCGCCGCCTCCTCGCCGTCGAGCACGCCGCCGCGCGCCGGGCCTTTGCGCCCCTGCGCGATGGCGGTGACGACGCCGTGCAGCGTGCGGATGTCCTGCTGCGTCGGGGCGATGCGCTGGAAGATGTTGCGCAGGTTGGTGCGCATGACCGAGCGCTTCTCCTCGGGGCGGAAGAACTCGACCTTCTCCAGCTCCCCTTCGAGGCTCGCGAAGAAGGCGGCGATCTGCTCTTTCGGCGCCGGCGGCGAGCGCTCGGCGGTGGTGAAGGGCAGCCCGGTGCCGGCGCGCTTGAACCATTCGTAGGCGACGATCACCACCGCCTGCGCCAGGTTGAGCGAGGCGAAGGCCGGGTTGACCGGCAGCGTCAGGATGCGGTCGGCCTGGCCGACCTCGTCGTTCTCGAGCCCGTAGCGCTCGCGGCCGAACACCAGCGCCGCCGCCTCGCCGGCGGCGATGCGCGGCGCCATCTCCGCGACGGCCGCTTCGGCCGAGACAACCGGTTTAGCCTGGTCGTGCACCCGCGCCGTCGTCGCGACGACGAAGCTGCAATCGCCGATCGCCTGCTCCAGGCTGTCGTAGAGCTCGGCCGCGTCGAGGACGCGGTCCGCGCCGGCCGCCATCACCCGCGCGCGCTCGTTCGGCCAGCCCTGGACCGGCTTGACGAGGCGCAGGCGCGACAGGCCGAAATTCGCCATCGCGCGGGCGGCGGCGCCGATGTTCTCGCCGAGTTGCGGCTCGACCAGCACCACGACGGGCGCGGGCGTCGTCAGCCAGCGTTGGGTCTTGTCGGTGCCGGCGCCAGGCATGCAGTGCTCCTCAAACGGGCAAATGCCCTGAAGGCGCAGGCCCTGCCCAAGCCGGGCGCTCTATGTCAAGCGGCGGCAGCGTGCCGGCCCGAATTCTGTCCCGCCGGCGGCCGTCTCGCACCTGCTCACAAGGCTTTAACCAGCGCAGCACGGATGCTATAGGGCCGGCGCCGAACCCCGTCAGTCGGATCCCCGGTTGGCGGTCTCCGCGCCGAGAACAATTCATTTGAGGGCCCGGGGGAGGACGCCACTCCGCCCCGCCCGTCGATGGTCAGTTTCCGGTCGGCCCAAACAAGCCCGGCGACCAGAGGTGCAAGCATGTCAGATCTCGAAATCGTGTGGACAAAGGTCGATGAAGCCCCGGCGCTCGCGACCTATTCGCTGTTGCCGATCGTCGACGCCTTCGTCGGCGCGGCGGGCGTGTCCATGAAGCTGAAGGACATTTCGCTGGCCGGCCGCATCATCGCCAATTTCCCCGAGAAGCTGAAGCCCGAGCAGCGCATCAACGACGAGCTCACCGAACTCGGCAACCTGACGCTGAAGCCGGAAGCCAACATCATCAAGCTGCCCAACATCTCCGCCTCGATCCCGCAGCTCAAGGCCGCGATCAAGGAGCTGCAGGGCAAGGGCTACGACATCCCCGACTACCCGGACAACGCCACGACGGACGCCGAGAAGGAGATCAAGGCGCGCTACGCCAGAGTGTTCGGCAGCGTCGTCAACCCGGTGCTGCGCGAGGGCAATTCCGACCGCCGCGCCGCCGGCGCCGTCAAGCAGTACGCCCGCAATCATCCGCACAAGATGGGCGCCTGGAGCAAGGACTCCAAGTCGCACGTCGCTTACATGCCGACCGGCGATTACTACGGCTCGGAAGTCTCGACCACCGTCGCGGCCGCGACCAACGCCCGCATCGAGCTGGTCGGCAAGGACGGCGCTGTGACGGTGCTCAAGGCGAAGACGCCGATCCAGGCCGGCGAGATCATCGACGCGGCGGTGCTGAGCAAGAAGGCGCTGCGCGCCTTCTTCGCCGAGCAGATCGAGGACGCCAAAAAGCAGGGCGTGCTGTTCTCGCTGCACGTCAAGGCGACCATGATGAAGATCGCCGACCCGATCGTGTTCGGCCACGTCGTGTCCGAGTTCTTCGCCGATGTGATCGCCAGGCACGCCGCCACGCTGAAGAAGCTCGGCGTCAATCTCAACAACGGCTTCGGCGATCTCCTGACCAAGATCGAGACGCTGCCGGAGGCCGAGAAGAAGGCCATCAAGGACGACATCGCCGCCGAATACGCCAAGCGCCCTGGCCTCGCGATGGTCAACTCCGACAAGGGCATCACCTGCCTGCACGTGCCGAGCGACGTGATCGTCGACGCCTCGATGCCGGCGATGATCCGCGATTCCGGCCGCATGTGGGGCGCCGACGGCAAGCTGCACGACACCAAGGCCGTGATCCCGGA
>Ga0187815_10001729_pt1 | contig 10255 bp, 9 predicted proteins | sample NC_S_5_FD_132962 | JGI IMG/M metagenome (GOLD analysis project Ga0187815, IMG submission 132962) | Wetland sediment microbial communities from Neuse River Estuary, North Carolina, USA - ASW-S_5 | ecosystem: Environmental > Aquatic > Freshwater > Wetlands > Sediment | place: USA: North Carolina...
CACTGTCGCGGGCCGGTTCCCGTTGTCCACCAGGTGGTCTTCGACCTGTGCCCGGTCAAATACCTCCGCGGTGTGGGTGGCGGCGCCCAGGAACCACTCCGGGTCGCTGGCCTCCCGGGAGCGAATGCGCTCATGCAGAACCGCAAGGGGCGCCCGGAGCCAACGCCCTGCTCCTGTACGACCGGTGGCTCCCCGGCATGCTCCGCCGCTGCCACGACGTCATGAAAACCTGCGGCCCCGCCGGATGCGCCAACGACAGGAACCTCAGGTACCAGGCCCTCTACCAAGACATCGCGGCGGCTCACGCACCAGCACCCGCACCGCCGTGCAACCCCCGTGCAGACACCACCCCGGACCCGGCCGCCACGACCGGCCCGGCCAGTAGCAAACCAGGTACCAGGGCTTGGAGGAGGTGAATATGAAAACCAGGACGCCCCATGATCCGCACGCCGTACAGGACGAGTGGCTGACCGTCGAAGAGGTCTGCACCGAGCTGAAGGTCTCCCGCCGGACCTTCGACCGGTGGCGCGCCCTCGGCACAGGTCCCAGGTGCAAGCGCCTCGCAGGCAACGGAACGGTCCGCATCCGGCGCAGCTGGCTCGAGCAGTGACTCGACACCACCGACGAGGACATCGCTTGACCACCTCATTTGACTTCCGCCCCTGGAAGATCGAGGCCCGGAAGGGACGCAAGACGTCCTACCGGGTCCGGTGGGTCGTGGCCCGGCGGCACTTCTCTGCCTCGTTCCTCACCATGGCGCTCGCCGAATCATTCCGGGCCTCGCTCATCACCGCGGCCAGGAAAGGAGAGGGATTCGATACTGACTCGGGCCTGCCCGAGTCGATGGAACGCAAGCGCCGCGACGTCACCTTCTACCAGCACGCCGCCGAGTTCACCGCCGCGGCCTGGCCCGCGGCCGCGGCCAAGACCCGCGTATCCATCATCGAGACCCTGGCCAGAGTCGTCCCCGTCGTCGTCCGGGACCTGCCAGGTGCACCCGACCCCGACGTGCTCAGGCACGCACTGACCAAGAACCTCAACCAGGGTCAGCATGCCGCCCTGCTCGACGACGACGAGACCCGAGCCCTCGCCTGGCTGGTCAGGACCTCCCGCCCAGTCGGTGCCCTCGAGGATCCCTCAGTCGTGGCCGACGTCCTCGACGTCCTGGCCCTCAAGCTCGACGGCACACCCGCCAGCCCCGAGTACTTCTCCCCGCCGCCGCCGCGTCCTGCACAAGTGCCTCGGCTACGCGGTCCGCAAGAAGAGGCTCACCACCAACCCGCTCAGCAAGGCCAACCTGCCCGAAGGCTGGACACCCCCGCAGGCCACCGACGACACCCTCGACCCGCGCGCCGTCGGCAGCCCGGCCCTGGTCGCCGACATGCTCAAAGCCTGCGGCACCATCGGCAGACGGCAGGGCCCCCGGTTCACAGCGTTCTACGGCTGCATGTTCTATGCGCTGATGCGCCCCTCCGAAGTCGCAGCGCTCACCAAGGCGGGCTGCCACCTGCCCGAGCAAGGATGGGGCCACCTGATCTTCGCCGACGCCAGCCCCGCCGCAGGCCGGGCCTACACCGAGGATGGCCAGGTCCACGAGCACCGCGGCCTCAAAGGCCGCACCAAAGGCAGACCCAACCGCAGCGCCCGCGGACCCGTCCGCAAGATCCCCATTCCGCCCGAGCTCGTCGAGCTCCTCCGCACCCACCTCAAGACGTTCGGCACCGCCCCGGACGGCAGGCTGTTCCGGTCCGAGAACGGCAACCCCATCCAGCCATCCACCTGGTGGCAGGTCTGGCAAAAGGTCCGCGCCGCCTCCCTAACCCCCGACCAGCTCGCCTCCCCGCTGATGAAACGCCCCTACGATCTGCGGCACTCCGGCATCACCTGGCGGCTCAACTCAGGGGTCCCGGCCACCGAGGTCGCCGCCTGGCCAGGCCACTCCGTCGAGATGCTGACCCGGGTCTACGCCCGGTGCGTGGTCGGCCTCGAAGGCGTCTGGATCGGCCGCATGGACCAGGCCCTGCACCTGGAGGAGCCATGACCTGGGGCGCGTATGGGGCGCAGAACCCGTCACAAGCCAGCATCCGCTGGCGCGCAGCGTCCGAGAATGACATCGATGTAATTTGCATTCTCGCAGGTCAAATGGCATTCGACCGCGCTCATGGTAAGCGCCCCCAGCAGGATTCGAACCTGCGCTCACGGCTCCGGAGTCCGGTCGTCCGATCTAGCGAATTTGTGCACTTTGCCTGCTCGGACTCGATCGCTCATCTCGCGGGCGGCCGAGATCATTCCGCGCATATTCCGGATCATGAAACTTCCCGTGCCCGCCCGCATCGTCGGTGCCGCCTACGCTATCGCGGATTGCGGATGGCTTACCGAGCATGATCATCCCGCGTATATCCCGCGTTGGCTCCGGTCAGGGCTGGGTGTGGAGCCAGACGGGTATGCCCGCGGCCCTGGCCTGCCTGACGGCATCGGTGCTGCCCGGGCTGCCACCTCGGATGAAGGCTGCGCAGCCGTCCGCGCCGAGGGCGATCATCTCAGCGTTGCGCCGGTAACCGGCAGCCCGCCCGTGCCGGGCCCAGTCGGCGGGGTGTGCTTCAGTGCGGTAGCCGGGGGTCCGGTCGGCGTAGGCGGCGGCGATCGCGTCAGCTCCGCGGGGGCATGCGCCGTGGACCAGCAGGACGCCCTCGGGGTGCCGGTCCAGGATCACCGCCAGGGCCCGCTCGATAGCCGGGATGTCGCGCCAGATGCGGCTGCCGGTGACCAGGAGCCGGAACGGCTGGCCCATGCGTGCTCACCTCCGCTGCCTGCTGATCACAGGTCCGGGTGTGTCCCTGCTCAGACCCCTCCCCTGAACCCGATAGCTGCCAGACCTCACGCCAGGCGGGTTCTGTCCAGGGTCGGCGAAGCCGATCACGCAGTGACGCCGCAGGCGCCCTGGACAGGTTCCGGCTGTCGTGAATACTCCTACGGCGGGTTCGGGGGAGGCCACCCACACTTCCACCCGCATGCAACTCCCGCCGCCAACCCGCGGATTAAGAGGCGGGCGCGCCCATGCCGCAAGTCGTCTGAATCCGTCCGAACCTTCGGCTCTGCCTGGGTCTTCGAGCCCGCCGGGGTGTACGGAGATCCAACGTCGTCCGATGGCGTTGCTGCTCGCGTTGCTGCTTCGACCGAGCTACGCATTACGAGGGTGTTCTCGTGCGTTGCTCGCGGGTTCAAAGCCCGCCCTAGCTTCATGTTCGCAGGTTGCTGCTGGTGGCGGTCGTTGGCTGTTGATGGCGATTCGGGGGCATCTCGGGGGCACGCGCCTGTAATGCGTAGGCCAGGTTCCCGGTGGGGCGGCGCCGTCGAACGACCGTCCGCTTTTCAGGCCGGACATATACCAAGTTGGCAGAGATCGTACGAGCGTTATGCGCTGTTGCTGGTCGCTGTTGCTCGCCGTTAGTCGCTGCTGTTGCTGTCAGCTCAGCCCCCGGCTATCCGGCCGGGAAGCCGACCCGGACCGGTGATGCCGTTTGGCCCGGTTGGGCCGGGACGTCTGCCTCTGTCGCCGCCCGGGGTCAGCTCGGAAGCTGGCCAGGAGTCAAGTTCGGAGCCGACCGGGCACGTCCGTCGGTGGGGTGATCCAGTCGGTCAAGGAACAGCCCGCCGCCCGCGCCGCTAACGCCGTAGCGGCGGGGCAGGATGGGGGCGGTCAGTGATCGTGTGGACGTCCGACCCGGCCCTTGCGGAATGGTGGCTGCGGGACCGACGGGTTCCGCGGGCCCGGCTGCGGTGCTGGCATTTCTGGCGGGAGCACTGCCAGGCGCACTGCCCTCAGTGCCGGGTCGAGCGAGCTGCGCTCGAGGGGCGGCCATCGTGACCCGGTACCGCCGCCCGTTTTCACGCCAGTACGGCGCCGCGCCAGCGGTACCAAAGGGCAGATCCGTAGTCAATGGAATCTGTCCCGCCAGTGCTTCGCAGTCCAGAATCGCAGGTCAGCATCCTGCTGAGTGTCCGGAACAGGTGCCGTAGTCCCGTCCGGTCCGGTCAGTATGTGAGAAAACTGTGAGAGATTCCCGCACTTTGCAGGGGATGGCCCGCGTCCGGTCCGGGCAGGCTCCTGCCTGGCCCTTGGTCTCTGGCCGGAGGCGGCACAGAGGCTCCGCGGTCAATGGTGGCCCAAGGCCATTTCCGGAGGAAACGCGAAGCGCCATTGACGGTGGAGGGGTGCCGCCGCACACTGAGCGGGCCATCCCGGGACCCAAGCGTGAGCACGCCTCGGCACTTTCCCGGTTGCTTCGTCGCGGCCCAGTGGCCACGAGGATGTCCGAACGGGTGCGGACTGTCGCCGCTGGAGACGGGCGCATGGGGAGCCCTTGCCGCTGTCCGCGCGGGACTACAGGGGAGTCGCCACGGGGGACTAGTCCTCCATGGGGCGGGGTCCGGGGGCGGCGAGCCCCCGGGTGCACGGCAGCGCTGGGAGGTATTGCATATGCGATGCCGGGACTTTTGCCGCTGCGGACAGGACATCTGGCTCTTCCGCAGCCGGATGGGCACCCGCGCAGGATCAAGATGCAGGCATCGTCGGGCAGCAGGAGGTGATCTCGATGGCCGCTGCGCACGCGTACCCGGTGCGGGTGGACGCGTCGCTGGACGCGCCGTCACGCGGGCTGTGGCTGGTCAAATGGATCCTGGTGATCCCGCACTACATCGTGCTGGCCTTCTTGTGGCTGCCCTTCGTCGTGCTCAGCGCGGTGGCGATGGTGGCGATCGTGGTCACTGGCCGCTACCCGCGGGCGATCTTCGAGTTCAACGTGGGCGTGCTGCGGTGGACCTGGCGGGTGCAGTACTACGCGATCGGCGCGTTCGGCACCGACCGGTACCCGCCCTTCACGCTGGCCGAGGACCCCGCTTATCCCGCTCACCTGGAGGTGGAGTACCCGCAGCGGCTGTCCCGCGGGCTGGCGCTGGTGAAATGGTGGCTGCTGGCCATCCCGCAGTACATCATCATCGCCCTGTTCACCGGCGGCACTGGGCCGTGGTCGCCGTGGTTGGGGTGGCGGATCAGCTCCTCCGACGGCGTAACGCGCATCACCGAGCCTGCCAACTGGCCTGGGTTCACTTTCGGGCTGATCGCCATCGTGGCCGTGATCGCCGCGGTGGCCCTGCTGTTCACCGGGCGGTACCCGGAGCGGATCTTCGAGTTCGTCCTCGGCCTGAACCGGTGGGTGCTGCGGGTGGCCGGGTACGCCGGACTGATGACCTACAAGTACCCGCCGTTCCGGCTGGACATGGGCGGCCCGGATCCGGGCACCCTGGCCCTGCCGTCGACGGCGGGCCCGAGCCCTGGCTGAGACGGCGGGCGGGCCTCCGTCCGCCGGAACGGCTCGAACGCGTGCGGCAGGAAGCCGACCGGGAAGCCGTGCCGTTATCGCGGGGGTGGGAAGATATGTACTGGTTCTGGCTCCGCGGATGCCGCCGCGTAACTCCGGCGGGCGGCTTGCCGCATGACAGTGCAGGTCAGCCGGCCGGGACGAAAACCGCCAGGCGGATCTTGTGCGCCTGGCTCAGCGTGGTGGTTGCGGGGGCCGCGGCCGGGTGCACTGGTTCGCTGGGCAGTAGCGGACAGGGCCGGGCCACCACGGTGGCTTCGCCATCGCCGGTGTTCGTCTCGACGGCTGCCCCTGAGGCCGCGGTGGGCAGGCAGCTGACCTGGTTCCTCCGCGCCGTGGCCGGTCTTCCCTGGTCGCGGCAGGTGATCCTGGCTCATTTCGACTCTAGCTACCTGGCGCAGGTCAGCCCCGATCAGCTCAACATGGTCCTGGAGCAGACCATGCTGAGCTTGGGAGCGTACGCGCCGCCCTCGGGGGCATCCCTGACCGGACTGGTGTGGCAGGACCCGGCCCACGATCCGGACTCGCTCCTGGCGGTGGCCTCCTTCGGCCGGGTCAAGCTGGCGGTGAACATCGCGGCCGACGGCACCGGGCTGATCAGCGGGCTGCTGCTCAGGCCGTATCTTCCCAGCTGGGCCCAGGTCGACCGGGAACTCGCTGCGCTGGCTCCCGACACTAGCCTGCTCGCCGCACGGGTGTCACCCGGCGGGAGCTGCACCCCGGTCCACCAGGTGGCTGCCTCGGCCGCCCGACCCCTGGCCTCGATGGCCAAGCTGTTCGTGCTCGGCGCGCTCGCGCACCAGATCGCCGCGGCGCGGGTCTCCTGGAACCAGGAACTGACGGTCACCGACGCGTTGAAGAGCCCCGGTAGCGGGTCACTTCAGGACGTTCCCGCCGGAACGCGGGTGCCAGTGCAGCAGACGGCAGCCAAGATGATCTCGCTTAGTGATAACACCGCGGCCGACATGCTGATGCACCTAGTGGGCCGCTCCGCGGTGCAGGCACAGGACCGGCAGTGGTCAGAGCATGCCGCGCTGAACGTGCCGTTCCTCACCCCGCGGGAATTCTTCGTCCTGCTCCTGGTCGACTACCCGGCGCTGGCGAACCGGTACCTGAGCCTTGCCCCGAACCGCCGCGCGGCGTTCCTTGCCTCCTCGGTGGACCCATTGCCACTTACCCCGGCACAAGCGCAGAGCCTAGCCCTGGCATGGACCGGACCCCGCGACATCGACACCATCGAAACTTTCGCCTCGCCGGATGACATCTGCCGCGCCTTTGCCGGACTGCAGCAGCTCGCAGCCCAGCCCGCCGTGGCCCCCATCGGTCCCATCCTGTCGGCCGACAACGGCGGCATCGGACTTGACCCGGCGCAGTGGCCTACGGTCTGGTTCAAGGGCGGCAACCAACCAGGAGTAGCGACCCTGGGCTACCTGGCCACCAACAGCAAAGGCCAGACCTTCGTGGTGGTCGCGATGCTCAGTAACCCGGCAGCGGAACTGCCCCCGTCGGCCCTGCCTGGATTGGCGGCAATCGCCCAGGCCGCCTTCCAGCTCGTCCGGTAATCCCGCCCCGGGCCTGGTGGACTGCCCTAGCGTCAGGCTGCTGCGAGCCGGACCCGGCCGGGGAAAGAGCGGCCCTGAGCACGCATCCGGTCTGCGTGGCGGATGAGCTGTGCTGATCTAGTGGAGCCTCGCGGCTGGCGGCCCGGCGTGCGCCGCGCGGGCCTCCCAAGGCAGAGCGCGGCGCTGACGCCGGGCCAGCGGCGCCGCGCAGCGGCGCCGCTTGATCTAAGTACGGCTCAATTCGGCAGCGCGGCGCTAGACAGGCGCTAGACAGGCGCTGTGATCCGACGACTGATCTGCGACACATTTCCGCCAGTTGATGTGCGACATGTCTAGAAGCTGGGGTTGGAAGGGAAGCGGCCTGTAAGACCACTCCCTGTCTGAGCCAGGTTTCATACCTAGGTGGCCGTGGTCCCACGGTTGCTGGGCAAAGCATCGTCGTCACTGCCGCCGGTCACTTGACAGATCTCAGTCCGTGCAGCGGCGAATTCATCCTCGGCCGGGTCGAGTTCGATGGCGTGGTCGAAGTCGGCCAGGGCCCGGTCATAGTGCCCCATACGCCGGTAGGTTTCCCCGCGCCTGAAGATGGCCAAGGCCTGGTTGGGGCCGCCGAGTTCGATGGCGCGGTTGAGGTCGGCTAGGGCCTGGTCATACTGCCCCATTTCACCGTAGGTCTGACCGCGACCGGTGAAGACTCTGGCGTCAGCAGCGCTGAGTTCCGTGGCGCGGTCGAAGTCGGCCAGGGCCTGGTCATAGCGGCCCATCTCCCGGTAGGCGTGGCCGCGAGCGAAGATGACCGAGGCGTGGCGGCCTGGGGTGAGTTCGATGGCGCGGTCGTAGTCGGCCAAGGCGTCGTCGTAGCGCTCCATCGCCACGTAGGTCATTCCGCGTCCGACGAGGGCCGAGGCGTCAGCACCGCCGAGTTCCATGGCACGATCGAAGTCGGCCAGGGCGTCGTCGTGGCGCCCCATCGCCCAGTAGGTCCGGCCGCGACCGATGAAGACTCTGGCGTCAGGAGCGCCGAGTTCGACGGCGCGGCCGAAGTCGGCCAGGGACTGGTCATAGCGCTTCATCTCGCGGTAGGTATCCCCGCGGTTGTAGAAGGTCCAGGGGTGGTCGGGGCTGAGTTCGATGGCGCGATCGAAGTCGGCCAGGGCCTGGTCATAGCGCCCCTTCGCTCGGTAGCGCAGCCCGCGAACGTTGAGGCCGCGAACGAGCATAGTTGGCCGTTTGACAGTCATCAGCCCTCCGCGCGCGTCGACTGATCTCTTTGGTCCCGCTTTCCATTAGTCCGGCCACACGATACTGGGAATGTTGCGTGCTGGTCGGCTCAGTGAGGCGGAAGCAACCGCACGCAGCCAGGCCCGGCAGCGTTTGCGCGCGGGGTTGCCGCCAACCGCAGTCAACTTGCAGGGCGCTTGGACCGAACGTGCCAAATCCGCGCCGAGACGTGGACTCCAGATGCTGCGGTGCAGGTCAGGGCATGTTCACGAGCGGCCTGTAAAACCGCCCCCTTAGACGAAACCCGCGGTCGTCTCGCTTATGCCACTGTCGCACGTCAGCTGGCGGACGAGTGTCGCAGATCACCCGACGGAGGACAGCTAGGCAGCTAGGCAGCTAGCCGCTCACATGCCTAGGCACAAGCGCGCACAACCGTGGTGCAGGACGGGCTATTCGGGGGGCGTGGCGAGCGCCTACGAGTGTCGACCGACCTACATGAGTATGCACTGGCTCCGGTCGGCCTGCCCCAACTAGGGTTATCCCGTTGGCGTGTCGGTGTCCTCTTCCAGGACTGGTAGCCCGACAACGTTGATCACCACCTCATCGGCCACCTCCTCCATGTTGTCCAGGATGTCCCGGCCGTCGATGGCGTCCGGGCCCAACTGGGCGAACCGCCGGTCGTCGTCCTCTGGGAACTGCTGGGCCAGTATCTCCGGGAGCTTGGCGACCAGCCGCACCACGTGGCCCGGCTCGGCGAGCGCTTCGACGCCCAGGGCGTGCTCGCGGGCTCGAAGGATGCGGCCCGGTGCATCGGCTACCTGACCAAGTACCTGACCAAGCAGGTCGGCGACTGCCATCACGCCGAGACTGACGCGCAGCGGGCGCATGCCGTCCGGCTGGCCGAGGCTTTGCGGTTCCAGCCGTGCTCGCCGACCTGCGCGAACTGGCTTCGGTACGGCATCCAGCCGAAGAACGCCCGGCCCGGCTTGCTAGCTGGCTGCTGCAAGGGCAAGGCCCACGACCCCGACCATCTGGGCTATGCCGGGCGGCGGGTGCTGGTGTCCCGCAAGTGGTCCGGCAAGACGCTGGCCGACCACCGGGCCGACCGCCAGCAGTGGCTGCTGAGCATGCTCGGTGTTTCGGCAACGGACCCGGTCCGGTATGCCTGGGAGGTCGTCGCGCCCGGCGACCCGGATCACATGGACCATGCGCGGCGGCTGCTGCATGCCGTTGCCGACCGGGCCCGGTGGCAGGCTGCGCTCAACGAAGCCAGGCGGCGAGCCCAAGCCGGTCGCGACGATCTTTCGGCAACTGGGAGGGCGGCGTGATGGCTAAGGCTGTACCGGTCCAGGCAGATCACCAGGGTGACAGGCTGATGACCGTCGCTGAGATGTGCGCCGAGCTCGGGGGAGTGGCGCGCCGGACCTTCTACCGCTGGCGGGAGCTGGGCGTCGCCCCGGAGTGCCTGAAGCTTCCGAACGGTGAGCTGCGGGCCTGGCGTCGTGACTTCCTAGCCTGGCTGAACCATCTGCGAGATGACGCCGCGTGAAGTCGCATGACGTGCGCTTCTGGGCAATCCGGCGCAACAAGACCGCCAAGGGCTCTTCCTACACTGTCCGCTGGACGGTCGCAGGCCGGGAGAAGTCGCACACCCTGGCGGGCCGGGCCCGGGCCGAGCGGTACAAGGCGCGGCTGCTCCAGGCCGCCGACAAGGGCGAGGCGTTCGACGTCGAGTCTGGCCTGCCTGACTCCCTGGCCCGCGAGGTAAACCAGATCACCTGGCTTGACCATGCGTCTGAATTCATCGACGCACGCTGGCCGAAGAGTTCGGCAAAGGGCCGGATCTCGCTGGCCGAAGGCCTTATCACCGTCACACCGGTCCTGGTCAAGAGCCAGCGCGGCGCGCCTGACGCTGGCCTGCTGCGCCACGCCCTGCGGAAATGGGTCTTCAATCCGCCACGCCGGGACATGCCGCGTCCTCCCGAGGTCGATGCTGCTTTGCGCTGGCTGGCCCGGGTCTCACTGCCCATGGCGGCGCTGGAGGATTTCGGTGTCATCGGCCAGGCGCTGGACGCCTGCGGCAGGAAACTC
>Ga0187815_10001730_pt1 | contig 10254 bp, 11 predicted proteins | sample NC_S_5_FD_132962 | JGI IMG/M metagenome (GOLD analysis project Ga0187815, IMG submission 132962) | Wetland sediment microbial communities from Neuse River Estuary, North Carolina, USA - ASW-S_5 | ecosystem: Environmental > Aquatic > Freshwater > Wetlands > Sediment | place: USA: North Carolina...
AAAAAAATAGGAAATATGGAATATCGCATTGAGGCAGATGCTTCAAGAGGCATGAAGGTTCCAGTCACAATCTATGCAGATGAAGGATTATTGCAAAAAATGCTAACTGATAGGACTATAACTCAAGCCGTAAATGTTTCTACGATACCTGGAGTTGTAAAACACGTAGTGGTACTCCCTGACGGCCATGAGGGATATGGCTTTCCAGTTGGTGGGGTCGCTGCCATGGATGCAGAAGAAGGGATGATAAGCCCTGGAGGAGTCGGCTATGACATCAACTGCGGTGTAAGGCTGATAAGGACAAATCTTCATGAAAAAGATGTAAGGCCAAAACTAAAGGAACTCGTACTTGATCTTTTCAAATCTATACCTTCAGGGGTTGGCTCAAAGGGAGCTGTAAAGCTGAGCCCTTCAGATCTTGATGAGGTTCTTGTACGTGGTGTGCAATGGGCAGTAGATCATGGATATGGCTCAAAAGATGATGCTGATGTATGTGAAGAAAACGGTCAAATAAAAAATGCGGACCCAAGCAAAGTCTCACAAACTGCACGCAAACGAGGCTCTCCACAGCTTGGCAGTCTTGGTTCTGGAAATCACTTCCTTGAGGTTCAACGTGTTGATCAAATTCATGATAAAGAGGCTGCAAACAGAATGGGAATTTACGATGAAGGACAAATCATGGTGCTAATCCACTGCGGTTCGAGAGGATTTGGGCATCAGGTCTGCAGTGACTATCTTAGAACATCTGAACAGGCACTTCAAAAATACAAAATAAATCTAGTCGACAGAGAACTTGCCTGCGTACCAAACTCTTCTGAAGAAGGAGAATCTTACAGAAAAGCAATGTTTGCAGCATTGAACTTTGCTTGGAGCAATAGACAGATGATCACACACTGGACAAGAAAGGCATTTGAGAGAGTCTTTGGGCAAACAGAGGAAGATTTGGATATGAAACTCATCTATGATGTGGCTCATAATATCGCAAAGGTTGAAAAACACAGAATTGACGGCGAGCTACGATCAGTAGTAGTTCACAGAAAAGGCGCAACAAGGGCATTTCCAAAAGGCAGAGATGAAATACCACTGAAATATCGAGACTTGGGACAACCTGTCTTTATTCCAGGTTCGATGGGTACAGGTAGCTGGATTCTTTTAGGAAAACCAGGTTCGATGGACTTGAGCTTTGGTTCTACTGCTCATGGTGCAGGAAGAATGATGTCAAGATCAGCTGCAAGGCGCAGTTTTACTGAGGGACAAGTTCAAAAATCTCTTGGCGACAAAGGAATTTTCGTAAAAGCTCTTACAAGAGAAGGTGTTGTTGAGGAGACACCCGAGGCATACAAAGATGTTGACGCTGTGGCAAATGTATCTCATGAATTAGGAATAGCAACAAAAGTAGCTAAACTCATTCCTATCGGGGTAATCAAGGGATGACAGAGGAAGACAAAGAACTAGAACTTTTGAAGGCAAAACGACTACTTGAGATGCAAAAAAACATCTCCCAAAAACAAAAAATTGAGGAATTAAAGACAAGTCAACCGACCACTTCTACTACTGTATCACCACGAGAGATTGTTGTAAAGAATCTTGGCTATAGGGGACTTGAAGTTCTTGAAAATGCAGAGGCGCAATTTCCAGAAGAGACCAGGATGGTGATAGCAAAACTTGCAGAGTTGCTACAGTCTGGCGAGGTTACAGAAATTATTGATGGGGGAAAACTTCTTACACTTTTTAGGTCGATTGGAATTCGAGTCAAGGTACAAACCACAATAAAAGTTGAGCAGGACGGCAAGTTGGTATCATGGTCAGACAAATTAAAAGGAGAGGCTGACGAAGTAAAAGGCGAAACTAACGAAGTAAAGGTAGAAACTAATGTAGAAAATCAGGATGCTCCACAAGAAAATCCTTAGTTTATTTATGCCAATAAATCAAATTTTATAATTGTGCAATCAATCTAGAAATGTAAGATGGCTCTTTTTGCAGACTTTGGCTGGGGAAGTTTATGAATAACAGGCCTACTATCTTAGAAATTGCAAGTACGAAATATGACACAGACATTGAGCTAATTACTTCTGCGATGGACACCTTGCAAATGCTGTGTGAAGTACATGATGGATTTCTTATTAGCGAACCAATGAATCGTTTTGGCTGGGCGTTTTTTAAGATATTGATAAAAGATGAACTCTTGTCTGCAATGCAACTAAAACTTGATGACAAAATTCGAGCGTCTAAAGGAAAAGCATATGAAGAAAAATTTGCAAGTTTTATGATAAACTTCTTTGAAAGCAAAAATGCAAAAGTAAAGGTAAAGCTAGTAGAAGTCTAGACTCTTCTTCCTCTTTTACCACCCTTCTTACGGGTCGTATCATGAGGAATGGGCGTTACGTCATCAATTCTGCCGATCTTAAATCCGCCTCTTGCCAGTGCTCTGATTGCTGCCTGTGCTCCAGGTCCTGGAACTCTTGATCCCACTCCACCAACAGCTCTTACCCTGATGTGAAGTCCTGTGAAGCCTTTGTCGTGAGCAGATCCTACAACTGCTGCAGTGGATTTCATTGCAGCATAAGGAGACGATTCATACCTATCTGCGTTTACGTGTCTTCCACCAGAACTGATGGCTACAGTCTCGGCTCCAGAAACATCGGTGATATGAACAATAGTATTGTTATAACTACTGTATATGTGGGCAACACCCCATTTCTCCTTAGTTTCTTGCTCTGACAACATTTCAGAGCTCTATAACGGGTTTAAAAAACATTAGGATCTTAGGTGAACCCATCCGCATCGTTTGAGAAGTCTTTCTTGCTTTCCGTCTCTTAGAACTACATTTTTGCCGTTGGCAACATGACCTATTTCAAAAAGAGGCACATTGAGTCTTTTTGCGAGCCTCTTGACTGCATGCATCTTCTTTGCAGGAACTGTGGCAACTATTTCATACTCTTCGCCGCCGCAAAAGACAATATCTGTCAGACTCGCTCCCTTCTTTTTCGCAAATGCCTCTACATCCCCTTCAGTTGGAATTGTAGTTATGTTAAATCTCTTTTTGCTCAACTCACTCATGTCATTTAGAGTAATGGACAAGCCATCGCTTGAATCCATGGACGAAGAAAAATATCTTGCCGCCCTTAACCCAAACTCTAGTCTAGGTGTGGGCCAAAAGACGCTTTTTTTGCATTTTTTAACAAATTTTGGCTCTGCTTTGAGGTTTCCAAGCATGATCTTCAATCCAGATGAAGAGTATCCAAAGGGTCCAGACGTAATTATTACATCGCCATTTTTTGCCCCTCCTCTTGGTATTATTTTACTTGTGCCAACCCCGTACATGGATACATCGATGACAATCTCTTTTCCTCCACTTACATCTCCGCCAACTATCTTTACATCGAATTCTTTTGAGGCCCTGGCAAAGCCATCTGCCAGATCATCTATCATTTTTCTAGTAAATCCTTGAGGGATGGCAAGTGAAATGGTGGCATATCTTGGCTTGATTCCCTTGCAGGCAAAATCGCTCACACATGAAACCATGCTCTTTCTTGCTACTTGATACAACTTCATGCCAGGTGGAACATCTGTACTTTGAACTAGCATGTCTGACTTGACAACAAAATTTCTATTTGCCATTTGTAACAGCTCCAAGTCTTCTGGGACAAAACTTGATTTTTGCCCAAATCTGCGCTGAAAAATTCTAATGATTTCTATTTCGTCTGGATTCTTCATAGCTCTTACTGACTAGATTAGTAACCTCTTTTTCTATAGATTTTGCTTTTTTCAAATTGTTTGATTCCGTAGAAATTCTGATGCTGTGTTCTGTATTTGATTGTCGTACCAAAACCCAACTGTCTTCATCTATGATCGATTTTACTCCATCAATTGTTATCACGTGGCTGAATTTTCCTTTCATCTTTTTGCTCAATATCCCCATTGTTTTTTTATGAAATTTCGAGTCTACATTCACCTTGACTCTACTTTGGAAATATCCTTCCATGAACTCTGAAATATCTGAAAATTCTCTGGTTCCAACCATTGATGCAATCAAGCCACTTGTGAGCAATCCGTCTCTGCACATGTTAAACTCTGGCAAGATAAAGCCAGCACTGCTGCCTTCTCCCCCTGCTTGGGAATTTGTCTTTAGCATTAAATCCACGACATTGGCTTCTCCAACCTTTGATCTCTTGACCTGGCCTCCTTCGTTATTGATGAACTTTTCAATGGCAACACTTGTGTCTATGCTTAAAACAAATTTTTTGTATCCAATTTCAAGCGCTTTGGCAACTCCAAGCCCTAGGGTGACATCAGGTGTTTGCTTCTTGCCGTCTTTTACAACTACAAGTCTGTCTCCATCCAAATCAAACGCAAATCCGATATCTGCTTTTTTAGATAATTTTACCAGGTCTGACAGTCTATCCGAAGTTGGGTCAGGCCCACGCGAGGACTTGCCTGGAATCTGATTTATTTTTTTTACTTTACATCCAAGTTTGCCCAAAAGTAATGGCGCCACTTCAAAGGCAGCCCCGCCTCCTGTATCGACTACAACATTTGGCTTGCCTCTAACACTGCCAATCAATTTTGCAGCTTCTCTGACATAACTTGAATCAATTTCTGATTCTGAACCTATTTTTTCTTTTGAGTATGGTTTTTCTTTTAGCATGTGTTTCAGTTCTGATTCATTAATACCTCTGCCGTCTATGATGAACTTTAGTCCGTTCCATTCTAGGGGATTGTGAGAGGATGTTACTATCAGCCCACCCCCATACTTTCTTGACTCTCTGAATGCAACTGGGGTAGGTGCCACCCCTAAATTGTATACTGAAATACCTCTTTCCATAAGAGATGCAGACGCAACATGAGAAAGAATCTCACTTGACGGTCTGGTATCGCGTGCCAGAACACATTTTTTTGATTTTATAAGATGTGAAAAATTGCGACAAAAATGCATTATGTCTTTGATATTAAGATCATCAGCAAAAATTCCGCGTACTCCGGAAATTGTTACCTTCAATGAATCCAAAGCACAAAGGCTTTTTATAAACTCTGATGGCATTGCGAACCAATGCCTCGATAGCTCAGCCTGGTAGAGCGAACGCCTCGTAAGCGTTAGGCCGTGGGATCGAATCCCACTCGAGGCTTCATAAAATTAAATTTTTTTAGAAAACTGTCAATTAGTTGCTTTACTGTACTGCACTGACAGCAAATTCAAAACTGTTCTTTTCTTGCTTGTATGTCATTGAGAGTTTCTATGTCTTGCTCCAGTTCTTTTGCAAGTCCTTTCCACCAAATTATTACTTTTGTCACGCCTATACTCCCCAAACATAACCCAGACTACGCCTTTATAGATCTGTCGATCGTATTATACCTGACCTGTATGTCCTACTTTGATCAAAAAAATTTGTCAAAAACTTTAGAAAAAAGATCCGTTGTATCTTTTTCTTTTTGTAGATGTAATGTTCTGTAACAATGGCATTTCTGAAATTATGCCAAAAGATCTAAAATGACTATTTCTTGAAATTTACAAATAATTTCAAAAACTGGAGATTTTTAAAATTAAAAATTTAAAAGGCTACTTAGAGTTCTAGGCCGAAAGAGTCAGCCAAACTTTGGAATTGTACATATGTTTCTAGGTACTGCTTGCCCTTTGAGGTTATGACAAATGTGTTTTTGCCATCAAACTCTATCTTGTTTATTAGACCTGCTCCAGTTAGGTTATCGATGAACTTGGAGAGTCTTGAATGTGATAAGTTAGCCTTTGTTAGGAGTGCTGTTACATTGATGCCGCTTACGCCACTTTCTTCTGTGACCGAAAGCAGATCCCGCACTATCTGCATACTAGATCTATACGCAACCATGTTCGGTATTTATAAGGTGAGGTGATATAAGGGTATTACGCTTCCTTACGAATAACTATTTTCTTAAAATGATTCATCATGAAATAGGTTTTATCCCTTTTCAACAATCTAGATTGTATTGGATTTTTCCTGTGTAGAAGGCTGTTCCAAGTGCTGTATAGAAAGAGAATACTATCCATCTGTACAATTTGGCAAAATAGGAGTGCTCATCTTACCTGATGAGAAACAAAAAATAGAATTTTTGGCAAAAAAGCACTCTATTGCAGCGGAAATTCTTCCAAGAATTGGGGTTTCGGAAAAAAATGACAAGCCAGACCAAGTTCTTGCATACCAACTGATGGGAAGGGAAGCAGATGGAAATACATGTCCCTTTCTTGATACTGAAAGCAACGACAGATCGCCACACGGTGGATACAAGTGCAAAATATACCAAGATAGGCCGCTTGCCTGCAGGGCTTATCCATTGATGGAATCCAATCCTCCAGCACTTGATCCAAAATGCAAATTTTGTGAAAGCTGTTCTAGCCCAACTGGAAATATCCAGTCTGAACTTGAATCGCTTGCCCAAATAAAGAGCAAGATGGAAACTAAGGCCAGGTACGTATGGAGGTATGCTACAGGAATAGGAAATGCGTCAGATAAATCTCAGATAAAGACTGGTTGGTTTTTAGTTTGACTTGTTAACTCTTTCATGAGTACCTGGATAATGTTCTCCGAGTTTCTTAGAATAACACTTGCTGCATAAAAATCCCTTGATGTTCCATGCATCCATGGGGTGATATTCATGATCCAAAGAGCCATTGCACATAGTGCACTTTTTTGTTTCTTCCAAGTTGTTGAAATTCATTTTTTTCGTTATAAAAATCATGTTAAATACTACCAATTTCATACGGTAAATTAGCGGTAGACGGATGGCTAATGTGGACCTCCTGCAAGAGACCTATCGGTCACCCATCTGCCGCTACTTTTTGTAGAAATCTTAGAAAAGATCTTGCACTATTTTTCGGATGCTGGTAATCTCGTCTTCTTCTTGCTTTATCTTCTTCTCAATGACGCGTATCATGGAATCCAACCATACGTGATGAGAGAAGAAGTTATGGTACGTATTTGCAGCCGTCATCTCATCGTCAACAACTGTATCTTCTAGAAATTTTGTCGCAACTGTATCTGTAAGTTTTAAAATTCGCTGGTTTAGTTTGACGCTCTTGAAAATTGGTTCTAGTTTTGCAATGTCTTCTTTAAAGTCCCCTTTGGTAAGTATTATTTTCTCATGGAGAATCTTAAAGTAAACTGCAACAAAAAAGAGGGTCGCATATCTTTTAGTTTTGTGGCCTCCCTTCTTTCCATAGTTTAATGTCTTTTTCGCATATTCTTTTACAACATAAGGATAAAGCAACAGTCTGCAATCGTCTTTTAGTTTTTCATTGAATACTTCATCATACTTGCTTCCCCTTGGCAAAAATTGTGCAGGTGAGCTGTATGATTCCGTAGGCCTCTGCTCAATTCCTGCCACAAATGCCTGTATGGCGTCTTTGGCAACAATAACTTTTTTGTGGTTATCTGGAAGATACTTGTTATATGTGGAATCGCCGATGAATTCTGATTGTTGTGATTTTGCTTTACTGTCAAACGAGCCTGCCTGTATTTCGTAAAAATATCCAAAATTCTCCATCTGGGATTTTATTGACTTGTGAAAGTCCATCAAAGAAACCAGATCTTTTCCTCTTACTGCGTTCTGTGAATTTCTGTACTTTGTAATGTTATTCTGGTCCAACTCGTCTGCTGCTTTGATTATGGTCACGGTAATGCTTCCATCCAAGTTGTGAGTTCGCTTTGCATGATCTAATACTGAATTAGACGTTTGTGCGCCGTTGACTATCTGCGGTGCATGTAAAAGTATTGAATTGTCCTCAAGTTCCTCAAAATCATTTACAACTATTGTAATTCCGTTATTGTAGTAAAAGAACTTGTTAGGAGATTCCTGCAAGGTCTCACGAAGGCCCTTGTTTACAGTCGTTTTAAACTGCATCCACTGTCTAATGTTTGATTCAAAGACGTAATCCCTATTTTTTGTCACAAAGTTAGTTAATTCTCTCAACTTCAATATTCCAAGCAGAGTATTTTGGTATCTCAGCTTGCTCTCTAGCCTTATTGTGGCCTTTTTTCCCACTGCAGGTTTTTTTATCCTATCCCAAAGTTTCTGGATTATCGTATCAATGTCGTGTATCTCAACTGACTCGTAATTTTCTTCATCAACTTTTTGATCAGTAACATAGATGCACTCAATTTTTAGATTTTTTTCCTGGATCTGTGTTACCAGGCGTGCAATCTCGGGTCGCATCTTTGTAATATCTCTTGTGCGTAAACTTTGCACGTCTTGCCTAAACTTGGCAATGGCTTCCATGGAATGCGAAGTTCCATATTTTGACTGGAAGAGATAGATCTTGTCTTCAGAAAAGTCAACTGGAAGGTATGCATCTATGCCCAGATCGTTTGGGCCATCGATAATTGCATCGGTCGCATCATCTTCTGTTGCCTCAAATACTCTTGTAAGAACCCATTGAAGAAAATTGTGGCCCTTTTCAACTTCATTTTGTGCATCTTCGGCGTATTCTCTTACGCTATCTCGTATATTCTGCGCAAATCCTTCTAGCGGTTGTCCATTGGATGACTGCTGTAAAAGCGGTCTTGCCCCTGGTATGTATTCTAGTAATCCATTGCTTCTGTCTGCCAAATCTGAATTTGGTAGAACTTGGTGTATTTAGTAAAGTAGGTTATTATGATATCATAAAAGGTGAGGAAGGGATTCGAACCCCTATAGATTCGCTTTGCAGGCGAACGCATAGCCGCTCTGCCACCTCACCGCCATCAAACAGGTTTCCTATGAACAATTAAATCTTTTAGATCAGAATTTTGAAAACTGTTTTGCAGCTAGCCTAACATCTTCTGCCTTGATTGTTTTTCTACCTGCATGTGTAGACATCTCAACTGCACTCTTGGCAATGGATGTTCCAACCTCTTCCAATATTCTTCTTAGTTCATTTGCCGACTCGTCGCTTACTCTGTCGGCTCCAGCCTTTTTTAGGATCCTGTATATTGCAGAAAGGCCAAATTCAGACGTTGTCATATTTTAACTCCATATACCTGTGATAAAAGACTTCAAGTAGAAAAAAGAGTATCTGGGAATCGATTTATACACACTATTTTGTGGCTATAGTATACCATGAACTGGTTGACAGATGCCCACATCCATCTATCCGATGAAGAATTCAAACCAGAACTGCAGTTCATGCTTACTGCCATGGACAAGATGGGACTGAAGGCGTGCTGTGTATCTATGGATTATTCCAGCTCAATTGCAACGCTAAAACTAGGCGAACAAAGCCCGCTGGTTCTACCTTTTCTTGGAATACATCCAGAGAAGGCAAACAGTGATCTGGAATCTGTAGTGAACTTGATAATGGAGAACTCTAATAAAATATCAGGCATAGGAGAGATCGGTCTTGACAAGACATATGTCTCAGACGATGCTGGTTTTAATCGACAGGTTAGTGTTTTTGAGAAGATGCTGTCCCTTGCAGAAAAACTTGAAAAACCAATATCAATTCATTCAAGAAGAACACTAGAAGAAATATTCTCAATTTTACCATCGTATCATCTCAAGGGAGTTCTGTTACATTGGTTTGCAGGAAACAAAAAACAACTGCAAAAATCCATGGATATAGGCAGCTATGTTTCGTATGGCCCTGCAATGGTGTATTCGCAAGACAAACAGATTCTTCTTTCTCTGACAGAACCTAGCAGGATCTTGCTGGAAACAGACGGGCCAGTCAAGTTCTCAAAATGTTTTGGATACAAGACTGCACAAATAACTTTCATGCCCAGCGTTCTTTTTTGCGCATCACAAATTCTAGATAAGCGATACGACGAGATGCTTGAAATCGTAGAAAAAAATACAAACTCATATCTTGGCATATAGGTATAAAATACCCCTTCTGCCAATCTGTAACGTGAATAGAGTCAGACGAATTGCTACAGAACTAATGGCTACTTATAAAGGAGAATTCGGCACTGATTTTAAAGAAAACAAGAAACTACTCAACGAAGTTGCAATAGTAAGATCCAAGGGACTAAAAAATGAGATTGCAGGCTATATAGCAACTCACTTGAAGCGAGAACTTGAAGAGCAAAGGGAAAAAGAATCACTAGCAGATCAGCCAGAAACCGTAGACCCATCCGAAGAGATGGAAGAACAACTGATTAGCTAAACCTGTCAAATATCTCATAAACCAAAAATTCCATATTGAACCAATTACTTTTCTAAATCATGATAACAGTCAAACTTCTTGGCGGCGCAAAGCGCTCTTTTTCCTCTGACAAGATATCGATTGAAAAAAATTCTATGATTGTA
>Ga0187815_10001731_pt1 | contig 10254 bp, 12 predicted proteins | sample NC_S_5_FD_132962 | JGI IMG/M metagenome (GOLD analysis project Ga0187815, IMG submission 132962) | Wetland sediment microbial communities from Neuse River Estuary, North Carolina, USA - ASW-S_5 | ecosystem: Environmental > Aquatic > Freshwater > Wetlands > Sediment | place: USA: North Carolina...
CCGCGCAGCGGGCATCGCCAGGGATGGCGATGCCTTTTCGACCGGACAGGAGTCCGGCCGAAAAGTCCGGCCGCGCCTCACGGACTTTCCGGCCATGGATGGACGAAAAACGCCACCGCGGGGTGTCGTTTCCTCTTGGCTACTTCTCCTTTGGACAAGCAAAGGAGAAGTAGCTCGGCCACCGCCAGGTGGACGAAACTGCTTTGTTACTTGCGCCAGGCGACCGAAACCATCCCGTAGCCTACGAAGACGGAACAACAAGCGGAGCGCGATCAGTCGTCGTCGCGCGGCACGCTGACCTTGCCCTTCACGCCGCTGTGGTCGACATCGCCGCTGCCCTTGGCGCCGAGGCTGAAGTCGCCGCCAACGTCGTGCACGCCGAGGTCGCCCGAGCCCAGTGTGTCCACGTGCACGCTGCCGCCCACGTTGCGCAGGATCACATCGCCGGAGCCGATGCTGCCGACCTTCGCGTCACCCTTCACGCCGTTGGTCTTGAGGTCGCCGGAACCCACCGAACCGGCAGCCAGGCTGCCGACGTCGCTGGCGCCGACATCGCCCGAACCCACGCTGGTGCTGAAGGCGCCGGCGATGTTGCTGACGTGCAGGTCGCCCGAGCCCACCATGCTGCGCAGTTGCTGCAGACCTGACACGGTGGCGTCGCCGGAGCCCACGCGCACCGTCACCGGCATTTCCGGCGGCAGCTGTACGTTGGCCTCCAGGTTCGCGTAGGAACTGCCGAACAGGCCAATCGAGAACGACCAGTGGCGGTCGCCGCCCAGATCGATGATGAGCTGGTCGCCCTCGCGGCGCTGGGTGATCTGCAGCTTGTCCAGCATCGCCGCGTCCGAGGCGCAGGCGCGACCGTTCAGCACCAGCTGCTTCGTGCCGGGCGCACCGTTCACATGCAGGTCGTAGCTGTTGACGTCGATCTGCACGCCGCGGACGCCGGCGAGGTCGAGCCGCATGTTGCGCGGCGCCTCGTGCTTGCACTGGGTTGCGGCGAAGGCGGACAGCGGAGCGAGCAGCAGCAGGGCAAGAGCGGTACGGCGCATGGCGGAACTCCTTCGATAGGTGTCGATCGGTTCTGATGCAGGCCGCCGGCAAAAGGTTGCAAGCCTGTGAAAAGTGCGGCCAAGGATGGCCGCCCGTTTGATCTCCGCGATCAGGGATGATCGCAAGGGTTCAGAACTCATCCCGCTTGGCGCGCTGCCACAAGCGTTCCTGCGCCAGCAGGTCGTGGGCCGCGAGCGTGCTGCCTTCCTCGGCGGCCAATTGCTCCATGCGGCGGAAGCGCCGCTCGAACTTTGCGTTGGCGTGGCGCAGCGCCCGCGAGAAATCCACGCCGGCGTGCCGGGCGAGGTTCGCCACCACGAACAGCACGTCGCCGATTTCGTCCTCCAGCCGCGCCGGATCGGCGCCCGCCTCGAACTCGGCGCGCACCTCATCGATCTCTTCGGCCAGCTTGTCCAGCACCGGGCGATGGTCCGGCCAGTCGAAGCCCACGCCGGCGGCACGCTGCTGCAGCTTGGTTGCGCGCTTCCACTCCGGCAGGCCGCGCGAGATGCCGGTCAGTGCGCTGCCGTCGTGCGCTTCGCCCTTGGCGGCGCGCTCGGCGGCTTTGAGTTCTTCCCAGGCCTGCTTCTGTGCGTCGAGGTTCTCGTACTGCACCTCGCCGAACACGTGCGGGTGGCGGTGGATCATCTTGGCGCTGATTCCGTGCGCCACATCGGCGAAATCGAAGCGCCCCTGCTCAGCCGCCATCTGCGCATGGAATACCACCTGCAGCAGCAGGTCGCCCAGCTCCTCGCGCAGGTCGTCGAAATCACCGCGGTCGATCGCGTCGGCTACCTCGTAGGCTTCCTCGATGGTGTAGGGCACGATGCTGGCGAAGTCCTGCTGCAGGTCCCACGGGCAGCCGCGCGCGGGATCGCGCAGCCGCACCATGATCGCCAGCAGGTCGTCGAGGCTGTGGCGCCCGGCTTCGCTCATGGCAGGCCGGCGTCGCGCAGCTTGGCGGGCCAGTCGAGGCTGGCGTCGCCCACCGCGATGAACTCGGGGTTGAGCAGCGACTCGCCGCGGTCGTAGCGCAGCGGTCGGCCATGGAGGTCCAGCACGGCGCCGCCGGCTTCCTCCAGCACGCATTGCGCGGCGGCGGTGTCCCACTCGCTGGTGGGACCGCGGCGCAGGTAGACGTCCGCGCCGCCGCGCGCAAGCAGGCAGAACTTCAGCGAGGAACCCAGCGGCTGCAAGCTGTAGCCCTCGCCTACCAGGCGGCACAAGGTCTCCTCCTGCGCGCCGCCGTGCGAGCGGCTGCCGGCCACGATGGCCGGCTGCGCCAGCGCGCGCGTGCCGATGCGCTCCCAGTCGCCGTTCTCTTCCGCCTGCCACCACGCGCCGATACCACGCGCGGCGACGTAGAGCTCGCCGGTGACCGGCGCCAGCACCACGCCCAGCACCGGTTCGTGCTGCTGGATCAGTGCGATGTTGACGGTGAACTCGCCGTTGCGCTTGACGAACTCGCGGGTGCCGTCGAGCGGGTCGACCAGCCAGTGCCGCGCCCACGCGCGGCGCTGCTCCCACGGCTGCTGGCTGGCCTCCTCGGAGACCAGCGGCAACACGGGTTCGATCCGCGCCAGGCCTTCGGCGATCACCTGCTGCGCGGCCATGTCGGCGGCGGTGAGCGGGGAGCGGTCGTCCTTCAGCTCGACGTCGAAATCCTGGCGATAGACCTCCAGGATCGCGTCGCCCGCGCGGCGCGCCAGCGCGCCGACCTGCCACAACAGGGGATGCTCGAACGGCGCGCTCACGACAGCTGCATCCGGCCGGCGAGGTATTCGCGGGCCATGAACAGCGCGGCGATCGAACGGCCCTCGGTGACGTCGTCGCGCGCCACTAGGGTGTGCAGGTCGGCGAGCTTCCACGGCACCACTTCCAGCGGCTCGGGCTCGTCGCCGGCCAGGCGCTCGGGATAGAGCTCCTGCGCCAGCACCACGTGCGCCATGTGGGTCATGTAGGACGGCGACAGCGACAGGTTGTGCAGGATCTTGAGCTTGCGCGCGCCGTAGCCGACCTCCTCCTTCAGCTCGCGGTTGGCGCCCTGCTCGGCGGTTTCGTCCTGATCCAGCCGGCCCTTGGGCAGGCCCAGCTCGTAGCGGTCCAGGCCCACGCCGTATTCGCGCACCAGCAGCACCGTGGACTCGTCCAGCATCGGCACGATGATCACCGCGCCGAGGCCGCCGGGTTTCATCCGTTCGTAGGTGCGGCGCTCGCCGTTGGAGAATTCCAGGTCGACCTGCTCGACGCGCAGGAAGCGGCTGTGCTCGATGTCGCGCGTGGCGTGGATGATGGGCGGCTTGGGCATCGGATGATTCTAACCGGCTCAGCGGCACATGCGCCGCAGCGCCTCGGCATGGATCGCTGGCGTGCCGGCCAGCACGCTGCGCGTATCCAGTCCGGGCGCCCCGCCTTCGAGATCGGTGAACACGCCGCCGGCTTCGCGCACGATCGCCGCCAGCGCGGCCACGTCGAGGATGTTCACGTCCGACTCGATCACCAGATCCAGCGCGCCGCGCGCCAGCAGGTGGTAATGGCAGAAGTCGCCGTAGCCGCGGATGCGATTGCTGTCGCGGATCATGGCGCCCAGCGCGGCCCAGCGCGCATCGCCGGTGAGCGTCTTCACGTTGCCGATGGAGAGCGAGGCCTGCGCCATGTCGGCGGTGCCGGCCACGTGCACGCGCTCGCCTTCGAACCAGGCGCCGCCACCGGTGCTGGCCCACATCGTCTCGCCGTAGACCGGCGCGCTGGACACGCCCAGCACCAGCTCGCCGCGGTCCATCAGCGCGATCTGGGTGGAGAAGAACGGCGTGCGCCGCACGAAACTCTTGGTGCCGTCCAGCGGATCGACCAGCCACAGCAGGCCATCGCGCACGCCGTCTAGGCCGTACTCCTCGCCGTAGATCGAAGCCTCGGGCAAGGCGGCGCGCAGCAGCTTGCGGATCGCCTGCTCGGCTTCGCGGTCGGCCACCGTCACCGGCGTGGCGTCGCCCTTCAGCTCCACGTCCACGCCGCGCTTCCAGTAATGCAGGATCACCTCGCCGGCGGCAGCGGCGGCTTCTCGGGCGGCGGCCAGGGCCAGCGCGACGGTTTCGGCTTTCATCGTGCAGCTTTCTCCATGGTGGATGCAGCGGCCAGTCCGCCGCTGCGTTCGACCTGCACCGTGCCCTCGGCATCGGGCGGGCCCAGCGCAGCCAGCCAGCGCCGCAGCGCGGGGTCGTCCTGCCGCGGCTGCAGCTCGGTCGTGAGGCGCCAGCCCAGCGGACTCAGCTGCAGGTCGCCGGTGGTGCGCAGCGGGCCTTGGCCGTCGTCCTGCCATTGTGCATGGATCACGCCGTCCTGCGCGGCAAGCTGAGCATGCAGATCACCCAGCGCCACGTCGACGCCTTTCGTGCGCATCGCGGCCTGTCGCCATTGCAGCTCGGCCTGCATCTCCAGCGGCCAGCCGCCCTGCAGCAACGCATGTTCGGCATTCAAGGCGAGTTCGCCCTGCGGCTGGCCCAGCGGCAGGCGCAAGCGCGGATCGGCCAGCGCGGACAGGTCCACACGGGCCTGCAAGCCGCTCCAAGCCAGCTGGCCCGTGGGCATTTTCTGCAGGTCCCCATGAAAACCGAACTGCGGCCCGTCGAAATCGACCAGCAGATCGACCTGTCCGAACAGGGCACGATGCGACAACTGCCATTGCAGCCGGCCCAGTGCACGGCCGTTCGGCGCCAGCACCTGCCCTGCACGACCGTCCCACAGCGTGCCGCCCACCTGTTGCAGGCGCAGGCCATGCAGCGAGGGCTGCAACAACGGCAGGGCCCAGCGTGCGGGCAGCCACCACAACAGGGCCGCGGCGGCCAGCAGCAGCACGGCCACGGCCGGCAGGATTTTCCTCAGGGTTTTCAAGCGGGGATTCCGAGTATCTGGGGCGCGCACTTGAGCGCGCGTCAACGCAGGCCGATCATAACCGGATGACGAACCTTGCTGACCGCAACACCGTGCTTGCTGCACGCGACCTGACGCACATCTGGCACCCCTGCACGCAGATGCACGACCACGAAACCATTCCCATGCTGCCGATCGTGCGCGGCGAAGGGGCATGGCTGATCGACGCCGATGGGCGGCGCTACCTCGACGGCATCAGTTCGTGGTGGACCAACCTGTTCGGCCACGCCAATCCGCGCATCGCCGCCGCGCTGGCCGCGCAGGCGCAGACGCTGGAGCACGTGATCTTCGCCGGCTTCACCCATCCGCCCGCGATCGAGCTGGCCGAGCAGTTGGTGCAGCTCACCCCGCCGGGCCTGGACAAGGTGTTCTTCGCCGACAACGGTTCGGCGGCGATCGAGGTGGCGCTGAAGATGAGCTTCCACTACTGGCTGAACCAGGGCCATGGCGAGAAGACCCGTTTCATCGCGCTCACCGGCAGCTACCACGGCGAAACCCTGGGCGCGCTGTCGGTGAGCGACGTGGCCCTGTATCGCAAGACCTACGCGCCGCTGCTGCTCACCCCGATCCTGGCTCCTTCGCCCGACGCCTACGAGGGCGAACCGGGCGAGACGCCGGCGCAAGTGGCCGCACGACGGCTGCAGGAACTGCGCGCGTTGCTGGAACGCCACGCGCACGTGACCTGCGCGGTGATCGTGGAGCCGCTGGTGCAATGTGCCGGCGGCATGCGCATGTATCACCCCGACTACCTTGCGGGCCTGCGCACGCTGTGCGACGAGTTCGCCGTGCACTTCATCGCCGACGAGATCGCGGTGGGCTTCGGCCGCACCGGCACGCTGTTCGCCTGCGAGCAGGCGAACGTCTCGCCGGATTTCATGTGCCTCTCCAAGGGCCTCACCGGCGGCACCCTGCCGCTGTCGGTGGTGCTCACCACGAACGCGATGTACGAGGCGTTCTACGCCGAATACGGCGCCGGCAAGGCCTTCCTGCATTCGCACAGCTATACCGGCAACCCGCTGGCCTGCAGCGCGGCGCTGGCCACGCTGGCGATCTTCCGCGACGAACCGGTGCTGGAGCGCAACCGGACGCTGGCCGCCCACCTCGCCCGCCGGCTGGAACCGCTACGCGACCACCCGCACGTGGCCGAAGTGCGCCAGACCGGCATGATCGCCGCGGTGGAACTGGTGGCCGATAAGGCCGCACGCCGCCCCTGGCCCGCCGCCGAACGGCGCGGCCTGCGCGTGTACCTGCACGGCCTGCAGCACGGAGCGCTGCTGCGCCCGCTGGGCGACGTGATCTATTTCATGCCGCCCTACGTCACCAGCGAGGCGGAACTCGACCACTTGGTCGAGGTGGCGACGGCGGGCATCGCGCGCGCCGTCACCGGCTGAGCCGCCACGGCACCCTGTCGACGGCGGTCAGTGGATCGCCGGATCCAGCATGCGCAGCGCGTCGGCCGTCCTCGGCTGACCGGTGCTGCGCAAGTCCTTGGCGCTGTAGCTGCGTCCGAACGCGCCCTGCAGGCACTGGCCCTTCTTCGCCGGGATCAGGCTGCCGGTGTCGCGGATGCAATTGCGGTCGCCCGGCTTGATCACCTGATCCCGTCGTGCAACCGGCTGGCTCGCGGCTGCCGGCGCGGCATGCGATGCCGGCTGCACCGTCTGTGCTGCCGCGACCGCGCCGATACCGAGGCCGAATGCCGCCGCCAGTGAAAGCGTGATGGTCCTGAACATGGCGGTTACCTCCTGCTGCCCTGTGGCTACCCCATCCTGCGCCTGGCCGCTGCGGCAGGCAAGCGATGCCGGTCTTTCGGCGCACTGGCATTCAGCTGGCGAAACGGCTCGATTATGCTTGCGTTTTGCAGTGAACCCGCCGCATGCGCACCATCCGCATCCATGTCGATCAACCGCTCGCCGCCGGTACCGAAGTGGCCTTGCCGGCGCAGGCCGCCGAGCACGTGGCGCGCGTGCTGCGGCTCGCCACCGGCGATCCGCTGACCCTGTTCAACGGCGACGGCGCCGACTACGCCGCCACGATCCTCGCCGTCGGCAAGCGCGAGGTGCGCGTGCGGGTGCTGGACCGGCAGGCCGTGACCCGCGAATCCCCGTTGCGGCTGACCCTGGCGCAAGGCGTGGCGCGCGGCGAGAAGATGGACCTGATCGTGCAGAAGGCCACCGAACTGGGCGTGGCGCGCATCGTGCCGTTGCTCACCGAACGCGCGGAGGTGAAGCTGGATGCCGCCCGCGCCGAAAAGCGCCTGGCGCATTGGCGCGCGGTGGCGGCGAGTGCCTGTGAGCAGTGCGGCCGCGCCTGCCTGCCGGAGATTCTCCCTGCGCTCGCGCTGCCGGCGTGGCTGGCGGCGCTGGCCGACGATGGCGCGCTGCGGCTGGCCCTGCTGCCCGAGGCGGAATCATCGGCGAGGGAGCTGCGTCCCGGCGACGCCGGCGCCCTGCTCGTGGTGGGCCCGGAAGGTGGGCTGGGCGAACGCGACACCATCGCGCTGCATGAGGCCGGTTTCCGCGGCCTGCGCCTGGGACCGCGCATCCTGCGCACCGAAACCGCCGGACTGGCGGCACTGGCCGCACTGCAGGCGCTGCACGGGGATTTCTGATCGGAAGGAAACGCTGGCTACCTTCGGTAGCCGCGTCCGCGGAACCAAGAGGCAACCGCGACGCCAGCGAATGCCACGGCAACGCCGTAAAAGGCGGCTTGCCGGCCGACCATCGCGGCAATGAAGAACATCGCACCCGCCAGCAGGAACAACACGGCGCTGAGACGCGCCGGTCGGCGCTCCATCAGGCGGCGCCGTCCAGCTCCGCGTCCGTGTCCAGCCCCAGCAGCTGCACCAGTTCGTTCTCGATACCTTCGAGGTCGGGGATCACCGCCACGTCGTCGCGCACCAGCACCTGGGCGCGCACGCCGGGCGGCAAGGCGTTGCCGTCGTGGGTGGGAATGATCAGCTCGGCGTTCAGCGTGGTCAGGCGGGGGAAACCCTGCGTGAGGATGGCGACGAAAGGCAGCTTCGGATGGCCGCCCAGCGCCTTCAGCACGGCCACGCGCACGGTCAGCTCGGCATCGCCCTCGCCTGCGCCGGCCAGCCGCGCGAACGACACCAGCGGCACACGCCAGCCGCGCCAGGTAATGCGGCCGACCAGCCAGTCCGGCGCTCCGTCCACCGTCTCGTGGGCGGGCTGGGTGATCACCTCGGCCACGGTGGTGTTGGGCAGCAGCAGGCGCAGGCTGCCGGCCGGCACCAGCACGCAGCGGATTTCACGGGGCAATACGTCGTCGCTCATGGATAGACCTCGATCAGGTGCGCCGCCAGTTCGTGCAGCGTTCCGGAATAGCTCACCAGCCGTTCGGCGAAGATGCCGCTGACCATGTCGGCGAAGTGCTCGCCCTCGGCGGCCTCCACCCACACCTGGCCCCCACGGTCGTGGATCGCCTGCGCGCCGGCCACCGCGTCGGTGGAGCGGCCGGCGAACACAATGCCCAGCGCGTCGCGGCCGAACACGTTCGCCGCCATGGTGAAGCTGGCGTCGATCGACGACTCCTGCGCACCTTCAGGATTGCGCACCTCGACGCTGCCGTCGCGCCGCAACTGTACCTGGCCTTCGGCCGGCACCAGCAGCACCTCGCCGCTGCGCGCGCGGCTGCCATGCGCCGCCAGCCGCACCGGCAGGCTGGAATGGGTCGACAGGCGCTGCAGCACGGCAGCGTCCGGCCGCCCGCCGAAGTGCTGGGTCAGCAGGATCGTGTGCCGCGCCGTGGCAGGCAGGATCGCCAGGAAATCGCAAACCGAGTCCAGGCCGTCGGCGGCGGCGCCCAGCAGCACCACCCGGCTGGGCACGCCGCCGAGATCGTCGAGCATCATCTCGCTCGGCTCCCAGGCCTGCGGCGCCACGGCCTCCTCCATCGACACCAGTTCCAGGCTCATCGTCGGCTGGAACTCCGGTTCCGCCGCTTCGACGTCTGGCGCGAGGAAATCGGCGGCGCTCAGTTTCTGGATGCCAAAGTCGACAACCTCGGAGTGCGCCGTGTCGGCAGGCACGGGGACATCATCGTCGATCAGCGCCCAGCTATCGGGCGCCGCCGGCGCCTTCGCCACCGCCGCTACGGGTACCTCGGGCAGCTCGTCCCCGGGCATCACGAAGCTGAAATCATCGTCGTGCAGCGGCAGCTCGTGGCGCGGCACGACCGGCGCGACGTCCGCTTCCGACAGCGGCTCGTCGGCGGCGAGCAGCGCCGCCAGCTCCGCCTCCAGATCATCCGAAGCGGCGCGGCTCTGCGCCACATGCTCGCCGTCGTGATCGTAGGTCTCGACCGGGCCGGGTTCGTTGTGGCCGGTCGGTTCCAGCACGGCCGGCTCATGTACCGCCGGCTCGGACGCCAGCGCCATGGGCTCAGGGGATTCCGCCACGGCCGGCTCGGCGGCGACCACGTCCACCGGCGCCGCCTCCACCACCAATGCATCGGCCGGACGCGGCGGGTCCACGTCGCCGCCGGCCATCACCTTGACCGCCAAATGACGTGCCCAGCGTGCGCGGTCCCAACCGCTCAGCGCGCGGCTGGCGTTGGCGTCGTTGAATACCAGGCGCGGGCGGTCGCCCTCGATCATCTCGACCAGGCGGTCGAAGGCGCCCTCGTCCTCGTCGTCCAGATTCACCACCAGCACATCGGGGTCGAGCTGCCGCTGCAAGGCGGCATCGAAACTCGCGACGGCGCCCTCGTGCACGATGCGCGCGCCGTGCTCCTGCAGCACCTGGCGCAGATGGCCGCCCAACTCAGCGTCGTCGAACAGCAGCGCCACCGAAGGCCGCGCTTCAGCCATGACTCGGCTCCCGTGCCAGCTTGGCCACTGCCCACTGTTCCAGCACCTCGCCGATCTGCACCAGCAGTTCGGCTTCCTGGTACGGCTTGCCGAGGTAGCGGTCCACACCGATGTCCAGCGCGCGCTGACGATGCTTTTCGCCGGTGCGCGAGGTGATCATGATGATCGGCACCTCGCACAAACGCGGATCGGCTTTCATGTGGGTGGCCAGCTCGTAGCCGTCCATGCGCGGCATCTCGATGTCCAGCAGCATCAGGTCGGGCACGCGTTCGTGAAGCTTCTCCAGCGCGTCGACACCGTCCTTCGCGGTGCTCACCTCGTACTCGTGGCGCTCCAGCACGCGGCCGGTGACCTTGCGCATGGTGATCGAGTCGTCCACCACCATCACCAGCGGCCGCACGCGCTGCTCCTCGACCATCGGCAGCTCGACCGCGCTGAGG
>Ga0187815_10001732_pt1 | contig 10251 bp, 7 predicted proteins | sample NC_S_5_FD_132962 | JGI IMG/M metagenome (GOLD analysis project Ga0187815, IMG submission 132962) | Wetland sediment microbial communities from Neuse River Estuary, North Carolina, USA - ASW-S_5 | ecosystem: Environmental > Aquatic > Freshwater > Wetlands > Sediment | place: USA: North Carolina...
CACCAGGCCGGGGATGTCGCGCAGCGCGGCGATCGAGTTGTCGTTGTGGAAGTGGCCGCCGAAGCCGCGCTGGTAGCCCAGCGAGGCCACGCGCATCACCAGCGGGTTGCGGTACTGGTCGTTGGAGAAGAACTGCAGGCTGGCCGCCTCGCCGCGGATCTGGTCGCCTGCGTTGTGGAAGTAGGCCAGGTACTGGATCTCCGGGATCGGCAGCATGCCCATGTTGGCGTAGCCCTGGGCGAGGCCGAGGATGACGGTCTCGTCCAGCAAGGTGTTGAACACGCGGGTGTTCTTGAACGCCTTGTGCAGGCCCTTGGTGACGGTGTACACGCCGCCCTTCTGCGCCACGTCCTCGCCGAACAGCAGCGACTCGGGGTACTTCGCCATGACGTCGTGCAACGCCTGGCCGATCTGGATGGCGAGATGGCGCGGCGGCTGGTTTTCCGGCAGCTTGTCCGCGCTGCCGAAGGCCTTGATGCGCGCCTCGGCGTAGTCGGCGCGCTCGGCTTCGGCCTTCACCCTGGCCGGCGTGTAGGGCGCCAGCGGCTTCATCACGTCGTCGAGGCGCTCCAGCTTCGGACGGCGATCGGCTTCCTCGGCAGCGGCGAAGCAGCGCTTGCGGATGGTCTCGTTGAGTTCGAGCAGAGCGTCCTTCGAGTACAGCCCGGACTCCAGCGCGATGGCCGCCGAACGCAGCAGCGGATCGCCCGCCTCCACCGCCACCAGCTCCTCGATGCTGCGCCACTCGATCTCGAAGTCGGTGCCGGCGTGGCCCATGATGCGGGTGGTGCGCAGGTGCAGGAAGGTGGGGCGGCGCGTGCTGCGGCAGTGCTCCACCGCGCGCTGCACCTGGGCGTAGCCGTCGGCGAGGTCGAGGCCGTCGGCATAGAAATAGTCGAGGTTGGAGCGCGACTGGAAGTTGCTGGCCACCCAGCCGGTCGGCGTCTTCACCGAGATGCCGATGCCGTTGTCCTCGCACACGAACAGCACCGGCGCGGGCAGCTTCTGGTAAGCCGTCCACGCCGCCGCGTTGAACGCCGTCTGCGCGGTGGCGTGATTGCTGGAGGCATCGCCGAACGAGCAGATCGCGATGGAATCCTCCGGCACCGGCAAGCTGTGGCCGATGCGGCGCGCGTGGTCGATGGCGATCGCCGTGCCCAGCGCCTTGGGCAGGTGCGAGGCGATGGTCGAGGTCTGCGGCAGCACCCAGAGCGGCTTGCTGCCCCATACCTTGTGGCGGCCGCCGGAGGCCGGGTCGTCCTTGCTGGCGGCGAACGACAGCGCCGAATCCATCACCGGGTCCATGCCCGGCAGCTTGCGGAAGCGCTCGGCCATGAAGCCGCCGGAGCGGTAGTGCAGGAAGGCCGGATCGGTGTGGCGGGTCAGCCGCGCCACCATCGCATTGCCTTCGTGGCCGGACGAACCGATGGTGTAGAACACCTTGTTCTGCACGCGCAGCACGCGCGCCATCAGGTCGAGATGGCGCGAGATCAGCTGCGATTCCAGCAGTTCGCGGAAACCGCGCGCGTCGAGCGCGCTGCCCGGCAGCACCGCCGCATCGTCGTGCGGTGCGGCACGCACCTCGCCCTGCCACAGCTGCACGAACTCGGTGAAGTTCTGGTCGACGATCTCGGCGCGGTTGAAGCCCTTGTGGCGGGCGGCGATGGGTGCTGACGTGATGGTCATGGCGGTGTCGTGTCGGTAAGCGGCTGTGCAGCCGTCAGGAAGAGGAAACGATGGGAAGCACGGAAGGCTGGTGCAATCGGCGCAAGGCGGCGGCACGGGCGCGATCCTTGTCGCGGCCAAAGGATTCGAGGATGCGGATCTGCTCGTCCGGCGCAGGCACCGGCACGGCCATGCCCCGCAGGCCGGCCAGCACCAGCCGCCCCGGCGACACGGGTTGCCAGCCGTTGCCCTGGTCCAGTTCCAGCCCGCCCATCACCTCCACCGGCAGGCCGGGAAAGCGGAAGCGGGCGAAACGCGAACGGAAACGGTCGGCGTCGGCCGGCGCATGCGCGGCATCGCGGCGATCGGCCCACCGCTCCGCCAGCGTGTCGGCATCGGCCCGCGAGACCAGCACGTCGACGTCGGCCACGTCCACCTCGGCGCCGAGCAGGCGCGCCGCCGCGCTGCCGATCAGGCACCAGGGCTCCGCGCAGTGCACGTGCAGGTCCGGCACCAGCTCGGCGAGCGCGACGAACAGCGCGGGCGGGATGTGGCTCATGCGTCGCAACCCGTGCGCAGGATCGATCCATCGATCTCGATGTAAATGTCGCGAACGCGCAAGACTCGGGCTCCTGGAAGCCCCTCTTCCAGCGGGAGAGGGGTCGGGATGAGGGTTCATGCTTGCGGCTCGCCGGCGCCAAGACCCGTTTCGAGCGGGCGCCATCGCAAGAGCGGCCCCTCACCCCTACCCTCTCCCCACAGGGGAGAGGGAGTAGATGGTCAGAACGCGTTGATGCCGGTCAGCTCGCGGCCCACCACCAGCTCGTGCACGGTCTCGGTGCCCTCGTAGGTGATCACCGACTCCAGGTTGAGCGCGTGGCGGATCGCGCCGTGCTCGGTGGTGATGCCGGCGCCGCCGAGGATGTCGCGGCACTGGCGCGCGATGTCGATGGCCATGCGGCAGTTGTTCCACTTCGCCAGCGACACCTGGGTCGGTTGCATCGCGCCGGCGTCCTTCAGGCGGCCCAGCTGCAGCGAGAGCAGCTGCGCGGTGGTGATGCGGCGGGCCATGTCGGCCAGCTTGAGCTGGATCGCCTGGTTCGCGGCCAGCGGGCGGCCGAACAGCACGCGCTCCTGCGTGTAGTCGATCACTTCCTTCAGGCAGGCCTGCGCCGCGCCGATCGGGCCCCAGGTGATGCCGTAGCGGGCCTGCGTGAGGCAGCCCAGCGGCCCTTTCAGCCCCTTCACGTTGGGCAGGCGGTTCGCGTCGGGCACGCGCACGTTGTCGAGGAACAGCGCGCTGGTGACCGAGGCGCGCAGGCTCATCTTCTTGTGGATCTGCTGGGCGGTGAAACCCTTGCTGTCGGTGGGCACGATGAAGCCCTGGATGCCGTCCTCGGTCTGCGCCCACACCACGGCGATCTGGGCGAGGTTGCCGTTGGTGATCCACATCTTGGCACCGTTGATGACCCAGTCGCCGCCGTCCTTCTTCGCGTGGGTCTTCATGTTGGCCGGATCGGAGCCGCCGTGCGGCTCGGTGAGGCCGAAGCAGCCGATGATCTCGCCCGCCGCCATCTTCGGCAGGTATTCCATCTTCTGAGCTTCGCTGCCGTAGGCGTAGATCGGGTACATCACCAGCGAGCTCTGCACCGACGCGAAGCTGCGCAGGCCCGAATCGCCGCGCTCCAGCTCCTGGCAGATCAGGCCGTAGCTGACGCCGCTCATGCCGGCGCAGCCGTACTGCTCGGGGATGGTGGCGCCGAGCAGGCCGAGGCTCGCGATCTCCGGAATCAGCTCGCTGGGGAAGCGCGCCTGGTCGAAGCAGTCGCCGATGATCGGCAGCACCTTCTCGTCGACGAAGCGGCCGACAGTGTCCTGCACCATGCGCTCCTCGTCGGTGAGCAGCGAGCGGACGTCGTACAGGTCGAGCGGGTTCAGGCGGGCAGCAGCCATGGGCGTTCCAGTGCGAACAGGGAAACCCCGGATTCTACCCGCGGTGGCCCATACCGGTCATGGCGGGGCGCAGCAGACGGGTCGTGCGATCATGCATCCCTCCCCCCGCCACACGGAAACCCCCATGATCAAGGGTGTGCTGCTGGGCTTCGCCAGTTTCGCGGCCTACGCGATCAGCGATGCCTTCGTGAAGTCCCTGCACGGCAGCGTGCCACCGTACGAATCGGTATGCATCGGCGCCGCCATGGGCCTGGCCGCCCTGCCCTTCATCATGGGCAAGGGCGACCGCTGGCACGACGTGTTCGCCGCACGCCGCCCCAAGCTGTGGTGGGTGCGCGCACTGGCCGGCGCGGTCGGCAATATCGCCTCGGTCACCGCGTTCACCCTGCTGCCGATGGCCGAGGTGTTCTCGATGATCTTCCTGATGCCGATCTTCGTGACCATCCTCTCGGTGCTGCTGCTGAAGGAACACGTGGGCTGGCGGCGCTGGACCGCGGTGTTCGTGGGCTTCGCCGGCGTGCTGGTGGTGCTTCGCCCCGGCTTCCGCCACCTGGGGCTGGGCCATTTCGCGGCGATCGCCTGCGGCGTCGCCGCGGCGGGTTCGGTGGTGGCGCTGCGCATGGCCGGCAGCGACGAGAAACGCATCAGCCTGTACGGCGCCGGCGCGATCGGTCCGCTGGTGGCCGGCGGCGTGCTGATGCTGCCGCACTTCGTGTGGCCGGACCTGGCGCAATGGGGCCTGCTGGCCGGCTACGGCCTGCTCGCCGGGCTGGCCGGCGTGCTGCTGATGTACGCCACGCGGCTGGCCCACGCCAACCGGGTGGCGCCCACCCAGTACAGCCAGATGCTGTGGGCAATCGCCTTCGGCTACTGGCTGTTCGGCGACCGGCTCGACTGGCCGATGCTGGCCGGTATCGTGATGATCCTCGGTGCAGGGCTGTTCACCCTGGTGCGCGAGGAGCGGGTCACTTCGTGGTGGAAGCGTACGAAGATGGTCTGATTCCCCCTGTTTTCTCTCCCAGCGAGCCTGCCATGACCACGCCGCCCCCCTCCCGTCCCGACCTCGCGCTCTCCCCGATCGTTGCCGGCCTCTGGCGCATCCGCGACTGGAATCTGGACGTGGCCGGGCGCGTGCACTGGATCGAACAGGCGCTGGAGCTCGGCATCACCAGTTTCGACCACGCGGACATCTACGGCGACTACCAGGCCGAAACGCTGTTCGGCGAGGCCCTGCGGGCAGCACCGGCGCTGCGCCGGCGCATGCAGCTGGTGACCAAGTGCGGCATCCGCCTGCGCTCGGCCAGCCGGCCCTACCGTATCAACCACTACGACACCTCGGCCGCCTATGTGCGCGCGCAGGTGGAGCAGTCGCTGCGCAATCTGCACACCGAGCAACTGGACCTGGTGCTGATCCACCGTCCCGACTACCTGATGGATGCCGCCGCGCTGGCGGAGACCTTCCGCACGCTGACGCGCGAAGGCAAGGTGGCGCACTGGGGCGTGTCCAACCACACGGCCAGCCAGTTCGCGCTGTTGCAGGCGCACCATCCACTGGCGACGAACCAGCTCGAGCTGTCGCCGCTGGCGATGGGCGCGCTGGACGACGGCACGCTGGACCAGGCCCAGCACCTCGGCCTGCGCCCGATGATCTGGTCGCCTCTGGTCGGCGGCCGGCTGTTCAGCGGCGAGGACGAACAGGCCGTGCGCGTGCGCGGCGAGATGGACGCCATTGCCGCGCGCCTCGGCACCAGCCTCGCCACGCTGGCCTATGCCTGGATCCTGCGCCATCCCGCGCGGCCGCATCCGATCACCGGCACGGGCCGCATCGACGGGCTGCGCGAAGCCGTCGCCGCGCTGGGCCTGAAGCTTGAAGCGGAGGATTGGTACGCCATCTGGACGGCGAGCAAGGGGCACTCCGTGCCATGACCTGCGCCGCCTCGCCTGGGCCTTCGCCTGCGCCGGGTTCGGGGGGCGAGCGCGTGGAGCAAAGGGCGCCCTCGAGATCCGGTCAGAGACGCAGCTCCATGTCGACGCGGTGCATGCCCGGCCCCCAGCCGTCGGGAATGAGCTTGATCGCCTGGGCGCCGAACCTGCCGAAGAACGGCGCGGATTTGTGGCTCGCGGCGATGCAGACCAGCGCGCTCCCCGACGCGCGCGCCAACGCACCGACGCGATGCATGATGGCCGAGCCGATGCCAGACCCCTGGAAGCGCGGATCAAGCAGGATCCAGTTCAGGTGCCTGCGCCCCGCGCCGTCACTGATCAGTCCGAACGCCCCCACGATTTTCCCGTCGACCAGACATACCTCGTAACCCTCCGGGGCGGGCTTCAGGAAAGCCGTGTAGTCCGCCCTTTCGTTCGGCGCGAAGAACTCGGGGCAGTTGGCGTCGAAAAGGTCCAGGCATGCCGCGAAGTCGGCAACGCCATAAGGCCTGAACATGACGCTGGATGCTGCAAGACCCGACACGCCTCTCCCCTCCCCTTTTCGGGTTCGTTGCTACCGGTTGCTCACTCCGTGCGGCACATGCCCGGTGGCCACGTGCCGGCGCGCGGACTCCACGTTGGCGGGCGAGTCGTCGAAGAAGATGTCGGCGCCGAAGGCGTCGAGGAAAGGGCCCTTGTCGCGACCGCCGAGGAACAGCGCCTCGTCGATGCGCACGCCCCAGCGGCGCAGGGTGAGGATGACGCGCTTGTGCGCGGGCGCCGAGCGCGCGGTGACCAGGGCGGTGCGGATCGGGGAATTCTCCGCGGGGAACGCCGCCTGCAACCGGTGCAGCGCAGTGAGAAAACCGCGGAACGGACCGACCGAGAGCGGCTCGTCGGCATGCTCGGTCTCGCTGCGGTGGAAAGCCTCCAGGCCTTCCTCGCGCGAGACGCGCTCGCCCTCGTCGCCGAAGATCACCGCATCGCCGTCGAAAGCGATGCGCAGCTGCTCGCTCATGCGCGGCGGCGCCACACTGGGCAGGATGGTCGCCGCCGCCACGCCGGCCTTCAGCGCGCGGCCCACGTCCTCGGCGTTGGCGGAGAGGAACAGGTCGGCCTTGAACGGCGCGATGTAGTCGGAGGTGGGTGCGCCGCTGGTGAAGGCGGCCCGGCTGATCTCCAGGCCATAGTGCTGGATCGCGTTGAAGATGCGCAGGCCGGTGTCGCCCGAGTTGCGCGAGAGCAGGATCACCTCCACCGGCGGCACGTCGCCCGCCAGCTTGTTGAGATCGAGCAGCTTCTGCACCAGCGGGAACGCCACGCCGGGCTTGAGGATCTCGTTCTCGTGCGCGATCTGGAAACTGCGGTAGGCATCCAGCCCCTCGCGCTCGAACAGCTCGTGGCTGTTGCCGAGGTCGAACAGCGCACGCGAGGAGATGGCCACGACGAGGCGGTTGTCGGTCGCGGCGGAAGGGGCGTGGACGGGGGACTTGGACATGGCGGCAATCTAGCGCATGCGGTGCTCATGGCGTGAGATTTGCCGCTGTGCGAATCCCGGTCAATCCGCGGCGAACTGCTCGTCGAGGATGCGCTGCTCCAGGTTGTGTTCGGGATCGAACAGCAGGCGCACGCCCTGCCCCTCGGCCTGGCGCACGACCACGTCGCGCACGTCGCGCACTTCGTGGAAGTCGGCGGTAGCGCTGACCGGGCGCTTGCCGGGATCGAGCACGCGCAGGCTGACCTGGGTGCGATGCGGCAGGATCGCGCCGCGCCAGCGGCGCGGGCGGAACGGGCTGATCGGGGTCAGCGCGAGCACGTTCGCGTCCAGCGGCAGGATCGGTCCGTGGGCGGATAGGTTGTAGGCGGTGGAGCCGGCCGGCGTGGCCACCATCACGCCGTCGCAGATCAGGTTGGGCAGCTTCACCGTCTCGTTGAGCTTCACCTCGATGTGCGCGGCCTGGTTGCTCTGGCGCAGCAACGAGACTTCGTTGAAGGCCAGCGCGCGATGGGTGCCGCCCGCGGCGTCGGTGACCAGCATCTCCAGCGGGAAAAGCTCGGCCGCGTGCGCGCGCGCCACCCGCTCCGCCAGGCCGTCGAGCCGGTGCTTGTTCATCAGGAATCCCACGCGGCCGAGCTTCATGCCGTACACCGGCACGTCCAGCGCGAGATGCGCGTGCAGGGTGCGCAGCATGAAGCCGTCGCCCCCCAGCGCCACGATCAGTTCCGCCTCCGTCGCCGGCACGTTGCCGTAGCGCTCCACGAGCTTGCGCCGCGCCTGCTGGGCGACGCTGGTGTCACTGGCGACGAAGGCGAAGCGCATGGGCGATGGCTCCATTGGAATGCGGCCGAGCTTACCGCATGGGTGCGATGGCTCGCCGCAAAGCGAAGCCCCGGACTGGCCGGGGCTCCGGATACCGCAGGGAGGTTTTTCCGGAGCCGCCCCCACCCCGCCCCTCTCCCCGACGAGAGAGGGGTGGAAGGCATTACACCGGCATCTGCGCCAGCTGCGCCAGCCGGCGCACCGCGACCGAGGCGATCGGGTAGTCGGCGTTCTGGGTGAGGATCTCGGCCAGCATGCCGCGGGTATGCTGCAGGGTGGCGTCGTCGCGCCGCAGCCAGACCTGCACCGGGGAGGCGTCCTTGCTGCCGCCGGCCAGGGTCAGCACCTGCTGGGCCAGCGCGCGATGCTGGTGGTTGAGCTCGTCCAGCAGCGAACCACGCGCCTGCGCATGCCAGTGGCCTTCCACCGGCAGCGCCTCGATCTGGCCGCGCAGCCACTCCAGGTCCAGCGCCTCGCCCAGTTCGTAGAACACGCTGGCGACCTTCTCGATCGGCTGACCGCTCTGCTGCGCCACCTCGACCATGTCGAGCGCGGCGCGCAATTCGGACACGCGCGCCAGCCGCACGGCCAGTTCGGCGGGCAGGCCGAGGCCTTCCCATTTTTCCTGGCTGCTGGCGAAGTCGCCCTTGCCGGTGGCGGTGAGCACCTCCGGGAGCGCCTTGCGCAATGCGCTCACGCCGGCCTGGTAGCGCTCGACGTTGGCGGCGATCTCCAGCGTGCCGCCGGGGCGGTTGAGCAGCCAGCGGGTCAGGTGGCGCAGCAGCGACCAGATCTGCATCACCGCGTCGACCTGGGTGCCCTCGGCGACCTGGCTGTCCAGCGCCTCGATCTCGGCCCACAGCTCGCGCGCATCCAGGATCTCGCGCGCGGCGGTGTAGGCCTTGGCGATCGCCGCCGGGCCTTTGCCGGTGTCTTCCTGCATGCGCATCATGAAGGTGGCGCCCATGCGGTTGATCGTGGAGTTGGTCACCGCGGTGGCGATGATCTCGCGCTTCAGGCGGTGGCGCTGCATGTGTGCGGCGTACTTCTCGTGCAGCGGCGCGGGGAAGTAGCGCACCAGTTCCTTGGAGAGGTACGGATCTTCCGGCACGTCGGAATCCAGCAGCTGCTGATACAGGCGGATCTTGTCGTAGGACAGCAGCACCGACAGTTCCGGACGCGTCATGCCCTGCCCGCGCGTCTTGCGCTCGGTCAGCTCGGATTCGCTCGGCAGGTTCTCCACCTGGCGGTCCAGCGAGCCCTCGGCCTCCAGCGTGCGGATGAAGTGCGCCATCGAACCGATGCGCTTCACCGACTGGTGCTCCATCAGGGTGATCGCCTGGTTCTGGCGATAGTTGTCCCACAGCACCAGCTGGCCGACCTCGTCGGTCATCGCGGCGAGCTGCCTGTTGCGGTCCGCCTCGCTCAACTCGCCGCGCTGCACCGCATCGTTGAGCAGGATCTTGATGTTCACCTCGTGGTCGGAGGTGTCCACGCCGGCGGAGTTGTCGATGAAGTCGGTATTCAGCAGCACGCCCTTGTGCGCCGCCTCGATGCGGCCCTTCTGGGTCATGCCGAGGTTGCCGCCCTCGCCCACGATCTTGCAGCGCAGCTCGCTGCCGTCCACGCGCAGGCCGTTGTTGGCGCGGTCGCGGGCATCGGCATGGGTCTCGCTGCTGGCCTTGACGTAGGTGCCGATGCCGCCGTTCCAGAGCAGGTCCACCGGCGCCTTGAGGATGGCGTTGAGCAGCTCGTTCGGCGCCATCTGGGTGACCTCGGGCCTGAGGCCCAGCGCCGCGCGCGCCTCCGGCGAGACCGGGATGGCCTTCGCCGTGCGCGGCCACACGCCGCCGCCGGCGGAGATCAGCGACTTGTCGTAGTCGTCCCAGCTCGAGCGCGGCAGCTTGAACATGCGCTCGCGCTCGGCGAAGGAACGCGCCGCGTCCGGGTTCGGGTCGATGAACACGTGACGGTGGTCGAACGCGGCGACCAGGCGGATGTGCTTCGACAGCAGCATGCCGTTGCCGAACACGTCGCCGGACATGTCGCCGATGCCGACGCAGGTGAAGTCCTGCGTCTGGCTGTCGCGGCCCAGCGCGCGGAAATGGCGCTTCACCGATTCCCACGCACCCTTGGCGGTGATGCCCATGCCCTTGTGGTCGTAGCCGTTCGAGCCGCCGGAAGCGAACGCGTCGCCCAGCCAGAAGCCGTGCTCGATCGAGATCGCGTTGGCGATGTCGGAGAACGTGGCCGTGCCCTTGTCGGCCGCCACCACCAGGTAGGGATCGTCGGCGTCGTGGCGCACCACGTCGTGCGGGTTCACCACCTTGCCCTCGACCAGGTTGTCGGTGATGTCGAGCAGGCCGTTGATGAACAGCTTGTAGCAGGCG
>Ga0187815_10001734_pt1 | contig 10250 bp, 8 predicted proteins | sample NC_S_5_FD_132962 | JGI IMG/M metagenome (GOLD analysis project Ga0187815, IMG submission 132962) | Wetland sediment microbial communities from Neuse River Estuary, North Carolina, USA - ASW-S_5 | ecosystem: Environmental > Aquatic > Freshwater > Wetlands > Sediment | place: USA: North Carolina...
AGACGCAGCCCGCGGTGCGCGGTCAGGCGGGCGCGGGACCGAGCGGGCCGGTGGCCCGCGTCATGTGTCATGACCGTTTGATCGGTTTCTCCTGCGCTGCGTGATGAGATAGATGACGACGCCGATGATGATCAGGACCAGGATGAGGATCACAGCACTCAGGTTATGCACTGGGGGGCAGGCCCAATCGTGCATCGGTTCCAGCGTTGGCGCGGCTTCGGTCAGGCTCGCCTACGGCAAGCGTTCGTACACCGATTGTGATCTCGGACGGTGATGACACGGGAACGGGCCGCCCGGCTTGAGGTCGGACGGCCCGTGATGGCCCGGGTGGGCAATCTGCCCGGGCTTGTCACACGCCCTTGGCGTTACTGCCATACCGGCGGCGGAACTGCTCCACTCGCCCGGCCGCGTCGAGGACGCGCGCCTGCCCCGTATAGAACGGGTGGCTCGCTGACGAGATCTCGACGTCGACGACGGGATAGGTCTTGCCGTCGTCCCAGGTGATGGTGCGCTCGCTGGTCGCGGTGGACCTGGTGAGGAAGGCGAAGTTCGCCGCGCGGTCGCGGAAGACGACCGGATGATAGTCCGGGTGGATGGCCTGCTTCATAGTTACCGTTCCTCTCGGAACTCGACGTGGCGGCCGATCACCGGGTCGTACTTGCGAATGACGAGGCGGTCGGGATCGTTTCTGCGACTCTTCCTGGTCACGTACGAGTAGCCAGTCCCAGCGGTCGACCTGAGCTTGATGATGGGGCGAAGTGTGCTGCGACTCATGTCCTACACAACCATTCGAGAATGAAAATCATTCCCGCGTACCGGGGACGGTCGCGGGCGGGAACATCCGCTTCGGCACGGTGGGCTCGGCCGCGATCACCTATTCGGGCACCGTCGCCGGGTGGACCATGACGGTTTCAGGTGAGTCCGTCTAGACCCGGAAGACGACCCGCGGAACAAGTAGGCCGCGTCCGGTCAGCGGGCCGGCTCCGTCACGGAGGTGCGCGCGGGAGTAATGGTGGTGCCGGCCCGGCCGGCCAGGATGTCGGCGGCATCGGTCAGCGCGCCGATCGCGGCCGGCTGGCCGGACGCCCGGACGAAGCGGAGGCACGCTTCGACCTTGGGCCCCATCGAACCGGCCGGGAACGTCATGGCCGCCAGGGCGTCGGTGTCGATGGCCTGGATCGGCCGAGCGTCCGGCGTGCCGTAACCGTCGATGATCGCCGGGACGTCGGTGAGCACGAGCAGGCGATCGGCCTTGAGCGTGATCGCCAGCTCGGCCGAGGTCAGGTCCTTGTCGACGACCGCTTCCACGCCGGTCAGCTCACCGGCGTCAGATCGGACCACGGGTACGCCGCCACCTCCGCCGCAGACCACGAGCACGCCGGCGGCGGCCAGGGAGCGCACGGTCGCGATCTCGACCAGCCGCAGTGGCCTGGGCGAGGCAACCACGCGCCGCCAGCGGGGCCCGTCGGCCGCGATGGTCCACCCCAGGCGATCGGCCAGCGCCTGCGCCTGGCTCTGGTCGTAGCTGGCCCCGATGAACTTGGTGGGGTGGCCGAACGCCGGGTCGGACGGGTCGACGACCGTCTGGCTGACGACGCACACCGTCGGCTGGGCCACGCCCGCCTTACTGAGCTCCTGGACGAGCCAGTACCCGATCATGCCCTGAGTCTGGGCCACGAGCACATCGAGCGGATAGGGCTGGCTGAGGCTGGTATCCGCCTGGCTCTCCAGCGCCAGCATCCCCACCTGCGGCCCGTTGCCGTGGCACACCACGAGCTGGTGATCGGCGGCCAGCGGGGCCAGGGTCGCGGCGGCCTGCCGGACATGGTGCCGCTGGATGACGGCGTCCGGCCGCTCGCCGCGCTGGAGCAGGGCGTTTCCGCCCAGGGCCACTACGACGCGCATCACCCGGCCCGCCCCCGGTCCGGACCTCTTCGCATCTGCGCTGGTCCTGTCGCCATAGACAGGTTCGCAGCGGTGTTGATCAGCGCCACGTGGGAGAAGGCCTGGGGGAAGTTCCCCAGCATCCGCCCGGCGGAGTGGTCGTATTCTTCCGACAGCAGGCCGACGTCGTTGCGCACGCCGAGCAGGCGCTTGAAAATGTCTCCGGCTTCAGCGGGGCGGCCCATGAGGGTCAGGTTGTCCGCCAGCCAGAAGGTGGTCATCAAGAACGCGCCTTCGGTCCCGGTGAGGCCGTCGACGTCGCCGTCAGATTGATAGCGGCGGACAAAGCCTCCCTCGACCAGGTTCTCCTGGATGGCCGCCACCGTGCCCGCGATACGCGGATCCTCGGGAGGCAGGAACCCCACCGGGGCCAGCATCAGCAAGCTGGCGTCCAGCAGCGTGGACCCGTAGTACTGGGTGAAGGAGTTGAGCTCTGGATCGAAGCCCTTGTCGCACACCTCGGCGTGAATCCGGTCCCGCACCTGCGTCCAGCGAGCGACTCGATCAGCCGGCAGCACGTGGCATTCGTCCGCCAGCGCAATGGCCCGGTCGAACGCCACCCAGGCCATCACCTTGGAGTGAGTGAAATGGCGCCGGGGCCCCCGCACCTCCCAGATCCCGTTGTCGGGCTCGTCCCATACCGTCTCCAGGTGATCCAGGATGGCCAGCACCAGGCCAGGGTCCCAGCCCGCCTCGCTGGGAAGCGCACTGCGGGCTGACGTGAGCGCCGAGTCCAGTACCTCGCCGAACACATCCAGCTGGAACTGCGTCGAGGCCTGGTTGCCGACCCGGACGGGCCTCGAGCCCTCGTAGCCGGGCAGCGAGTCGAGTTCGATCTCCGTGAGACGTCGATCCCCGCCCACGCCGTACATGATCTGCAGCTCACCCGGGCTGCCGGCCGCGGCCCGCCGGAGCCAGCGGGCCCAGGCGGCCGCTTCCTCGGTGTATCCGGAGAGCAGGAAAGCCTGCAAGGTGAAGGTGGCGTCGCGCACCCACGAGTAGCGGTAATCCCAGTTCCGTTCGCCGCCCAGTGACTCCGGCAGCGAGGTGGTGGCGGCGGCACACACCGCTCCGCTCGGATCGTAGGTCAGGGCTTTGAGGGTGATGAGCGACCGGACTACGTCATCGCGCCACTCGCCGTGGTAGGTGCAGCGACCGGCCCAGGCGCGCCACCACCGCCGGGTCTGGTTGCAGGCGGCCAGGCTGTCGAGCGGGAGGGGAGCCGGCGCGGTGGCCGGGAACCAGGTCAGCGAGAACGCCCGCCGCGTGTCGGGGCCGACCTCGAAGGAGGCCACCGTGGTCTGATCTTTACCCACGAGCGGAACGGGACTGTGGAAAAGCAGGCCATCGCTGCCTGCCACCATCAGCAGCCCATCGCCGGTGGCGGTAACCCAGGGCGTAACCGACCCGTACTCAAAGCGCACGATCAGCTCCATCCCCATTTCGACCGTGCCCTCGCGCCCCTCCACGATGCGATGAATCGTCGGGTCGCCATGCTGGGGCGGCATGAAATCCATCACGGCCACCCGGCCGGTCGAAGTCTGGAACACCGTCTCAAGGACCAGCGTCTCGGGTTCGTAGCGGCGGGACACCGCGGTGACCTCGCCCTTGGGGGCCATCAACCAGCGGCCGTTATCTTTGGTCCCCAGCAAGGCCGCGAAGGCCGCCGCGGAATCGATCCGGGGCGCGCACCACCAGTCGATGGAGCCGGAGCGATCCACCAGCCCCACCGTTCTGGTGTCGCCAATGATGGCGTAGTCCTCGATCCTGGCTGGCATCGGCTTCTCCTGCCTCGAGGCGACCGTTCATGCGCCCGTAGCGGGGATCGTCGCGATCATGAGGGCCTTGATCGTGTGCATGCGGTTCTCCGCCTGGTCGAATACCACCGAGGCGGGTGACTCGAATACCTCGTCGGTGACTTCCAGCGCGTCCAGCCCGCGCTTGGCGTAGATCTTCTGGCCGATTTCGGTGTCGCGGTTGTGCAGGGCGGGCAGGCAGTGCAGGAACTTGACCGCCGGGTTGCCGGTGTCCTTCAGCACCCCGGCGTTCACCTGGTAGGGGAGAAGCTGGTCGATCCGGGTGTCCCACTGGTCTTCCGGTTCGCCCAGGGACAGCCACACGTCGGTGTAGACGAAGTCCACCCCGGCCACGCCCGTGTCGACGTCGGCGGTGACCGTCAGCCTGGCCCCTGATCTGGCGGCCAGGCCCGCCGCGATGCCGCGGACCTCGGCCGACGGCTGCAGCGCCGCGGGGGCACAGATGCGGGCGTCCATGCCGAGCGTGGCCCCGGTCACCAGCAGCGAGTTCGCCGTGTTGTTCCGGCCGTCCCCCAGGTAGCAGAAGGCGACTTCCGCGAGTGGCTTACTGGAATGGTCGGTCATGGTCAGGATGTCGGCCAGCATCTGGGTCGGGTGCCAGGTGTCGGTGAGCCCGTTCCAGACCGGCACTCCGGCGAACTGGCCGAGGATATCCATGGATTCCTGGGTGAATCCGCGGTATTCGATGCCATCGAACATCCGGCCGAGCACGCGGGCGGTGTCCTTCACCGACTCCTTGTAGCCCAGCTGGGATTCTCCAGGGCCGAGGTAGGTGACGTGCCCGCCCTCGTCGTGGGCGCCGACCTCGAACGCGGACCGGGTCCGGGTGGAGGTCTTCTCGAAGATCAGGGCGATGTTGCGGCCCGCCAGGCGCTTCCCGGTCACCCCCCGGCGCTTGTCCGCCCGCAGTTGCCGGGCCAGGTCGACGAGGAAGAGGAACTCCTCGGCGTTGAGGTCGGTTTCCTTCAGCAGGCTGCGTCCGCGCAGGTCCATCAGATGCTCCTCGGGTCTATTTAGGCGGGATCGCGCTCGATCGGGCAGGTCATGCAGCGGGGGCCGCCGCGACCGCGGCCGAGTTCGCTGCCGGGCACCTCGATCACCTCGATGCCGTGCTTGCGCAGCATGGTATTGGTGGTGTTGTTGCGGTCGTAGCCGAGGATCACGCCGGGGGCGACCGCCAGGTAGTTGGTCCCGTCGTCCCACTGCTCGCGTTCGGCGGCCCGGATGTCCTCGTCGGTGATCAGCACGGTGACCGCGTCGACGCCGATCGCCTCCGCGAGGGCGTCCCACAGGCTTCGGTTGTGCGTGACCTTCAGGTCTGCGCCGGGGTCGTCGCGGGTGATGGTCCACGATCGCCAGTGGCGGTCGATGTAGGGGTAGAGGACGAAGGTCGTGCGGTCGATCATGGTCATCAGCGTGTCGAGGTGCATGGTCGCGTGTGACCTGGGAATTTCGACGGTGATCACGGTGTGGGCCTGGCCGCTGTCGAACAGGGCGCGGGAGAGGATCTCCACCGCCATCGGCGTGGTCCGCTCGCCCATGCCGATCAGGACGGTGCCGTGGCCCAGGACGTGCACGTCGCCGCCCTCCACGCTGGCGGGCAGGTGATCGGCGTCGTCGTTGCCGTAGTAGGTGAGGAAGTCGGCGCCGGCGAACAGCGGATGGTAGTCGTACACGGCGCGGACGTGCAGGTGTTCCCGCTGCCGGGCGGGCTTGGCCATCGGGTTCATCGAGACCCCGCCGTAGACCCAGGCGGAGTTGTCCCGGGTGAACAGGTGGTTGGGCAGCGGCGGGAGCAGGAAGTCGTCGGCCGCCAGCATGTCCCATTTCAGGCTCTTGGCCCGCAGCGGGCGCAGGTCGGCCTTCAGCACCCCGCCGACCAGGTATTCGGCCAGCCGGGGCCCGTCGAGGTCCTCGAACAGCTCGCGGAGCGGGCCGGCGAGCGTCGGGCCCAGGATCTCGGGGGTACACAGCCGGTCCAGCACGAACGTCCGGCCCTCGGGCAGCTCCAGCGTCTCGGCCAGCAGCTGCCCGAAGTAGTGCACCGCAACGCCGTGGTCGCGGAGGATCTCGGCGAACACGTCGTGTTCTTCCTTGGCCTTCGCCGCCCACAGCACGTCGTCGAACAGCAGGTCGCCGATGTTCTGGGGGGTAAGCCGGGACAGCTCCAGGCCCGGCCGGTGGATGATGGCCTGCCGCAGCTGGCCCACCTCTGATTGCACGCTGAACGTCATGACTGTCCCTCCGAGTTCTCGTCGTGGCCCGCCGGAAGGTCCACCGGCGCCGGGATGCGACCAGTGTTTTCTTCGTGGGCCCGGATGAAGGCGTAGAGGATGATCCCGACCAGGACGACGACCATGGCCTGGTACACCGCCGAGTACCCGGCGGCGAACGCGACCCACAGCGAGAACAGCGCCGCCGCCGCGCTGATCGACAGGTCCCGGGCCAGCAGCCAGCCCTGCACCGGCCGGCGCCGGGACACCAGGTAGGTGAGCTGCGCGCAGGCCGAGAACAGGTACGGGATGGCTACGGTGACCACGGTCAGGTTGACCAGATAGGTGAATACGGTCAGCCCGGAGCTGGTGGTGTAGCGCCACAGCATCAGCAACGAGGGCAGCGCCGCCGCGATCACCACGCCGAACCAGGCTGTACCCCTGCGGTCGGTCCAGGCGAACTGCCGCGGGAACAGGCCATCGTTGGCCGGTGCGCGTGACACCTCGGCCGTGACCAGGGTCCAGCCGATCAGGGCCCCGAACCCGGAGGTGGCGGCCAGCGCGGCGACCAGCTTCCCGGCCCAGGCGCTATGGGGGAAGATCGTCTCGAAGGCGTTGACGAACGGCGCGCCGTTGTTCACCAGCGCGTGGTGGGCGACCAGGCCCATGACGGCGGCCGAGACCGCCAGGTACACGATGGCGGCCGCGCCGGTGCCCATGAGCGAGGCGCGCCCGACGTTGCGGCGCGGGTCCTTCACCCGCTTGGCGGTGATGGCTGCCGTTTCCACGCCGATGAACGAGAACAGCGCCACCCCCGCGGCGATCCCGATCGCCGAATACAGGCTGCCGCCCGAGGCGTTGAACGCGCCGAAGTTAGCCTTGGTGACAAAGAACCAGCCCACCACCGCGACGAACAGCAGCGGCAGGTACTTCAGCACCACCGTGAGGTTCTGGATCCAGGCCGTCTGCCTGATCCCGGCCAGGTTGATCGCCGCCGGGATCCACAACCCGATCAGGGCGATCCCCCAGTTCTCCAGGCCCGACGGGTTGATGCCGAACAGGGCGTCGACGTAGAACACCCAGGACGACACGATGGCCGCGTTGCCCGCCCACGCCTGAATCCAGTAGCACCAGCCGGTCAGGTACCCGGCGAAGTCACCGAACTCGTGCCGGGCGTACGCATAAAGCCCCCCGTCGGAGTTCGGGACCCGCCTGGTCAGCTGGCCGAACAAGACCGCCAGCACCAGCGCGCCCACGGCGATCACCGCGAGCACGGCCAGCGAGACGGTCCCCGCGCCCGCGAGCACGGCCGGCATCGTGAACACCCCGGCCCCGATGACGGTGCCGATGACCAGCCCGGTCGCCGACGTCAGGCCCAGTGCGCCGGCCTGCTGCTGATCCCTCGCCGACGACAGTTCGGGTCCGTGATCCTGCCCATCCGGCGGGCGGGCGCTGACAGCGCTGGACATGGGTTCCTCCTCCCGGGACGGCCGGCCGGGGTCGTCCCGCGGTGCGCCAAGGTGGGTGCTGTCATCTACCATCGTGCTCCTGATGGCCCTTTCGCGCCCGGGGGAGACCCTGGCCGATACCCCGGACTCTTCGTTAGGCAGCTCCGGGCCTTCCAGGCTGTCAGTGACCGGCGCTCTGGCCGCCGTCGATGTGCAGGATCTCTCCGGTAATGAACGGCGATGCCTCGAGGAACAAGATGCCGCCGACGACGTCGCTGACCTGGCCGACATGCCCAAGGGGAGGAAGCTGGTCGCCGAGTCCTTGATAGGTTTCCGCCGGGTGCGCCGGCGTCTGGATGATGCCCGGCGATACCGCGTTGACCCGGATGCCGCGGGCGGCGTACTCGACGGCCAGCGACCGGGTGGCCGCGGCCAGGCCGCCCTTGGTCAGCGCGGTCAGGACCGAGGGCGTGCTGGAGTTCGCGTATTCCGCGATCGTGGCTGAGATGTTGACGACGTGACCGCCGTGCTGCTTGAGCATCTCGGCGATGGCCCGCTGGGTCAGCCAGAAGAATCCGCCCAGGTTGACGCCAACCACCTGGGCGTAGTCCTCGGCGGTGTAGTCGGTGAACGGCTTGGAGACGTAGACCCCGGCGTTGTTGATGAGCGTGTCGATCCGCCCGAAGCGTCCGAGCGCTTCGCCGATGATCCGGTCGGCGGTGGCGGGGTCGGCGATGTCGCCGTCGATGGTGAGCACGTCGGGGTCCTCGGCCGGCTTGATGGTCCGGGCGGTGGCTACCACGCTCCAGCCTTGCCGGCGGTAGGCCGCGACCAGGCTCGCGCCGATGCCCTGGGAACCGCCCGTGATGACGGCCACCTTCTGGCTTACCGGGTCCATGGGTTCCCTCCGAGGGGCATGGTCACGCCGATCCAGGCGCGGCCGGCTGGCGGGCGGCGGTGATCTGGCCGGTCAGTGCCTTGAGCGCGTCGACGTAGATCTCCGAGAAGGTGGGGAAGGGCTGGATGACATCACGCAGGACCTGCAGCGGCACACGAGCACGGATGGCCAGCGTGGCCTGCTGCATCCACTCGCCGGCCTCGGGGCCGAGCGCGTAGCCGCCGGTTAGCCGCTCGCCGTCGCTGAGCAGCGTCAGGAAGCCGTCGGACTGGACGTGGGTGTAGGTGGCCGTCTTGGCCACCTGGGAGAGCAGCGCGGTGGCGCTGAACCCGTCCTGCGCGGCGCCGACGGAAGCTGCCTGCGGGTCGGTGTAGACCACGTCCGGTATGGCCTCGTAGTGGGCCTCGCGGGACTCGCCGAGAATGTTCGAGGCCACGACCTCGCCCTGGTACTTGCCGACGTGGGTCAGCTGCCGCACGCCGGTGACGTCGCCGACGGCCCACAGGCGATCCCCGGCGCGCAGGTGCGTGTCGACCACGATGCCGTGCTGTCCGGCCTGCGCGCCGACCGTTTCCAGCCCCTCGGGCATGCGCGCGCGCCGGCCCGTGGCGATCAGGATGTGGTCGCCGCGCACCTGGCGGCCGTCACCGAGGGTCAGCACGTAGTCCGTGCCGTCGCGTCCCGCCGCGGTCGCCTGCACACCGAGGATGAGCTCGATGCCGTCGTGCCTCAGGCACTCCCCGAGCGCCACGCCCAGCGGTGCCGGCTCTCGGATGAGGACGTGCGCGGCCGCCTCGACCAGGACCACCTCGCCGCCCAGGCGGCGCACGGCCTGTGCCATCTCGGCGCCCACCGGGCCGCCGCCCAGTACGACCAGGCGCCGTGGGACGGCCTTCATGCCGGTCACCTCGCGGTTGGTCCAGGCCCCCTCCAACTCTCGCAGCCCCGGGACGGGCGGTACGACGGGATCGGACCCGGTCGCCACGACCACGTGCCGGGCGGTATGACGCGTGCCGTCGACCTCGACGACGCCCGGCCCGGCGAGCCTTCCGGTCCCGCGCAGCAGGTCGATGCCCCGGTCCGCCAGCCACCGCTGCTGTCCGGCGTCGGAGTAGTCCGAGACCATGTAGTCACGCCAGGCCAGCGCCGCCGCTACGTTCACCTCCGCGCTGGCGCCAACATCGCGTGCGCCCTGGACCGCCTCGCCGGGCCGAAGCAGCGTCTTGGACGGGATGCACGCCCAGTACGAGCACTCGCCACCGACGAGTTCGCGCTCGACCAGGGCCACGCGCAGGCCGCCGTCGGCCAGGGCCCCGGCGCAGTGCTCGCCGGGCGAGCCGCCACCTACCACGATGACGTCGTAGTCCGCAGACTCCTGTGTCGCCGGCATGGATCTCTCCTTCTGCGTGGGACGGACGGACCGGTCAGCCAAATGGACGTTCGGTTACCGGCCTGGCCGGCGGGCGTGTTCCGGCCGTCGGATCCGCCCTGTTATCCACCCTGGTGGCTGAGGGCGGCCGTCGCACCCGTGGGAAACCCTGGCCTGGCGTCCGGTTAACCGTAAGGGCCTCGTGGCTTCAGGCAGCGCACCCCGGAGCTGCCGGCGGGACGTGATACCGAGCTTGCCGCAGATCTTGTGCAGGTGCCACTCCACGGTGCGAGCACTGAGGAACAGCTCGGCGCCGATCTCCCGGTTGGTCATCCCCTCCCGGGCGCGCATGGCGATCTGCCGCTCCTGCGGGGTTAGCTCTAGATCGGTACCAGGCGCTCGCCTGCGCACGGTCTCGCCGGTGGCCAGCAGCTCAAGACGGGCACGCTCGGCGAACCCGGCCGCCCCCATCGCACCGAGCATCTCCTCGGCGCGGCGAAGCTGCTCGCGGGCGTCGGCCCGGCGGTTCTCGCGACGCAGCCACTCGCCGTAGAGCAGGTG
>Ga0187815_10001737_pt1 | contig 10245 bp, 7 predicted proteins | sample NC_S_5_FD_132962 | JGI IMG/M metagenome (GOLD analysis project Ga0187815, IMG submission 132962) | Wetland sediment microbial communities from Neuse River Estuary, North Carolina, USA - ASW-S_5 | ecosystem: Environmental > Aquatic > Freshwater > Wetlands > Sediment | place: USA: North Carolina...
GCTGAGCGCGCGACTCCTCGACATCGGCCCGAAGTACTGCCGGATGTGCGGCACCTGCGGTGGTGTTTGCCCGAGGGGCGTCCCTGTTGCGGACGTGCTTCGATTCTTGACTTATGCCGAAGGGTACGGCCAGTTCGCTTTGGGCCGCGAGAAGTTTTTGCAGCTCGGGCCCCAAGTCGCAGCGGTGCGCTGCGCAGATTGCGGGCACTGCACGGTCCAGTGTCCGTATGGTGTCCAAGTCGCGACCCGACTGCGTCGCGCGCAGGAGTTGTTTGCATGAGGGCTGGCATATGACTGCCGCAGAGGTGACGGGATGACAGCACTTGCGGGATGGGAGAACTTCTACGTGATCGTCGGCTCGTCTGCCGGCGCTCTGATCGGATTGCAGTTCGTCGTCATGGCCCTCATCGCCGGCATGCCCCGCCCGCCGGGTGCGGCGCAGGCTGGCAGCGCGTTTGCGACGCCTACCGTTGTTCACTTCGCAACCGTGCTGCTGCTCTCGGCGGCTCTAAGCGCTCCATGGCACGACATCGGCGGGGCCGCACTTCTATGGGGCTTATTGGGCCTCAGTGGGATCGCCTACGAGATCATCGTGGCTCGGCGTATGCGAGTGCAAACCGCCTACCATCCCGTATTCGAGGATTGGCTGTTTCATGCTCTGCTGCCCTTTGCCGCCTACGCCATGCTGGCTATAGCCACGTTCGCGGCTCGCAACCATGTACGCATGGCACTGTTTGGCGTCGGCGCGTCGGCGCTGCTGCTGCTCTTCATCGGCATTCATAACGCCTGGGACGCCGTCACATACCATATCTTTGTCATCAAACCCGGACAACAGCAGACGGAGCGGCGCCCCACCGACTAAATCAACGACAACCGGAAGCCTTAGCGGGCGCGGACCACCGCCCTGCGGCCCAAAGCCTTCGGCCTGTCTGCCGTACGACTCCAGGAGGCAGGGCGACGGGCCGTTTTTGTGGTCCGCGGCTTTTCGGCCCCGTGATGGAGCGATCCGATTCGCGGGTCACGGGTGGCGCATACGTCCCGACGCTTTTTGTCGGGATGTATGCGCATCGCAGTTAGCGCTCCGGCACGGGAATCACGAGGAAGCGCAGACATGCCAAAAGGACGGCACGTCTGCGCCACCCGCGTGCGCCGACCTTTCCAATCACATTGACAATCCTGTAGCCTGTTTCTACAATCTGTGCCCACGCCGTGTCAGCAGCGATTGCATCCGTCGGAGTCCGCTATGTCTCCTGGGGGCGCGCGACCCACAATCGGGATTGTCGCGCAGGATGTTGACCTTCGCCAGCAAATCGGTTCCTCCCTGCGCGAGGACTTCCAACTTCTCGAAACCGAGAGTATTGAGGGCGCCTACCGCGTGCTGCAAGAGCACGAACTGGAGGTTCTGCTCCTGGACCTGAAAGCAACGCCTAGTGGAGTGCGCGAGTGCACTGCGCTGGTGCGGGAACTCGCGGAGAGCGAAAGGGACACCCTCGTCATCATCCTTAGCGAAGATGCCAGAAAGGCCACCGCCCTGCGCATTATGGACGCCGGGGCTTACGACTATTTTCTCAAGCCCGCCGACCCTGACGTGCTGAAGGTCATTGTCCATCGCGCGGTGGAAAAGTTCCGCATCGAGCGCGAGAACCGCATCCTCCGCGAGGAACTCCGCCGCAAGGACGCCTTGGGTGATTTATTAGGCCAGAGTGACCCGATGCGGGCCCTCTTCGACTCGATTCGGCGCGTGGCCCGGACCACCACCACGGTAGTGATCCGCGGCGAGAGTGGCTCGGGCAAAGAATTGGTGGCGTGCGCCATCCACGACCTCAGCTCACGGCGCGACCGGCCTTTCGTGAGTGTCAACTGCGCTGCCTTGCCGGAAACCCTCATGGAAGCCGAACTGTTTGGCTACGAAAAGGGAGCCTTCACCGGCGCGGTCACTACCAAGGAAGGAAGAATCGAACTGGCCCAGCGCGGCACGCTCTTCTTGGACGAAATCGGCACCCTTAGCCTGGCGCTGCAGAGCAAGCTCCTGCGGGTCTTGGACGAGCACGCGTTGGTGCGCCTGGGCGGGAAGAAGCCGATCGCAGTCGACTTCCGCCTGCTGACCGCCACCAACGAGGACTTGGAAAAAGCGATGCGCGAGGGGAGCTTTCGCGAGGACCTGTATTACCGCATCCACGTGATGCCCCTGTTTGTGCCCCCTCTTCGCGAGCGCACGGACGACATTCCTTTGCTCGTCGACTACTTTGTCCAGGTCTACTGCACGCGGGACCGTCTCCCGCCTAAGCGGGTCACGGAGGAAGTGCTTCAGGCGCTCAAGCGCTATCCCTGGCCGGGAAACGTGCGGGAACTGGAGAACGTGGTGCAGCGGATGGTGCTGATGACCGACGACGACCTGATCGGCCTGAAGAGCCTGCCGCTCGAAATCGCCAAGACGGGTGGCGAGCGAGGAGGCGAACGCCGCTTCCGCGTGCCGCCCGAGGGCGTGCAACTGGAAGAAGAGGTAGCTTCCTACGAGCGCCAATGGCTGGAAACTGCCCTGGCCCAAGCCCAGGGGGTCAAGGCCGAGGCGGGGCGCCTGCTGGGGCTTAACAAGGACCGCATGAAGTACCTCTGCCGCAAGTACCGTCTCTAAGAGGCAGGGAGGGGAAATAATTCCCCTAGGGGTAATAATCACCCTTTGGGGGAAGTCGCCCCAGACCCGACCCGCCGGACTCGCTCTCCCTTTTACGACATACAAATTACTTATTTTCAATCAAATAGCGGACGAAGCAAGCACTAGCCTAAATTGGAGCGGCGATTGCTCATCCATAGGCATAACCGCCGAGCTGGTAGACACTGGCTGGCAAAGGGGAGGAAAAACCATGGTAGCGAAGAAGACAGGAAAACAAATCCAGAAAGGCAAGAAGCTCAAGGGGGGCACGGTAACGAAGACCGCCGGCGCGTTGACACGTCCCACGCTGGGGCCTCACGGTGCGTTGACACGTCCCTCGTTGGGGCATCCCGGCGCCTTGACGCGCGCCCCATTTACGCGTCCTGTAGGGAGTTGAGCCGCTCGAGCATCACGAGCATGCGCAGAGGGCGGAGTGCCGTCTGCTTTGGGGGGTGTGGGCTGTCGTGAGTAGAGGCGACAGCCCACTCCCATGTTGGGGGCGCAGCGAGCGACTGCGCCTCGCGAGTGTTCCTTCAAACGGGCCTGCGCGGCGAGCAAGTGACGCGATCACTCTCACCAAATCTGTGAGTGCAGCCAGCGCCAAGTGCCGCGTGCCGCCTGCCACGCCAAAGGGTAGCGGCGGTTCGTGTAGATCTTGGCCAACCCTGTCATCCCCTCGCGTAGAAAGTCGTTCTGATTCGGGAACTCCAATACGACGGCAAAGTAGTTGGTCAGCGGTTGACCCGCGCGTTCAGGTGTCGCCAACTCGGCGACGGGACGATCCGGGGCAGCCGCCGGAAGGATCTTCTGCACGCGGCCGTAGAATGTTTGGAAGGGGTCAGCACGGACATTCAATTTGACGCGCCCGCCCGTTGTGACATCCTCCAACTCCCGGTCCAGGACCAGGACACGCGCCCGCATCATGCGCCGGTTCGCCACCTCGGTGAGGAGTGCCCCTTCATCCAAATAGTCGCCGACTCGCTGCTCGAACTGACGCGAGGTCGCCACGCCTGCTATCGGCGCTCGGAGGACCAGTTCCGCGCTTTTGGCGCGGGCTTCCGCCACTTCGGCTTGCAGGCGCACCCACGCCTGAGTGTTCTTTTGGATCGCTCGGAGGTCGTTTGCAGCTTGGGCGGCGAGGAGCGAGCGCTCAGCCAGCGCCGCCTTGAGTTCAAGTATCGCAAGCCGGGCTTCTAAGTCCGGGTTACGCAAAACGGCCAAAACCTCGCCCGCTTCCAGAGAATCGCCCTCCCGAACCTTTATCTCGCTGATGAACCCCGGGACGCGCGCGCGCACTTCCGCGCGCTCCCCCGGTTCAAGGACGAAGTCGGTGGAGATTTTGAGCGCAGGTGAAGGCAGGGTCAACAGCCCTGCCACTACTGCGGCACCCGCCCACTGCCATCCCTTCATTCTCCAAGCCATGAGTTTCTCCTTCGCTTCCCGGAATCCCGCGCGCATCGCCGGAAGCCACCGCCGCACCCTTTTGCGAAGCAGCAGATAGACGACGCCGGCTGTCAACAGGTAACCCCAAGTCCCGAACCGGCTGGTGAAGACGTTCTTCACGAACACGGTAACGATGAACAGGACCATTGTGCTGTAACCGAAAGCGCCCAAAGCGTAAAAGAGGAGAATCCAGCGCCGGCGGCGGCTGACCGCGGGCAGGTCCACGTCCTGGCGGAAAACGTATCGAAGCAGCCAATTCTTCAAGTATGCGAAGGCGTCTTCGTAAAGGTTGTCGATTTCCAGGTACTGGCTGAGTGCGAAATAGCCGTCGAACTTCATCAGCGGGTTCAAGTTGAAGAACACTCCCGAAACACCTGTCAGAAGCAGGGTCTTGTAGCCGAGGTCGCCGATCAGCGAACCGGGAGGGGACAAGTACCAGATCCAGGTGGCAACGCCGCAGGTGACCAGTTCGATCCAAATGCCCGCAAAGATAGTCCAGAGGCGCTTGGAACTACGGTCGAACATATACATCTCGGTACAGTCCGTAAAGAAGGCCGGGGTGAAGTAGATCAGCAGGAGACCCATCTGGTGGACGTCGCCGCCAAAGTGCTTGCAGGTCAGCCCGTGACCAAACTCATGAATCGCGCTGACCACGAAGAGCAAGAACCAGAAGACCCAGAGGTCATAAGCCGTCTTGTGATCAAAACTGTAAAATGCGACGGTGTCCTGCCGGATGCGGGCGTAGTCTGAGACGACGATGATGGCTGTGCCCACAATGAGGGCCAGCGAGCAAACCGCGAACGTTCGCGAATAAAACCAACGCAGGTAAGGGTGGATGCGCTCGAGCACTCGGTTGGGATCCCAGGCCGCAAAGCGCATGTAGACCAGGCTGGAGGTGTCCAGCCGATTTTTCCGCTCCGCGCGGATCTTCTCCAGGATCGCCAAGTTCTTCTCCCCCAGGCTCCGCTCCCAAAGGCTGGGGTCGATAGCGTCCAACCACTCGGCCACCTCTGCCTCGTCGACAGCCCTGTCGGGATCACGCTCGGCCAGGGTGGCCGCGACTTCGGCGGCGGTACGGGTGCCATCGCAGAGTTTCAGCAAACCGTACTCATAGGAGCCGAAACGGACAAATACTTCCGTCTCGGGAATCTTGACCATGTAGGTAGTTTGTCCGGCGATGGTTTGCTCGCTAACCCGTAGGTCGGTGCGGAGCTTGGGTCGGCGAAGTCCCTTGGCCAAAGCACCGGTGAGGCGCAAACTGGTCGGTCCAAAACGCATGCTCTCTCTGCCTAAGGTTTCGAAGAGGGCGAGCCCCCTGGCCAGAGCACGCGCACAGCCATGCCGGGCCGGAGGTCAGGCAAGTCCGGCGCCGTCAGATACGCCGTCACTTCGTAGCTGCCGCTGGCAGGGTCAACCGTGGGACTCACCTTCTGAACGCGGGCCGCAAAAGTCCGTTGGGAATCACTCACTAGAGTCAAGTTCACCAGCATCCCCGTCTTCGGCCGCCGGGCAGCGGCCTCTGGAACCAAAAAGCGCACGCGGAGAGGCGCGAGTTGGCTGAGGTGAAAGCACTTCTCATCCTTCAAGAGGCCTTGGCCGAGCCGGATGTAGCGGCGCGTCACGACGCCGCTGAAGGGAGCAGAAATACGTGTTTTCTCGACTTCGAGCTCCGCCAAGCGAATCTCAGCCTGGCTTCGGTCCACCACCGCGCGCCAGCTCTCCAGGTCGTGCTGGGCGCCCGTGGCCTTGAACTCAGCTTCTTCCACGTCGGCGTCACTCTTGAGTCCGTACTTGCGCATTTCCAGGGCGCGCCGATAGGCGGCCTGGCGCGCTTTGAATTCCGCTTCGTTGTACTTAACGTTCGCTATGGCCGCTTGGAGATTGTCGCGCGTTCGGTCCAACTCGGCGACCAGGCTTCGGTCGTCCAAGCGCGCCAGAACAGTTCCCTTCTCCACACGGCTGCCTTCTTCGCAGGCCAATTCAACAACCACGCCTTCCCGCTGCGCCAGCACATCCACCTCCTGCTCGACAGAGAGCACGCTCAGGAATTCCACAGAGGTGGGCCTCTCCTCCGGCTGAGATGGGAGGGGGGACGGTTGGGCGGCCTCCACAGGCTTGGGAGGAGACGAGGAACCCGTCTTGGCCGCTTCGGACGGCCCGCTGCACCGCCCTCCCATCATCGCTGTTGCCAGCAGTACCAATATCCATCCTCGCCTTTTCACCGTGTCCTCACTCTCTTCAGGGCAGCCAGCTCCAGACTTTGGTCCAGACCCAGCGAGCTGGCGCACGGAACAGCACGTAGCCAACCGGGTACCATCCACTCTGGGACCATCCACCGGCCGCTGTGATTTTGGCCTGGCCTACCATGCCCGTGCGGGCCGCCCCGTCGGGATTGGGAAACAGAGCTCGCACAATGAAGAACTGTTCACCCGCCACCGAAACCGTCCGCGCGCCCATCCGCTCCACCGTGCCTCGAAACGTGCGCGTGGGAAACGAGTTGAGTTTAAGCGCGACTGGCGCGGGCGGCCGAATAAGCGCCTCCTCGGTCTCAGGCACATCCATTTCCACTGCCATTTGTAAGGGATCAACCAGTTCGCAAAACTCTTCCCCGCGCGAAAGCAGCTTGCCTACCTTTTCCTCTACTTTGGGAGTCACGATCACTCCGGAGATAGGAGAGCGGAGCCTTGCCTGATCCACTTTCTGCCGGAAGAGGCTGACCTCTTCCTGGGCTATTTCCATCTGAAGCCGGGCTTGAGCGGCTGCCCCCAGTTCGCCGTGCGCCTCGGTGTCTTGCAGGTCGCGCCGGGCAAGCGCCCAGTCGGTTTGGGCTTGGCCCAGCCGGAGACGATTGTCCGAGTCGTCGAGCTCCGCCAAAACCGCGCCTTCCGCAACCCGATCCCCCTCGCGCACCAGGACGTGCTTGATAACGCCATCCACTTCCGAGCTGACCACACGACGGCCGGCCGGCACTACGGTCGCACCGGCTTCTACGCGCAGTTTCCAAGGCACCGCAATCAGGGCCAGGACAATAAGGCCAACCTTCCATCCCCACTCCAACCACCTCCCGAAAGGTACCGCCAAGAGCCTCTGCTTCTTCTCCAGCAGCGGCTTCCACACGCTGATCAGCGGTACTTCCTGATAAAGACGCGCATTGCGGATGGCAACCGTCGTCTGGTTGGCCAGGATGCTCAACACTTCAAGGTTGTTCTGCGAAAGAAAATCAGCTTCACTGCTGAGCAGCGCCAACACGCCCACTGTTCCTTGTTCATCACGCAGCGGCAGGGCATAAAAGCCGTTGTAGCCTTGAGCTTCAATGAACTGTCCCAACTCATCCTCGAGGTCCGGAACATTGATTTCCCAACCCTCTTCATGCCGGCCGACGGAAACAGGGTCAGCTTGGCTGGCTACGGCCTCCAACACATCGCGAAGCTGGCCCATTTCGCGCGTCCGTGGCACCTCAGCTTCGCCGGAGACAGCCCCTAGAACGAATTGGCCGCGGTCAAACAACCCGATCGCACAGCGGTCGAATGGAAGCACCGTAGCTGCCTGGTGGACCACGGTAGTCAACACCCGATCCAGATTTAGGGTGGAGGTAATCTCCTTGCTGATGGCCAGTAGGGCATCCAACTCGTGGACTTTGCGCTCCGCTTCCAGCAGGTTGGCATTGTTCAACGCGATGGCCGCCTGCTCGCCGACGCTCTGCAGGAGAAACAGGTCGTCCTCATCGAAGGGTGTCCCGTCGAGCTTGTTGACGACCTCGACTACCCCCAGCACCATTTCGTCTTTGAGCAAGGGCGTGCACATCAGTGTTTCAATTCGGAAGTCGCCGTCAGCCGGCTGGCGGGCAGCCAGGAGGGGCTCCTCCTGAGCTTCCGTCACCAGGCGCGCCTCGCCCTGCTGCGCTACTTGCCCAATCAGGCCTTCGCCCAGGGGCGGGCGATCATCCTCGTTGGTAGTCGGGTCTTCACCGACCTGCTGGGCGAAGTAGAGGTCTTGCTTTCCAGAATCGACCAGCCAAAGATTGCAGGCTTGCGCCCCCAGCAGCGTGAATATCTTTTCGGCTATCACAGGCAACAGCTCCGTGAGTTCGAGGGTGGAGTTGAAGGTGCGGCCGATGTCGTAAAGCGCGGTCAAGCGCTCGACGGTTGCCAAGCCCGCAAGGCGGTCTTCCTCGATGGCTTGTAGGGTGTTTAAGGCCCGCCCCGTGATGTGAGCAGCTTCTTCCAGGAAGACAGCATCGTCGGGCGTGAACTCGCCGCAAGATGCATTTAAGACCTCGACCACACCCTCGCTCCCCCTGTAGCCGGGAATCGGCGCATAAAGCGCTGAGCTCACGCGTTCTCGATGGATTTCGCTCAAATGCACAAGCGCATCGGGGTCAACCTGCTCGCCAGCCAGTCGCCGCGAACCGCCGGCTTCCAACATCTCAGCCAAAAGACCTTCGCTGACCGGTTGCGTAACCGGCTCGAAGCGTTCTGCTGTCTCCACGAAGCGCCCGCGGCAGACCATTTCCGACTTACCGTTGCTACAGAGCCATACAAACACGGCGCGCGCCTCGAGGTACTGGCTGAGGCGCGTGGCTAATGCCTTGAGCAGGGTGTCAACGTCCCGGCAGGTATGATAAGAGACCGCGAGCTCGTAAAGGGCGGACAACCTCTCCATAGCACTTCCCCTCAGATGGTGAAAAGAAGCACTCGTCCCTCGCCGCCAGGAAAGAGAGCAGGTTCGGAGCCGGCGCCGTCCCAACTTACTCTGACTGGCCTTTCGACTAACATTGCTTCTTGGGGGGCACAACACCCCGCCGCGTAATTTGGAAATTCAAGTTGGAACGGAACCAGCGGCATGATGATACTAGAAATCCTTACGATCCGCAATTGACACAAGAAACTCGACTTCCCTTGATTTGCGGGACCGACTGCGCTAGCATCTGACCACCTATCCCTGGTAAACAGGGAGGCTTCAAGACCAATTGAGCGAGGGCCATATGGCTGCGAACGTACGCAAAGCTGGAAATGCCCATGTGGTGGACCTTCAAGGCCCTCTCACCATCAGGGAGCCTGTGGAAGAATTCACGTCCGTGTTAAACGAATTGCTCGCTGCTGGGGTCAGAAACTTGGCGGTTAATTTGGCCGGAGTCCCCAGGATCGATAGCTCCGGAATCGGCGCCTTTGTCAGGGCCCACACCACGGTTCTCAAGGCTGGAGGTAAATGCCGCTACTTTGCAGCCTCCAAACAGGTGATGCAAACGCTGCACATGGTGCGCCTGGATACCGTTCTGGACTTGGCCGAGGACGAGGCTTCGGCTCTCGCCAGGTTCTAGCTCTGAGTAGCCAATGTAAGGATGAGAGAAGCTGGGATTGATGTCCATCGCGTGATGAAAACTGTTTTCGGCGGCGGCCCAATCCGCCTGCCAGGACTTTGACCTGCAACGAGTTTTCTTGCTCACGCTGATGCTCCTCGCGGCTGCACGGGTTCCCGACCCGTCGGAGGCAGGTAGCGCAGAGTCCCTGGTGTTGGGACTCTGCGGCTCCTCGTCGGATTCGCATTTCCCATTGCCACATCGCGTCTTTCCGTCATAGACGAGTTCGTTCATCCGCCGGGAGGAGGAGCCGATCGATGGGCAGGATCGGATGCGCGCCGGTCGTCCCGCTCAGAGCCTTCCCCGGTGCGGCAGCAGCCGGCAGGTGATGAAGAAGAATCGGTTGGACACCACCAAGCGGCGCAGGCGCGACATGACATCGCATTATAAGCCCAATTCGGCAGGCCACAGAGAAGAGCCGTTCGGAATCGTGATGGGGACCTGGATCCCGGCAGAGCCGCAGAGTCCCAACACCAGGGACTCTGCGCCCGCTTTACCTCGAACCGACGCGACAATGTCTTCGGCCGGTCTAAGAGTTTTGCCGAACAACTTCGCCTTGCTCTTTGCTCCAAGTGGAGGTAGATTGAAATTCACCTACCTTTTGAAAGCTATGGAACGTGAGGTGACTGTATGATTCGCTCACGCAAAGTGGGGATGGCCGTGCTCGTCTGGCTGGCGGCCGCCGGCGCGGCTCTAGTCGCGCAAGAGCCCAATCTCACCGAAGAGCAAATGCGCGAGTTTCTGCTCAAGGCCAAAATAGTGGACTCGAGCCCGATCCACAAAGGCGTTA
>Ga0187815_10001738_pt1 | contig 10243 bp, 8 predicted proteins | sample NC_S_5_FD_132962 | JGI IMG/M metagenome (GOLD analysis project Ga0187815, IMG submission 132962) | Wetland sediment microbial communities from Neuse River Estuary, North Carolina, USA - ASW-S_5 | ecosystem: Environmental > Aquatic > Freshwater > Wetlands > Sediment | place: USA: North Carolina...
CCGATGGTGTGGCCGAAATTCAGGCTTTTGCGCAGGCCGCTTTCGCGCTCGTCGGCGCCGACGACCGCGGCTTTGTGCGTCAGCGATCGCGCGACGACTTGCTCGAGCAGATCGGGCCGGCGGGCAAGGATCGAACCGAGGTCGCGTTCCAGGTCCGCGATCATCGGCGCGTCCATGATTGCGCCATACTTGATGACTTCCGCCAGGCCCTCGCGAAACTCGCGGTCCGGCAGCGATCCCAGCACCGTCACGTCGGCGACAATCAGGCGGGGCTGGTAGAACGCGCCGATCAGGTTCTTGGCGTGGCGATGGTTGATCGCAGTCTTGCCGCCGAGCGCGGAATCCACTTGCGCCACCACCGTGGTCGGCACTTGCACCAGCGCCACGCCGCGCAGAAAGGTCGCAGCCGCAAATCCAGCGAGGTCGCCAACCACGCCGCCGCCGAGCGCGAACACCACGCTGGCACGGTCAAGCCCGATCTCGGTCATCCGATCGTAGAGCAGCTCGAGCGTCGCGAGAGATTTGGAGGCTTCTCCAGGCGGCACCGAAATGACCGCGGGGGCGAAACCGCTTTTGCCAAGCGTGTCCGCGACGCGCGCGGCGTAGAATTTTTCGACCGTAGAGTCCGTGACGATGGCACATGAACCGGGCTTTAGTCCGGCGCCGCGTGCGAGTTCGCCCAGCCGGTCCAGGATTCCCGCACCCACGTGAGCGTTGTGCGACGCGGGCCCGAGTTCTATGCGGATGGTATGCATCTTTACCCGGATCGTACGCCATCCGACGATGGCAGGCATCGGCGCCTGGCATGTGCGGCGAAGGCCGAGATAACACGATCGGCGAGCTGATCAACCGTTAGATCGGAGCCGTCGATTTGGACATCGGCGTGAGCGTAGGCGTCAGCTCGCTCGTCCATCAGCTCTTTGATTCGAGTCAAAGTGGATTTTCCGCCCTCGGCCAGTTTCGGGCGCCTGGTTTTCGATCGCTCGACGCGCGCTGCGACGACTTCGGGCCGCGCCGTGAGGCACACGATCACGCCGGCGCGCTTGAGCGCCGCGCAATTTGATTTGTCAACCAGCGCGCCGCCGCCGGTCGAAATCACTTCGGGATACGGGCCGTGGCACTGGGGGCATCGCCGCCGATCGGCGGCCAGATGCGCGACCACCTCGCGTTCGAGCCGGCGGAAGTGAGCCTCGCCATGGTCGGCGAAGATTTGCGCGATTGGTTTTCCAGCCTGGGCGACAATTACGGAATCGACGTCCACGAATATCCATCCGAGCCGGTGCGCGACCAGCGGACCGACCGAGCTTTTTCCTGTGGCCATGAAGCCGGTGAGGATCAGTTTGGGCGTCATTTTCGTTGCAGCGCGGATCCGGGCGCGCGCCTCTATCCGGCCGGGCGCGCCGGGCGTTTCAGTAGTTGCGGACCTGCTCGAGGAATCCTTTGAAGTTGCGCGTAATCTCGACAATTGAATCGCCGCCGAACTTCTCGAGGAAGGCCGCCGCGAGTTCAAACGCGACCACCGATTCCGCGATGACGGCGGCGGCGGGAATCGCGCATACGTCGGAGCGCTCGATCGCGCCGACTGCTTCGGCCTTGGTCTTGATATCGACCGAGCGCAGCGGACGCATCAGCGTCGACAGCGGCTTGAACGCGACCCGCACGCGCAGCGGCTCTCCCGTGCTCATGCCGCCCTCGGTGCCGCCGGAATTGTTGGAATAGCGGGTGAAGCGGCGATGCACGGCGTCGTAGCCGATTTCGTCGTGAAGCTCGGAGCCCCGCATCCGTCCCGCCTTGAACCCGAGCCCGAACTCGACGCCTTTGGCGGCCTGCACGCTGAGCAGCGCGAACGCAATGCGTCCGTCGAGTTTGCGATCCCATTGCACGTGACTGCCGAGCCCGACCGGCAATCCGGCCGCAATCACCTCGACGATGCCGCCGAGCGTGTCGCCGGTTTTTTTGCACTCGTCGATTTCGGCGATTATTTTACCTTCGGCGTCGGGGTCCGCCACGCGCACTGGCGATGCTTCCGTGATGCGGCGCAGCTCTTCGATGCCGAGCGCGGCGGGAGTATGGGCCTCGGTCGCGCCGATGCTGGCCACGTAGCCGAGCACGTCGATCCCGAACGGCGCGAGAATCTGCTTTGCCAGGCCGCCGATCGCCACGCGCGCAGTGGTCTCGCGCGCGGAAGCCCGTTCGAGCACGTCGCGGATATCTTCGAGATTGTATTTGAGGACGCCTGCAAGGTCGGCATGGCCGGGCCGCGGACGCGTGACGAGCTGCGCCGCGCCACGATCTTCGGGGTCGGCGGACATCCGCTTGAGCCAATTCTTGAAGTCGCGATTTTCGATGATGAACGTGATCGGACTGCCGAGCGACTTGCCGAAGCGGATGCCGGAAACCGGCCGCACTTCATCCTTCTCGATCAGCATTCTGCCGCCGCGCCCGTAGCCTTTTTGGCGGCGTGCGAGATCGGCGTTGATCGCGCCGACGTCGATGTCGAAGCCGGCAGGCACACCTTCGACCGTCGCCACCAGCTCAGGGCCGTGCGATTCGCCGGCAGTCAGAAATCGCAGCATCGGTTTGTCTCGCCTCCTGCGCGTATTCGTCCGCGCGGGCCTCCGTCACCCGATTCAACCAGACTGGACGCGCCCGCGAAAGCGGTGGATCGATCCGGCAAAATCGGGACGTCGGCAGCCCGGCGACTCGCCGCGCCGCTCGCGGGGGGTGTAAGTTGCATGCGCGAGGCCGGTTTCGGCGCGGCGCACAGAGAGTCAGGATGCAGGCCAATATCGTGATCGTCGGGGCGACTCGCGGATTCGAAACGCTGACGTATTCGATTCCGCCGGCGCTCGACGGGCGTATCCAGCCGGGGCATCGCGTGCTCGCCCCGTTGCGCTCGCGCAAGGTGACGGGAGTGGTCACGCAACTAGGCGAACGGCTTTCGACGGGACAACTGAAGCCCATCCTCGAAGTCCTGGAGCCGTCGCCGCTGTTCGATCGCGCGCATCTGCAATTGATGGAGTTCCTCGCGTCTTACTACATGGTTTCGATTGCGGACGCGTACCGCAGCGTGATTCCTTCGGTCGCGCGGGTCGAGTCGAGGACGGCGTATCGGCTCGCCACGCCGCCCGACGAGCTGGCGCGCGCGGCGTTCACGCGAGTCGAGCGCGCAATTATCGAGACAGTCGCCAAGCGCGCGACGACCACGCGCGGCCTCCAGAAAATCGGGCCGCCCGGCGAGGTGCGCGCCGCGATCGCCCGCTTCATCGCGGACGGCACGCTGGAACGCCGCGAGGCCGCCACGGGCCGGCATCGCGATACGGCGGATTTGATCGCGCGACTCGCCACAGGCGCAAGCCTCGAGGGCGTTCGCGGTTCGAAGCAGCGCAAGGTGCTCGATGCGATCGCCAAGGCCGGCGCCGCCGGCATGCGCGTCGCGGACCTGAAGGCTGAACTCGGCGGTGCGAGCGAGGCGTTGAAGAGCCTCGCACGTCGCGGGTTGATCGCGATCGAGGCGGCGCGCGCCGCCGCCCACAGCGTCGGGGCGCCGGAGTTCGATCTCACCGATGAACAGCAAGTCGCGCTGGATGCGATCTCACCGGCCATCGAGCATCGGCGCTACGAAGCGTTTTTGCTCTGGGGTGTCACCGCCAGCGGCAAGACCGAAATTTACCTGAATCTTGCGGCGCGAGTGCTCGCGGCCGGGCGCAACGTTTTGCTCCTGGTGCCCGAGATCGCGCTCGCCGACGAACTGGTGCGATCGTTTCGCGCGCGCTTTGGATCGCTGGTTGCCATCGCCCACAGCGCGCAGAGCGTGTCGGAGCGATGGGCGAGCTGGATGGCGGCGCTGGGCGGGCGGGCGCGAGTGATGATCGGTCCGCGCTCGGCGATCTTCGCGCCGATTCACGACGCCGGCTTGATCGTAGTCGACGAGGAGCACGACCCTTCGTACAAAAATGAGGAAGGAATTCGCTATCACGCACGCGATCTCGCGGTCGCGCTCGCGGGATTTTCGAAATGCCCCGTCGTGCTCGGCTCGGCGACCCCGTCGAGCGAGTCGTATGCGAATGCGCGGCGCGGACGTTACCGGCTGCTCAGGCTCTCGCGGCGCGTGAACGATCGCGCGATGGCGTCGGTCGAAGTCGTCGATATGCGGCGCGAAGTCGCTGCCGCGCTGAGCGGTGCGGCATCCAAGACTGGCAATGGAGCTGGACCAGATGAACCGAAACCTCGCGCGATGGAAGTTCGCGACGCGGTGCCGCTCTCGACGGCGTTGGCTGCGGCGCTGCGCGAAAATCTCGCCTCAGGCGGTCAGAGCATGGTGTTTCTCAACCGCCGCGGATTTCACAATTTTCTGCAATGCCATATCTGCGGCAACGTGATCGCGTGCCCGAACTGCAGCGTCTCCATGACCTTTCACATGCGCGACCGCTCGCTGCGATGCCACTACTGCGGCAATCATGCCGCGGCACCTGACACCTGCCCCGAATGCCATGGCTACGGGCTCCAGGGGCAGGGCTTCGGCACCGAAAAGCTCGCGCAGGCGTTGGCGGATATGATGCCGGCGGCGAGGATCGAAAGAATGGACTCCGATACCAGCCGTCTGCGCGGAGCGCGCGCGCGGATGCTGGCCGAGCTTCGCGCCGGTGAAATAGACATCCTGGTCGGCACGCAGATGATCACCAAGGGTTTCGATTTTCCCGGCGTCACGCTGGCCGCAGTGGTAAACGCCGATTTGGCGCTGAACATGCCCGACTTCCGTTCCGCCGAGCGAACCTTTCAGTTGTTGACCCAGGTCGCCGGACGTGCCGGACGTGGCGAGCGTGCCGGCCGCGTGATCATCCAGACTCACGCGCCCAATCACTACAGCATCCGCGCCGCCAAGGATCAGGACTACGCGCGGTTCATGCGGCGCGAGCTGCAACTGCGCCGTGACCTGATGTATCCGCCGTTTGCGCGGCTTGCGATGGTGCGAATCGAGGGCGCGGAGCCGCGCCTGGTCAGACGCGTGGCCGAGCAGGTCGCCAAATCGCTGACCACGGGTTCGACGCCGGACGCAGTCCGCGTGCTCGGGCCGGCGCCGGCGCCCATCGAACGAATCAAGCAGCGCTACCGGTGGCAGGTGATGGTAAAATCCCGCGAATTGAAGCCGATGCGCGCGGCGCTCGCCGCGATGCGCGCCGAAGTCGGGCCGTCGGCAGAGCGCGAGGGCATTTATCTTGCCATCGACATCGATCCGGTAAGGATGCTGTGAGCGAATGAACGAGATGAACGAGCATCAACCGATACATCACGTGCCGCACGCGCGTCACGCCTTCGACGTGAAGATGGCGGACGGCGCAACCATCCATGTTCGCCAGCATGGTATTCCCGGCGCGCCGCGCCTGGTGCTCAGTCACGGCAACGGGCTTGCGATCGACGGTTATTTTCCATTCTGGGGACCGTTGCGCGACCGCTACGAAGTGATCGTCTTCGATTTCCGCAACCACGGGCACAATCCGTTGCACACCGCCGCAGGGCATACGTGGGCCAACTTTGTCGCCGATATGGACGTGGTCTGGCACGCGATTAATCGCGAGCTTGGCGCCAAGCCGGCCGCCGGCCTGTTTCATTCGCTGTCGGGCGTCACGGCCGCGATGCATGCGCTCAAATATGGCCGGCGATTCGAAGCGCTGGTGCTGTTCGATCCCCCGGTTTATCCGCGCGAGGGGCATCCTATCCAGTACCAGCAGCAATCCGACAAGGAATCGCTCGCCTCGCGCGCGGCGCGGCGTCCCGAGCGCTACAAGGACCCGATGGAACTGGCGAAGCAGTTCGCCCGGCGCTTCAAAAGATGGGTGCCGGAAGCTTACGAATTGATGGCGCGGGCGACGCTGCGGCACGATCGTGCCAGCGGCGATTGGATTCTCGCCTGTCCGCGCGAATACGAGGCGCGGGTTTTTTCCAGCGGTGCGAATCCGGATCTGTGGCCGCAGATGGCGCATTGCCCAGTGCCGGTGAAACTCGTATGCGGAGATCCGACGCTCGAAGAAGTGACGCCGCCGTCGCTGATCGGGCGCGCGATGGCCGAGGAGCTGGGGCTGCCCTACGAGGCGATCCCGAGGACGACGCATTTTCTTCAAATCGAGCGCCCCGCCGAGTGCATCCGCGCCGTGGAATCGTTTCTTGCGCCGCTCGGACTCGCCGCGCCAGTTGCCCTTTGATAAATTTGTAACACCGGTATCCGAGATGGCGCTGCTGAAAATCCGCAAATTTCCCGACGACGCGCTCAAGCGGCCGGCCGCGCCGGTCAAGAATATCAACGGCAGCGTCGAGGGGCTGGTCGACAGCATGGTGCAGACGATGTACGCCGCGCCGGGCGTGGGTCTGGCCGCGCCGCAGGTCGGCGAATCGAAGCGGATAATCGTCCTCGACACCGACCATGAACAGCCCGGCAAGCATCTGCTCAAACTCATCAACCCCCGGATCGTCGAAGCCGAGGGCAAGATCGTTTGGGAAGAGGGATGCCTGTCGGTGATCGATTACACTGCCGATGTGGAACGCGCGGCGCACGTGCTGGTGCGCGCTTGGACGCCCGATGAGAAGGAAATCGAGATCGAAGCCGACGATCTGCTCGCCGTGGCCTTGCAGCACGAGATCGATCACCTCGACGGCAAACTCTTCATCGACCGCATCAGCCGTATCAAGCGCGAACTCTACAAGCGCAAACTGAAAAAGTTAATCAAGGAGGGCAAGGCCGAAAGCCGCAGCCCCTCCACGGTGCGGATCTAAAATCGCCGCGTCACTAAAGATCGTCTTCATGGGCACGCCGGCCTTGGCGGCCCGCATCCTGGAGCGGCTCGTAACGGCTTCGGGAGCCAACTTCCGCGTGGCCGGGGTTGTCACGCGTCCCGACCAGCCGCGCGGGCGCGGGCTCGCCACAGAGCCGAGCGAGGTCGGCGCGCTCGCCGCGCGCCGTGGAATTCCGACCCTTAAGCCGGCCAAAATTCGGACCGCGGAATTTTTAAGCGCGCTCAAGGCATTCGCGCCCGATCTCCTGGTGGTGGCGGCTTACGGGCGCATACTGCCGAATTCGATTCTCGAGGTTCCGCGGATCGCGCCGATCAACGTGCACGCATCTCTCCTGCCCCGCCATCGGGGCGCCGCCCCCGTCGAAGCTGCGATCCTCGCCGGTGACGCCGAAACCGGGGTCACGATCATGCGCATCGTCGAGCGGATGGACGCCGGCCCGATGTATTTGCAGCGCAAGATCTCGATCGAACCGAACGACACGCAAGGGACGTTGAAGGAAAAACTCGCCGAGCTAGGCGCCGACGCAGCGATAGAGGCGATCGATCTGGCTGCGCGCGGCGCGCTAATCGAAACACCGCAGGACGAAGCGCTGGCTACCTACTGCGCACCGGTCGAAAAAAAGGATGCGGCGATCGATTGGACGGCGAGCGCCGTGCATATCGAGCGGATGACCCGGGCGTACGATCCGTGGCCGGTGGCGCGCACCCGCCTGGCCGCCGACGAAGTTCTCATCTGGCGTGCCGCCGTCGAAGACCCGAATTCACGTGGCGCGTCTCCCGGCATGATCGTGGCTCTGAAGCCCAATCCCGTGGTCCAGTGCGGAACCGGACGACTCACGCTGCTCGAAGTGCAAGCGCCAGGACGAAAGAGAATGTCGGCCGCGGATTTCCTTCGCGGTAAACGCGTGGAAGTCGGCGCGCGGTTCGGCGCATGAGCGAAGAACAGGCGAAAGCGAAGCCAGCCGCTCGATCGCGCTCGCGGACCGATGAAGGGCTCGCGTCGCGAATGGCGGCGGCCGAGATTCTCTACCGCGTCGACAATGAGTCCGGTTATGCCGACGTTCTGCTGGGGATGCGGCTGCCCGAGTTTCCACCTGCTGATCGCCGGCTGATCACGCGCCTGGTTCTGGGCACGCTCGCGTGGAGGGGACGCCTCGATTACGAGCTGGCGCATCTGACGGGACGCAAGCTCGAAGGGATTCAGCCCGCAGCGCTGGCGATCATGCGGATGGGGCTATTTCAGCTTCGATTTCTTGACCGAATTCCACAGCACGCGGTGGTGGACACTGCGGTCAGCCTCGCCAAACGAATTCCCCAGGCGCGCAAAGCGGCGGGCTTCGTCAATGCCGTAATGCGCCGCGCGACGCGCGAGACGGCGTCAATGCCGGCGCGGGAGCGAAACGAAGAAACTTATCTCGCCGTCGTGTATTCGCATCCGCGCTGGATGGTCGAGCGGTTCGTCGATTGGTTCGGCGTCGCCGATGCCGAGCGCCTGATGACGGCGAACAACGGCGCCGCGCCCAACGTGATCAGGCTCAATCTCGCGCGCGGAACCCGCGCGGAGATAATCGAGAAATTAAGCGCCGACGGATTCGACATCGGCGCGCCCGGCCGCGCCCCCGAGACGATCGTGCTGGGCAGCGCGCCGCAATTCGAGTCGCGTGCCTATCGCGAGGGCCTGTTCCATGTGCAATCCGAGGCGTCGCAGATGGTCGCGCGAATGCTTAAGCCGCGTGCGGGCGCGACGGTTGTGGATTGTGCGGCGGCGCCGGGCGGCAAGGCGACCCATCTGGCGGAGATGGTTGGAGAACGCGGCCGGGTGATCGCGCTGGACCTCAATCTGGGCGGACTCAAGAACGCGCGCAGCCTGGCGCGCCGCCTGCGCCATCGTAATCTCGAGTATGTTTGCGCCGACTTGACTGCTGCCGCGCCGCTTGCGCCCGCGAGCTTCGAGTACGTGATGCTCGACGCGCCGTGCACGGGAATCGGGACCTTGCGTGAGCATCCGGAGATTAAGTGGCGGCTCAAGCCGGGCGATCCGGCGCGAATGGCTGCGATGCAGTCACGAATGCTCGAAAATGCGGCGGCGCTCGTGCGTCGCGCAGGCGCGATCGTCTATTCGGTTTGCTCCGTCGCGCCCGAAGAGGGCCAGCGCGTGGTCGATGCATTTCTCGCGCGCCACGGCGATTTCGAAGTCGATCGCGGCGTAGCGGACGGCGGCGTGCTGAAAGACGTGATCGACGCGCGGGGGTTCATGAAAACGCGGCCGGACGTCGGCGGACTCGACGGATTCTTTGCGGCGAAACTCATTCGGCGCTAGACTTTATAACAGTGCGCGCATAAGCCCCATCTCCTTCACCTCGCAGGGAGCGGCAATTGATGAGAGCGGGCGCCAGGGCCGGTCGCAGAGATGCGATCCTCGATCGGCGGCGGAATTTCGACAAATCGAAGCGAGTCTGGGTGGGGTTCACGCTCAGCGCGCTGTCTGCGTTCATGCTCGCGGGATGTTCCTCGCAGAATTTCACTCCCGAGACCAGCTATTACACGCCGACAAACTATGGAGCGCCGCACACCGAGGTGGCTTCATGGTACGGGCCCGGCTTCGAGTGGCGGCGCACCAGCAGCGGCGAGATTTTCAATCCCGAGGCGCTGACTGCCGCTTCCACCACGCTGCCGCTGGGCTCGCACGTGATGGTAAGGAACCCCGATACCGGCAGGTCGGTGGTGGTGCGAATCAATGACCGCGGACCATTTATCCCCGGCCGCACGCTCGACCTTTCGCATGGCGCAGCGCGGCAAATCGGGCTGACCGGAAAGGGCGTCGGCAGGGTGGAAGTGACGCCGACTGCGACCAGCTCACCAGCCGCAAGCTGGCGCAGCGCAGCTTACGCTGAAAGCTCCGCGGGCACTGAGCACCGCCATGTCAGTTACGTTTCGTATCTGCCACGGTTTGCACACAGCACGCGCCGACACACCCGCCACCATTACTATCATCACTATCATTCATCGCGGCGAATCATCTCGGATCCGATCGGTGCATGGCTCTCGAGCGCATTTCCGCGGCTCTGAATGCGGCACGCATACGTGGATCCTGCCGACAAAATAGCGCCGTCGATTCTGTCTGCTGACTTCGCGCGGCTCGGCGAAGAAATTCGCGCAGTCGAAAAGGCCGGCGCCGACATCATTCATTTCGACGTGATGGACGGGCACTTTGTGCCCAACATCTCCATTGGGATCCCGGTGCTGGAGTCGGTGCGCAGGATGACGAAGCTGCCGCTCGACGCGCACCTGATGATCTCTGAGCCGGCGCGGTACGTCGAAGCATTTGCCAAGGCGGGCGCCGATTTGATTTCGGTGCACTGCGAAGTATGCCCCGACATCCCCGCGATGGCGCGGCGAATCCACGGCCTCGGCGCGCGCGCGTCGATCGCAATCAATCCCGAGACCGACGC
>Ga0187815_10001739_pt1 | contig 10237 bp, 10 predicted proteins | sample NC_S_5_FD_132962 | JGI IMG/M metagenome (GOLD analysis project Ga0187815, IMG submission 132962) | Wetland sediment microbial communities from Neuse River Estuary, North Carolina, USA - ASW-S_5 | ecosystem: Environmental > Aquatic > Freshwater > Wetlands > Sediment | place: USA: North Carolina...
CGTACCTATGTTCGCTTGACACTGCGGAGGCGCCTCAGTATCCTGTAAATTGTCGAACGAACGTTCGATAGCCTTTCGTGCCGGGGAGGCCGTCGTCCGTGCCCCAATCGCGCGTATCCCAACGAAAACTGCAGGCGATTCTGCGCCACGCTGCACGTGTGTTTTCGGAGAAGGGCTACGAAGGCGCGTCGATTCGCGACATCAGCCGGGCTTCGGGCGTGTCTCTTGCGGGTCTGTACTACTACATCGAGAGCAAACAGAAGTTGCTGTACCTGATTCAAGCATACACATTCAAGACGGTTCTGGCGCGGCTCGAGAAAGGGTTGGCGGACGTGAAGGATCCGGTTCAGAAACTGAAGATTCTGGTGCACAACCACCTCGATTACTTCCTGCAGCACCCGGTGGAAATGAAAGTGCTTTCGCACGAGGATGAGGCGCTGGAGGGCGAGTATCGCAAGGAAGTGATGGCGCTCAAGCGCAAGTATTACGACACGGCGCTGGGAATATTCGAGGAGTTGCGGCGAAGCGGGCGGACGCGGGGAGTGAACGGGCGAGTAGCGGTGCTGTCGTTATTTGGGATGGTCAACTGGGTGTACACGTGGCATCGTCCGAAAACGGATTTGCAGGCTGACGCCCTGGCCGAAGCGATGGCGGGAATATTTTTGCATGGCGTGCTGAAGGCAAAAGTGGTCCCGATGGCGAAGACCCCGAGAGTCGCGCGCACTGGTCTAATTGTAGCCGCTCGCGCGGTGCACTGAACGAATTAACGTGAAGGCGCCTCAAATGGACGGGGTGAGTTGCTGCGGAAAAAGTCGAAAACCGGCTTCAGGGGTTGAAACCCCTGAACAAGGCGCGGCGATTACGCGGGGTTAAAACCCCGCCCTTCCGACCTGTTTGTGAGATGAGTTGCTCGAAAATTCAGATGGAGGGACAGATGGCGACAATGCAAACTGTGGAGCAGAAGCAGTTGATCCACTACTCGGTGGACGCGGGCGTGGCCACGATCCAGATGGATGATCCGCCGGCCAACACCTACACCTACGACATGATGCAGCAACTCGACACGGCCATCTTGCAGGCGCGCATGGACGAGAATGTGCACGTGATCATGTTGCGGGGCGCGGGCGAGAAATTCTTTTCGGCCGGTGCGAGCATTCCTATGCTGACCAAGGCCGACCCGCAGTTCAAATATTATTTTTGCCTTCACGCGAATGAGACGCTGTGCCGCCTCGAACAAACTCCGAAACTGGTGATCGCGGCGCTGAACGGCCACACGGTCGGGGGCGGCCTGGAGATTGCGCTGGCATGCGATATTCGCATCGCCAAGAAAGAGGGCGGCAAAATCGGCTTACCGGAAGTGAATCTGGGCGTTTTGCCGGGCACGGGCGGGACGCAGCGGCTGTCGCGCGTGGTGGGACGCGCTCGCGCGATTGAACTGATGGCCACGGGCCGCACGTTCAGCTTCGAAGAGGCGCTCGAATTCGGGCTGATTCATTACATTTATGAGCGCGAGAATTTCTGGGATGACGTGACGGCATACGCGCGGCAATTCTGTCCGCCGAATAAGGCCTCGCGCGCCGTGGGCCGCATCAAGCGCGCCGTGGTCACGGGCTCGGAAGTCGGATTTGGCGAAGCGCTGGGCATCGAGCGCGAGTTGCAGCAGTTGCTGTTCACGAGCGATGACGCCAAAGAAGGGCTGAAGGCGTATGTCGAGAAGCGGCAGCCGGAATTTAAGGGCAAGTAAAGTTGGCGACGGCGGCACAAATCGAAATCAAGCCGGGCCGGCTTTTTATCGGCGGCAAGTGGGTGGATTCGTCGTCGAGCAAAGTGTTTCCGACGATCAATCCGGCGACGGGCGAGGTTCTCACTCAACTTGCGGACGCGTACAAGCGCGATGCAGACGCGGCGGTTCAAGCGGCAAGCCGCGCGTTTCGCGACGGGCCGTGGACGGAGATGAGCGCCGCGGACCGCGCGCGAGTCCTGTGGAAAATCGGCGACCTGATCGACAAGTACAACGAAGAGCTAGGCACGCTCGAGACCCTCGACAACGGCAAGCCCATTTTCGAATCGCGGCAAGTCGATTTGCCCATGGCGGCGGAGGTGTTTCGCTACTACGCCGGGTGGGCGACGAAAATTCACGGCGAAACGCTGCCGGTTCGCGGGCCATTTTTGAATTACACGCTGCGAGAGCCGGTGGGAGTGGTCGCTGCGATCGTGCCGTGGAATTTTCCGTTGTTGCTTGCGTCGTGGAAGGTTGCGCCCGCGCTGGCGACGGGCAATACGGTGGTGCTGAAGCCGTCGCCGTGGACGTCGCTAACGGCGCTGCGGCTGGCGGAAATTTCACTGGAAGCGGGATTGCCGGACGGCGCGCTGAACGTCGTCACGGGCTCAGGGCCGGAGATTGGGCAGGCGCTCGTGCGCCATCCGCAAGTTGCGAAGATCGCCTTCACGGGCTCGACGCGAACGGGGCAGGAAATCGCGCGCGAGGCGGCCGGAACGCTGAAGCGCGTGACGCTCGAGCTGGGAGGCAAGTCGCCGAACATCGTCCTCGCGGATGCGGACCTGGAAGGCGCAATTCGCGGCGCGACGATCGGCATTTTCTACGGCAAGGGCGAAGTTTGTGCGGCAGGCTCGCGCCTTTTCGTCGAGAAGAAGATCCACGACGATTTTATGCAGAAGCTGACCGAGCGCGCGAAGAAGATGCAGCCGGGCGATCCGCTCGATCCGAAAACGCGATTCGGCGCGCTGGTCAGCGAACAGCAGATGAACAAGGTGCTGAGCTACATCGATAAGGGCAAGGCGGAAGGCGCGAAACTCGTGGCCGGCGGCGCACGCGCTTCGATTGGAAACGGCAAAGGATGTTTCGTTCAGCCGACGGTGTTCGACGGCGTGAGCAACGATATGACCATCGCGCGCGAAGAGATTTTCGGCCCGGTGCTCGCCGCAATCGAATTTGCCGACGTGGACGAAGCGATTCGCGAGGCCAACAAGAATCCGTACGGGCTGGCCGCTGCCGTTTGGACGCGCGACATTGCGAAGGCGCACCGTATCGCGAAGAAGCTCGAAGCCGGCACCGTATGGATTAACACCTACAACAACTATGATCCAGCGGCGCCGTTCGGAGGATATAAGATGAGCGGGTACGGACGCGAGTTAGGCATGCACGCGCTCGAAAGCTATACCCAGGTGAAAAGCGTCTGGGTAAATCTGAAGGATTAAATGCGCACACTACCCGATTATCTACGCAAAGGAATGAGAATGATTTTGGTGGGCTGCAATCCCGGCGACCGCTCGGCGCGCGTCGGACACTACTATGCGGGCCGCACGAACCAATTCTGGCCGATGATGTACGAGTCAGGCGTGATTCCGGAACCGCTAGGGTACGAGGATGACCGGCGGATGCTCGAGTTCGGGATTGGGATGACGGATCTGGTGAAGCGGCCGACACGGGGGATCGAGGAAATCGAGCGTCAAGAATTCGCGGAGGGGCGCGTGCTGCTCGCGCGCAAGCTCGAGGAGTTCCGGCCACGCGTGGTGGCGTTCAACGGGAAAATGGTCTACGAAAAATTCGCGGGGCGACCATGCAAGCTCGGGCTACAAAAGGATAGTTTGTACGGCGCACAGATTTTTGTGCTGCCGTCAACCAGTGGCCAGAATGGCGGGACGGCTCGCGGCGTCAAGATGCGCTACTTCAAGAAATTGGCCGCGCTATTGAAGAGCCTGCAAGACTGACGGGGGAATTGGAAGCGCAAAAATGGCTGCTCCACAACAGCAAGCGCAACAAGATCATGGATCGGTGGTGCTCGAGGAGCGTTCGGGCGCCGTCATGACGCTGCGGCTGAACCGGCCGGACAAGCTGAACGCGTTGAATCCGGAAATGGGGCGCGCGCTGGTGCACGGGCTGCTGCGCGCGTCGGACGACAAACACGTGCGCGTGGTTGTGATTACCGGCGCGGGGCGCGCATTTTGCGCGGGCGGCGATCTGCATCTGATAAGGGATGTACGGCAACGCAAGGCGACGCGCGAACTGGAAAGCCTGCTGATTGCGGGGAAAGAGATATGTGTGGCGATCGCCACGATGACGAAGCCGGTCATCGCCGCGGTGAATGGCGCGGCTGCGGGAGGAGGAATGAACCTCGCGCTCGCGTGCGACATTCGCATCGCGTCGGATCAGGCGAAATTCGCGGAATCGTTCGCGAACGTCGGGCTGTATCCGGATTTTGGCGGGACCTATTTTCTTCCGCGAATTGTGGGGCCGGCGCTCGCCGCAGAGCTGTTCTATTCGGCGGAGCCGTTGACGGCGGAGGACGCGCTGCGATTGGGGATCGTGAACCGCGTATTTCCGGCGTCTGAATTCGAGCAGGAGACGGCAAGGATCGCGGAGATTTTGGCCGCTGCGCCGCCCATCGCGCTGCGCGACGTCAAGCGGACGATTCTTGCGGACGATCGCAAGACGCTGGAAGGAAGGTTGGACGAGGAGATTCGCCTCCAGATTCACTGTTTCGAGACTGAGGATTGTCTCGAGGGACTGAACGCGTTTTTCGAGAAGCGCAAACCGAATTTCCGAGGTTCGTGACACTAGCCGTCCGGGCCCAGACTGGGATTCGAGAAATTACATTGAAGGAGCGAGGTTATGCCGACAGCAAGAATTGCAACTTTCGACGACTGGGTGGATTTGTTTCGGGTGTGGCGGAACGATATCGGTGTGAATTATCCCGAGATCGAGAATTATCAATTCGAGGCTAAGTTCGGGCCGACGCGATCGAACGAGATCGAGTTCGGCGCATTCAAAGGCCGTCCGAAATGGCAGCGCGTGTTGCAAATCCCCGACCAGCGGATCCGCGACGGTTTGCTCAACCTGATCGTGTATCAGGGCGACACGGAATTCGCCTCGGTGGAGCAGCAGCGCCGGTTGTTTCAGCATTCACCGAGCGAGCACGACCGAAAATCTCTGTGCCGTGTGGTGACCGAAGAAATGCGGCACGGCTGGCAGATGTGCCATCTGCTGATCAACCATTTCGGCTACGGCGGGAAAGTGGAAGCGCAGAAAATGCTGGAGCGCCGTGCGTTCGAGTCAAAGCGGTTGCTTGGCGCATTCAATCAGATTGTCGACAACTGGCTCGACTTTTTCACGTACACGGACTTCGTCGACCGCGACGGAAAATTCCAGCTCACCATGCTGAGCTACTCGGGGTTCGAGCCGCTGGCGCAATCGATGAACCCGATGCTGCGCGAGGAATCGTTCCATCTGGGCACGGGCCAGGACGGATTGAAACGCATCGTCAAGGCGGGTGTGGTGCCGCTGAACATCGTGCAGAAATACATCAACAAATGGATTCCGGTAAGCTGCGATCTTTTTGGCGTCGACCAATCGAGTTCCGCGCACTGGTTCTACGTTTGGGGACTGAAGGGCCGTTACGACGAGGCTCAAGCGCAGCAAGAGGCCGACCTCGGCCACATGAACGAGCACAATCGCAATCTCTACCATCTCGAATGCCACAAGTTGATCGACCAGATCAACAAGCACGTTCCCGCGGACAAGCCGAAGCTCTACGTACCGGATATGAAGTTCAACCGGCACATTGGCGAATTCGCGAATCAGCCGTACAGCGTGACAGGCGAACTGTTGTCGCCCGAAGCGTTCATCGAACATTGCAGGGAAATGCTGCCGCAACCGGAAGACATCAAGCTGGTGAACGAGATACAGGACACGGAGCCGAAGTGGGTGGCGCCGAAAGGAAGTATGGACTGAATGGCGTCGCGCTCGAAGATCGAAGCAGCCGCGCACGGGTGCACGCTCGGCGAGTTGATGGTCGCGGCCGCGGCGCGCGAGATTCTCGACGGCGAACTGGTGTTCGTCGGCATGCGGCTGCCGATGCTGGCGTTTCTGGTGGCGCGAAGGACGCATGCGCCGAATGCGATCGGACTTTTCGAGAATGGCGTCATCCGCGAAACGCCGTCGCCCGAGCTGCTGTACACGATGGCCGACCCGCCGAATTTGCGCGGCGCGACGCAATGCGGGCAGATGCTCGACGTTATGGGCCTGCTGCAACAAGGGCGCGTTCACGTTGGCTTTCTGGGCGCGGCGGAAGTCGACCGCTTCGGCAATCTCAACACGACGTGGGGCCGCCGCAATCGGGAGGTGCAGCGACTGCCTGGGTCGGGAGGGGCTTGCGACATCGCGTGCCTCGCGGGACGGACCGTGGTCTTGCTCGCGCACGAGCGCGACCGCTTCTGTGAGCGCGTCGGCCATATCACGTCGCCGGGCTACGGCTCGGGCAATAGCTGGCGCAGGCACCAGGGCTTGCCGTCGGATTCAGGCCCATCGGCGATCATCACGACCATGGGCGTGCTGCGCTTCGGCTCTGATGGCGAGGCGTATCTCGCGTCCGTGCATCCGGGCGTAAGCGTCGAAGAAGTGCTGGCGAATACCGGGTGGACGCTGCGTGTTGCCGATGAACTCGTCGAAACATTAGCACCAAGCGATCAGGAACTCGCGGTAATGCGGGAACTTGATCCGACCAATTTCTGGACGCGATGAAATGAGCGCTGAATCCAAGTTGATGAGCATGCGCGAGGCGATCGCGCGGCATGTTCCGACGGGCGCGATGCTGTTGATGGGCGCGCAGCTCGAGCCCATGATCCCGTTCGCGGCTGGACACGAAATCATTCGACAGGGACGCCGTGATCTGACGCTTGTCGGCCCTATTTCCGATATTTTATTCGACCAAATGATCGGGGCAGGGTGCGTGTCGCGCGTGATGGCGACCTGGGTAGGAAATGTTTCGGCGGGAGTTGGCTATTGCTTCCGGCGCGCGGTCGAACGAAATATTCCGCAGCGAATCGAGGTGGTGGATTACTCGAATTTTACCCTGGCGCTCGCTTTGCACGCGGGCGCCATGGGCGTGCCGTTCATGCCCACGTATTCGACGCTGGGAAGCGACCTGCTGAAGAAGAACGGCAACCTGCACGAGTTTTCGTCGCCAGTGAACGAGGAGAAGTTGGTTGCGGTGCGCGCGCTGCGGCCCGATGTGGCGATCATTCATGTGCAACGCGCGGACGCGCAGGGGAATGCGCACATCTGGGGCAGCCTTGGAGTGGCTGTCGATGGTGCGCGCGCTTCGCGAAAGGTGATTGTGGTTGCCGAGGAAATCGTCGCGCCGGAAGTGATTGCCTCGGACCCGAATCGCACGCTCATCTCGGGATTTCTCGTTGCGGCGGTCGTGAACGAGCCGTGGGGCGCGCATCCGTCTCCGGTACAGGGGTATTACGGGCGCGATCACGGATTTTTCGCCGAATATCACGAACAGACGCGTTCGCTTGAAGATTTCGACGCGTGGCTGACGCAATGGGTCGTGCGGCCGGCAAACCGGCAGGAGTATATGGCGCAGCTTGGGGAGAAGCGTTCGCAGGGGTTGGGAGTAAAGGAGCACGCCTATTCCGCAGTCGCGGACTTTGGCTATTGATCGGGAGGCTTTCCGCAGATATTCGAGCACGGCGTTTCAAGGCAAATCCGAAGCCAGTTCGAAGTTAGACTCAAACACAAATGGCGAAAAATAAAATTCGTTTCTTGCACAAGCCGACTTGAACGTCCTGCCGCAAAGCAAGAGGTCTCTTGCAAGACAAAGGAATCGAACTGGAGTTGCGCGATTTGAATAAAGAGCGGCTGACTGTGGCAGAACTCGATCAGCTTATTGGCGAGCGCGACTATCGCGAGTTCCTGAACCCGCGCAACGAACTATATCGCGAGCGAAACATGAAAGAGCATCCCCCGTCGCGCGCGGAAGCGCTGAAGCTGATGGCGGCTGAACCGAACCTGATTCGCCGGCCGGTGGTGATCGCAGGAAAGCAGATTGTCCTCGGGTATGACGAAGAAAGATTGAAAGCGCTGGGCTAAACACAGTGAAAAAGGAACTAATTCATCTTCGCGTAAACGGAGAAGACCGGGAGTTCGCGGCCGCGCCCAACCGGCTCTTGCTCGACGTTCTGCGCGAGGAACTTGGCCTCACCGGAACCAAGCGCGGTTGCGACGATTCGAGCTGCGGCTGCTGCGCGGTGCTGGTCGACGGCGTGCCGATGCTTTCGTGCGTGGCGCTAGCTGCGAGCTACGAAGGCTGCGAGATCACTACCGTCGAAGGGCTGGGGGCGATCGGATCGCTCGACCCGGTGCAAGAAGGATTCGTCGAATGCGCGGGCGCGCAGTGCGGATTCTGCACGCCGGGTTTCATGATCAGCACAGTCGCGCTGCTCAAGCGCAATCCGAACCCGTCGCTCGACGAGATTCGGGAGGCACTTTCGAGCAACCTGTGCCGCTGCACCGGCTACATGCAGATCTACGAATCCGTGAAATACGCGATCGAGAAACATCGGAAGGAAACTGAGCGCACACCGGTCGCACCCGCGGTGGCGCGCTGAATGGCGGCCACGGCAAACCGGAACCTCGGAAGATGAGCATGGCAAATCCCAAATTGAGTACGGTCGGCAAGCCCATGGCGATGACCGACGCGCGCATGAAAATCGTAGGACTCGGGAAGTATGCCGATGACCTAAGCGTGCCGGGAATGCTGATCGGCCGAATTCTGCACTCGCCGCATCCGCACGCGCGGATCGTTTCGATCGATACGTCGCGCGCCGAAGCGCTGCCGGGCGTGCGCGGTGTCGTTACCGGGAAAGATGCGCCGACCCCGTACGGGATTTTGCCGATTGGGCATGACGAATGCGTGTTTGCGGTCGATAAGGTGCGCTATATCGGCGACAACGTGGCTGCGGTTGCCGCAACTTCGGCGGAAATTGCGGAGCAGGCGGTGGATTTGCTTCGCGTCGAATATGAGCCGCTCCGCGCGTGGTCCGATCCCGAAGAATCCATGAACGCGGAGTCCGACTGGATTCACGAATCGCGCGCCAACAATATCGAGAAAGAGTACCACCACGTCTTTGGCGATCCGGACACGGGATTTCGCGAGTCGGATTTCGCTGCGGAGCAGCGCTACGTCGCTGGTGAAGTGAATCACGCGGCGATGGAGCCGCATGCCACGCTGGCGATTTGGGAAGCCAATGACCGCATGACAGTGTATTCGTCGACGCAAGTTCCGTATTACCTGCATCGCACGATTTCCGAAGTTTGCGAAATGCCGATGAACCAGATTCGCGTGATCAAGCCGCTTATCGGCAGTGGATTTGGCGGCAAGAGCGAAGTGATTCCCATCGAAGTTGCGGCCGCGGTGCTGGCGAAGAAGACAAAAAAGCCCGTGAAAATTACGTACACGCGCGAGGAAGTATTTTACGCACACCGAGGGCGGCCGCGCACGATTGTCGACCTGAAAATGGGAATCACACGCGACGGGAAGATCAAGGCGGTGCAGGCACGAGTGGTGCAGGATGGCGGCGCGTATTGCGGGTTCGGGCCGGTCACGGTGCTGTATTCGGGCGCGCTGCTCGGCGCGATTTACGATGTTCCCGCCGTGCGCTACGACGGTTATCGCGTGTTGACGAACAAGCCGGCCTGCGGCGCTATGCGCGGACACGGCACCGTCAATGTGCGATTCGCATTCGAATCGATGCTCGACACACTCGCGCATCAGGCGAGCCTCGATCCTGCCGATGTGCGGCGCGCGAATCTCCTCCACGCACCTTGCGTCACCGTGAACGGGCTGCGCGTGACGAGCTACGGCTTGCCCGAATGCGTCGAGAAAGTTGTCGAAAGATCCGGGTGGCGGGAAAAGCGAGGGAAGCTGCCTTACGGGAAGGGAATGGGCATAGCGTGTAGCCATTACGTGAGCGGCGCGGCGAACCCCATCATTCGATCGAGCATGCCGCACACGACCGTGAACATCAAAATCGATCGCGATGCCGCGGTCACGGTCTATTCCGGCGCGGCGGACATCGGCCAAGGTTCCGACACGATGCAAGTGCAGGTCGTCTCCGAAGTGCTTGGCGTGCGCCCGGGGCGCGTAAAGCTGGTCTCGGCGGATACGGAATTGACGCCAGTCGATCTGGGAAGTTATTCGAGTCGTGTGACGTTCATGGCGGGCAATGCGTGCATCGAGGCAGCGAAAAATGTGCGCGAGCAAATTGTCGCCGCGGTGGCGGAAAATTTCGGATGCCGGCCGCACGAACTCGAGTGCGTCGACGAAATAATTCGTAAAACCGACGACTCGCCAATGCGCGTCAGTTTCGACGACGCGGTGGGGATGGCTATTGATTTTCACGGCGCGCTCGTGGCGCAGGGTTCGTATGC
>Ga0187815_10001740_pt1 | contig 10234 bp, 13 predicted proteins | sample NC_S_5_FD_132962 | JGI IMG/M metagenome (GOLD analysis project Ga0187815, IMG submission 132962) | Wetland sediment microbial communities from Neuse River Estuary, North Carolina, USA - ASW-S_5 | ecosystem: Environmental > Aquatic > Freshwater > Wetlands > Sediment | place: USA: North Carolina...
ACATGGATTGACGGCCGCTGCCCTTCCGCACCCGATGACAATGGCCATTCTCCTGTCGCGGCGGACCTCAAAGGGGGACGTCCGTAGGGCCGAAGCTGGTGTTAAAGCCCACCCGCCCGAACGACAGCGCCGGCCTCTTGTTCTCGCGAACGATCATGTCCAACATCACGCCACAGCAGAAGATGTCGAAGCTCATCGTCGTGATGGCATTCGACCGCGACGAGGAAGGCAATCTTCAGACGGTTTTCGGCCCGGCCGAACAACAGGGCGAGGAACGGGCGATCCGAACGGCCCAGGCGCTGGCGCCGAAGCATGCCGGTGTGATCGCGTGGAGCCGGGAGGCCAATCCGGCACTAGGAGAGTATGGCGAGCCGGTGACGCTGTTCACTGCCGGCGAAGTGCCAGACATGGAGTGAACGACACAAGGGCACCGTATCTAATTATGCGATATATTACTAATTTACGAAGAATACTTATTGCGACAATTTGACTCAATTTCGCCTTCATTCGGTGAGTTTCCCGCAAGCTTTATTGTGCGATGGTTTGCAGGCGGCGGGCAAGATGAGGGCGAGGCCTCGCTGCGGCTCGCCGCATGCGTAATCCAACATCCCTGACAGAAATGCTCGTATCAGACCCATGATCCGGGCACGCTTCATGCGGCTCCCGGAAGGAGCAGCTATGTCATTTTTTCCGATTAATTCTTCTGACGATTTTTGGCCCGGCTCGGCTGTGCTGGCGCGGCGTCTCGGCACTGGTGTTTCATATTTCACCCTGGCCCTGGCGGCAGTGGTTGCGGGCGCTGCACTCACTCCGGCCCTTGCTGCGAATTACGATGTCTCCACTGAGGCCGAGCTCGTCCAGGCGATCAATGACGCCAACGCCAGTGGCGACGCCAGCTCCACCATCACCCTCACGGGCAACGTCGCCATCGCCAATCTGCTTCCGGCAGCGGCCAAGTCGCTGACGATCAACACGGGTGCCTTCATCCTGTCCGCCAGCGGCAATGGCGCACTCAACGCTGCCGCTGGCGGTACGCTGACGGTCAACGGGAAGACCTCCGCAACTGATACCTTTAGCAAAGCGGGCGCCGGCACAGTGATCCTCAGCGGCAATGGCACCTATTCCAATTCGCTACTGGTCAATTCCGGAACGCTGCGTATCGAAAACGGCGCACAAATCATCGGGGGCCGTACCAGTGGCAAGCGTCTCTTTGACGTCGCCAACGATCAGGGGGCCAACGCCAGTCTCGTCATCAGCGGCGCGAACTCGCTCATAGATGGCAATATCGCAAACATAGCTGGCGCCAAAGACTCCACGGGCGTCGTCACCATCGAAAAGGGCGGTGTTGTCAAACTGTCAAGCGCCTTTACTATGGCCAAAGGCGCCGACTCGACGGCGACCCTGAATGTTACCGGTGCAGGGTCTTTCTTTGACGGCACAAGTTTCGTCATTGACACCGGCCAAGGCTTCGTCAAGGTCACCGACGGTGGCATGATCAAGTCCACGACGGTGGGAATCGGCGGCAACCTCGCCGGGGTACCGACCGTTGGATCCGGAACCGTCCTGGTGTCCGGTGCCGGGTCGCGCTGGGAAGCCAGCGGAAACTTCTACATGTCCAGAGGCTCGCTCTCCGTCCTCGATGGAGGCTTGGTGACCGCGGGCTCGATGCGCATCGCCAGCGGTGCCGGTTCCGAAGCATCAGCTCTTGTGTCTGGTCTTGGTTCGGAAATCCGGGCCTCCAACACCTTTGACGTAGGAGCAAGCGGCAAGGGTAGGCTCACCGTTGCCGATGGCGGCACGGTCACTGCGCAAAACGGCACCGGCACGATCCGGATTGCCACCTCCGCCACCGGCAACGGCACGCTCAACATCGGCGGTGAAACCGGACACGCCGCAACCAAGGCCGGCACGGTCAACGCGGCGGCGATCCAGTTCGGTGCCGGCAAGGGTGTCGTCAATTTCAACCACACCGAAGCGAGCTATGCGTTCAAGCCGCAGATACTCGGCGTCGGCGCGGTCAACCAGGTGGGACCCGGCCGCACGGTTCTGACCAGCGCCAACACCTATTCCGGCCCTACGACGATCAGCGGCGGCACGCTCGCAGCCGGTGGCCTGGCCACGCTCTCCAGCGCTTCCGCCTATACGGTCGGGCCGAACGGCACGCTCGATCTCGCCGGCTACGACCACACGCTGGCCGCGCTGACCAATGGCGGCAGCGTGCGCCTGTCGAATGCCGCCAACACGACGCTGACCACCACCGGCGATTATGTCGGCACCGGCGGCACGCTCTATCTCAGCAGCGCGCTCGGCGACGACAGTTCGCCCACCGACCTGCTGTATGTCCAGGGCGACACCTCCGGCACCACCGGCATCCGCGTCACCAATGTCGGCGGCGCCGGCGGGGAGACGACGGGCGACGGCATCAAGATCGTCGCGGTCGACGGCAACTCCGATGCGGGCGCCTTCGCGCTCGCCGGTCCGGCCATCGGCGGCGCTTATCGCTACGACCTGTTCCACAACGGCATTGCCGACCCCAGCGACGGCGACTGGTATCTGCGCTCGGCTGGCCTGGCGCCGACCTTGCCGGTCTACGAGAACTATCCGCAGGTGCTGCTCGGCATGGTCGATCTGCCCACCCTGCAGCAGCGCGTCGGCACCCGCTACTGGACGGCGCTCGACGGCGCCGCACCGGCCGGCGGCGCCACCCCGTACGCCATATGGGCGCGCATCGAGGGCGCGCATGGCCGCGTCAAGTCCGGCAGCTCGAGCAGCGGCGGCGCCCGCTTCGACAACGACAGCGCGCTGCTGCAGGTCGGCCTCGACGGCCAACTGGCCGCCAATGCCTCGGGCATGTGGGTAGGTGGGCTGACCGCGCAATATGGCCGCGCCAGTGCTGACATCTTCTCCGGCCTCGGCGACGGTTCCAACTCCACCATCAGCTACGGCATCGGCGCGACGCTGACCTGGTACGGCGAGAACGGCTTTTATGTCGACGGCCAGGCGCAGGTCGCTTCGCTGCGCAGCAATCTTTCCGCCGCCGACATTGGCAGCATCGGCGACGGCATCGATGGCAGCGGCTATGCGCTGAGCCTGGAGGCAGGCCGCAAGACCGCGCTCGGCGGCGGCTGGTCGCTGACGCCGCAGGCGCAGCTTGCCTATGCGGCGGTCGACTTCGACCGCTTCACCGACCGGTTTGGCGCCACGGTGTCGCTGCGCAAGGGCGACAGCCTGAAGGGCCGGCTCGGCATCGCGGCCGACTACGAGCCCGGCGCCGGCAAGCATGTCTACGGCATCGGCAACCTGACCTACGAGTTCCTCGATGGTACGGCAGTGGCGGTGTCGGGCGTCGACCTTGCCATCAAGCCGCAGCGCTTCGGCGCCGAACTCGGCTTGGGCGGCACCTATGGCTGGGCGGGTGGCAAATATGCGCTGCATGGCGAGGCGCTCGCCGCCACCAGCTTCCAGGGCAGCCGCAGCCTCAAGGGCACCCTCGGCTTCACCATGGGCTTCTAATCGCACGTGCTTGCCTCTTAGGTGCCCCAAAACGTAAAAGCCCGCCGCCGGCTCGGGTGAGACGACGACGCTGTTTCTGGCAGGGCAGGTGCCGGATATGGAGTGATGACTGGATATGAAAAAAGCGGGCCGTGATGCCCGCTTCCCCTTCAATCCTGAGACATGTGAACCGCCGGTACATTCGTGGTCGGCGCACCATCAATCAGGGTAAATACAGCTACCATTCAGGGAAACCCAACAACGTATCTCGAAGAGCGTTCCCAGCCGTCTGGCAGCCGATACGCCTCATATGGAGGTTCGCTGACCATAAAGCAAGCGAATTCGGTCGCTGCGCTGCGCTCCCTGTGAACTATCAGGCCAGAAAACGGCGCTGTTGGGGGTGAACTGGATCGATGAACCGGCGTCTTTGATGTTCTGAGCAGCGCTTTCTTTTCGGATATTCTGGCACGCCTTGATATGAATATTGTTTCGAGCATTGCCGCAGCTCTGGATCACGCCTATATCTTCGCATCGATCTTGCTGATGAACGTTGTTTCTGCGCCCTGGCGCCCAAGCGATCTTCCTTCTCAATTTCGACGGCTACGACGTTTGGCGTGCTGCCACGCATCTCCTCGGCCGCGACTAGATTTCCGTCAGCTGCGGACTATTTTTGGAGTTAAGCATGGATGCGACTGTGAACGCCTATGTTGGGAGTCGAGCTATGAATGTGAAGCAATTAGCGATTCTGACTGCCCTGGCAGCGACAACGGTGGTCATTCCGGTCCTGCCCGCGGAAGCAGCCCGAGCCGTCGTGACCGGAAATGTCAGTGTCCGCTCAGGACCCGGTCCTGATCACCGTGTCGTCGGGCGCCTGCGCACCGGTGAGAGAGTTAATGTCACGCGATGCGCCTCCTCGCGGCGCTGGTGCCATGTACAGTCGAGGCGCACTCGCGATGGCTGGGTAAACTCGCGGTCCCTGGATCGTGTGCGCGGCGGCCCCAGGCGCACGGGCGGCATTTGCTTCTTCGGCGCACGTGGCGAAATCTGTATCGGCCGCTAGGGGTGCAGTTAGCCCGCCGCCAGCAATTGCCGGGTCTCACCCTCCATGGATGTCGATGGCACGCTTTCAGGGCGAAACCCTACTGATCCTACTGTTGGGTGGTCTGATCCTCGCAGCGCTTGTTTTTCTGGGCATGGTAGGCTGGCTGGCCTTCTACGATATGCAGCAAAACGCCATCAGCCTTCTATGAGGAAACCCGCCGCCTCGGGTGGGACGACGACGCTGTTTCTGGCCGGGCAGGTGCCAGACATGGAGTGAAACGAAAGCGCCCGCCGCCACAGCGTGGAGGTTAAGCGCACTCAATTCAAAGCTTCGCATCGCCCATTCGGCGCTCTGCGTGATCAATGGAAATGGAGTAACCTATTTCTGGCTGCGTCGATTTTGGTTGGCGGAACAAATGCGAATCCAACCGGCAAGCTACCTGCTCGCGGCGCGTGCCCTGCGCGACTTTGGCGACGCCTACGTCGCGGTGCTGTTGCCGGTCTATCTGCTCACGCTCGGGTTTACGCCGCTACAGGTCGGGATTCTTTCTACCGCGTCGCTGTTGGGATCGGCCCTCCTCACCATTGGCATCGGTTACCTCGGCGCACAGCACGATCATCGCCGCCTTTTGCTTGCTGCTGCCGCCCTGATGGTTGCAACCGGCGCGGCTTTCGTCGGCCTTCAAAGCTATGGGCCGCTTTTGCTCGTAGCCTTCGCCGGAACGGTCAACCCGTCCGCCGGAAGCGTCAGCATTTTTGTGCCGTTGGAACACGCCGTGCTCGCGCGCGAAGCCATGCCTTCCAGCCGTACCGAAATGTTCGCGCGCTATAGCTTTGTGGGAGCCATCGCCGCAGCGCTTGGCGGGCTTGCGGCTGCAATTCCGGATCATCTGGCGATGGTCGGTCTCGATCGGCTCGGTGGCATAAGGGTGATGTTTTTCCTTTATGCGTTGCTGGGCATGTTGGGAGGCGCGCTATACACTCGCATCCCACGGCGTGAGACGACCCCGGAAACCAAGCCAAAGGCTGTGCTCGGCCCTTCCCGCCAAGTTGTCGTCAAGCTGGCGGCGCTGTTTAGCCTCGATGCATTCGCCGGCGGTTTCGTCGTTCAGTCCCTGCTGGCGCTGTGGCTGTTTGAGACGTTCAACCTGTCGCTTTCGCAGGCGGGCGCATTCTTCTTCTGGTCCGGGCTGCTTTCGGCGGCATCCTATCCGGTCGCTGCTTGGCTCTCGCGTCGCGTAGGGCTCATCAACACCATGGTGTTCACCCATATCCCATCTAGCATCGCCCTGATGTTGGCCGCGGTCGCACCAACGTTGCCGGTGGCGCTCGCTTTGCTGCTGGTGCGAGCAGCACTTTCGCAGATGGATGTGCCGACGCGCTCGTCTTACGTCATGGCGGTCGTGACTGAGCGGGAGCGCGCCGCCGCCGCCAGTTTCACCTCGGTGCCGCGAAGCCTGGCGGCCGCGATCAGCCCGACGTTAGCGGGATTGCTGTTTGCCGCATCTCTTCCAGCGTGGCCGCTCATCATCTGTGGGGCGCTGAAGATCTGCTACGACCTGTTGGTGTTCACTCAGTTCCGTCGCATCAAGCCACCGGAGGAGCAGCGGTAGACTTAGGTGGAGGAAAATCGCGCGGTTCTGAACAAAAAAGCCCGCCGCCTCGTGAGAGACGACGGGCTAGCACCGGCTGACAACAGCCAAGGAAGGAATGAACGCTAGATAGCGCCCGTCGAAACGGTGTCCAGACAAACGCAAAAAAGCCCGCCCCGGCGAACCGAGGCGGGCAGACAGGGTTAGTTGGGCTCGATCACGGTGGCTTACCCGTGCGACAGTGTCATGTCAGGGAAGGCCGCAGTTTCCGATTGATTGAGGGCTCTCTTTTGTCGGCCGAACTCTATGGCGGCGGCCGTCCCGTCATGGCATACCAATAAGCGGCCGCGCCGGCGGCGGCCGAGATCAGCGCTTTGCCAAGCCCCCACAGCCAGCGGCCCATGCGGCCAGCAAAGATCACACGGTCGCGGACCTGCGCATATTCGGCCGTCGTCGGCTTGATCGCGTCCACGGCCTTCTCCAGACCGTCGAGCCGGTGCTTGATGTCGTGGATTTCCAGACGCATCGCCTCGGCGGCCTCATAGCCACGCTTGCGGCCCTCGGCGGCCTCTCGCCCCTGCTCCGTCAGCGTGGCCAGTGCGGCATTCACGTTCTTCAATTGCTCCTCGACGCGGACCTGCCGCTCGCCGATCGATTCCCGCGTCACTGGTTGATCTCCCTGCCATGCCTGGCGCATTCTGATTTCGTCCAGACGCTGGCCCCGCACAGGCCGGCCGCCGTCTCATTGATCTTGATCTGATCGGCCGGCGTCGCACCCTTGGCGCCGATCAGCGAGGTGCCGACCACCCGGCGCAGGCCCTCAACGGTCACAGGTGCCGACTTCCCAGTCGTACACGCCGCCAACATCAGTGCAGCGACGCAAAGCAGCGCTCCATTTCTCAGCGGTATCGCCGGCATCTGCGTTCTCCTTCTCGATCCGTTGGGTGAAACTGGCCTGCTCGACGGCACGGCCGGCGCGATAGATCTGCCAATGGCTGAAGCTGAGCAACGCGATCACGATGACCGCGCCGCCAATCACGAGGGTCTCGCGCATCAACCGAGCCCGAGTTTCTTGCGCACGTCGGGCATGGTGGCGATGGCATAGACCGCCAGCGCGATGAGCAGGACGCCAATGCCGCGCTGCAGCCAGACATCGAGGCCAGCAACACCGGAGAGGATGCCGACGCCGGTGCCACCGGTGGTGAGCCAGGTCCACAATCGCTTGGATTTGGCCAGTGGTTCGGCGTCCCGCTTCGCTGCAGGCTTGGCGGCCTCTGTCGTCGCCTTGACCTTCGCCAGCATCGCCTCGACGCGTTCCGGCGCCACGAGGCTCTTGTTCACCCCGTCACCGGCATAGAAGGACTGGCCGCGCGTGATCTGCCGATGTGCGCCCTTCGTGGCGGCCAGAACCGGCAGCGAAGCCCATTCCTAAGCCAGACGCTTGCCGAACTCGACGACACCGATCTTGCCGGCCATGAACTCGTCATAGCCGCGGCGCTTCAGCAGGTGATAGCCGAGCCGGTCCTGCAGATCGGCATCGAAGATCTGAGTGCCGCGCAGGGCGAGCTGCTTCGACAGGTCGATCAGCGTGGCCTGCATGAACTGGTAGCGGCCGGCGGCGCTTGAGCCATGGTTCTTCGACCAGGCTTTCTGCGCGTCTATCACGTCGCCGATCGTCATGACGGTGAGCGGTTTGGCAAGCTTGTTCTGCTTGTTGGCGTAGATGGTGCCGTAGCCTTTCGGAGCCTCGATGTCTCCGATGAAGTCAAGCAGCATCGCCGCGCCGGCGGGCACGGTTTTATCCATGGCTGGTCCTTTCTCGCCCGGGGGCGCGATTGCAGATTTTGGAATTCGGATTAGACTCGGCCGCACTGGGAGCTGCGGCGACGTTGAAGAGATCGCCAGGCGGCGAAGAGCGGCGCAACGAGCGGCTGGTGTGGCTTTACTGGATCCTGCTCGTCATCGTGGCCGCATTCGTTCTCTGGGCTATCGCCTTCGTGGGCAGGAAGAACCTATCGGTTCAGGAGCCGACAGGAAGTGACATAATGGCGGTTTATCCGTCGACACATGCCTGAATATTCGCCTGGGACTCTGTGTTAGGTTCCGCTCGACAGGAGGGAGCTATGGGTGGATACGAGAACTATGGCGGCGGCCGGCCTTACGGCTGGCAGACCTGGGCAGCGATTGCCATCTTCGCGGCGGTAGTGGCCGGGTACTGGTGGGTTAGGCGGTAGGCGGCCACAGCGCATCGTCCGCCACGTCTTCCGGTAACGGGTTCAAGTCCTTGCGCGGGCGGCAAAGATCACCGCCTGTTTGTGCGCCATGGCGGATTGGCCAAATGCGAACATGGTCGTGGCGTCCATCGGCGTCAGGCTGTTGTCCTCGGCTATCCAGAAGAAGTCACTCGCACCGCCGTGCCAACGGAGATTGCCGGCCTCAGCACCATTCATGACGGCCGCAAGGGCGGCTGTCGAAGCGCCCGCGATGTTCTCTCGATCTTCTGGCCGCGTCTGATAGCGCTTGCCGACAAAAGTGAAACCGCCTGCAATACGCCGGTCTCGTTCGTCATCGATCAAAGCGCGCAAGCTGGCCTGCGCCTCTGCCGCCTTCATCTCAGCGGTGATGATTATCGAGGGATCAGGCTTCCACATTGGTCGGCTCCTGTTCTTCGTGCGGGATGGCGAGCAGCCCGTCTGGCGGGTCTATCAGATCAGCAGGAAACGCAACTTCCTGCGACGGGCTCGGGCCATGGGGCAGAATGAGCGTCAGACACAGTTCGCCATCGACGCGCTTGACAGGTCCGACGATCCAGTCGCACGTGATTGCACCGGCCGGAATGGTCGCGCCGTCCGGCAGATCGGTGAAATCGAAAGCATCGCCGTTGATCGTCAGAATGTCGCCAGACTTGGAAACGGTCATGGTGTCATCGCGGCGCTGCGGAGAGAATGAGACGCGCATCAGAACCACCTCCCGATAGCAATGGCCGTTCTGTAAGTTGGGCCAGAAGCGCGTGAGGCATAATCGATGCATCTGAGTGTACAGTCACTGGCTGTTGGTGTTCCTCCTAAAGACGCCCACGACGCGCTGGAGCCCCATCGTAAGGAGCATTGAACAGACGGTCGATCAATGAATATTGCGGCGTAATTCCATGTGACCGTACCCTGAAAAAAGGCACCGTAAGCGTTACCTACTGACATATCTATACTATCTGACAGCCAGCAAATTTGCGTGCCATCTGCCCAGCGCGCGTATTCGCCATTCGCGTTGCTTCCTCTCTCGATGACGGCTCCCGTCGGCACGCCACCAGCCTGCGAAACGGTTCCAATGATATTGCCGCGCCGAAAAGCCTTGTCGGGTGACAAGTCGCCCGGGATATTGGCAGCAGGCAGGATGCCGAGCATAGTCAGGAGCTGCGTCAACGTCAGGTCATTCGCCGGCCCTTCTACAGCCTCGTCATTTCCCTTGAGGGTCTTGGCCGGCACGGCAGCGAGCTTGGCATTCGAAATGCTGCCATCGGCCGGGATCAGGTCACCGATGCCCTTGCCGCTGCCTTTGATCAGCCTGCCGGTCGCGCCGTTCATAAGGACGATTTCGCCGTCCGTGGCGCCATCAGGCCCCTTCACGTCGCCAGTTCCGGTGCCGTCCTCGCCCTTTTCGGCGAGCAACTGCCACCATTCGTTTGAGGTGTCAGGCAACGCAGGCGGCGGATTGCCGGTGGTTTCCTGCCGCGCGGTCCAGCTCGACCCGCCGAACAGGACGACATCGTCTGTCTGGTAGGTCTCGTCTGTGTCGTAGTCGCCCTTCTGGTAGAAGCCGCGCGCATCAGGTAGGCCGAAGTCGAGGACGGCATCACCGCTCGTGCCAGAGTTCGAGACGGTCGGCTCGTCGCCTGGCGCGAGCCGAATCACGGCACCGATCGAGATGGTCGCTGCCTCGCCCTGATCGCCTTTCGGGCCAGTCAGGTAGGCTGGCTGCGACCAGTCGCCAGGGGTATTTGACTTCTTCGTATAGATCGCAGCGCGACCATCGCCGATATTGTTCACCACAACGCTGAAGCCGGCGGCGGAACTGTGGCCCGATAATCAATCCGCAGGGTAGACAGCGTCCAG
>Ga0187815_10001741_pt1 | contig 10232 bp, 14 predicted proteins | sample NC_S_5_FD_132962 | JGI IMG/M metagenome (GOLD analysis project Ga0187815, IMG submission 132962) | Wetland sediment microbial communities from Neuse River Estuary, North Carolina, USA - ASW-S_5 | ecosystem: Environmental > Aquatic > Freshwater > Wetlands > Sediment | place: USA: North Carolina...
GATCATCTATTTCCGGGCACCCGACGTGCTAGGCCCCATGCTGGAATTGACGCCGCCGAGGTGGAGGCACATGCGCCAGGCCGTCCTGGAGCGGACCATGAACTGGACGGGTCCCGACCCGCTCATACGCTACGAGACCTACGGCGATTTCATCGCCACGGCGAATATCAGCTTCGACTGATAGTTTATTTGAGGCTGCGCTCCAGCGCCTCGATCTGCTGGCGCATGCCTTCGATGGCCCGGCGGATTCCATGCTCGTCGAGCGGCCGGTTCTTGTGGACCAGAAGCCCTTGCAGCGCGATGTCCGCGATGATTTCACCGATTTCGTCGGGTGTACGCGCCCCTGACGGCGAGTACCAGCGCGATGTCCAGTTTGCCATGCCGATGACTGCGAAAGCCGCTATCTTGGGATCAGTGCGGCGGAATTCGCCGGCTTCGATGCCTTCGGAAATGCAGCGGACGTAGAAGTCGTAGATGTCGCGCCTGCCGCGATTATAGAGCGGACCGAGTTCGTCCGGAATCTGTGCTTCCAGCCTGGCCAGGAGAATGAAGCGCGATCCTGACGAAAGCCTGCGGCGGATGCCGTCGGTTATTGCCTGGCGCAGACGCTCGCTGGGCGTCAGTCCAGGCTGCTGGATCAGTTCCTGAAGCTGGTGTGAAGGAGTGAGCGCCTCTGCCTCGACCAGCGCGGCAAGGATCTCTTCCTTGTTGCGGAAATAGTGGTACACCGCCGAGCGCCCGAGACCGATGGCGCGCGCGATGTCGTTGATGCTCGTCTGGACATATCCCTTTCTGTCGAAAAGCTGGGCCGCAATGTCGATCAGTTGCTCGCGAACGAGTTCCTTGCGCGGATTGCTGCCAAGACGGGCATCGCCGGACCGGGCCGATCCGGCGCTATCCGCCTCGTGATTGCTGTTCGCCTCTTCCGGGAGTGTCAGAGATCGGTTCAAGTCCTGTCCTTTCACGCTCGCTGCGCAAGCGGGTCAAACCCTAGTATATTGTAGATATTGTAAATCCAGTCGATGCCAATGCCGTCTATACCAGAGTGAACAGGCTGGGAAAAACCGGCTTATCGGCAACTTCGCGGATTTTAGGTGTCTTGGCCATCTGACTGGCAAAAAGCGAGTCCCAATTTGTGCTGAGCGTCCGAGAGCGTGTGCTCGAATGCCTGTGCTACTTTCTCGAACGTCCATTCCCCGGTCATGACCGGAGACGCGATCATAGGGTGGGTTACATAGGAAAGCTGCCTGTCAGCGATCCGCACGACCTGCCCGTGAATGCGGCTTGAAAGGTCCGACAGCAGAAAGCTGACGACTGGAGCACTTACCTCGGCGGCGGGCAGCGACTTGTAGTGGACGTCGCGCTGGGCCGATTGGGCAGCCATGAGATGGGCGTTCTGGGCCGCCATGGCCGTCTGGGCAAGCGGCGACACGGCATTCATGCGAACGCCGGTGCCGTGCAGCTCCATCGCCCAACTGTAGGTGAGCGAGGCAACCGCGCCCTTGCTCGCGCCATAGCCGCCCAGCCCGATATCGCCGGCCTGGGAACCGGAGGCGATGTTGACGACGGAGCCTCCTTTGCCGAGCTTGCGCATCTGCCTGACGGCGGCTTGCGCGCAAGCGGCGGTGGCAAGGACATTGATTTCGAACATCCGCCGCAGGTCTGCCTCAGTCATTTCGTCCATCAGGGCAGGCCGAAGAATCCCGGCATTGTTCACAAGGCCCGTCAGGGTGTCGAAGGCGTCGAGGCAGGCGCTTGTCAACGTTTCCGCGAAGCCCCAGGAAGAGACGTCTCCTGCACAGGCCTGCGCCCGTCCACCGCCGGCGCGAATGGTTTCCGCGGTCGTTTCGGCTGCGGAAGGATCGATATCATTGACCAGAACCGCCGCGCCGAGCGCTGCGGCATGCCTTGCATAGGCGGCGCCGAGGCCATTGCCTGCACCGGTGATGATGACCGCTTTGCCGGCGAGTGCGTCTTGTCTGATATCGCCGTTCATAACGCGTCGGCTACTCCTTTTGTGAGCAGTTCGCGACCACCGGACGAACCGTCGAATATGCGATTGACGCGGTTCTGAAACCCCTCGTTGGCCTCGACGTTCTGCCGCTCCTCGTCAGATAGGAAAAATCGTCCTTGAATTCCGATTCGCCATCGTTCGTTTGCAGTATGCGGGGCAGTTTTTGTCCTTGTCTCTCGCAGACCGTGTCCGTCTGAGCGAGGTGATGCTCGTCGCGACCGCAACCTATCGGCGGGTTGTGCGAGCAAGCGCCTGGGGCTGACCAACACGCAGGCCATGCAGCGCATACCCAAGGAGGCCTATGAGCGCGCCGGGAATGCCATCTCGCTCGGAGTTGTCGGAGCCCGAGGACAGCGCCAACGCGGTGATCTTCCTGCTCAGCGGCAAGGCGCGTTTCATCACCGGCCAGACGCTGATGGTGAATGGCGGTCGCGGTTTCTACTGAAGCGGTAGTTCATTCAGACGATGCTGCATTGCACATCAGGGGCCATCTGACGAAGACTGTTGTCATCTCCTGCAAGCGAGAAACCCGATGTCGAGCAATCTTCATACGATCCTCTGTGAGAAGCTAGGCTGCCGCTATCCGATCGTTCAGACGGCTATGGGATTGGTCGGCGACGCGACGCTGACCGCCGCGACCTGCAACGCCGGTGGCTTCGGCTTTTTCGCGGGGGCCACGACCGAGCCGGGCGATGTCGACAACCAGCTTCGCGCGATCAAGGCAAAGACCGACCGGCCATTCGGCGTCAATTTCCATATGTTCCAGCCAAATGCCGAGGAAGTCATAGAGGCGGTAATCCGGCACAAGGTGCGGGCTGTCAGCTATGGACGCGGACCCGACGCCAAGACCATCAAGCGCCTGAAGGATGCGGGCGTGATCTGCATGCCTACGGTCGGCGCGGTGAAGCACGCCATCAAGGCCGTCGAGCTTGGGGCAGACATCGTCACGGTGCAAGGTGGCGAGGGTGGCGGGCACACGGGCGCGGTGCCCACCACCATTCTGCTGCCGCAGGTTTTGGATGCCGTCGAGGTGCCGGTTGTCGCCGCCGGGGGTATGTTTGACGGGCGCAGCCTGGCAGCGGCGCTTGCCTACGGAGCCGCTGGCATAGCGATGGGCACGCGCTTCCTGATGACGAGCGATTCACCAGTCCCGCACTCGGCGCTCGATCGCTATCTCACTACCAAGGACCCCGCTTCCATCCGCGTCACCACCGCCGTGGATGGTCTTCCGCAACGCTTCGTCGTGAACGACGAAATCCGGCGGCTTGAGGGCATGTCGCTGCCGGCCCGGTTCGCCATGAGCATGAACTATGCGCGGCAGTGGGGAAAGCAGGCAGGTCTGGGGCCTGTCGGCATGTTGAAGCTCGGCTGGAAGGCGCTTTCCAGCGACGATGGCACCTTCGCGCAGACCGTCATGGCTCCGAACCTGCCGACGCTCGTCCAGCGCGGCGTGGTCAAGGGCGATCCTGACCATGGTTTGCTGCCCGGAGGGCAGGCCGCCGCCGTCATCGACAAGCTGGAAAGCTGCGAGGATCTGATCGCGCGCATCATGTGCGAGGCGAGCGACCGGCTCGACGCGCTTGCGGTCTATTCGCAGCCGGCCGCATCGAACTAGGGAGATAAAAAATGCCTGACCAATTCTGGAGCAGGGTCGAGAACGGGATTGCGGAACTGGTCATCGAAAGCCCGCCGGTCAATGCGCTGGACAGCGTGGGATGGCGGACATTCTCGCAGGAAATCGACAGGCTGCAGGCGGCCCCCGACGTGCGCGTCATGGTCATCCGGGCTGAGGGGCGCGGCTTCTGCGCCGGTGTGAACATCAAGGAGCTTCAGCAGTTTCCCGGCCGGATCGGCGAGGTGAATGCAGGCAACTGGGAAACGTTCCGCGCCATCCATCGCGGCTTGAAACCGGTCATCGTCGCGGCGCACGGTTACATCCTCGGGGGTGGCATTGGTATCTGCGGCTCGGCCGACATCATCATTTGCTCGCCGGATGCCAGCTTCGGTGTCCCCGAGGTCGACCGCGGCGCGCTGGGTGCCGGCGCGCATCTGCAGCGCCTCTTTCCTGTGCAGAAGGTGCGCCAGATGTACTTTACCGGCGAACCCATCGATGCCGCCGAGGCCTATCGGCTGGGCGCGGTCGAGAAAATCGTTCCGAAAGAAGAACTGCGTGCCGCCGCCCTGAATCTGGCCGCGACGATCGCTGCGAAGAGCACCACCATGATCCGCCTCGCCAAGGAAGCCCTGAATGGCATCGAGGACGGCGATCTCGAGCACAAATACCGCTGGGAACAGGGCTTTACCGCACAGGCTTACATGACCGCCGAGTCGCAGGAGGCGCGCGACGCCTTTGTCGACAAGCGCGCGGCGGATTTCGACGAGACAAAGGACAGGACCAAGGCATGACCGAGGAAAACATCGTGACGGCGCCAGCCTATGTTGCGGGGCACGATCTGCTGAAGGGCAAATCGGTTCTGATCACGGCCGCCGCCGGGGTGGGCATCGGCTTTGCGGCGGCCAAAAAGGCGATCGAGGAAGGTTGCCGCGCGATCATGATTTCCGACATCCACGAGCGCCGCCTGAATGAGGCCGCCGACCGGCTGCGGGCGCTCGGTTCGGGTGCCGAGGTTCACGCGCAGATCTGCAACGTCACGCAAGAAAACGAAGTGCAGACACTGATCGAGGCGGCCGAGGAGAAGCTGAGCGGCATCGACGTGCTGATCAACAATGCCGGGCTCGGCGGCTTCAAGTCAGTCACCGAGATGACCGACGAGGAGTGGGCATTGGTTCTGGACGTCACCTTGACCGGCACCATGCGCATGACACGGGCCGCGCTGAAGAAGATGATCCCGCGCAAGCGCGGCGCGATCGTCAACAACGCATCCGTTCTCGGATGGCGAGCGCAGAAGGGCCAGTCGCACTATGCAGCAGCCAAAGCAGGCGTCATGGCATTCACCCGCTGCAGCGCGGTCGAGGCGGCCGAGCACGGCATTCGCATCAATGCCGTTTCGCCGTCGATCGCCATGCATGAATTCCTCAAGAAGGCAGCGGGACCGGGTGAACTGGAGAAGCTTGCTGAGCAGGAAGCTTTCGGCCGCGCTGCCGAAGTCTGGGAAATCGCCAATGTGATGATGTTCCTTGCCAGCGACTATGCCGGTTACATGGTCGGCGAAATCGTCTCGGTTTCCAGCCAGAGGGCGTGAGGACGGGCGTGGTCTTCTCTTCCGCACAGGGCGCTGCCGATGCTGTGGGCACGAAGCTGGGCGAGAGCGGCGGCGGAAAATCTGGACAGGAAGCTCTGCGGGGGTGGCCGAAGTTCGGGGCAATCGTGTCCGCTGAGGCCCGGATCGCGGACGGTCGACAACTGACGGCGTGTGCGGCGCGCCTGCCGCCTCGCATCAATCGCAGCGCACAAACAGAATGGCCCGGTACGTGACCGGGCCAACGTAGTGCCAGAAGAGGCTGCGCCTTATTTGGCGCGCGCAAGCGTAGCTTTGTCGACAGCACCTACGTTCTGATCTCGCCGGACTACGATCCAACCGAAAAGCACCATTCCGGCAAGGACGATCAAGGAGCCAATACCAGCAATGGGGTCGCCCGCCGGGGTTCCTGAGTGAACGAGCCCGACGCCGATCGTGAGCACGACGGTTCCAACTATCCAAACAGCTGCCTGAATAAGTGCAGTGCGGCTTCGGTCGATAGTTGGATGGAGATGATAGAACACTCCGAAAAGGAATAGCGAAACCCAGCCAAGCAGGTTGAGATGCGCATGCGCCGGCATTGTAGAGTGGTCCTGCGAGATCGCCATAGTTATTCCCCAGACCATTCCGGTCAAAGCCAGCAATACAGCTGCAGAAAAACAGATAGATGATGTTTTCATGTTACCCTCCCATTTTCTTCAATTATTAGCATGTCGTAAAAGGGTTGGCGAGGGGCGTTGCCGCAAGTACTTTTGCTGATTGCGGCCCGAGATGATGAGTATAAAACGGGCTGCAATCCAGCCGCGGCCGACATGAGCGGAGCGGCGTTGCCGTCTTTGCGCCACTCCGAGAGCGCCGCCTTAATCGCAAATTGCGGCTTTCCCCGACCTGACATTGTCGCAGGGGTGCGCCACTATGATCGCGCCCAACTTCGCCTTGCTCGCCCGCCTTGGTTCGCCGGGGCGGGCATTTTTTCCGAACGGTTTCTTCCCTTCGGGCAGGAACAAAGTCAGAGCTGGTAGGTTGCCTTTGCCGGTGAACTGGAGGGACTGGTGCTGGCCGAACTGGAAACGCCGGAAGACGTGTGCGACGCCGCGCTCCCGTCCTGGCCAGTGCGCGAGGTCAAGGGGGAGGCCGCCTATTACAACGCGTCGCCGGCGCTGTCGGGCCTTCCGGTGGAGCAGCCATGAGCTATCGCATCGCCAAGCGTCAGCCGTTTGCCGACGAAATCCGTCGCATTGCCGATCTGCAGGTTAGCCGGGCGATGGAGCACTTGAAGGACGCGCGCACCGACCCTGAGACGATGCTGCACGAGTGCAGGAAGCGTTTGAAGAAGCTGCGCGCGCTGCTGCGTCTCGTGCGCAGCGCCGATAAGGACTTTTTCCGGAGAGAAAATGCCCGCTACCGCGATACGGCCCATAGGCTCGCCGGGGGGCGAGAAGCAACTGCGCTGATCGAAACGGTCGACCGCCTCATCGACGCCTATCCAAAGGACACCGCGTCGGGTGAACTTGATGGCATCCGCGAGGCCCTTGCGGCGAGACGCGAGGCGCGTTTGCGTGAGGGGGCCGGGGTGGAGGAGCAGATCGAAGCCGCGCTGGCCGCCTGCAAGGAAGGCCGTGCCGAGTTTCGCCGCCTGGAACTGTCGGACGAGCCGGAGGCCACAGCCGACCTGATTGCCGCCGGCGTGAAAAAGGTACTGCGCAAGTCCATCCGCGCTCACAAGGCGGCCCGCAAGGACGGCACGGCTGAGCAGTTCCATGAGATGCGCAAGGGAGTGAAGAACCATTGGATGCACCTGCAACTCCTGCGGGCCTTCTGGCCGAACCCGGCCAAGCGCCGCCGCAAGGCGGCCGACCGGCTTGGCCAGCGCCTTGGTGATTTGCACGATCTCTTTGTGCTGAAGCGACTGGTCGAGGCGGAGGGTGACGCGCTGGGTAGCCGCGAGGAGATCGAGCACTTGCAGCGCTTGATCGCGCGCTCCGAGAAGTCTCTGCGCAAGCGCTGCTTGCGCAAGGCCAAGCGGCTGCTCGATAAGCCTGCGCGGAAGATGCCACGCAAGGCGGCCAAGAACTATCAGGCTCGGGCGCAGTCTGCTTAAGAGGAAGAATGATGACCGCTGCGACCGCCGAGCGCCATGAGGACAAATCCCAAATGGTTTTGAGTTTGCAGCCTCCTGCCTTGTACGCCTTGTCAGCATCGGAGGCAGAAGTGCGGGTTCAAGGCGAGAAGTTGATCGCAGCCGGTGAGGTCGTCACCACCGCACTTGCGCTATCTAAATAGCTTCCGCTGGATCGACCAGAAACTCACCGAGGTGCGGTTGTAGACGCGATTGTAGCCGGCACGCCTAGGATTGGTGAGCCAGCCGTACCCCTTCGGCGTCTTTAGTCCGAGAGGGTGACGGGCATAGCGGTTCAAGGATGTGCGAGCGGCAATGCTCCGCTTAATCGACGGCTTGCGAACCCCGAATTTCATGATCCTCTCCCAAGGGGCGGAGCGATGCGCGATTCTTCGGTCGCTCTTCGGTCCTGCGGGCCCAATCACACCAGGGAACAAAAACCATGACGCTTCGTTGATCTCTTGGGGTCTCCACAAAAGAAAGGAGCACGTCATGAGAACCGGTATTTTGAGCGTTATTACAGGGCTGATGCTTCTGGGTGGCGCCGGGGTCGCGGTCGCTCAGGATGTAGTCGTTACCCCCGATCAGCAGACGATCATCAAAGAATATGTGCACAGGAAGCCGCTTGCGTCGGTAAACGTGCTTGGGTTGGAACTGGGTATCGGCTCCACTCTTCCGGATACGGTTGAACTTCATGAAATTCCCGATGTCCAATATCGGTATGTTGTGGTCAACGATCACACCGTCTTGGTTGATCCCGCAACCAGAAGAGTCATCGAAGTGATCAATTAGAGATGTAGGTATGGGTTGGGACTATTGCCTCGTCGCATGAAGGCATTGTTTCGCCAAACTTGGGAGTTAGGTTGCGTCTGATGCGTTAAGCATCGCGCTCGCCTATTTCCCTTTGCGAGCTACCCTTACTCATATTGAGCCCGCGATCTTGTCTGAGGTGGCGGGCTTCTTCTTGCCTTTCAGGCCGACTGCTGGCTTTTTCAGGGGTCTGCGTCCCCCCAGTTCGTCGGGCCGCCTTTCTGGACGTCGGCAGTACCAATATTATGTTGTTTATCCGGCTTAGCCGGTTTGAAGGGCGCTCGCGCGCCCATCTCTGTGTTCAAGCCGTCTGATGAGGGCTTCTTTCACCCAGGATGACCGCGCTGTTGAGAACCAGCCGTACAAGCTCGGTCTGCCTGGTAATGCCGCTTTTGGAGAAAATCGAACGAAGATGGGCGCGCGCCGTGTTACGGCTGATGTCGAGCGAAGTTGCCGCATCCTCAAGCGAGAGACCTGCCGTCAATCTTCTGGTCACGGCCGCCTCGGCGGGCGTCAGGTCGAAGATCTGTCTGACGAACTCGCTCTCGACATCTGGGGCAAGATCGCAATCCCGTATATAAATCGCGACGGAACTGGTGGATGCAGCGTCCATCGACACCGGCCGGATCATCACACCGAGTGTTCGCGCACCAGAGTGCTTTGTCAGGGAAAGGCCGCGTGAGGGGCCGGCGTCGCCGTTGGACATGCGTTGCGAGGCGGCCTTTATCGCCCCCTGGAGTTCCCGGTCTTCCATGCTGTTGACGGCGCGGATCTTGCCGCCTTGCAACTGCAGACCGTCGCGATCGGACAAAAATCTTCGGGCCCCTGCCGAAGCATTGACCACTCTTCCCGAGCAATCCACGATGGCGACGCCGACATTCAACTTGTCGAGCACGTCGGAGTAAAGCGCGCGCTCGATTTCCGAGCTGCCCATGCGCCTGGCAAGTTCGATGCTTCGCGCAAGTTGGGATGTGATGATACCAGCCATTGCCGTCTCTTCGGCGTCGAATTTGCCCGCATCCCGCGCTCGAAACAGCCACAACACATAGGTGGCGGCCTCGTCGGCGCCTGTCTCTGTCAATGAGATGGAATGATAGCTATCGCACAATGCGCCGAGGTCAGGGCCTCTTTCGGAAATGCTGGCAGCGATTTCGGGATCGATGGAAAACAGAACCGTCGTGTCGATTTGTCGACCGCGTTGTTCGAGCGCTGCCCCACAGGCATCGAAGTGGTTCCGGATAGTGCCGAGAATCTCTTCAAGAGGGATACCATCCCCGAATGATCTCGATAGCTGACTTATAAGATGACCAAGTTCCGTGATCGACCGGGAATGAAAAGTCATGCGCGATCCTCCCCTGAACGCAACAACGTTGGGCTGTGCAGTATCTGAAATGAAGTGCGGGTTCTGGCAGCTAGGCGATTGGCAACTGGAACAGCCGGGCTGGGTAGTCGGTATTGCTTGGCCGTTCCATAGACGTCACCACGGCTTCCTCCCTTGAAACCTTGAGCATTGTCACATTGTCATTAATTCAACGCGCTGTCAAATAGTTTGACAGCGCGTTGAAAATTGCGCGTCATGTCAAATCAGGATCCAGGCGATCCGGACACCGGCTCAAATGAAGCCTGTGTTGAAGGGCATGTTTCGGTAAGTGGAGCTATCCGCGTCGGCAACGGCGTTGCCGACGGACCAATGCCGTCCCGATATGGGATTCGTAGTGCCGGCAGGATGTGATCTTTGCCCGTTGCATTCCTCCGTAAGGGATCGATGCGCGCATGATCCGAAATCACGATCTCGGGCCTTGGGTGCGAGATAGCGCGCGACAGGTGGCGGTCATGGCCGCCGGTCACTTTCTTCCGGTAAGCCGGAGTGCCTTGGCCTGTCCTGCATTGCGGGGACGATCAGGTTCGGCGCGGGTCAGCGGTTCGCATTCGATCAGCGACGTCAGCGAACGATCTGCGAGGCGCTGGTATTCCCCGTCGCCATTGTTTCGCCAGCGGATGGACTCTTCGTTGAGTTCGCGTACCGGTTTCGCTGGATTGCCGGCGATAAGTTGTCGGTCTGCGGTCACCGTATCGTTCTTCACCAGGC